>Ga0209148_1000890_pt1 | contig 20379 bp, 16 predicted proteins | sample AraplaCol_mMF_r2_2_FD_184288 | JGI IMG/M metagenome (GOLD analysis project Ga0209148, IMG submission 184288) | Arabidopsis root microbial communities from North Carolina, USA - plate scrape CL_Col_mMF_r2 (SPAdes) (version 2) | ecosystem: Host-associated > Plants > Roots > Endosphere | place... | reverse complement strand
GCATTCAAACCAGGAGATTTTGTGACCGCTGACCTCGTCATCGTAGGGTCGGGCTTTTTCGGCCTGACAATCGCAGAACAGGCCGCCTCTGAGCTGGGCTTGAAGGTCGTCGTTATCGACCGCCGCCACCATATTGGCGGCAATGCCTACAGCGAAAAGGAAGAGCAGACCGGAATCGAAGTCCACCGCTACGGTGCGCACCTCTTCCACACCTCCAACGACCGTGTGTGGGAGTACGTGAACCGGTTCACGACCTTCACCAACTACGTCCACAAGGTCTACGGTGTCCACAAGGGTGAGGTCTACTCCCTGCCGATCAACCTGGCGACCATCAACCAGTTCTTCCGGGCGAACCTGACGCCGGGCCAAGCTCAGGATCTGATCAAGGAACAGGCAGGCGAGCTCGCGGGCACCGATCCTCAGAACCTCAACGATAAGGGCATCCAGCTGATCGGCCGCCCGCTGTACGAGGCCTTCATCAAGCACTACACCGGCAAGCAGTGGCAGACGGACCCCAAGGACCTGCCCGCGGGCATCATTTCCCGGCTCCCGGTGCGGTACAACTACGACAATCGGTACTTCAATGACAAGTACGAGGGCCTTCCGACCAACGGTTACACCGCATGGATCGAAAAGATGGCGGAGCACCCGAACATCGAGGTCCGGCTGAACACGGACTTTTTCGACGAGTCACATGAATACTCCAAGAACAAGGTCGTAGGGAACATCCCGGTCGTCTACACCGGTCCGGTGGACCGCTACTTTGACTACGCTGAGGGTGACCTTTCCTGGCGCACCATTGACTTCGAGGAAGAGGTGCTCGACGTCGGCGACTTCCAAGGCACCTCCGTGGTCAACTACAACGACGACGACGTCCCCTACACCCGCATCATCGAGCCGCGCCACTTCCACCCGGAACGCGACTATCAGACGGAGAAGACCGTTATCATGCGCGAGTTCTCCCGCGCTGCCGAAAAGGGCGACGAGCCGTACTACCCGATCAACACGCCCACGGATCGGGACCGCCTGCTGAAGTATCGCGACCTCGCTGCCGCCGAGAAGGACGTCCTCTTCGGCGGACGCCTCGGCACCTACAAGTACCTGGACATGCACATGGCCATCGGTTCGGCTCTGACGATGTTCGAGAACAAGATCCGCCCGCACTTCGAAGCCGGCGCCACGATTGAAAGCGGAGGAGTGGACGCATGAGCATGTCTACGGCGAACCACAAGGAAGAGGCCAACGCGGTAACGGAGGACGTGGCCGCGCAGTGGAGCGTTCTCCAGCGCGTCATTTTGCCCAGCGCAAGCCAGATGGACACGGCGCCCCTGTACATGGACATGGGTACTGCCACCGGAATCCAGCTCCCGACCATCGGCGATGGAGATGGCAAGGCGGCCAAGCCTCGAACCATCAGCAGCCCCACAAAGGAAGCTCACGTCGAAGACTTCCTTTCCCGGCATTCCACCTCCGTCCGGTCGGGCGAGCGAGTCTCCTTCGGCACGTACTTCAACGCTTTCCCAGCCAGTTACTGGCGTCGGTGGACCACCGTCAAAAAGGTGCGCCTGCAGGTTCGGACCCAGGGGACCGGTTCTGTCATCGTTTATAAGTCGAACGCTAGAGGTTCTCTCCAGCGCGTGGATACCCGCCGTGTAGAAGGAAACTCGGAGAGCCACTTTGAACTGTCGCTGGCTCCTTTCGGAGACGGTGGATGGTACTGGTTCGACCTGTTGGCCGGCACAGAGCCTCTCGTGATGCGCGACGCCGAATGGCAAGGGGCCAAGGTCGAGAAGACTCCTGGCTCGGTGACGCTGCAGATCACGACCCTAAACAAGACTGATTTCTGCCTGAACAACCTGCGTCTGCTGGCTGACAGTGCCGAGGCGCTTGTCCACGTGCAGGAGATCCTCATTGTCGACCAGGGGACGCAGAAACTCTCGGATGCGCAGGGTTTCGAGGCCGTCAAGAAATCCCTGGGCGGAAAGCTCCGAATCATCAACCAGTCAAACCTGGGCGGGTCCGGAGGATTTGCCCGCGGCATGTTTGAGGCCGTCGAGAATGGCAGTGATTACGTCCTCCTCATGGACGACGACATCGTGGTCGAACCCGAGAGTATCGTTCGCCTTCTCACCTTCGCCGATCGATGCAAGACCTCGACACTCGTTGGCGGGCACATGTTCGACCTGTACAACCGGACGGTTTTGCATACGTTCGGTGAGGTAGTAAACCCCTACCGGTTCCAGCCGGCTCTGCCTAGTGAGGACATGATCCTGGGTCATGATTTCCTCTCATCGAACCTGCGCCAGACATCTTGGCTGCACCGCCGTTGCGATGTGGACTACAACGGGTGGTGGATGTGCCTCATTCCCACCCAGGTCATCAAGGAAATCGGTCTCTCACTTCCACTGTTTATCAAGTGGGATGACGCCGAATACGGGCTGCGGGCGAAGGCCCACGGATACCCGACGGTTTCGCTCCCGGGCTCTGCCGTCTGGCACGTGTCCTGGATCGACAAGGATGACCTCGTGGGCTGGCAAGCCTATTTCCACGCTCGGAACCGGGTCGTGGCAGCGCTTCTTCACAGCCCCTACGAGTTCGGGGGCGACGTCGTTCGGGCATCGCAGTTTGGCGACGTAAAGCACATGGTGTCTATGCAGTACGCGACCGCCCAAGGCCGGCAGTGGGCCCTCCAGGACGTGCTCAGGGGACCAGACGCTCTCCCCGAGCTGCTCTCCACGAAGCTCCCTGAAATTCGTTCGATGATGTCGGGACACTCCGACGCCGTCTTCCGTCCCAACCCGGAGGATTTCCCGGCGCCGAAAATGGACAAGCCGCCCCGGCGTGGTCACGGGCCCTCGCAGCCATCGCGGATCACCCTCTTGCCGTGGGCCGCCAAAACAATTGCCCGGCAGCTCGTTAAGCCGGTCACGGGTACGAGCTCCGAACGTCCGCAGACGACGATCGCGCATCAGGACAACCGGTGGTGGCGCATGGCCCAGTACGACAGTGCTGTCGTGACCAATGCCGAGGGAACTGGCGCGTCGTGGTACCGTCGCGACCCCCAGCAGCTGCGAAAGATGCTCACCGAGAGCGGTCGTCTTCATGCCGCGCTGCTTCGGGAGTGGGGCGCCCTGAGCGAGAAGTACAAGGCCGCCATGAATGAGCTGACGTCGATCGAGTCGTGGCGGAAAACGTTCGAGCAGCACACGCAGAATGAGATCAAGTGAGCGTAATTTCTACCGGGGAGTTGACGACCCCAGGATTAGGCGGCGGACTGCGTGATATCAAGCAGTCCGGCTTCCTGCTCAAGCTGTTGGTGCGGAAAGAACTCAAGGTTCGGTACCGAGGCTCTGTCCTTGGCCTTCTATGGTCCTATGTGAAGCCGGGCGTTCAGTTCGTCGTATTTTATGTAGCTTTGGGTATCTTCCTTGGATTGGAACGGAGTGCCAGAAACCCGGAAGGATTGGCTAACTACGCCGTCTACCTATTTTCTGGAATCGTACTAATCAACTTCTTTTCGGAAGCGCTGGGCAACGCAGCACGGTCCATCGTGATGAATGGCAATTTGATCAAGAAGATATACCTTCCGCGCGAGCTGTTCCCGGTGGCATCCGTGTGGGTCTCAGCAGTCCACTTCTTCCCTCAACTGGTGGTCCTCGTAGTGGGGTGCGTCTTTGCGGGATGGCACCCGAATCTAATCCAGCTCCTAGCTGCGCTGGCCGGGTTCATCATTGTGGGAATGCTGGCGACTGGGCTGGGTCTGCTTTTCGGTGCGGCCAACGTTTACTTCCGCGACTCAGAGAACCTCGTCGACATGCTACTGATGGTTGCAACCTGGGCGTCCCCGGTCATGTACGCGTGGGCCATGGTCGAGCAAAAGCTTGGAAGCACCGCCTTCGCCATCTATCAAGCGAACCCAATCACTATAGGGGTGGAACTTTTCCACTATGCGTTCTGGTTTCCGACGACCGACGGTTCGGCAGCGATGCCCCCGAATCTTTTCGGCCTGTGGCTGCCGGTCGGCCTCGTCGTTGCGGTAGTCATCGTCGCGTTGGGTCAATTCACCTTTCGGCGCCTTGAGGGCCGTTTCGCACAGGAGCTTTGAGTGGTCACGGCGATTGAAGTATCTAACATCAGCAAACAGTTCGTACTACGCCACACCAGGTCTCTGAAGGAGGCTGTGGTGTGGTTGGCGAAGGGGCGGAAAGGCGACCTTTCCGAAAAGTTCCATGCGTTGAAGAACGTGTCCGTGGAAGTCCAGGCGGGCGAAACAGTGGCGTTGCTGGGTCTGAACGGCTCGGGGAAGTCGACCCTGTTGAAGCACATCTCGGGAGTCATGCTTCCCGACTCGGGCACGGTCAAGACCCGGGGGCGCGTTGCTGGCCTGATTGAGGTTGGCGCCGGCTTCCACCCCGATCTGTCGGGCAGGGACAACGTCTTCCTCAACGGGGCTATCCTCGGCATGACCGAGCAGCAGGTCAAGGACCGGTTCGACGATATCGTCGAATTCTCGGAGATCGGCCAGTTCATCGATACCGAGGTCAAGTTCTACTCGTCCGGCATGTACCTGCGCCTCGCCTTCTCCGTGGCTGTACACACCGATCCCGAGGTCTTCCTTATCGATGAGATCCTCGCCGTCGGCGATGAACCTTTTCAGCGAAAGTGCATCGGCAAAATCCAGGAGCTCGCCCGCGACGGCAAAACCCTGGTTGTCGTTAGTCACGATCTCGATCTGGTTTCTCGAATTTGTGAGCGAGGAGTCGTCCTCGAGCACGGGAAGCTCATGTTCGACGGTCCAATCGATGAGGCCGTGGCCCTACTGCGTTCGTAAGTTGTTAGGTCAATAGCCTTGACAATCCATCGATGGCGCCGACGACTGACGCCGCATCTGGTTCCGCCTAAGTCTAGAAATATTTGTGAGGGGAAAGGCTTGTGACAACAGCGTCTTCTGTCGAACCCCATGTCGACAGGGTCGTACCGCTCGGCCCTGGCAGGGATAGCGTGAGGGGCAGCAAACGCCTTGATATTCAAGGACTGCGTTCCCTGGCAGTCGGCATGGTTATCGTGTACCACATCTGGCCCGACGCACTACCTGGCGGTTTCGTCGGAGTCGACGCGTTTTTCGTTATTTCCGGCTTTCTCATCGTTGGCTCTTTGGTTAGAGATGTCTCGGCTAGCGGGCGGATCCGAGTCCCCGGCTTCTACGCTAAAAGGGTCCGGCGACTTATCCCGGCGGCCTGCGCAGTGCTGATTGTCACCCTCGTCGCTACCGTCCTGGTTCTTCCGCAAAGCCGTTGGCAGTCCGTATCCATGGACGTGGTCATGTCTGGCCTTCAAGTTCAGAACTGGAACCAGGCCTTTAGCGCCAGTAGCTACGAAGGAGCTACGTCCGCGGTTTCGCCAGTCCAGCACTACTGGTCGTTAGCGGTTGAAGAGCAGTTTTACGTACTCATTCCTTGGGTCCTCATGGCCGGGGCAGGTTTGGCTGTCCGACTCCGGATGAGGCCCGAGAGGGTGGGGGTCATCTTCGTGGCAGCGATAACTGTAGCTTCGTTCGTCCACAGCATGCTGTTCTCAGCAACCGAGCACAATATCGCTTACTTCGCCACAACTACCCGGATGTGGGAGCTAGGAGTTGGAGGACTCGGCGCCGTTTTTCTCCCGAAATTGGAGTTGAGCCGGCGGACCAGTGCTGGCCTCGCATGGCTCGGTTTCGGGGCTCTTGTCGTCGCTGCTGCGACGTTTACTACGTCTATGGAGTTTCCCGGTTCAGTTGCGTTCATGCCCGTTCTGGGAACACTGCTGATCATTTGGGCCGGAACACCTCAACGGCAGCGACGACCGCAGCTTGATGTGTCCGTGAACGGGCTGCTCAGCCTCAGGCCACTGACGTTCGTAGGGGATATTTCCTATTCGTTGTACCTCTGGCATTGGCCTGTAGTTGTGTTTTATGTAGCCATTTTAGGCCGAGCGCCGGGTTACTTGCATGGCTCAGCTATCGTTGCTCTGAGCCTCGCGCTGGCGGTCATGTCATACTTTCTGATCGAACAAAGGTTCCGCAACGTTTCGCGCAGATCGGTCAGGGTTATTTCAAAGCGGCAACGAACCGGTTTACGCGGGCGGGGAGCGTTGCAAATCGCCGCAGGTTCGATCGCTCTATCGACTATATGCGCAGCAGTGCCGTGGTCCATTGTTGAAATCAAGGCACAACTCCTCAGTGGCGAGCTGAATCTAAGGGACTACCCAGGAGCAACTGCGTTAGACCCCCGCCATCCTGCAAACGTTGATGGCTCGCTGCCTGTACGACCGGATCCGGCCCTAGCATCGAAAGATGTTCCCCTGCCCGGTAAGGATGAATGCGGGGTGTTCGATCCATCGAGCATCACCATAGATCACTGCATCTATGGGCAGGCGGACGCTGCCAGAACTATGGTCGTTGTCGGAGATTCGCATGCTGCGCAGTACGTTGATGCGCTCTTGGCCGCCGGAGCGCCCACGGGCTGGAATGTGCGCGCTATGGTCCGCAATGGTTGCCCGTTTTCAGCGGCACCGCCGTCTGACGGCACAGTTGTTTACAGCAACTGCAGTGAGCAGAATAAAATCACGCTGCAGAGAATCCTTCTCTTGCATCCAAAACTTGTCGTGGTTTCCGGGATGGCAATGGACGGCTACCAGCGCGCCTTGAAATGGAAATGGGATAGCAATCAGACGCTCGTGGATGGCTACGTATCTCTTCTTGGTACCTTGCGATCCGCCGGAATTCGTGTCGCTGTCCTTAAGGACAATCCCTACCCGGATCTGTCGATTCCAGAGTGCGTTTTGCAGCATGGAGCGCATTTGTCTATCTGCGATTCTAAAGCTCGAGACCAAGAGCGGACGCCGGATGCCTTGGAGTTGGCCGGACACGCTGTGCAGGGAGTCGAAGTCGTTGACTTGTCTTCGTACTTTTGCCGTGATGGTAGATGCCCGGCTGTGATTGGGAACGTCTTGGTGTACCGCGACAATCATCTGACCAACACATACGCTAAGACCTTGGCTCCAGCCCTAGCGGACCGGCTGGGGCTCTAGTCGGTCCGGTTGTGTCTCAGTCACGTAGTATTCGGGAGGTGCGACGGCGATCCATTTCTCGCCCGCGCCAGACAATTTATGGAGGAATTTCGTGTCATGGTGGTCGATAGTCCCGCATCTTTGCCTGGGGATCGGGGTGCTGTTTGTACCGGGACTCTGCGTGGGCTGGGTCAGTAGGCTACGGGGGATCGCACTGCTGGCTGTCGCGCCGGCCATTACAGTCTCAATTGTTGCGGTAGCTGCGTTGATCGCTCCCTTGATCAATATGCGGTGGTCGATTGTCCCGGTTGGGATATTCGCACTGATAGTTGCCGCTATCGCGTGGGTGGCTACGAAACTGCTCTCTCCAGCCGGGGCGGCTGAACGTCCCCGAACCCAAACCCCGATCAAGTGGCTGAATGTGGGGGGACAAACGCTGGCCTTGGTTGCAGCGGCATTCCTCATATCACGTCGTCTCGTCGTCGCCTTCGGTCGCCCGGAAGCTTTTTCGCAGACCTTCGACAATGTCTTCCACCTCAACGCCGTGCGTTACATCCTTGATACAGGCTCCGGTTCATCGATCACCGTTAGCGGCATGACCGGCGGAGGCTTCTACCCCGCGGCCTGGCACGATCTCGTAGCTTTGATTGCCGTCACCACAGGTGCATCGATCCCTGTTTCAGTGAACGTCATCAATTTGATTGTCGGTTCAATCGTTTGGCCTCTCGGGTGCATTCTCCTCGCGCACAAGGTCCTCGGTGAACGCGTAGCCGTTAGCGTCGCGGCGGGAATTCTCTCTGCAGCTTTCGGCGCTTTTCCGCTCCTGCTCTTGGACTTTGGGGTCCTTTACCCGAACTTCCTAGGGAACGCCCTTCTACCGATAGCCGTAGCATTGGGAATTCAAGCCCTGGGACTGGGCTGGTCGAGTTCTAGGTCGGCGGCCGTCTCGTGGCTCCTCTTCGCCGCGGTGCTTCCCGGCCTCACCTTGGCCCACCCGAGCAGCACGATGGCACTCCTGGCCATGTTGCTGCCCCCTCTCCTGATCTTATGGTTCAGGGGAGTTGTCGCTATTCGACGCCGCTCGCAGCATGTAGCTCTCCGCCTTGGTGGAATGGCACTACTGCTGCTGCTCGGCCTGGGCGCCGCCGTTGTCCTCTGGAAGGCCATACGACCTCCTGAGGTTGCCGCCTTTTGGCCCCCCATTGAAACTACCGGACGCGCGATCGGCGAGGTGCTGACAAGTTCGGCTATCGGTCGGTCAGTGTCATGGGCGGTGGCGTTGCTGGCGGTTGCGGGGCTTATCTCAGTAATTCGACGACGCCAGCAGTACTGGCTCATTGGCATGTTCGTGGTGATCGCGTCGTTGTTCGTGATCGTGGCGTCATTTCCGTTCGGTAGCCTTCGGACCTTTTTCACTGGCGTCTGGTACAACGACCCTCCCCGGTTGGCCTCGCTGTTGCCGATGGTGCTCCTGCCCTTCGCTGTCGTTGGCGCGGTGCGAGGGTGGGACCGGTGGCTGGAGCCCCAGCTTCGTGGGCTGGCCTCTAGGAGCCGCCGTAAGACTCCGCTGGCGGCCTCTAAGCCTCTAGCGGCCGTGGGTGCAGTGGCGGTCATCTGTTTGTTGACGCTCGCAACTCAGCAGGCCAACGTCCGTGAAGCAACGAACTCGGCAGCGGCCGGTTACCGACTGGCCAACGATTCTCCGCTGGTCTCTTCGGACGAAATGACCCTCATGAATCGACTACCCGCCGAGGTACCCCAAGACGCCGTCCTGGTAGGTAACCCTTGGAATGGCAGCGCTCTGGCTTATGCATTCACCGGGAGGAAACTGGTTCAACTCCACATGCTAAGCGAACTTCCCTCGGGAGCCGTGGAGCTATTCACGCGCCTCAACACGGCAAAAACAGATCCGACGATCTGTCCAATCGTTCAGAAGTTGCACGTTGGCTACGTACTCGACTTCGGCCATCAAGAGGTCCACGGGGGAGACAACGGGTTCCGTGGGCTGGATAACCTTGTGGCCTCCGGAGTAGCGAGTCTTGTTGACTCCCAAGGTCAAGCAAAAATCTATAAGTTGACTGCCTGCGGGCAGTGACACATCAACGTGGTAGGAGTGTCGGCATGACAATCGCCCTAACCGGAAGCAACGGCTTCCTCGGATGGCACACCCGTGTCCTTGCGCATAGCCTGGACAGGACGACGGAGCCTCTGCCTCTCGGAGACAAGTTCGACATCGGCTCGGCTACAGGGCTCATGGAGAGGGCTACAACCCTTGTCCACATAGCAGGCGTCAACCGCGGTGACGACGACGCCGTCCGAGAGGGCAACGTGAGATTCGCCCAGCAACTCGCCAAGGCACTGGGCGAGGCGACATCGGTTCCAGCCACGGTGGTCTACGCCAACTCCATCCAGGCCGGCAACCAGAGTCCCTACGGTCAGGGAAAGCAAGAAGCCGGCCGGATTCTTAGGAAGGCAGCCGAAGATGCCGGGGCGACTTTCGTCGACGTAAAGCTTCCGAATCTCTTCGGTGAGCACGGGAAGCCCTTCTACAACTCGGTCGTCGCAACCTTCTGCCAGCTCGCTTCGGAAGGCAAGCCTCTGGAGGTGAAGGACGATAAAGAACTGCGGCTTTTGCACGTGCAAACGGCTGCAGAAGTTCTGCTCGGAATTCATGCGCCCGACGATGCCCACAATTTGGCAACAGTCAGGAAAGTGAGCGAAGTTGCGGAACTGATAGGGTCCATGGCCCATTCGTACACGGACGGCACTATCCCGGATATTGCAAATACATTTGAACGTGATCTGTTTAATACCTATAGGTCATTTTTGGTCGGCGAGCGGCTTCCCATCATGCTGAATCGGAAGGAAGACGCCCGAGGTGCCTTTTTTGAAGTCATCCGCAGCGCTGGCGGGGAGGGGCAGGCCTCTTTCTCTACCACGGAGCCAGGCGTGACGCGGGGGCAGCACTACCACCGGCGTAAAATCGAGCGATTTACCGTTCTTTCAGGTACCGCCGAAATCGCCATGCGAAAAATGTTCTCTAACGAGGTTCTGACGTTCCCTGTGACCGGTGAAAATCCAGTTGCTATCGATATGCCGACAATGTGGTCCCATAACATCACCAATGTTGGATCGGATAAGCTTTATACCATGTTCTGGATCAATGAAGTATTTGACCCAGCCTCTCCCGACACCTTCCCGGAGGAAGTATGACCGACGCTGGCCGCAGGCTAAAAGTACTGACCATAGTAGGAACGCGACCCGAGATCATCCGCTTGGCGGCTACGATCCGACGGCTTGATCGCAGCACCGACCATGTGCTGGTCCACACGGGGCAGAATTACGATTATGAACTCAATGAGGTTTTTTTCGAGGACCTCGGGCTGAGGAAGCCCGACCACTTCCTTGAAGCCGACACGTCGTCCCTCGGCGCGGTATTGGGTTCGATACTGGCCAAGACCGAGGAAGTGCTGCTGGCCGAAAAACCTGACGCCATGGTTGTTTTGGGTGACACCAACAGTTGCATCTCTGCCCTCATGGCCAAGCGTATGAGAATCCCCGTCTACCACATGGAAGCAGGGAACCGTTGCTTCGATGAGAACGTGCCGGAGGAGACCAACCGCCGCCTGGTCGATCACGTAGCAGATTACAACCTCGTCTACACCGAACACGCCCGCCGCAATCTCCTGGCGGAAGGGCTCCACCCCTCAAGGATCCTCCTGACAGGTTCTCCGATGAAGGAGGTGCTGCAGGGTAATGCCGACGCCATTTCCAGCAGCGACGTTCTTGAGAAGCAGAACCTCACCTCAGGCGGCTACTTCATGGTGAGCGTTCACCGCGAAGAGAATGTGGACAGCCCGGAACGTCTGGCAGAGATCCTTAAAGCCCTCCAGACGCTCAGCCGCCGGTACGAAGTTCCGGTTTTGGTGTCGACCCACCCGCGTACTCGCAAAAGGCTCGAAAGCCAGCCGGAAGAGCTGAAGGAGGGACTGCGCTTCCACCCCCCGTTCGGCTTCAACGACTACGTGAAGCTCCAGCAGGAAGCAAAGCTGGTCCTCTCCGACAGTGGGACCATCAGCGAAGAATCCTCACTGCTCGGCTTCCCTGCCGTCACACTGAGGGACGCTATTGAGCGGCCTGAATCGCTCGACACTGCGGCCATCATCACGACGGGTGTCACCGCTGATGCGATCGTGGACGCGATTGAGATTGTCTTGGATCAGTTCCAGAACGACGGACCGCCGGTCGTTCCCGCCGACTACCAGATCAGCGACACGTCGCGCCGGACGGTGAACTTCATTCGGTCGACTGCCCACACGCACCACCAGCGGACCGGAATTTTCGTCAACATCGGAAGGTAGTCTCTGCCGATTCAAAAAGGAGGCCACTTCTGCGTTGCAGGGGTGGCCTCCTTACTTATAGCCCTGAAATTAAGCCTGCGGCCGCTTGCCGCGAAGACATAGCGGATGGTCTCGTCACTATAGTGTCGGTCCCTCGTTGTGTGGGACTGGCCGTCTTGAGGGGACATCCGTTCGAACAGCTGAGACAGAGGCATCGGGCAAGCGGGGCACCATGTCTGCTTGTGGCAGCCGAACCGTGACGGCAAAATCTCGCATACGTAGAAGGGATACAGTGCGTGCCATTATCGCAACTAAAGTCACTGACGAGGTATCAACAACGCGGTCCTGAGGAGTGCGGGCTGCGTGGCTGTGATATTTTGTGGCACATTTCTCGTGGACCTGGGCCCCGCCGTGGCACACTCATATTGTAGTTACGGTTGGCGGGTGTAAGTGACGATCCTGGAGGCGAACTGAGGACGCCAAGCGCGGAGCTCTGGAACCAGTTCTGGGTCGACCACCACGTCCATGTCGCCCTTTGCCGTCAGAATGGCGTCAATTGCTTCCGGCACGTGCGAAGGGCCTTGGTAAAGGGGCTTTACAAGGGGAATCGCGAGGTGGTTGGACTCGGTCCACTTGTTTTGGAGTGTCAACGACCATTGAGCTGCTAGCTGCGGATCAATACCCTCGTCATAGCCCACATAGATGAAGGGACGGGAATCCTTCATCGCCGCCATGCCGGTCAACTTCGAAATGAGCCTAGGAGGCGCTTCGGCGAGTATTTTTGTTTGCTGCAGGACGCGCACCGCGCCTTGTGCTGTTGGTCCCAGCCCTTGCTCACTTAGTCCAGTGAACGGGAGTCCGAAGAAGTGAGTCGCACCCACTGAGGTCAGGATGGAAGCGGCAACAAACGATTTTCGGCTGCTGTGTCGGGCAAGCAGGGGAGACCATAGCTCTGCCGCGCCGAGTGCGGTGCAGAAGATAGCCATGAGTTCGACCGCGAGGAATGACTTATGGAAGTAGTAGGTGACCCTTGGGCCATCCGTAAGTTGGAAGATCGCCAGACCAACAAGCAGAATTGTGGCGAAGAGTGGGGTCGCCAGAACGTGGAGAGACGTAAGGGTATCGCGCCGCGCGTCCAAGTGACCGACTTTCCGGCGCGAGTAAAACGCCAATGCTACGACCGCATTTCCGACGATACACATTACGGCCACCCCTGTGTCAGCCATCGCCGTTCCCCCAGAAGTGGTTAAGACGTCACCAGCCGATAACCTGCGGAGTTGCCACACTGCGCTAAGTACGCCCACCGCCGCCACTGCGCCAATTCCAACGTGAAACCACAAACTTCGTCGAGCGGTGTCCCGGCGGTGCCAAAGCAGATAACAGACGTAAACGACGACACTGGGTAGGCACAGAAGCAGTAGTAGGATCCAGCCGTGGGCCACGGCGGTTACGCATAGGACGAGGGCGGAAGTTGCGGTGATAGGAGAAACCATTCGCCTCAGTTGGACGACCGCGACGCAGGCGACGCAAAGCGCCACACCCAAGCCGAAGTTAGGGAATGCCTCGAACACTGGAATAGCGCCAGGCCCGACTATCCATGCGGTTGCCACAATTGCAACAAAGGGAAGCGCCACTAAGAAATGCCGCCTGAAGACAGGGAGTGATGTCAGGCCCGTCAGGACAAGCAGAGTACCTAGGATAGCCGCCAAGCCGACAAGTCTGATAAAGAGGGTCGATTCGTGAGCCACGTCCCCCGGTTTAGCACCCACAACGATTTCGGCGAGAGAAGCCAGTAAGGCATGAAAGCCTTGTGGATATGAGGCCGCAGACCAAGCGCTACCGTCTGGTGCCGAGGGCAGTAGTGCGATCACGGAACCGTGATTGCGGAGCATGCTGAACATGTTGAAGTGCGGGGCGAAGTCCCAAGAACGGGTCAGGAGTGAAAGCGCCTTCTCGAAGGAATTCGCGAACAGGAAGTTGTGCACGGCCCAGCCCGAGGCGATAGCGCCGAGCACTGGCAGAGTGTCAACGGCGTGGACCTGGGGTATGAGGCGAGAAAGCGGCAAGCGCCGGAAGTGGCCGTAAATTATGGAGCCGGTCAGGGCTGTCGCAGCCAGCGCAAGGATCACGGTTCCGCGGTCGAAGTAGGGGTTCTTGAAGTTGATCCACCACATCAATGGTGTGATACCACTCAAAGTTACGATCGAAAGCAGTATTCGCTGCGACAGGTTCCGGCCAACAGGCGTGACCGCCATCAGTAGCGCGAGGAGGATGAGACAGCTCCAGCCAGTCAAGCCTCCGATCGAACGGAGCAGCACGACGCCAGTAAATACTGCTACGCATGCAACGCCGACTGCCATCCATTTACGGGGCGACACCACCGGCGCAGGTTGGTTGGCAGAGCTTAGGGTTGGCAAAGACCTTTTTCGGAATTCATTGGTGGCTTCAATATCAATGGTTGTCACGGGTTCCTAAGTGTTGAGCTCGGGGAAGTCTTTTCCGCCACTCCATGCAGTGGTCGATCCTCGGTTCGAGCGCACGCCAGTCCTGTGGACGATTGGATTCTACTTGCCTTCAAGCGGGTTGTTTGACGGGAAGATGTCAGGGCCATTACCCACTGTGAATGGAGATGAGCCCTCAGGAAGAGGCAACCTCTCCTTCGCAGCCGCGGTGACCTTTTGCTCGACACCGCTGAGCTCGACCTCGATCCGCTCAACGGCCGCCCGCAATATGGCCAACTCTTCAGCCAACGTCCGGTTCTCATCCTCAACCACGGAAAGCTCCCATGACAGGTGAAGACAAACGCCGAGAAGCAAAATGATGCAGAGTGCGAAGAGCAGGTTGGAGGCGACCTGGACACCAAGAGCCTTGCTGACGGCTGGCAGTAAACCTGGCCACCCAGCTAGGACGAGAGCGCTTGCCCCGATGATCAGCCAAAGTGCGGCGTATTTTTCGCGAAAGACTTTGCGGCGAACCAGTTCAAGCACGATTCCAACCATAACTAGCGCGAAGATGAATGGGGCAAAGGTATTTCCCATCAGGCGGTGCCTTCCTGTGCTGCGATTCTTGAACGGCTCCGGGTCATGGCAAAGAGCAATGCAAACACCGACCGCAAAAGGTAGATCGCTGACTTGACCGGATTGTGGCTCGGCGTTCCTCCCTGTCGGGGTCGCATGGCCACAGGTACTTGAGTTACTCTGCACCCCGACTTGATGGCGACAACCAGCGAGTCGATCGTGTCACCCAGATATTCCGCTGGATAGTGGTCCAGATACTGCGCAATGGCGCGGCGGTTGCCTGCCCTAAATCCAGACGTTACGTCGGTCAACTTTGTGCGAGAAAGACCTGAGATCACTGCGGCGAGAAACACCATTGCCCAGCGGCGAGGGCCGGAGACCCTATAGTCTCCTTTGGCCGCGAATCGGGCACCAATCGAGATGTCTGCCGTCTCCAAGCCCTTAAGAACTTCAGAGATCTCGCGCGGATCGTGCTGGCCATCGGCGTCGACCTGGATAACCGCGTCGTATCCGTAACGGTCGGCAAATTTGAAACCCGTTCGCATCGCGCCCCCAACGCCCATGTTGAAGGGGAGGCGGAGGACCGTGGCGCCGGCGGCGCGGGCCACTGACGCAGTCCCATCTGTCGACCCATCGTCCACAACAAGGACGTCGTAGCCCTCGTCAAGGTCGAGTACCTCGGTCACTGTGCTGCCGACGGTTTCGCCCTCGTTCCAGGCAGGCATGATCACGAGGACGCGGCGCGCGTTGGTGCAAGACATGAATGCGATTCTACGCGGCGACCGGACTTTACCGAATTTGCCCCCCTGTCGTCAGTCCTTCCAGCCGCAAGGCCCTGAATCTGGTGGCTGCGGCTCGCTGGTATCATCTAACGGTTGCAGCCCGCACCGCAGCCCCAGAAATCTGCTGACCAAGGAGACAAGTTGTTCAAGAACAAGACCCTTTTGATTACCGGAGGCACTGGCTCCTTTGGCAACACTGTTCTGAAGCACTTCCTGCACACAGATATAGGCGAGATCCGTATCTTTTCCCGCGATGAGAAGAAGCAGGACGACATGCGGAAGGCCTACAACAACGACAAATTGAAGTTCTACATTGGTGATGTTCGCAACATTGAGGGCGTCCGGGAAGCGGTGAGGGGGGTGGACTACATCTTCCATGCTGCCGCACTCAAGCAAGTCCCGTCCTGCGAATTTTTCCCAATGGAAGCTGTCAGGACTAACGTCCTCGGCACTGACAACGTGCTGACGGCAGCAATTGACGCAGGGGTGAAGAAAGTCGTCTGCCTATCCACGGACAAGGCGGCTTATCCGATCAACGCCATGGGCACATCGAAGGCCATGATGGAGAAAATCGTGATAGCTAAGTCGCGAAACGTCGATGCTGCGGAGACACTGATCTCCTGTACACGGTATGGAAACGTAATGGCTTCGCGTGGTTCGGTGATCCCACTGTTTGCCGAACAAATCCGTGCAGGAAAGCCGCTGACGGTGACGGACCCCCACATGACCCGCTTCCTTATGAATCTGGATGAAGCTGTCAAATTGGTTCTTTTTGCCTTCGAACACGCGAATCAGGGGGATTTGTTTGTGCAGAAGGCGGATGCGTCGTCAGTGGGAGACCTTGCGCTGGCAATGAAGCAGCTCTTTCGGTCTGAAGTTGAAATTAATGTAATTGGTACGCGGCACGGAGAGAAAGCGCACGAGACCTTGCTCACGAGGGAAGAGCGGGCAAAGTCGGAAGACCTCGGCGATTACTTCCGAGTACCGGCGGACACTAGGGATCTGAACTACGAGAAATTCTTTGACGCGGGTGACACTGTCAGCGAGGCGTTGGAGGAATACACCTCTCACAACACTCAGCAGCTGACAATTGAACAGATCATCGAAAAGGTCAAGACCACGGACTACATCCAGGAGCTCTTGCCGTCTATCCAGGCGAACTCGTAGGGATGGGCCGCGATGCACGCGTTTTGGTAGTAAGCCAGCACTTCTGGCCAGAGGGTTTTCGCATTAACGACATATGCGATTATTTCGTCGAAAACGAAGTTGGCGTCGAAGTTCTCTGTGGGTTCCCTAACTACCCTAAAGGCCAGCTGTATCCGGGTTATACTTGGCGCGGCCCCTATATGGAGCAACGTGGTGGCGTGAAAATATTCCGTACGCCAGAAATCCCCCGGGGCGATAATTCGAATCTCCGGATTTTTCTGAATTACGTGTCTTTTCCATTGGCTAGCCTGCTGCACCTTCCGCGGTTGATGTTTGGAAACTATGACAAGATTTTCCTATATCAACTGTCGCCGGTAATGATGACAATTGCGGGACTGGTTTTGTCAAAAGTCCGCAAAATTGAATCGACCATGTATGTGCTGGATCTCTGGCCCGAAAATTTATTTTCGGTTCTAAACGTAAAAAATCGAACCTTTCGTCGTCTTGCCGAACGAGTTTCGCACTGGCACTATCGTCAAGCGGACAAAATCGTCGTGCTTTCGGAACAGATGCGGGGGAAAATTCAGAGCATTACGGGGTTGCCGGACGAAAAAATCACCGTGGTTCCGCAGGCTTGCGAGAGTATTTATGAGCAGGAGGTCAGCGATCCCGTCTTGGCTAAGCGTCTCGGTGAAGGCTTTAAAGTAGTGTTCACGGGCAACATAAGTCCTGCCCAGTCCTTCGAGACCCTTATCGAGGCCGCGGAGATTCTCAAATCGGAGGGGCTAACTGACATATACTGGATAGTAGTTGGTGACGGTATGAGCAGGCGAAACGTCGAAAGCGAAGTCACTAAGCGTGGACTTGCGGATGTGTTCCGCTTTGAAGGGCACCACCCCGTTACGGATGTTCCAAAGTACACGACCCTTGCAGACGTTCTAGTTGGCTGCCTTGTGAAAAGCGATCTGCTCGAAGCGACGATCCCCGCCAAAGTGCTGTCCTACATAGCCGCGGGCCGCCCGGTGGCGCTGTCCATGGACGGGGAAGTTAGATCCTTGGTTGAAGACCAGGCCCGGTGTGGCTTGGTTGGGCCAGCAGGGGACTCACAGGCTCTGGCCGACAACATTCGAACGCTCCACGCCATGACTCGTGAGCAAAGAATGGCGCTCGGAGCGCGAGGTAAGGCTTACCACTTCGCCCACCTAGAGAGAAGCATCGTCCTCAGTCGCCTCATGGATTTCATCTTGAAGTAAACAAGCCTTCACATTAGGCGTGATTGGTTCGTTCCCCGCCTGACACCGATGATGGCGGGTACGTCGGCAAGGCGTTTACTGCCACCTAACTTCAGAATGAGCGACTTTGAAGAAGACCCAAGCATAAGGCCCACGGGATGAGCACTGGCGAGCTGCGAGGCGATCCGTACTAGGAACTGGCTCCATCGTTCAGTTTCTCGTTCGAGAACCGAGCTCGCCGGCCGGCAGCGGCACCTAGTCGGCCGTAATGAATGCCGAGGTCAAGCCGCTGCATTGGGCGGGTTTCCGTTCCTGAAAAGGAATTGTCCCGCTTTAACCTGCTCCACAAGTGCGCTCGGAACTTGCAGGTGCTAGGCCTCCGTTGCTGCGAACCATTGACATTGCCTTTCACCCGGTTTGCGGAAGACTGGCGGCTGGGGAGCGGCTGCGGGTACCAGCCGAGCGCGATTATGGACCGATTCATCCTCAGCATGATCTGGTGTAGGCCGGCAAGTGCAATATTGGGGACCACGGCGCGCCGGCCAGCTCGTCCCGACAACTGAGATCTGATTGGGGTCCTGCCAGACCTTCAATGCACGATCGGTGGAACTGAACTGCACGATTTGGTGGCGCGCAAAGCCTCAAATTCTCCAATAAAAATTGAATGTCCTAATGAGGGGGCATTAGGCTCTCCGGTGCTGTCGGTCTTGGATGCCGGCAAACCGCGCTTCACGGCGCTCTCCGTTTCGGAGTGGCCCAAGGAATGATGCACCCCAAACCTGTGGGCATTACATGAACCCACGCTCTAGTGTGCTCCTTCTCCGAGGTACATTTACTCGCCCGACGCCGGGCGGCTGCGGGGCCGCTTACACGGTCGCCGGGGCGTCTTTCGATCCTCGCCACAACGAGAGGACGTGCACAGTTACGCCCAGAGTTGGGCCCAGGGTCAGAGAAAGAATGCACCGGGCTTCTAGGGGCAACGGAAGTACTAGTACCGCTACAGCTACGGCGGTCGCCACAACCCATCCCGACGAGAACGACCGGTGGTGACCCACGGATAGGGTCGCTGTCCCGGTCAACGTCAGGACGGCCATGGCGATAGACGCGAGTGTAAGTAACGCAAGGGTCATTCCTGACACCTCGTAGCCCGTCCCAAATATCAGCATAAGATTTGGGCCTATGAAGTAGGCCAGAATTGCCCCGGCTCCGCCGACCGTCAGCAAGACAACTATGGGGTTGCGGAGTACACGCCATCCTTCGGAACCAGCTCGCACCACGTGGGTAATGGCTACGCCCTGAAAGGCTTGCAGCGGCACCATTATCGGGGCCCTCGTCATTGAAATAGCAAGCAGCAGAGGAGCGGATTGCTCGAAGACGTCCGGGGCTGTGGTGAGTTTGACCAGTAGAGGGAAAGCTACAACGAGGGCGGCTGATGAGATGGACGAGATCACGGCGTGAAATATCTGCCCCAGTAGCTTCCTTAGCGTAACGTCTGCGCGTGACTGGAGTGTCTGACGGGCCGCTCGGGAGGTGGCAAGCAGAATTAGCCATGCAGCGAGGGCACAAAAACACGCGACCTCAAGTCCGAGAAGCCCCAAGGCCCCCGCCGCGACAGCGCCAACGCAGGCGAGCCGGAGCAAAGCATCCAGAATGAGGAGACGGCCGAAAACAGGCCATCGACCGCTGCCCTGGAGGGAGCCTGCGAGGGCGCAGTGTCCGGAATAGAGTACCGCCGTGAGAACCAGGCCTAACGAGATGACTTCTGAGTGATGAAAGAAGTTGAAGGTCGTGAGAAGTGGAGACAGAGCCGCGATCAGAGCGGCGACCACACCACCGCTTATTAGGCCTGCGGTAATCAGTCTGGGGTGACGGGAGTCTTGGCTTCCGCCTTTGGCCGCCACGGCGGACGAGGCCCGAGTCGACTCTGTTTGAACTCCACCAACTATGCCGTAGACGAAGAAGAGTGCGGCCCAGAACGCCAGGAACTCGGAGTTCTCCTGCTTGGTGAGGGAGTGACTGGCGATGAACAGGATAAGTATGCCGGACCCTGCCGAAAAAGCTGACCCTAGGGCCACAGCATAGGCTGACCGACCGGCTGCGCTCAGGGCTTGATTCTTCGCGACTTCTTTTGATGCGGCCATACGTTTAGCGTAATCTCCGGTTGTTGCGGCACAGTAGATTCAAGAACTAACAGTACCTTGCGAGCGGCTGGCGCTTCCGAGCGAGGTGCCAGTGAATTCCCGCCAACGTCATTTTTCGGAACGACGGTCGCTTAGGCTCCGACTTGGATCAGCTGAAATAGCCGGTTGACTCGGAGGCCAGTGATTGAGGGTGGTGAGTCAGCTGCCCGCGGTTGGGTTTCGCTGAGTTCGCCAGTTCGCTGCCCAAACCCGGATCACCGGGCAGCGCCGGACCCTCTGCGCTGGTCCCGAGAAGGCGAAAATGGATCCAAGCTCGGTCGTGTGCCCGCGAGGGTGCCACCGTGGTCTGTCGCTGCCGATGATGTGGTCGCCGTTCGGGCGTCCGGAACGGCCAGCCTCGGCCCCCGGTCTAGTGGTCGCCCATCACGTAAGCCGAAATAATGGTGCTGTCCTTGCGACAGTCAGCGCTGCGTACTGAGCCATGCTTTCAAAGCGACAGTCGGTAGCAGAAAGATCTCAGAGATGTCATGGAGCCACGTGCATCTATTTCGGCCGATCAACATCCGAAAGGTTGGTTTAGTTGCGGTAGGCGCCGAGTGTGGGTGTCCATGTGATTCTTCCGCCGGTGAATTGTTGGCTGCAGAGGTCTCCGGCCGGGTTACATGTTTGTGGTG
>Ga0209148_1000889_pt1 | contig 20382 bp, 12 predicted proteins | sample AraplaCol_mMF_r2_2_FD_184288 | JGI IMG/M metagenome (GOLD analysis project Ga0209148, IMG submission 184288) | Arabidopsis root microbial communities from North Carolina, USA - plate scrape CL_Col_mMF_r2 (SPAdes) (version 2) | ecosystem: Host-associated > Plants > Roots > Endosphere | place... | reverse complement strand
TGTGCGCTCAGTTCGCCGGTCGCGGCCAGCAAGGCCGCATGGGCGACATAGACGGTGTAGCGGCTCTCGACGAGCGAGAGTTGCGCGGCCTGCAATTCTTCTTCCGCATTGAGCGTTTCGATCGTCGAGCGCAGCCCGTTCAATTCCTCGCAGCTCATACCGGCAAACGCGGCCTGCGCAGAATCGACCTGGCGCTGGCCGGTCGTCACCGCCACCCGGCTCGAGGAAAGGTTTACCCATGCGCTGGTTACGGTTTCCATCGTGTTCCGGCGGGCGAGGTCGATGCCCGCCTGATCCGCGCGATTGCGCGCGTCGGCCTCGCGGATCTGCGACTGGATCGCGCCGCCGGAAAAGAGCGGCTGCGTGATCGTGAGCCCAGCGATCGTCTCGCGCGAGGCGTTCTGCCCCCCGATCCGGAAGGCACCGGAATTACTGTAAATTCCCTGACCCGTAAGCGATATGGTAGGACCCTGGCCGGCGCGCGCCGATGCGGCGTTCGCGCTCGATTGCGCCTCGGTATATTGCGCAATCCGAAGCGACGGATTGTTCTGCTCGGCGAGGTCGAACGCATCCTCGATCGTCGGCGGCAGCGTGCCGAGTTGCGGTAGCGGTTCGAGCTTCCCCGGATTGTGGCCCACGACCTGCAGATATTGGGCGCGCGTCACTGCCAGATTGGCCTCGAGCTGCGCGAGCTGAATCTGCGCGGCGGCCAGCCGGGCGTCGGATTGCGCGAGGTCGGTCAGCGTGACGTCGCCATATTGCTGGCGCTTCTGGTTTTGCTTGAACTGGTCTTGGAGCACGACCACGTTCTCGCGCCCAATATCCAGCCGCTCTTCGTCGCGCAGGACGCCAGCATAGACCTGGATAACGTTCTGGACGAGTTGCTCTTCGGTCAGCCGCAATTGTTCGCGACCGCCCTTCATCGCCGCGGTGGCCGCGGCAACCTGTCCGCGCACGCGCCCCGACGTATAGAGCGGCTGGTTGATCGTGACCGCGGTCTGCTGGGTAGTGCCCTCGCTCTGGAGGAATTGCAGCGGGCTGATGTGCGTATGCTGGAGCTGGCTCTGTACGTTGATATTCGGCCCATAATTGGAACGGGCCTGGACCACGCCCTCGTCGCGCGCTTTCTGCAGGTAGCGTTCCTGCACCATCTGCGGGTTGCGATCGTAAGCGGATGCGATAGCATCGGCGAGCGTTTCGGCGGAACTTGTCGCGGGCACGCACAAGGCGAGGGCCGCGCAGGCAAGGCGGCCGACCCGGGTCTTCGGCAAAGATGCGCGGTTAGCTATTGGAATCACTCTGAAGTTTCCGTAGCGCCGGAGTATCTCGCGGATGCCACAACGGGGGGCGCTTCATAGACGGGCATGCCTGAGAGTCAATTGCGACCGCGATGAGACGAATGTCGGCTCAAATCGTTGCGTGCCCGGCACGCGCATACATGCCCTCCAATCGCGCGCGGTAGGCTTCGGCCGAGAAGCGCGCGGCGGCCACCGGCCCGGCAGTCGCCAGACGGCCGCGCAGCGCGGCGTCGCCGTCCAGTGACCGGATCCCTCCCGCGATCGCCGCGACATCATACGGATCGACCAGCAAGGCGGCATCGCCTGCAATTTCGGCGAGCGCGCCCAGGTTGGAAGTAAGCACGGGCGTGCCGAGCTGCATTGCCTCGAGCACAGGGAGCCCGAAACCCTCCCAGATCGAGGGAAACAGTACCGCCCGCGCGCCCCGGATCAGCTTCGCGAGCAGCGGGCGCGACAGATGTTCGAGCCGCCGGACGCGTTCGGCCATGCGCCGCCCGTGCGCGGTATCCGCCTCGTCATCGGGCACGAGCAGGCGCAATTCCTCCTGCGCCTGCCAGCCGCGACCGCCGGTCAACACCAGGGGCGCGGCGATCCCGGTCGAGAGATAGGCCTCCAGCAGCCGGCCGATATTCTTCTTGGGCTCGATCGCGCCGAAATGCAGGAAGTAGCCGCGATGCGGCAGCCCGAAGATATTCTCGATCATCGCCGCATCCGCGTCCGGATCATCGGTCGGGGCGGCGAGGGGAGAGGCCTGGTAGCAATTGGTGATGCGGTTCGGATCGAGCCCGAATTCGGCGATGATGTCGGTGCGGCTTGCCTCGGACACGGTGCAAAGGTGCGCGGCCTGGGCGACGCAGGCGGCGATCAGGTCGCGATAGGCGCGCTTGGCGTCGAGTGTGGTGTAGGGCATCCGGAGCGGCACCAGATCGTGCAAAGTGTAGATGTTGGCCGCGCCCTCCAGCCGGATCGGCAGGGGATAGGTCCAGTGCATGATCGCGGGCGCCTTCGCCATCCGTACGGGCAGGAAACGGCCGTAGAGCGCGAAATGGCGGTGCGCGATCTCGAACAAATTGGGCACGGTGGCGAGCCGGTCGAAGGCGGGCAGGCGTTCGGCCAGATTGGCGGTCTCGATCCGTCCGCTCCGCGGCACATCCGCTACGGTACGCGTCAGGAACGGGTTCAACGCGGTCATGCGGATACGCCGGCTGCGCTTGCGGCGAAGCGGCGGTGTGGGCGGAACCTGGCCCAACCGGTCGTAGAACAGCACCTCGCGCAGGTCCGCGTCCGGTCCCGCATCGACCCCGAACAACCCGGTGACCGTGTGCCCGCCGTCCCGCAGCACGTCGGCCAGCACGTGGCCATAGGTGGCGACGCCCGTGCCGTTGGGCAGCGCAAGGTTGTAGCCGTCGATGCCGATGTCGAAGCGGGTCATAGCGGTTCCGCCATCACGGTGGCGTAGGCCCGCGTCAATCTTTCCGCGAAACGGGCGGGCGTGAAACGCTCCGCATTACGCCGTCCGGCCTCGGCCAACTTGGCGCAGAGCGCATCGTCGGTGGCCAGCCGGCGCAGCGCCGTGCTCAGGCGGCCGCGGTCCTCCGGATTGACCGTCAGCGCCGCGCCGCCCGCGGTTTCCGCAAGCGCGCCCTGGTTGGAGGTCAGCACCGGCGTCCCCAGTGCCATCGCCTCCGCCACCGGCAGTCCGAAGCCTTCGGCCAGCGATGGCATGACCAAAGCGCGCGCATGACCGATCAGCGCGCGCAACGCGGGACGATCGAGATAGGGCAGGCGGATCGCGCCAGGCGTGGCGGCGAGCAGGGGCGCGATCTCGGCCGCGCCCCAGCCGTCGGGGCCGGCGATGACCAAAGGCAGGCTTGCCTTGCTCTGGCGATAGGCATCGAGCAGCCGCGCCACATTCTTGCGCTTCTCGACCGTGCCGCAGACGAGCAGGAAGCCACCCGGCGTCAAACCTTCGGGAAGCGCTGCCGGATCGGCGGGGGCGTCATCGACCGCCAGACTGCAGTCGATCACGAAGTCGGATGCGCAATCGATGGCACGCACTATCTCGTCGCGCGCGGTTTCGGATACCGCGATGAAGCGCGTGGCGCATTCGGCCAGGCGTGCCAGCATCCGGTGGTATCGCCGTCCGTCAATATCGGTGAGATCGGGACGGCGCAGCGGAATCACATCATGCACCGTGTACAAATTGTGCCAGTCGATCACCGTCAGAGGCACAGGGTAGGTCCAGTGCATGATGCCGGGCGGCCCAGGCAGCCGCACGCGCAGCGGGCGGCGGTGGATGTCGAAATAGACCTGTGCGACACGGAATATGTCGGGCGCGACCAGCAATTGCTGATCTCGGCGCTCGGCTGGCTCGTGTGCGATGCGCACGCCGGGCGCCAGCGCGCGCAGCCAGCGGCCCGAGCGGCCGAAGGGAGCGGGCGCGGGCAAATCGAGTACAAAACGGTCGCTCAGCAGCGCATGGTCCGGGCCGATCGTTGCATGCGCCTGCAGCAGCTGGCGCGCATAACTGCTGACGCCAGTGCCGCCCGCGCTGACCAGCATACGCGCGTCCATGCACAGCCGGATCGGCTGGACGGGATCGGTCCCGGGATTGTGCGCGTCGGTCGCCATGCGTTAGGGAGCGTGCGTCCGGCATTCAGCGATCGTCAATGGATAGACCCCCACGGGCGTAAAAAGGACACGAGGACCGCACTCGCATGATCGAGTTCCAGAACGTCAGCAAAAGCTATCATATCCGCAAGTTCGAGAAGCACGTCTTTACCGATCTGAACTTCAAGATCGAGCCCGGCGAGAGCATCGGCATCTGCGGTGCCAATGGCGCCGGCAAATCCACGCTGATGCGGCTGATCGCAGGGGTCGAGCAACCCAGCAGCGGCCGCGTGATCCGCACCATGTCGACCTCGTGGCCGATCGGCTATTCGAGCTGCTTCCAGTCGAGCCTGACCGGCGCCGACAATGCGCGCTTCATCGCCCGTATCTACAACATGGACGAGCAGCAACTGGCCGATTTCGTCGAGGACTTCGCGCAGCTCGGACCTTATTACCATCAGCCGGTCCATACCTATTCGGCGGGCATGAGCGCGCGACTGGCCTTCGGTGTGAGCCTTGCGATCGATTTCGATTGCTATCTGGTCGACGAGGTCACGGGCGCGGGCGACGAACGCTTCCGTGCGCGCTGCGAGGAGGCTCTCCTTCACCGCCGTGACAATGCGACCTTGGTGATGATCAGCCATGATCCGGGTACCTTGCGTCAATATTGTCAGCGCGGGGCGGTGGTCTATGGCGGCACGCTCGTCTTCTTCGACACGATCGACGAGGCAAGCGAGGTCCATCACCGGCTGCAGTTGCGCGCCGCCTGATTGCAGTCGCGTCTCCACTCAACTAGGCTCGCCCCGAAACAGCTTCTGCCTTTCGCGGCGGGCATGGACTTATCCGAAGAGATTTTGCTTTGAACATCAACGCGTTTCCGCTGACGCTTTCCTCCCGCGCCCGCGCGCTTTCGGCCCTGTCCGCTTTGGCTTTGCTGGCAGGCTGCGCCGCGCTGCCGTCGAGCGGCCCGACCGCGAGCGAGATCAGGCGCGGCGAGAAGGACCAGAACGAGCTCGGCTTCACGATCCTCGATATCGATGGCCCGCTGGTCCAGAAGATCAACGACGAAGCCGCCGCCGCCGATGCCGCGCAGCCGACCTTGTCGAGCCTGGCGCAGGACGGCCGCAACGACGTGATCGGGCCGGGCGACGATCTGTCGATCGGTATCTACGAAGTCGGCGTCTCGCTGTTCGGTTCGTCCGAGGGCTCGGGCGGTGTGATCGACCCGGCGGCGCGCGCGCAGACCTTCCCCGACGTTCTGGTAAACGGCGACGGCACGATCAAACTGCCGTACATCGGGTCGCTTAAGGTCGCCGGCCATACCCCGGAAGAAGTCCAGGCGATGATCGTGCGCGGGCTCAAGGGCAAATCGCAAAGTCCGCAGGCCTTGGTCACGATCAAGACCAATATCGCCACCACTGTCTATGTCGCGGGTGACGTGCACCAGCCCGGCCGCTTCAACCTCTCGCTCCAGCGCGAGCGGCTGCTCGACGCAATCGCGCTGGCCGGCGGCGCTACCAATTCGGCCGAGGACACGGTGGTGCGTTTCAACCGCGGCACCAAATTCCTGGAAGAGCGGCTCGGCCGCATCCGGTCGGGCGCGGCCGACGATCTGGTGCTGATCCCGGGCGACCGGATCGAATTGCTCAAGCGGCCGCGCAGCTTCATCTCGCTCGGCGCGAGCGGCAAGGTCGAGCAGACCGATTTCGCGGTTGGCGACCTTTCGCTGGCCGAAGCGGTGGCACGCGAGGGCGGCCCGACCGATGCGGTCGCGGATCCCTCCGCGGTTTTCCTGTTCCGCTATACGCCGGCGATGCCAGGCCAGCCCGAAAAGCCGGTCATCTACCGGCTCAACATGCTCCAGCCGGCAAGTTATTTCCTGGCGCAGCGCTTCGCGGTTCGCGACAAGGACGTGATCTTCATAGCCAATGCGGCCGCCAACCGCCCGGCCAAGATGGTCAACATCATCAACCAGCTGTTCGCGCCGTTCGTGACCGCGCGCGCGCTGACGCGCTAGCGCCGGCGCGGCGCGTCGGGGAGGGCGCCACGTGTCGGACAGATCGCCGCAAGCCACGGACGGGCCTATCGTTTCGATCGAGGCTTATCGCGCCGGGCCGCTCGGCCCCTATTTGGCGGCGAAGCGGATGCGCGATCTGTCGCACGCGCCCGATGCGCTGCCGGCCGAGGGGTCGCAGCAATTGCTGTTCGTGCCCTGGCTGCTGCAGGACATTGCTGATTACCGCTACGCGCTGCAGCGCTGGTTCGCGTGCGTGGCGGTGGGCGGTCATCTGGTCGTCACGGTGCCGCATGCTTTCCTGCATGACCGGCGCGCGCAATTGCCCTCGCCCTGGCGGCCGGGCCAAAGGCGGCTTTACACACCGGCCTCGCTGCTGACCGAAGTCGAGGAGGCGCTCGTCCCCAACAGCTATCGTGTGCGCTGGTTGGGGGATGAGGATGCCGGCTACGATTATGCGCTGAACCGCGATGCGCGGCCGATCGGTCGGCAGGATATCGCGCTGGTGATCGAACGGATCGCGCCGCCCGCCTGGACGCTCGCCGTCGAAAAGGCACCGGCGGAGCCGGCCCCCGGCCCGGTCTTCGAAGCCATACGCACGCGGATCGAAACTGGTGCTCCGACCGGGCCGATCCAGACCATCCTGCTGCTCAAGCTCGACCATCTCGGTGATTTCATCATGAGTCTGCCCGCGATCGGCGCGGTCCGCTCGCATTTCCCCACCGCGCACATCACGCTCGCGGTCGGCACCTGGAACGAGGCGCTGGCGATCGAAAGCGGGCTCGCGGACAAGGTGATCCCGTTCGACGCTTTCTCGCGCAACCCCGTCGAGCAAGGCCATCTCGATATGACCGCGCGCGCGGAGGCCTTCGCAGCACTCGTGCACGGCCCCTATGATCTCGCGATCGATCTTCGCACCTTTACCGATACGCGCCTGCTACTCCAGCAGGTCGATGCCCGACATCGAGCCGGGATCGGCAATGCGGCCTTCTTCCCTTTCCTTGATATCGGCCTGCCGATAGATCCCGACACAGAATCGCTCGGCCGCGCGGTGAGTATCGATGTCGGCGCGTCCGATTTCTCGACCCGCGATTTCTGCACGCGCGGCCCCGAGGGCATTGCCTATCAGGGAGACGCCGCGACCGGTTTTCGCGAGGCATTGGTGTGGGGTCCCTACCGCCAGCTCGATCCGGGCGACTATATTTTCAGCCCCTCGATCGACCTGAATTTCGCGCAATCCGGCGCGGTCCTGGGATATGATCTGGTGGTTGACACCAGCTCGGTAACAACCGGACGTTTCACCAACGGCCCGGTCGAGATCCGCTTTCGGGTGGAACGGCCCAGCAGGTTCGAATTTCGCTTGTGGGCGCACGGCATCGATCCGGTCCCGGATTTCCGTTTCCGCGGCGGCCGGCTTTCCAAGCGCGGCGTGGCCACCGCGTTGCACCAGTCCGAATATGAAAGGTTATTGGTGGATCTGGTCGCGATGCGGCTGGCCGGCCGGGTGGGCGAAAAGCCGCGATGAACCCGATTGTGGTCGCCCCCTTCGCGAACAGCGATATACGCGACTGGCCGCTCGATCATTTTCAGGTGCTGATCGGGAAGTTGATCGAAGCCCGCCGGGAGACGGTTCATGTCGTCGGCGCCCCCGGCCAGGCAATCCGCGCGCGGGATCTGGTGCGGCGGTTTGATCCAGCGCGGGTGGTGGACGATTGCGGGCGGCTGGAATGGACCGCGCTCAATGCGATGGTCCGCGGCGCGGCTTGCGTGATCGGCAACAATTCGGGGATCGCGCATCTTGCCGCGCTCGCGGGCGTGCCGACGATCTGCATCTTCGGCGGTGCGCACCAGCGTGGAGAATGGCGCCCGATTGGCGCCAATGTGGTGACGTTGACGCGTTCGCTCGCCTGCTCGCCTTGCGGTTTTCACGACGCGGCCGCCTGCCCGTTTGGGGTCGCCTGCCTCGATCAGATCAGTCCGGAGACCGTGTCCGATGTCGCTGTCAGATTGCTCGCGGGCCGGTTGGTCGAAGTCGCGGCCTAGGTTCGATCTACCAGAACCAGTCGGGAAAGATCTTCGGCCGCATCTCCAGCGAATCCCGCTGGAGATTGGGGTGCCACGACGGGTCATTGTCCAGGAATTGTCGCCAGCGCGACAGGAACAAGGCGATGTCTTCGCCCGGCGGCAGCCGCTCGCCGCGCGATGCCTTCTCGCTGTGGATCATCTCCGCCATCGGCGTGCAGACGATGCGATAGCCCAGGCTGCGCAGCCGCATGCACAGATCGGTGTCGTTGAATTCGAGACTGAACCTTTCTTCGAACCCATCAGCCTGTTCCAGCACCGACCGCCGTGTCGCGAACACCGCGCCCGTCACCATCGACCATTCGCGCTGGACCAGGGCCCAATCCTGGTAAGTGCCTTCGTCTTTCTCGCGAAACAGCCACAAGTGCGCCGCGGCCGGGCCATGCGGCGCCAGCCCGGCATGTTGCAGCCGGCCGTCGTCGTAGCGCAGGCGCGCACCCACGCCGCCGACGCTCTGATCGGTCGAGAAACTCATCAGCGCGCGCAGCCAGCCGGGTTCGGTGGGCAGGCAGTCATCGTTGAGGAAGACAATCTGCTCGCTCTCCGCCGCGCGCCACAGCCGGTTCATCTTGGCGGCATAGTTGAAGGGTTCGTCCTTCGCGCGCGGGGTTTCGATCCGCACCAGCCGGAACGGCCATTTGCGGCGGGCCCAGGCGGGTTCGCCGGTCACGTCGTCGCCGACCAGCACGGTCAGCCGATCCATCGGCCAGTCCGTTTTCGCCATCTCGGAGAGCAGCCGCTCGACATAGGTGCCTTTGCCGTCGCGCACCTTGCTGCGGCAGGTCGGCACGACGATCGTCACCTCTGGCGCATCGCCTGCCGTGAACGGACGCATCAGCGCGAAACTGTCGGGCGTGCGGCCCGGCACGATCGCCCCCGTCAGTTCGGGCTGGCTCTCCAGCATCCGCGCATAATCGTCGTGGGTGGCGCGGACGCGTCTGCCCGGGCTTGCGAGCAAGACGCGCGGAATGCGCACGATCGACAGACCCGCCGCATGTGCACGGAACAACAGGTCCGCGACCGCCGCCGTGCCCATCGTCGGATCGAGCCCGCCCAACGCCTCATAAGCGGACATGCGCAGTATCAGGGGCGCGCCGATATAATCCTGCGCGGTCAGCAACGTCCGGTCGAATTCGGGCTTCACCCTTATCTGGTCGATCGCCTGTGCGGTGTCGGCCGCCGCATCGTCGCAATAGAAGATCGAGGCGTCGGGGCGGTTGATCCAGAAATGGATCGCGGTGTTGGCGAAATCGGGCGCAAGGAATGTGCCCTGCGGCACCAAGGCGATAAGTTCGCCCGCTTGGTCTCGATAGTGTTCGGCGGTCGCGGGATCGACCGCGCCCTCCGGCGTCAGCAGCACCATCCGGATGTTAGGTGCGAAATCCGCCTGCTCGGCAGCGATGCCGCGCTCGGGGTGGAAATTCAGTCGCGTCGCCGCGCCGTAGGAAGGGCTGGCGACCGTGTCGCGCAGGCTTCGCGCGATCTGCGCTCCGACCGTCGCATAAGACAAGGTTTCCGCGACCCGCATCCGTGCGGCGTCGCCGCGCTCGGTCCGGCCCGCATCCACGTCCTCCGCTGCCTGGCGCAGCGCGGCGGATAGAGCCGGCTCGTCGATCCGCGCCCATTGGCCGCCTCTCTTGTAATGGCCGAAGTCGCGGTCGAGCGCCCAGGCACGCGCCTTGACCGGATAGCCCGTCGTCGTGTCGAGATGGTCCACGCTGCCGCCGAAGTCGGTCGCGACCACCGGCTTGCCCGCCGCCATCGCCTCCGCGATCGTGAGGCCGAATCCTTCCGAGCAATGCGGCGAGGCATAGATGTCGGCGGCCGCGAGCAATTCCTCCAGCCCGCCGGTCGGCAGGTTGCGGTCGATCAGCACGACATGGTCGGTGGTCTCAGCCAGCTTCCGGAAAGCGGCGCCGTCGTCGGGCCGGTCCATCAGATGCTTGGTCTTGAGCAAGAGCGTCCAGCCCGCATCACCCAGCCCCGACGCGGCGAAGGCACGTACCAGGGCATGCGGGTTCTTGCGGACCAGGTAGCTCGAACCGTCGAAGATGTAGAGGATCACGCGCCGCCCGCGCGCGATACCGAAATTGGCCAGCACCGCATCGCGGTCGACCGGCTGGGCGGCGGGTAGCGGGACCGCATGGGGGATGACGTCGACCCGTGCGCCTTCCTCGGCGGCGAACAGATCGGCGCAATAGTGGCTCGGTGCCCAGATGCGGTCGACCGAGCTGAAATCGGTGCGCCATTCGGGTGGGATATGCCCCATCTCCCACACCCAATAGCCGACGCGGCGTCCGGCGCGGCGGATCGCGGCGCGCTGCTCGTCGGTCAGCAGGAACCAGCTGTCGGGATTGAGGTGGACCACCGCCACGTCGGCGTCGCCGGTAAAATCGACGATATCGACCGCAGGCGCGAGCGGACGGTGGACATGGAACGGCTTCTTGATCGGATGGAGATTGAGCCGGGCGCCGCTGCGCTGGAGCGCGGCGATCGTGCCGCGCGCGGCGAAACCCAGCCCGTTGTCGTAATTCCAGGGGCCGTAGAAGGCGACCTTGAGCGGCGCGCCGTCGGTGCCCACGAAAAGCTGCGGATGCGCGACCAGCGCGCCCGCTTCCTCAAAGGGCAGCGCTTCGGCGCTGGCGGCGATGGTGCGGTCGATCAGCTCGAGATCGAAGCCGGCCTTGCCCAGGGTCGTGCGCCAGTCCTTGAGGTCTGGCTCCTCGAAATGGCCGCGTACCAGCAGCGCCTTCACGAACGGAAAGCCGCGCTCGATCAGCCCGCGCCAATCGTACAGCGTGGGATTGGCGGCATGGTCGCTCGGGAACAGAACCTGGACGGTATGGCCGGCTTGCTCGACCGCGGCCGCGAAACGCACCTCGTAGGCCCGGATCACGCTGTCCTTGTCGCCCAACACGCGCACGCCTTCGAAAAAGCCGTGCAACCACCAGGAGGAGAGCAGGCGCGGTTTGAGCGCGACGAAGAAGGTCTGGACGTGCCAGCGATATTCGTGGCTCTCGGTCAGCCCGACCAGGTCCGCATCGCTCGCGCGGACCTGCTTGAGCATCGCGTCGAAGCTTTTCTGGCTGACCGGCCCGATCAGACTGTCATTGGCGAGATAGAGCGTGCCCGCGCCGTACAATTCGGGGTGGAGATGGATGGCGTGCGCCCAGGCCGCGAAATCATAGCCCGCATTGTCGCGCACCATCACGCCCGCGGACAGATCGAGTAAGGCCTGCGGCAATTCGACCTCGCGGTCGGTGACCACGATCAGGAAGGGCTTGATCCCGGTCTTGCCCAGCGCCCTCAGATAGGGCTCGACATGCGGCTTGATGCGCCCGGTCGCGCTGTGCGTGACGAACAGCGCGACCTCGTCCCCGCGCGCCATCCGGAGCTGCTTCAGATATTCCATCCGCACCGCCCAGGCGGGCGGGGGCGGCGAGGGCGGGGCAGGGGGCGGTGCGCCCTCCGCCAGCGCCGCGACTTCGGCATCGAGCAAAGCCAGTTCGTTTGATGCGTGCGGATTGCCGTCGCTCGCCAGGCTCATGGCGTAGAGGTCGCGCGCACGGCCGAGATCGCCGGCCAGCTTGCGCGACCGGCCCCAGCATAGAAGCAGATCGCTATCGTCGGGCTTGAGATCGCTCGCGCGGCCATAAGCCTGATCCGCGCCGACATGGTCATTTACCTGCCCCAGCATATGGCCAAGCTGGACCCAGATCGCGAAATCGTCCGGCGCCTGCGCCAGATGGTCGCGATAATGCGCGACCGCCTCAGCCCACTGGCGCTTGTCGCGTGCGCGGTTGCCGAGCTGGCGGGCGGTGGATTTGCGGAACAGGGAGCCGAACATCAGTCGGCGGCTCCTAGCAAATCCTGCGCCGCCGCGAACACTTCTTCAGCGCGGATATGGGTCAGGCAGGCAAAACCCTTGCCGCAATCCTCGCCATCGAGGGCAATCCCGCAACCCGCGCATGGCACGCGGCGGCTGACGATCCGGCCCGACATTTCCTGTCCCCATTCGCGCCAGTTCAGCCGTGCCATGTGCAGGCTCACAACCGGTGCGCCGCGCAAGGCGGCGAGGTGCTTGGGCCCGCTGTCATTCCCGACAAACAATCGGCAGTGCGCGAGCAAAGCCTCGAAATCCGCGAACGGGATCTGGCCAGCGATGACGTGCAGCCGATCCGATCCGGCCGCCGCAGCGACGATTTTCTCGGCAGTCGGCGCATCGTCCGAGAAAAGGACGATCCGAAGATCGGTCCGGTCGAGCAGCATTCGCACCAGCGCGTCGAAATGCGGCCAGCGGGTGTAGGCCAGACGGGCGCCCGAGTGGATCACCGCAAAGCGTTGGCCCGCACCCACTCCGTAAGCGGACAGGTCGGCATTGTGCGGATAGGGCAGCACCTGCGCCTGATTGTCTGCCAGCATACGCAGGCCCTCGATCAGCAACACCATCTTGCGCGAGGGTGGCAGGATTTCGTGCCCATTTACGGGATCGTGCGCGTTGAAATCCAACCCCGCATCCAGCCAGGGCGCGAGCCGATCCTTGAAGCCGTAGAGAAAGCGCGCGCCGCTCAGGAGCAGCAAGGCCCGCGATTCATCGCCCTGGCCGAGATCGATCGCGAGATCGAAGCTGTGGGGCAAAAGCGCGCGACGCAGCGCATCCTGTGCCTCGATCGGCAGAATTCGGCGTCCTTCGCGCGCGCTTTCGGCGAACGGGACGGTCACGATATCGTCGAACAGCCCGAGGCTTTCGGCGAGCGCGAGGTTGGCGGGGGTCATCAGCCCGACCAGTTTCGCCTGCGGATAAAGCTCGCGCAGGCGGCGGATTGCGGGGACCGAACAGACCAGGTCGCCCAATTGATCGACGCGCTGCACCAGGATCGTGCGCACCGAATCGGGCAACAAGCGCCGTTCGACCGTACGGATCATGCTCGGCCGGCTATTGACCGCTTCTTCAATGTCGGTGCCGTCGGACGCACCCGCGACGAAGGCGTCGGACTCGGCGAAACCCGCTTCGTCGCGTGGTGCTGCGACCAGCACGGTTTCCTCATGCCGGCGCACGCGCCGCCCGGTCGCGTCGTAGAAGCCGAGTTCGATCGTGTGGCGGCCAGGCTCGATCCGCGAGAAATCGTGCCACAGGTTGAAGACATATTTGAACTGGTCTTCGCTCTCCTGGGGGAAGGCTGGCAGGGGTTCGCGGCGGACTGTCGCACCATCGATCGCCAGCCGTATCTCGGTCAGCCCGCCGGGCGCGAGGCGATAGCCGCGGATCGCCTCGATTCCGCGCATGACCTTGAGGTCGCCCCAGCGACTGTGCGCACGGCGTCCTCCCAGCCGGAACAGGCGCAATATGTTGCGGTCGACCGCGGGTGCCGCGGCGTCGCCGCGTGGCAGCAATTCGGGCACGACCCAATCGGGCTGGCCGGCATAAGCCGCGCTCGGATCGGCGACCACGCCGCTTACTTGCGCCAGTTCGCGCTCTGCCTCTCGCCAGCCCGGGCTTAATGCCAGCGCCCGGGCGTAGCTGGCCTCGGCCTGTTCGGGCCGGCCCGCCAATTTGTGGAGATGGCCGATCTGGAGTGCGAGATCGGCGTCGCTGGGAAGCTGCTGCTCGGCCAGCTTATATTGCTCTTCCGCTCCGACCAGGTCGCCCGAATCCTTGAGCATATGGCCGCACTGGATGCGCGCGCGGACATTGTCCGGATTGAAGCGCAAAGCCTCCTGATAGAGCGCCGCGGCGACGCCGAACTGACGCGCGTCGCGCGCGGCATTGGCGCGCCGGATCAGCCGTCGCGCCGCCACCGCCTGCGACACGGGCAATATCTCGCGCAGCGCCGCGCGGACCGATGCGGGAACCAAGGAAGTGCGCCCCATGGGCGGGGGCTAGTCGATCCCCACCCGCCCGACAACCTAGAGTCTCCGGCCTTCCGTCTCGGCGTCGCTTGTCGGGTGACGGGGGCGCAGCTAGGTGAGAGCCATGTCGAGTGAAGCCTTTACCGACCTGCTGCGGCAGGAGCTGACACGCCCCGCGCCGCATGTCCGTCCGGGAGAGAAAGGCCCGCGCCATTGGAGCGAGCGCGACCGTGGCGAATTGCTGGACTATGCGCTGCGGGCCGATCCTGGCGATGTCGCGCGCTGGTACGCACTGGCGGACCATTGGCTCGAGAAGGGCAATTTCATCCGTGTCGCCGGCCTGATGGGGCAAGCGATCGCGCGTTTCCCGGATGCCGCAGGCGCCTTTGCCCGGCGTGCCGAAGCGCTGACCGCGCTCGACCCTGCGCAGAGCAAGCGCGACGCCGCGCAGGCGGTGAAGCTGGGCGCTGCGCCGCCGCCGGTGCCACTGGCGGTCGCGATCGAATCGCCTGCGGCGAAGGACAAGGTCGCCCCGATCTACGCCGACATCACCGACATGATCGCCTATCTCACGCACAATATGTCGATGAGCGGCATCCAGCGCGTGACCGCGAACATGCTGCGCTGTGCGATGGACCGGACCAGCCCCAATGCGCGCGACGTCATCCCGGTCGTGCCCGACCATATCAACAAGGTGGTCTATACCGCCGATGCCGGGCTGGTGCGCGAGTTGATGGATGCGGTCGAGCTGCGCAAGCCCGATCGCAAGCATCTCAATCGCCTGCTGGAAGCGATCCAGAGCTCGCTCCGTGCGATCGATCCCGCGCCGGGCAGCATCATCCTGCTCGCGGGTGCCTTCTGGATCGTGGGCAGCTACGACCTGCTCAAGGAATTGCGCCGCCAGAATGTGGTGGTCGGGATATTCATCCACGACCTGATCCAGATCGACAATCCCGAGTTCGTGCACAAGGAAGCGACCGAAAGCTTCATGCGCTCGCTGCTCGACGTGGCCGAGGTCGCGAGCTTCTTCACCACCAATTCGGCCTTCGTCGCGCGCGAGGTGCGCCGTTTCCTGGCGCGCGAGACCGGACTCGACACGCCGGTTTATCCGGTGCCGCTCGCGACCGAGATGCGCGTGCCGCCATCGCAGCCCTTGGAGGATGCGGGCATCCGCGCCGAATTCGGCGACGCGGGTTATGCGCTCTGTGTCTGCACGATCGAAGTGCGCAAGAACCACATCTTCCTGATCCGCATCTGGGAGCAATTGCTGCGCGAGGGCCGCATCGACCTGCCCAAATTGGTCTTCATCGGCAAGTGGGGTTGGGACGTCTCTTATCTGCGCGCTGAGCTCGAACGCACCAATTATCTCGATGGCCTGGTGCTGGTGATGAACGATGTGCCGGATTCGCGGCTCGCCAGCCTCTACCGGAACAGCCGCTTCACACTCTATCCCAGCTTCGCCGAAGGCTGGGGCCTGCCGATCGGCGAGAGCCTGGTGTTCGGCAAACCCTGCATTGCCGCGGGCGTGACCTCGATGCCGGAGGTGGGTGGCCCGCTCGTTCGCTATGTCGATCCGCTCGACGTGGAGGGGGGTATCGCTCTGGTGCGTGCCTTGCTCGACGATCCTGCGGATCTGGCCGCCTGGACCAACCAGGTTGCGACCGAGTTCAAGCCGCGTCGCTGGGCCGATTTCGCCGAACAATTGCTGGGCGCTTCACGGGCGCTGGCGAAGCGGACGGCGGGTGAGCCTCGCGCCTTCGCGCGCATCCGTCCGGGTGAACTTGCCACGGTCGAGGATGACGACGTCCGCCTCGCTGCCGATGCCGGCCGCACGATCCGCAGCGCGCGGATGGCGCGTGATCATGGCTGGCTCGCGCTCCAGGATTATGGTGCCTGGACCAACAGTCCGCTCGCGACCCTACGCTTCATCGCCGAAGGCTGCGCGCCCGGCGACCGGCTACGTGTAGTCCTCCATCTGCGCGGCGAATATGGCCAGCCGTTGCCCGCCTGCCAACTGACCAGCAATGTGCAGACCACCGCCTTCCGCGAACTGGAGATCGCGCCCTCGCCGCATGGCGTGGAGGCGGAGGTCGACAAGGACGGCGTGGTCGAGATCGCAATCCTGACGCGGGGCGGCCCAATCCAGGTCCGCAAGGACAAGGTCTATGCCGGCTTTTCCGGGCTGGGTTACCACCGCCGCGACGATGCTGGCGAGGCGCTCGATTTGATGGAAGCGGCTACCTACCGGCTTTAAGCGAGCGCCTCGAGATCGCCGAGCAACGTGGTTTCGAGCAACGCTGTCCGCGCGGCATGGTCGTCGCGCTCGCACAGATAGAACCCGGCCACGCCGATCATCGCCGGCAGAGAGCGGTTCGATCCCTGGACGCGAACCAGTTTGTTGGTCTCGGCGCTCACCGCCAGCCGCAGCACAGCGTCGGTAACGGGCAGGTCGTCGATCACCACCCACTTGTGCGCCCCCGCCTCGATCTCGCCCATCATCCTGCGGCCATCCGAAAGCACATAGCGGAACTGGACACTCGTGCCGGGCAGCGCGCGAAGGCGCAGATAGAGGCGTGGGTGATCCAGCGGCGGCATCCCGATCTCAAGCTCGCCGCCCGGCATCGTCGCCCAGCAGCCCCAATCCTCAGGCGGAAGCCAGCCCGTGCCGGTGCGAAACGCGCCGTCGCTAAGCCGTTCGATCCGCGCCGCGCGGGCAAGCCTGGCGGGCGTCGCGGGGGGCGCCTCGATCGGCCCCGCTACCGCCGCTCGTACGGCATCTGCGGTACTTGCGGCGTCCGGTTGGTCGAAGGCGATGTAGCGCGCGCCGGCATCGCGCGCGGCGCGGACGAACAACGCATGATCGGTTGGCGCCTGGGCTGGGTCCAGGCCGACCAGCACCGCTCCCGGCCGGATGTCGAGCGCGCGCGAGAGCACGAAGGACAGATCGAGATCGGTGATCGCATTCTGCCGCTCGAGCGGGCCCATGGCGTCCGCGCCAAGCGCCAGAGTGAGGATGCGCTTGAACTGCGCGGGCGAGACTGCGATCCAGCGCCCGTGTCCGACCACATGCGCACATAGCCCGATCGAAGGGTCGGCGGCGATCAGCTCGGGCGCGATCCGGTGGCCGACCAGCGCGAGCGAATCGAAGCCGCGCCCGGCCAGCGCGGCCATAGCGAGGCTCGAAATATCGAGCAGCAGCGATGGGCTGGCGGGCACGGACGATCCGTCCCCCTCGCCGAAAACCTCCATCCGCAGCAGCGTGATCAGATCCGGGCGCGAATAGGCCGTCGTCCCGGCGATGAACTGCTGCAATTCCTCAAGCACGCGCGGATCGGTCGGGTTGAGCCGCGCCGCGCGCAGGAAGGCGCGAGCGGTCGCGGGGACGTTGCCCAGCCGCTTCTGCATATGTGCGAGGTGCAGCAGTGACTCGGCATCCTCGGGCGCGGCAATCGCGGCGCGGGCATAGGCCGCCTCGGCATCGCCATAGCGTTTGCGCTCCTTCTCGGCATGGCCGAGCTGGACCCAGATATGCGCGAGCATCGGATCGGCGGTCACAGCTTGGCGGAAGATATCGGCCGCCTGATCCCATTCACCCCGATCGCGCGCCGTATTGGCCTGCTTGATCAGACGGTGGACGTTCGCGGTAACCCGAACGCCTGCGGACTTCTTGGTCTTCAGCAAGGAGAACATGGAGCAAGCACCTGCTGCAAATCCTGAACGGCGTCCAGAGGCTGAACGCGATTGATAGAGGCATCGTGCGCTTCTGCCGTTCACCTGAATTAAGGGGTCGGCCAGACACGCCCGCGGTCAGATTTTCCCTGCCGCGGCGACGATACGGCTGGTCGACTGCCCCTCGCTCAATTCCGCGAGCACCACGCGCCCGCCGCGCTTCTGCACGATGTCCGCGCCGGCCACGCGATCGATCGTATAGTCCGCGCCCTTGATCAGTACGTCGGGTTCGAGTGCCTCAATCAACTCGAGCGGCGTTTCCTCGTCGAACAGCACGACCGCTGCCACGCCCTTGATCGCGCCGATTACCGCTGCGCGCGCACTCTCGTCCTGGATCGGGCGCGATGGCCCTTTCAGACGTTGTACCGAGGCGTCGGTGTTGAGCGCCATGATCAGCCGGTCGCAGCTCGCCGCGGCCTGCGCGATCAGCGAGACATGGCCGGGATGGATCAGGTCGAAACAGCCGTTGGCGATGCCGACTGTCAATTTCTCGTGTGCCCACGCCCAGCGGAGCGCAACCATCGCGTCGCGGTCGAGCAGGCGCCCGTCATTGATGTCCGACGTCGTGCTCTCGGCGAGCAGGGCTGCCGCCAACTCCTCGCGCGTCACGCTGGCGGTGCCGAGCTTGGAGACGACGATGCCCGCGGCATGGTTGGCCATGCGCATTGCGTCGCGGATCGGCATGTCGGCGGCGAGCGCCGCGGCGAGCACCGCCACCACCGTATCGCCCGCGCCCGACACGTCGAACACGTCCTGCGCCACGGTCGGCACGTGCATCGGCGCGTCGTCGATCGGGTAGAAAGACATGCCTTTCTCCGATCGGGTCAGCAGCAGATGCGCGCCGCACATCGCCTGCGCCTTGGCGGCGGCGGCAGCGGCCTGCTCGTCGGTCTCGCAAGGCAGCCCGGTCGCGTCGGTCAGTTCCTTGCGGTTGGGCGTGATCAGGAAAGCGCCGCGGTAGACCGCGAAATCGGTGCGTTTGGGATCGACCAGCACCTTCTTGCCGAGCGCGGCGGCGTGCTCGAGCACCGCGCGTATCGCGCGGTCCGAACAGACGCCTTTGCCGTAGTCGGACAGGATGACGATGTCCGCGCTGTCGACCGCGCGTTCCATCGCCGCCAGGAAATCGGTCTCGATCTCGGCCGAGCAGGGAATCACATCCTCATGGTCGACGCGCACGATCTGTTGGTGGGCGCCGATCACGCGCAATTTACGCGTAGTGCGGCGGCCGGGCACCGCCGCGATGCCGCTGCAATCGATATCGCCGATCGCACCCAGCAGTGCGACCAGCTCGTCGCGCGCCCCGTCGCGCCCGGCGAGGCCGACCAGGTTCACGCTGAGGCCGAGGCTGGCAAGATTGGCGGCGACATTGGCGGCACCGCCTGGAACCGCTGTCTCGTCGGTCACGCGCAGCACCGGCACCGGCGCCTCGGGCGAGATGCGGCTGACCGATCCCGACATGTAGCAATCGAGCATGACGTCGCCGATCACGGCGACGCGATAGTCGGACAGGCGGTCGAGATACGTGCTCATGGCACGGCTTTGGCAAGCGGAGGCGCGGCTGCAAAGTGTTTTGCTGCGACGCTCGCCGCCAGTACCAAGTGATAGAGCGTGCTGGCGGGCACATACTCGGCCAGCGGCGCACCGTCCGGCGCGATATGGTCGACCCAGCCGCCGGCGAAAGGGCGCTCCAGGAAGTGGCGCATCAGATTGGCGGCCATGGCCTCGGCGAATGTCTGATCGCCCCGTACCGCGGCGGCCTTGATCGCTTCGCTATGTGGCCAGACGCGATGCGACGGCTTGAGGATCCGGCCATCGGGCGCCAGCTCGTCGATCAGCAGCCCGTCCGCAGCCACGCCTCGTTTGGCGGCACTTTGATAGAGCAGGTCCATCTCGGCCGGAAGGCGCGTGCCGGTCAGTTCGCCAAATTCGGCGAGCAGCCACACCCATTCGAAATGATGGCCAGGTTCCCAGGTCGGCCGGACCGCGGCCCAGTCGGGCGCGAAATATTCGAGCAGCACGCCATCCCGCAGGAAATGGCGCCGCGCCAGTGCCACCAGAGCCGTAGCGCGCTCCTCGTAGCCCCGACCCGGCGCGGTCTGCGCGAGGAAGAGGTAGGCTTCGAGCAGGTGCATATGCGGATTCTGGCGCTTTTCCGCGGGTGGGGGCAGCGCGTCGAACAGACCGCCATGGCTGGGATCGGTCAGCCGATGCTCGACGAAGCGGATCACGCGGTCGGCAGTCTCAAGCAGTTTCGGATCGCCGTTCAACCGGTGGAGCGCGGCCAGGGCGAACAGCACGAAGGCGTGCGCATAGGCATCGCGCCGATTGTCGGTGACCGCGCCGCTGATCGGATCGATCGCGAACGCGAAATGGGTCTGGTCGCCATCCTCGACCGCGAAATCGCGCAGCAGGGCGGCCGTCGCGGTTTCGGCAAGCGCCGCGCCGTCGCGCGACCAGCCTTGTCGGGCCGCATGCGCGAAGACGAAGATCTGCCGTGCCTGCACCATCGCACGATGCGGCACGGCGAGCGGGCTACAGGCTGCGTCGAGCCGCTCGTGGAAACGCCCGCGCGCGACATCGAAACCGCGCGCGGCCCAGACCGGCAGCGCGGAAGCGGCGATCCAATCGAGATAGTCTGCCAGCTTGGTCATCGGCCCCGGAGGCGTCCTAGGCCCAAAACGCGCGGGGCGCGAGCGTCGGGATCAGCCGTCCAGGCATGCGCGCACCATCGCGGCGAGGTCGCCGGCATTGGGCTCGATCCAATAACCCGCAATTCCCGCCGCCGCGGCGGCATCA
>Ga0209148_1000885_pt1 | contig 20499 bp, 2 predicted proteins | sample AraplaCol_mMF_r2_2_FD_184288 | JGI IMG/M metagenome (GOLD analysis project Ga0209148, IMG submission 184288) | Arabidopsis root microbial communities from North Carolina, USA - plate scrape CL_Col_mMF_r2 (SPAdes) (version 2) | ecosystem: Host-associated > Plants > Roots > Endosphere | place: USA... | reverse complement strand
TGATCGGCGGTCCCGGCGACGATATGCTGCTGGGCGGCAACGGTAACGACACCTATGTATTCAACCGAGGCGATGGCCAGGACACGATCTACGACTATAATACCAACACCTGGTGGGATGGCGGCAGCAACGACGTGCTGCAATTCGGCGCAGGAATCGCGGCGTCGGATATCGCGGTCAGCGAAAGCAATAATGGCCAGGACCTGACGTTCCAGATCGTCGGCACGACTGACCGGGTCACCATCACGCACGGCGTCGATACGCCCGCGAACCGGATCGAGAATATCAATTTCGCCGACGGCACGAGCTGGAGCTTTGCCGATGTGATGAGCCGCGCGCTCGCCTCGACACCGGGCAACGACGTGCTTTACGCCTCGCCGGATGGTAACACGCTGAGTGGCGGCGCCGGCAACGACACGTTGAATGGGTTGAGCGGCAACGACACGCTCATCGGTGGTCCCGGCAACGATATGCTGTTCGGCGGCGGCGGTGACGATACCTACGTCTTCAATCGCGGCGACGGCCAGGACACGATCTACGACTATAACGTGAACACCTGGAACGATGGCGGCAGCAATGACGCGCTGCAATTCGGCGCTGGAATTTCCGCGTCGGATCTGACCGTTGTGGAAGTCAACAACAATCAGGATTTTCGTATCCAGATCAACGGAACGAATGATCAGGTTACGATCAGGCATGGCGTCGATACGCCCGCGAACCGGATCGAGCACATCAATTTCGCCGATGGCACGAGCTGGACTTACAATGATCTCGTCGCGCATGTGACGGCCGGCACGCCCGGTCTCAACGTAACGATCGACACGGCGGACGGCGTGCTCGTCGGCGGCGCCGGGAATGACACGCTGACTGGCAGTGCGGGGAACGACACGCTGACCGGCGGACCTGGCAACGATTATCTCGCGGGCGGGGCCGGTAACGATACCTATGTCTTCAATCTGGGCGATGGTCGCGATACGATCAGCGAGCAGGGCGGCGGCGGGTTCGACACGCTCAAATTCGGAGCCGGAATTGCGGCTTCCGATATCAGCCTGACGTTTGGCAACAACAACAAGGATATCATCCTCAAGATCATCGGCACCGATGATCAGGTCACCCTCGCCAATTCCAATGACGGCAACGTCAACGATCGCGTCGATCAGGTGGTCTTCGCCGACGGTACGACCTGGACCTTCTCCGACCTGATCGTGCTGATCGGCGCACAGGGCGGCAGCATCGTGTCCGGAAGCCCGGGCAACGACGTCCTGACCGGCTCCGATTTCAACGATGTCATCATCGGCGGCAAGGGCGATGATTTGCTCAAGGGCGGCGCCGGCGACGACACCTATCTGTTCAATCCCGGCGACGGCCAGGATACGGTCCAGGACAGCCAGGGGCACAACAAGCTCGTCTTCGGCGCCGGCATTGCCGCGAGCAATGTTCGCCTGCTCAAGGATGGCGCCAGCTTGACATTGGCCGTCAATGGAAGCGGCGACCGCATCACGATCGGTACGTCCGTCAACGGCGCCGCGCCGGTCTCCAACGTCCAGGAGGTCGACTTCGCCGATGGTACGGTCTGGACCAGCGCCACGCTGACGACGCTCGAGCTGACGGCCTCGGGCCTCGGCAACGTCATCCAGGGGGACAACAGCGGCGACCTTCTCAGCGGCGGCGCGGGCGACGAAACGATCTTCGGCGGTCTGGGCAACGATACGCTGAGCGGCGGCGCAGGCAGTGATCTGCTCGAAGGCGGCGCCGGGGACGACACTTACCTGTTCGCGCGCGGGAATGGCCAGGATGCCATCAACGACATCTCAGGCAGCAATGACGTGCTGCTGTTCGATGCGAGCATCGCGCCCTCGGATCTCAGCGTGTCGCAGAGCAGCGACGGCGCCAATCTGATCTTCAAGGTCAACGGCACGAACGATCGCATCACCATCGAGAACTCATGGGGCATCGGGCGTATCGAGCACATCCGCTTCGCCAACGGGGCGGAATGGAGCACGCAGGATATTCTCGATCGGCTCGGCACACCTGCCAACACGGTCATCTACGGGGATGCCGGCGACAACATCATCCAGCCGGGGCCCGGCAGCCATTATCTCAGCGGTGGCGACGGTAATGACACCTACGTCTTCAATGCAGGTGATGGGCAGGTTGTCATCAACGACAACGCCTCCTCATCGAATGACGTGCTCGCCATTGCCGGATATACGAAGGACGAGATCATCTTCTCGCGGGTTTCGATCGGCAGCAACGACGTTCTGATCACCTTCAAGAACAGCGCCGACCGGATCCTGCTCGAGAACGAGTTCGCTTCCACCAATTCGAATGTCGAGCGGATCCAGCTTGCGGCTGACGGCACCACGTTCAATGGTGACGACATTCGCAATGCGATCCTCGCTACCGCGGCAACATCAGGCGACGATACGATCGTCGGCATCAACGGCGGCAATGAGACGATCGACGGCGGCCTGGGCAATGACCTGATCGTCGGCGGGTCGGGCAATGACACCTATCTCTATCGCAAGGGCGATGGCGATGACCGGATCGTCACGGCTTCGGGCGGCAACGATCTGCTGAAGCTGGTCGATTATAATGTGAGCGACCTTGCTTCGGTGCTGCGCGCATCCGAAGGCAGCAACGATCTGGTGCTCACGTTCAAGAACAGTCGCGATCGCGTGACCGTGAGCGACGTCTTGAGCGGAAACAACGGCGGGTCCTACATTTTCGGCGTCCAGTTCGCGGACGGAACGGTTTGGCAGCGCGACACCCTGCGCCAGCAGGTGCTCAACGACAGCGACACCAGTGGCAATGAGACCGTTGACGGGCGTTTTGGCGGATGGGCCGCGACGTTTACGGCACGTGCCGGAAACGACGACATGGTCGGTTGGGGGGGCGGAGATACTTTCGTGTTCTCGCGCGGCCACGGCAACGACACGATCGACGAAAGCAATATCTACGGCAACGGCAACACGGCCAAATTCCTGAACGTCAATTCGACCGACGTTTCGGTTGCCTGGGAGTACAAGGGCAGCAGCACGGTCGTGCTGACCTATAATGGCGACACCACCGACAGCCTCACGGTCGTCAACGCGCTGGCGACCGACGGTCGCGGGATCGAAAGCTACCAGTTCGCGGATGGCGTGAGCTGGGACAAGGCGAAGCTGCGCAACCTGCTCAGCAACGAGCCGCCGGTCGCGACGGACGACGGCTATTTCTCGGCCACCTCCGGGCAGCCCTTGACGCTCGCGGCAGCGACGCTGCTTGCCAACGACTATGACCCGAATGGCGATGTCATCAGGATCGTGTCAGCCGATGGCGGCGCCAACGGAACGGCCAGCCTCGACGCGCAGGGCAATCTGGTGTTCACGCCCGACAGCGGCTTCTCGGGCGCAACGAGCTTCAAATATACGATCTCGGATGGCAATGGCGGCTTTTCCACCGCCAACGTCAATATCCGCGTCCGCCCGCCGGCGTCGGCGGTCGACGACACCGGCTTTACGGTGGCCGAAGACGGCTCGATCACGATTTCCTCGGCCCGCCTGTTGTCCAACGATCCGCAGGGCGACCGCATGGTCATCGGGCAGGTGCTGAACCCCGTGCATGGCACGGTCAGCCTGTCGAGCGACGGCAACATCCGCTTTGTGCCCGATCAATATTATCGTGGCGATGCGCAGTTCAGCTATATCGCCAACACGCCCGAAGGCGGCTCGGCGCAGGCCAACGTGCTGATCACCGTGACGCCGGTGAATCATGCGCCGGTCGCGCATGATGACGGGCCGTTGCAGACCTTTGAAAATCAGGCGTTCACGATCGACCCAGCGACGCTGACGGCCAACGACGTCGATGTCGACCATGATCCGCTGACGGTGACGAGCGTCATCTCGTCGGCCGATCTCCAGGCGGTCCTCAACGCAGACGGCACGATCGTCGTCACACCCAATAATTACTTCTACGGTTCGACCTATTTTGACTATACGGTTTCCGACCCTTCAGGCGTGCAGTCGACCGCGCGGGTGACGATCAACGTCGTCAAACACAACACGCCGCCCATCGCCGCCGACGATACGATTATGACCTATCACGGGGCGCCGATTGCCGAGAACAGCCCCGTCATCATCGATGGGCGCGATTTGCTCGCAAACGACAGCGATCACGAAGGCGATCCGCTGACGATCACCGCAGTCAGCAGCATCGACGGCGGGTTTGCACAGTTGCTCGAGAACGGCACGGTGCTGTTCACGCCCAACGCCAATTTCAACGGCAATGCGCATTTCAGCTACACGGCCAGCGATGGCAATGGCGGCTTTGCCACCGCGATCGCGACCGTCGTCTATGAGGCGGTCAACCAGCCGCCCGTAGCGCAGGACGACAGCTTCGACAGCAACGACCCCTCACTGCAACGCGTGCTTCACGGCAAGCAGGATACGGCGCTGTCGATTCCGATCCTCGAATTGCTCAAGAACGACTTCGACATCGAGCACGATACGATCACGTTCCAGAGCGTCGGTAACGCCGATCACGGCGTGCTGGTCCTGTCGGGATCCGGCGCCACCGCGGTCGACGCGCAAGGCGATGTCGCGCTGACGCCGTATGATACCGTCACCTACACACCGGACGCGGGGTATTTTGGCGATGCCAGCTTCGCCTATGTGATCTCCGATCCGAATGGCGCCATCAGCGCGGGGCGGGTCCATCTCTATTTCGATCCGTCCAGCGCCAATGCACCGCCGGTCGCAAATGACGACAGCTTTACGCTATACGAAGACGTTCCGCTGACGATCAAGATTTCGACTCTGCTCGCCAACGACGCGAGCGCGGATGGTGGTCCGCTGACGCTTGTAGGCTGGTCGCAAGGCTTGCGTCCGCTTCCCGGCACGATCACCCATGATGCGAACGGCGACCTCGTCTTTACACCGAAGGCGAACTGGAACGGCGATACGGGCGAGTTCTACTACACCATTGCGGATGATCTCGGGCATACGAGCACGGCGAAGGTTTCGCTCAATGTGATCGGCGTGCCTGATGATCCGACGGCGGTCGACATCGACGGCTTCAAGACGCCGCTCGACATTCCGATGGTGGTTCGCGTCAGCGATCTCCTCAAGCAGGACTATTCGGTCGATTATTTCGACCTGAACGGCGATCCGATCCGGCCGGATCCCAATCTCAGATTTGTTGGCGTCGACGGCGTCGATCATGGCACTGCGAGCGTGGTCAATGCCAATGGCGAGCAGTACATCGTCGTGCGGTTCGACGCGGGCTATGTCGGATCCTTCAAGATCACCTATCGCATCGCGGATCCCAATGGATTGCAGGGCGTCGGTTTCCTGAGCGGAGCAGTCGATCCGACCTATTCAGGTGAGCTCGACGGCACACCGCGCAACGATCTGCTGATTGGCAACAATACGAACGAGATCATCCGCACCGGCGACGGCACGGATACGGTCGTGACTGGCGATGGCAACAACGCCGTCTACCTCGGCAACGGTAATGATACGATCACGACCGGCGCCGGCGACGATGTCGTTTACGCCGGTACCGGCAACAGCACCGTCGTCACGGGTGGTGGTACCAATACCGTCTATGAGCACAGTGGTGCCGACGCGATCGACGGTCGTGGCGGTGTGACCACCGTCGACTATTCCGCCTCGCACACCGGCGTCAATGTCGATCTGGCAGGCCGGGTCGGACGGCTCGGCGACGCCCAGGGCGACATCTATCTCGGCATTCACAACGTTGTCGGTTCGAACTATGCCGATACGCTGAAGGCCGACGACAGCGGCGACACGTTCGATGGCGGCGCTGGCAACGATCGCCTCATTGGAGGCTCGGGCAACGACATCCTGCGGGGCGGCGACGGCAACGACACGCTGGTCGGCAGCGGCGGCGCCGATCTCATGGATGGCGGCACCGGGATCAACACGGTTGATTATTCCGGTTCGAACGCGGGTGTGAACGTCGGCCTGTCGGCTGGCGTCGCCTCGGGCGGTTATGCCGAAGGCGATACGCTGATCAACATCCGAAACGTGACCGGTTCGAATTTCGACGACACGATCATCGGCGACGGTGGCGACAATGTCCTGATCGGCGGCGGGGGCAACGATGTGCTGCGCGCTGGTGCAGGCAACGACATCCTCGTCGGTGGGGCCGGCGCAGATGTTCTCGATGGCGGTAGCGGGATCGATACGGTCGACTATTCCGCCTCCCTTGCGGGCGTCGACGTCAACCTTGCTGCGGGTACGGCTTCCGGCGGCGATGCGCAGGGCGACACGCTGATCGGCATCGAAAATCTGATCGGCTCGTATCACGACGACGTGCTGATCGGCGATGCCGGGGATAACGTGCTGGTTGGCGGCGCTGGCGCCGACCAGCTCGACGGCGGCGGCGGCTTCAACACGGCCGACTACTCGGCATCCTCCACCGCCGTGACGGTCAATCTGGCGACGGGGCAGGGCGCCGGCGGCGACGCCGAGGGCGATACACTTGTCAACATCCAGCAAGTTGTCGGGTCGAGTTACGACGACACCTTGACTGGTTCGAGCGGCAACGACACGTTCCGCGGCGGCGCCGGAAATGACACGCTGACCGGCGGGGCAGGTTCTGACAGCTATTTGTTCGGCTTCGGAGACGGCCGGGATACGATCATCGAGCAAGGCAGCGCCAGCGACCTTGACCGGATTGTGCTCGACCCCGGCATCGCGACCCATGACGTTTCGGTCGTGCGGGACGGCAACGACATGGTTCTCGAGTTCGAGAACCAGGGCGCCTTCCTGACCGATGCGATCCGCGTGAAGGATCATTTCCTGGGGACGGCGACCGGTGTCGAGCAGGTCGTTTTCGGCGACGGCACCATCTGGGACCGCAACGAACTCGAGCTGCGCTCACACGAGGGTGTTCTTCAGGCACAGGACGACGTCGTCTATGGCACCGAAGAACTGACGAGCGTGATCGATCCGAATAGCCTGTTCACGAACGACGTGAGCGGGTCGACCGATGGCCTCAGCCTGCTGTCGGTGCAGGGCGCCGTCAACGGCACCGTGTCGATCACCACCGATGGCCAGATCGCCTTCACCGGAAATCCGCTCTATCACGGTGACGCCTATTTCACTTACACGGTCGGCGACGCCTTTGGCCGTCAATCGACGGCGCGCGTGCAGGTGCAACTGGCCTCCACCAATCATCCGCCGGTCGCGATCGACCATAACGGGTTCACGGCGCAGGAAAATACGCCGGTCAAGATCTACTTCTCGGACTTGCTGCAAGGCGCCACTGATGCGGAGAATGATCCGCTCACGGTCATTGGCGGTGCGCCGTTGATGGATGTCCAGGGCAATCAGCTGGCGGTCTATCATGAGGATGGCCACTTCGACGCCACCAACGTGGCGGGCGTGATTGGCCATGACGACATTTTCGGTGACTACGTAATGCTCGACCTCAGGCCGGATTATTATGGTTCGGCCGGATTCCGCTATGAGATTTCGGATGGCAACGGAGGCACCGCCTGGGCCAACGCGGAAGTTCAGATCAGCCACGTCAACCAAGCGCCGCGGGTGAGCCACGACCCGAAGCATTATTACGACGAGGCCCAGACAGTTCGGCTCGGCAAGGCAAATGTCATCAGCCTGACCGATCTGCTCGGCTCGGCTTACGATCCCGAAGGCGATGCGTTCCGCTTCGTCGGCATTCATGACGTCGATCCGACGCTTGCGAGCGTCACCTATGACGCAGTCGCCGGCACGCTCACCATCACGGCGGCGAATCTCGGCGTGGAGAAGGGCGCCTTCAAGTTCGATCTGGCGGACGTGTACAACGCGCAGTCGACGATCACGGTCGATCTCAAGGTCATCCCCGAATTCGATCCGCCCGTTGCGCATGACGATGGCGGGTTCACGACGCTCGAGAACCAGGCCCTGATCATTGACCCGGCGCTGTTGCTGGCTAACGACAGCGATCCGAATGGCGATACGCTGATCCTGGAAAGCGTCGACCGCTTCGCACAGGACGGCAAGGTCACCATCACGCCTGACGGCAAGATCCTCTTCACCCCGCGGACCAACTACAACGGCGCCGCCGGATTCCACTACCAGATCACCGACAGCCACGGCGGAGTGGCGCAGGCGTTCGTCTCGATCGACGTCAGGCCGGTCGACTATGGCGCGACGTTGCGCAACGACGTCGTGGAGGACGTTCAGGACCAGCCGCTCACGATCCTTCCCGCCGAAGCTTTCGGCAATGACAGCGACCCACAGGGCAATGTCCTGTTCTTCAAGTCGGCATCCGTCATTGGCGTGCTGGACACGAAATATCTGTCCAAGCAGGTCGAGTTCTCGGCGTTGACGGTGCGCGGCAAAGCGCTGCCGGACTGGCTGCATTTCGACGCCAGCACGCTGACCTTCTCGGGGACGGTTCCGGCAAACCTTGGTCAGCCCGTTAATGTCGAGGTCAAGGTCTTCGATCCCGAGAACGGCGCATCCTTCGTCCACTATTTCAGCTTTGGTTCTGCCGACGCGCAGAATTTGGCGCAGGGCTATTCGGTTCACGACGCCGTGCTTGCCGGTTACGCGATCCGCAGCGATTTCTCGAAGGGGTTCGACTACGGATGGGGTGGCGTCGGCAGCACCACCACGGTCAGCGTGACCATGGCTGACGGCTCCGCCTTGCCCACCTGGCTCGCGTTTGATCCCAAAACGCTGACCCTGATCGGGCAGGCGCCAGCCGGAACGTCGCCCTTCGCGACGCTTGCGACCTACCTTTATCTCGATCCCAACAGCGGCGCGACGCAGACTTTGCGGCGCAACGTGATTGTTGATCCCAGCGCCATCGCTGGCGGCATTGCGCTGAATACGCACGTCATGGCGCTGAATCTCGGAGCCGGCGCCTGGTCGGCGCATGAGGAGGGCAACCAACCGTTGCCCGAGTGGCTCGATTTCGATCCCACCAGCCACACGCTGGCCTTGTCGGGCTATGCGCCGAGCGCGTCGGCTCCGAAGGCGCGCGTCGATGTGGATTTCACGCCCAATCCGGTCGCTCCCGTCAATGGCGCCGTTGCGACCTCTCAGGGTGGCTTCACCCTGCAATTCCTGATCGACCCGAACGCGACGCTCGATCCCGCGATCAACAGGCTGCTGACCAATACCGCCTATTTCGCGAGCCAGGGCGAGTTCGGGCTCGACCTGTCGCGGGCGACGGGTGTCAACGCGCTGCTGGCCAATGGCAATCCGCTACCCAATTGGCTGCATTTCGATGCAGCGACGCTGCAGTTCAGCGGCTCGCCCCCAGGTGAATTTGTCGGCGCGATACAAGTGCGCCTCGACGTCACCGGCGATGGCGCAACGCTGCCCAGTTTCTCGATCCTGACCGACGTGGTCGTCGATCCGACCTATCACACCGTGGAATCGAACAATTTCTCGGTCTCTGTCGATCCCAACCTCCTGACCCTGAGCGCGCCGGACCATTACAACGGTGCCGTCGCTGTCAGCTACACCGCGGCTGATGAACAGGGCACCGTTTCGCTCAACACCGCGACGGACATCGTCAACATCGCGCCGCGTCTGGTCCCGGTGCGTGGCGTCGACGACAGCTATTCCGTGGTCCAGGGGCACGGCATCTCGTTCACGCTCGACGATCTCCTGGCCAATGACCGCGACGACAATGGCGATTCCTTCCGCGCGATCAGCATCGGCCAGCCCGCCCATGGCGCGTTGGTCATGACCGGCGCGCATTATGATCTGGCGCCGCCGTCGGCCCTGACTCCGACCGCGACCTCGAGCTTCTCGGCCACGCTCGCCGACGGCTCCGCTCTGCCCAGCTGGATGACGCTGGACGCGACGACCGGACACATCAGCGCTGATCCGGCGATCGATGTTCTCGGCAATTATACCGTTGTCTACACCCTGACCGACGGAGCTAGCAGCCAGAGCGCGCAGAGCAGCTTTGCCATTGACGGCAATCAAGGTGTGAGCTTCGTCTACACGCCCGATCCGGCCTATGTCGGCACGGATGGCCTCGTCTACACGCTTACCGACGACAAGCAGTCGCCGGTAACAGTCAATGTCAATCTCCAGGTTGCGCCGGCGCTCGTGGCAAACGACGACCGGTTCAGCATGGCAAGCGACTCGTCGCTCGTGCTCAGCGCAGCCAGCCTGCTCGCCAACGATGTGAGCGCGGATCATCAACCGCTGACCGTGACCGCCGTGACGTCGCCCGATGTTGGCGGTCTCACCTTTGACGGAACCAACATTGTTTACACGGCCGGCCACTATCAGGACGGCAATGCGACCTTCCAATACACGGTGTCGGATGGCGAAGGGCACAGCCAGAACGCCGCCGTGACGATCCACGTGACCTCGATCGATCACGCGCCGACCGCCAATTCCATCTCGCTGTCGGGGCTGGAGGATTCGCCGCTCACCATCAACGTGTCCGACATTCTCGGTCTTGTTTCCGACGTCGACGGCGATCCGGTTCAGCTGGTGTCCGTGACGCCGAATGCTGGAACGCCGGCGCGCGTCCTGACCCTGCCGAACAACCAGCTCCAGTTCGTGCCCGACGCATTCAACTATGGCGATTTCGGCTTCAGCTACACCGTGACTGACGGCTATAAATCGTCGACCGGCGCGTTGGACATTAACTTCGCCAAGGTCAATCACGCGCCCTTCGCCAACACCGACGGCGCGTTCAACACCAACGAGAACACGCCCATCCGGATCAGCCTTGCAACGCTGATGGCGAATGACGTCGATCCCGACGGCGATCAGTTCTCGATCACCGACGTTCCGCGTGCGGTCAACGGCACTGTCGTCATCGACGGAATCGACGCGGTGTTCACGCCTCGCGCCGGCTATTACGGCAATGCGTCGTTCAACTACACGCTGACCGACAGCCATGGCGCCCAGAGCCTGGGGCTGGTCAATCTCGAGGTGTTGCCGGTATTCCATCCGCCGATCGCCGTGTCGGATTCCGGCTTCACCATGCTGCAGGACACGACGCTGGACATCGATCCCGCGCAGCTCCTGGCGAACGACATCGACCCCGATGGCAATGGCCTTACCTTCCTGGGCTTTGTCGACGGACCGGTGACGAAGCTCGATGACGGCTTGTATCGGGTGACGCCGGCCTTCAACTATTCCGGGCCGCTGGTGCTCACCTACGCGATCACGAACGATTCCGGCGTCGAAGTCACCACGACGGCGACGATCGACGTCCAGCATGTGCCCCATAGTCCGACTGCGGTTGACGATCACTACAGCATGGTCGAGGACCAGCCCTTGACGCTGCAGGCAGGCCAACTGCTTGCGAACGATTATAGTCTGGACAACAACGCGATCGGTCTGACGGCGATCGTCGATACCAGTAACGTCAACGTCGCTTTCGATGCCGGCACGGGCCAGATGACCGTGACGCCCGCCACCCATTTCCACGGGCCGGCTTATTTCGATTATCAAATCACCGATTCGGCCGGTCGATCGGGGGTGGCGCGAGTCAATCTCGACGTTGCATTCGTCAACTATCCACCCACCATCGCCGATCTGCCCGCGCTGACCGGAACTGAGGGGCAACCTTTCAGCTTTACGCTACCTGCCAACACGGTCACCGATATCGAGAACGATCCGCTGCTCATCGATCTGCAAAGCGCCGGTGGCGGCGCGCTGCCGAGTTGGCTGACCTTCGACCGGCAGACCCTGACCATCTCAGGAACGCCGCCTGCCAGATTCTATGGCAATGTCGCGCTTGAACTCTCTGCGGACGATGGTCAGTCCAGGGTCGTCAAGCCCATCACACTGACGATTGCGCAGTTCGACAACATCCCGCCGACGGTGACGATCACCAGTGCGGCGGAGGCGAGCAATATCGCGGCGCAGACCATCACCGGAACGGTGATCCCCGGAGGTAGCGCGACCGTGGTCGGGCAGACCGTAACCCTGACCGACAACGGGTTCACGCTGGGGACGGCGACGGTGCAGTCCGATGGCAGCTTCTCGGCTTCGGTGACGCTGCCGAACCAGGGCACGAACTCCATCGTCGCCACGGTCAGCGATAGCTTTGGCAACACCGGCACCAGCGCTGCGGTGGTGGATACGCTCGACAATATCGCCCCGACGGTGACCATCACCAGCGCCGCCGAGGCTTCCAATGTGGCGGCGCAGACCATCACCGGGACGGTGACCTCGGGAGGTACCGCAGCCGTGGTCGGGCAGACCGTGACGCTGACGGACAACGGCACCGCGCTGGGGACGGCGACGGTGCAGTCCGACGGCAGCTTCTCCGCTTCGGTGACGCTGCCGAACCAGGGCACGAACTCCATCGTCGCCACGGTCAGCGACAGCTATGGCAACACCGGCACCAGTGCAGCAGTCGTCGATCTGCTCGACACGATCGCACCGACGGTGACGATCGCGATTGGAAACGCCGACGTTAACGTTACGAATCCGTCTAGCCTCGTGACGTTCACATTCAGCAAGGCGCCCACCGCCTTTACGTTGGCCGATACCAGCGCGGTCGGCGGAACGCTGTCCAATCTCGGCGGCTCCGGGACCAGCTATACCGCGACCTTTACGGCGGCTCCCGGAACGGACATCCACAATGCGTCGGTGTCGGTCATCGCGGGTGGCTGGCAGGATGCCTATGGCAATACGGGGACGGGCGCCAGCTCTTCGACCTTCACGGTGGACACGCTGGTGCCTACGGTGAGTTCGATCGTGGCTTCGCCATCCACCGGCGACAAGAACACCGGCGATACGATCCTGCTCACGGTCACGCTGAACAAGAATGTCTCGGTGACGGGCAATCCGTTCCTGACGCTCAATGATGGGGGAACGGCGGTCTATCAATCCGGATCAGGTTCGAACGTTCTGAAATTCGCCTATACGGTCGCGAACGCACAAAATACGTCCGCACTTGCCGTGATCGGGAACAACCTCAACGGCACCAGCATCGCTATCGCCGACGCAGACGGCAATTCGGCCGATCTCTCCGGCGCCGATGTCACCTTCACAGGTCTTGCCATCGGGGCGACCGTTAAATCCGTCACGTCGAACCCGACTTCGGGCGATCTCGGTCCAGGCAAGGTCGTGACATTTGCCGTGACCATGACGGAGGCTGTGACTGTTACCGGCGGCACGCCGACCTTGTCGCTGAACGATGGCGGCATCGCGACCTACAAGAGTGGTTCGGGTTCGAACGTTCTGAACTTCAGCTATACGGTCGGTGCGCTCGGTTCGGGGCAGAACGCGGCGGCACTTGCCGTGACCGGCTTCAACGCCAATGGCGCGACCGTCTATGATTCCGGCATCCTCGCCGACACCGCCGACCTCAGCGGCGTCACGTCGTTTGTGTCGGGTCCGCAGATCGACACGGCGGCACCGACGGTGACGTCGGTCGTGGCCAATCCGGGCACCGCCGATCTTGGTGCTGGCAGCACCGTGACGCTGACGGTTGGGTTCAGCGAAAGCGTTCTGGTGACCGGCTCGCCTTATTTGGCGCTCAGCGATGGCGGCAAGGCGACCTATGTGAGTGGTTCGGGGTCGAACGCGCTGACCTTCAGCTACACCGTGGCGGCAGGCCAGAATTCCGCGGATATGACCGTGACAGGCCTGACCACCAATGGTGGCACGATCAAGGATGGCGCGGGTAACGCCGCCGTTGTGACGGGCGCCGTCACGAACCCGGCTGGCACGCTCCAGATCGATACCACCGTCCCCGTCGTGACCGAGAAGCTGGTCAGCGACACCGGGACTTCGAAGACGGATCTCATTACATCCAACCCTGCACTGAGCGGTACGGGCGATCCGAATGCGGTGGTACGGTTCACGGTGGATGGCGTCGCCAATGCCGGCACCGCGACAGCCAGCGCGACTGGCGCCTGGACCTTCACCCCGACAGGGCTTGCCGATGGCACGCATACCGTCGTGGCAACCGAAACCGATGGCGCGGGCAATACCGGAACGGCTTCGCTGACCTTCACGCTGGATACGACGGCGCCGACGGTGACATCCGTCGCGACAAATCCGGGCAGTGGCAGTTACGGTGTCGGCACCATCGTGACTGTGACGGTCGATTTCAGCTCGGCAGTCTATGTGTCGGGCACGCCGTATCTGGTGCTCAATGACGGCGGCAAGGCGACCTATGCGAGCGGTACGGGTTCAAGCGAGCTGACATTCAGCTATGTCGTCGCCGCGGGCCAGAACACATCGGATCTGGCGGTGACGGGAACAAGTTCGGCAGCCGCCTTCACCGACATAGCGGGCAATCCGGTTGATTTTACCGGCCTGCTGGCCGGATTGCCTGGAATCCTCCAGATCGATACGACCGCTCCCAAGATCTCCTCGATCGCCACATCCGGCAATGGGATCGTGGCCGGCAAGGGCGACCTCGGCGCTGGCAACACCGTCACGCTGACGGTGAATTTCAGCGAGAATGTCCTCGTCGATACGACAGGCGGTTCTCCGACCCTCACGCTCAATGACGGCGGGGTCGCGACCTACACGGGCGGAACCGGATCGAGCGCGTTGACGTTCGCTTACACCGTGACGGCTGGCCAGAACGTCGCCGATCTCGCCATGGCATCCACCAATGCGCTGAGCCTGAATGGCGCCTCCATCAAGGACGCCGCCGGCAATGTGGCGGTGCTCACTGCAGCCAACGCCTATAACCCGGCTGGTACGCTGCAGATCGATACCACGTCGCCCCTCGTGACTGCGAAGCTCGTCAGCGATACCGGCGTCTCGAACACCGACCTCATCACCTCCAACGGCGCGCTCAGCGGCACTGGCGATGCCAGTGCGGTAGTGCAGTTTACGGTGGATGGCGTCGCCAGCTCGACGACTGCCACGGCCAACAGCGCGGGCGCCTGGACGTTTACCCCGACAGGGCTTGCCAATGGCAGCCACACCATTGTCGCAACCGAGACCGATGGCGCCGGCAATACCGGCACGGCTTCGCTGACCTTTACGCTGGATACGACGGCACCAACGGTGACGGCGGTCACCGCCAATCCAACCGACGCTGATCTGGATGCCGGTAGCACCGTGACGCTGACCGTCAATTTCAGCGAGAATATTCTGGTGTCAGGCTCGCCCTATCTGACCCTGAGCGACGGCGGCAAGGCGACCTATGTGAGCGGTTCGGGCGGGAATGCGCTGACCTTCACCTATACCGTCGCAGCCGGGCAGAACACGGCCGATCTGACCGTGACAGGGCTCGCCACCAACGGTGGAACGATCCTGGACATCGCCGGCAACAAGGCGGTTCTCACCGGTGCGGTGGCGAACCCGGCCGGTATCCTGCAAATCGATACGACGGCGCCCAAGATTGTCTCGATCGCCACGTCCGGTGCCGGTATCACGGCCGGCAAGGGGGATCTCGACGCGGGCAGCATCGTGACGCTGACGGTGAATTTCGGCGAGAACGTCATCGTCGACACCACCGCCGGCACGCCGACGCTGGCGCTCAACGACGGCGGCGTTGCAACCTATTCAGGCGGTTCCGGTTCGAGCGCGCTGACCTTCACTTACGTCGTCGGAAGCGGTCAAAACGTCGCCGACCTCGCGATGGCGTCCACCAACGCGCTGAACCTGAACGGCGGCTCGATCACGGACGGAGCCGGCAATGCGGCGGTTCTGACTGCGGCCAACGGATACAATCCTGCCGGTACGTTGCAGATCGATACGACGCCGCCCACGATCACCAGCGTCGTGGGCTCGCCTGCGAGCGGCGAGGTGGTCACGGGGCATCTCGTGACGATTACGCTCAATGCCAGCGAAACCGTGACTGTGACGGGAACGCCGGAGCTGCTGCTGAACGACGGCGCCATAGCCACCTACGACGCCGCGAAGTCGAGCGCCAAGGCCATGGTGTTCGACTACACCGTGGCAGCAGGTGATGTATCAACTAACCTCGCGGTCAGCGGCATTGAACTGCCGTCGAACGCGGCAATCACGGATCTGGCGGGCAACGATGCGACCCTCACTGGCGCCGCGGCCAATCTCGGCGTTCACATCAATACGACGAGCACCGGAGCAGCCGGACCGGGCACCGGCAACTTCACCCTTGCGGGTGGCGCAGACGCGGAATTGTTCGGGGCGTCAGCGGCCAATGTGACGTTTGCATCCGACAGCACGGGCACACTCAAGCTCGATGCCGCCTCGGCGTTCAGCGGCACGGTCGCCGGGCTTGCGCTCGGCAATTATATCGACCTGTCCAGCCTGGCCTATCAGGGCAACGGCTCTCCGACCTATAGTTCGACCGGACCCAACACCGGCACGCTGGCCGTCACGCAAGGCACCAATACCATCAACATCGCTCTGCTGGGCAGCTATCTTGCCAACTCCTTCGTGGCGTCCAGCGATGGCCATGGCGGCACGCTGGTAACCGATCCGCCGCCGCCGCCACCGGTGATGTTGGCCCCGTTGCAACATGCGTGATACGACAGTCGTGAGGCCTATGAGTTGTATAGAATGAGTTCAAGTTTGAGGGGCGGCGGTGCATCGTGCGTCCGCCGCGTCATCTGGTACAGGTTCGGACCGTTTTCGCCTTCCGCGCGGCGGCCAAAATCTCGATTGATCGGAATCTGAAGCAGAATGGCTCCGGATCCTGTTCAGCAAACCCCAAGCGACCCCGGACTTATCGTTCTGGTGGCTCTGTTGCAATTCCATGGCATCGGTGCCGATGCCGAACAGCTGCGTCATCGGTTCGGCACTAACGTCATCGGCGTTCCCGAGATATTGCGGTGTGCCAGGGATCTCGGCCTTAAGGCGCGGGCCTATCGGAGCAAATGGAAGCGTCTGGCGACGACGCCGCTTCCGGGAATCGCCGTGCTGCGCGACGGCTCGTTTCTGTTGCTCGGCAAAGCCGGCGAAGACAAGATCATCGTTCAGTTTCCCGCGGAAGCGCGGCCGCGAATGATGACGCAGGGCGAGCTCGAGGCCATCTGGGACGGCGAGCTCATCTTGATGACGCGCCGGGCGGGCCTTCTCGACCTGTCGCGCCGCTTCGACATCAGCTGGTTTGTGGGCGCTATCCACCGGTACCGTCATGCGCTTGGTCGGGTGCTGGTTGCGTCTTTCTTCCTGCAGCTGTTCGCGCTGATCTCGCCGATGTTCTTTCAGGTGGTGATCGACAAGGTCCTGGTGCATCGCAGCCTGAGCACGCTCGATGTGCTGGTCTTCGGTCTGGTCACCATCTCGGCCTTCGAGACGGTGTTGGGGCTGTTGCGGACCTATGTGTTCTCCCACACCACCAACCGCATCGACGTCGAGCTCGGCGCGCGTCTGTTTCGCCACTTGCTGGCCTTGCCCATTGCCTACTTCCAGGCCCGCAGGGTCGGCGATTCCGTTGCACGCGTCCGCGAGTTGGAGAATATCCGCAACTTCCTCACCAGTTCGGCCCTGACGCTGATCATCGATCTGTTCTTTACCTTCGTGTTTCTGGCGGTGATGTACGTCTACTCGCCGTTCCTGACCTTTGTCGTGTTGGCCTCGTTCCCGTTCTACATCGCCATTTCAGCGCTCGCGACGCCGCTGTTCCGGCGTCGTCTCGACGTGAAATTCGAGCGCGGCGCCGAGAACCAGGCTTTCCTGGTCGAGAGTGTCACCGGTATCGAAACGCTCAAATCGATGGCGGTCGAGCCGCAGATGCAGCGACGATGGGAAGAGCAACTCGCGGGCTACGTCTCCGCGAGCTTCCGCGTCCTCAGCCTCAATAATACGGCGAGCCAGCTCGTGCAGTTCGTCAACAAGGTGGTGACGGCCGGCGTGCTTTATTTCGGCGCGACGCTTGTGATCGATGGCTCCCTTACGGTTGGCGAACTCGTCGCCTTCAACATGCTGGCCGGAAGAGTGAGTGCTCCGGTTCTGCGCCTGGCCCAGATCTGGCAGGACTTTCATCAGGCCCGGCTGTCGGTGGCGCGCCTCGGCGACATTCTCAACACCACGCCCGAGCCGATCTACAATCCAAGCCAGACCGCGCTGCCCCCCATCCGCGGCGATGTGACGTTCGACCACGTCACGTTCCGCTACCGCATCGATGGGCCTGCCATCCTCCAGGATGTCAATTTCAGCGTGCCATCAGGCCAAATCGTCGGTGTGGTCGGCCCTTCCGGTTCGGGCAAGAGCACGCTCGCCAAGCTGATCCAGCGGCTCTATATCCCCGAAAGTGGGCGCGTCATCATCGATGGCGTCGACCTCAACGTGGTCGATCCGGCATGGCTGCGCCGCCAGATCGGCGTCGTCCTTCAGGAAAACGTGCTGTTCAACCGCTCGGTTCGCGAAAACATCGCGCTCGCTGACCCGACCGTGCCGATGGAACGGGTGATCGCGGCCGCGGAATTGGCCGGCGCCCACGAGTTCATCCTCGAACTGCCGAATGGTTACGACACCATTTTGGGAGAGCGGGGCTCGAGCCTGTCCGGCGGCCAGCGACAGCGCGTCTCCATTGCCCGCGCCCTGATGATGGATCCTCGCATTCTGATTTTCGACGAGGCCACCAGCGCGCTCGACTATGAAAGCGAGCGGATCATTCAGCAAAATATGCCGCGGATCGCCAAAGGACGCACGGTCTTCATCGTCGCGCACCGGTTGTCGACGGTGCGGCACGCCGATCGCATCATGACCATCGAGCGCGGGCGTTTGGTCGAAGATGGTACTCATGATGAGCTGATCAAGACTGGCGGGCGCTACGCTTTGCTCCATCGGTTGCAGGCAGGTATTCATGAAGTCCGCTGACACTCCGGCTCCAGCTGCTGCACTGCCGAAGCCACGCGGCAGGGATGAGCTTGCGTTCCTGCCGGCGGCTCTTGAGATCGTCGAAACGCCGGCGCCGCCATTGGCCGGTGCGATCGGCGGCTCCTTGATTGCGCTGTTTTGTATCGCCATCGTTTGGGCTTGTTTCGGCCATGTCGATATCGTCGCCTCGGCCACGGGAAAAATCATTCCGACCAGCCGCACCAAGACCATCCAGCCGTTCGAAACCGGGGTGATCCGCGCCATCAGGGTTCGGGACGGCCAGCATGTCAGCGCTGGCGAAGCCTTGATTGAGCTGGATCCCACCATCAACGCAGCCGAACTCCGGCATGTTCAGGCCGATCTCGCCGCGGCTGAACTCGATATCGCGCGGCTCACGGCGGCATTGAGCGATGATGGCGATCCCGTCGCCAACTTCCGCCCGCCCGCCGACGCGAACGCCGGACTGGTCGCCATGCAGCGGCAGTTCCTGCTCCGCCAGATCGAAGAGCAGCGCGCCAAACGCGCTGCTCTTGATCGTCAAAAGGTGCAGAAGGAGGCCGAGCTCGCAACCGTCAGGGCCTCGATCGACAAGCTCGAAGCGGTGCTTCCGGTGCTCCAACAGCGGGTCGACATCAGGCAGACGCTGTTCGCCCACGAAACCGGCTCAAAGGTGAACTATCTCGAAATCCTTCAATCGCTCGTGGAATCGCAACAAGAGCTCGCGGTGCAGAAAAGCCGCGCCCACGAAGCCGAAGCAGCTCTTGCCGCCATCGTAGAGACGCGGCAGCAGGCTGTCGCTGAATTCCAACGGACCCAGTTCGGTGAGCTGGTCGAAGTGCAACGCAAGGCGGCAGGGTTTCGCGAGGATATCGCCAAGGCAACACAGAAGACGCAGCTTCAAACGCTGGCGGCTCCCGTCGATGGCACCGTGCAACAGCTTGCGGTGCACACGGTCGGCGGCGTCGTGACGCCCGCGCAGGCCTTGCTGGTGGTCGTGCCCGACGACAGCCACCTCGAGATCGAGGCCATGGTGTCAAATCAGGATATTGGCTTCGTCCGCGAAGGCCAGGATGCCGAGATCAAGATCGATACGTTCAGCTTCACCCGGTACGGCCTGATTCATGGTCGCGTTCTCAGCGTATCGCAGGACGCGATTACCCGCGACAAGCCGCCGGATCGCAATGGTGACAAGGCTCCCGGGGCGCAAACCAGCACCAGCGAACCGAAGGGCCAGGAGCTGCTCTACGCAGCGCGCGTCTCGCTCGACCGAACCCAGATGCAGGTGGACGAGAACATGGTCAACCTGTCGCCAGGGATGGCCGTCACCGTTGAAATCAAGACCGGCTCACGCGCGGTCATCACGTATCTGCTCTCGCCACTGCTGCGACATAAGCAGGAAGCCTTGCGCGAGCGGTAATGGCGACCTGGTGTCGGGTCTCAACTGATCACATCCCAATGAACGGGAGGACGGACGCGGCGCGCCCGTCCTCCTGTCGGGTCACTTCTTCATCGCCTCGATGACGGCGAAGCTGTAGGCCCCCTCGGGCTTCTTGGTGATGACGGGATCGGAACCGCCCGACATCAAGGTCGCGACCGTGCGATCATAGTCCTTGGCGTCGAGCTTGCCGTCGGCGTCCCCGAGCAGCTTGGCGATCTCGCCCATCATCCGCTTCTGATCCTTCTCGGTCTTGGCGCCGGTCGTATCGGCGGCGAGGATGATCTTCACGGCCTCGTCGGGATGCGCCTTGGCATATTCCCAGCCCTTCATCGACGCCTT
>Ga0209148_1000884_pt1 | contig 20551 bp, 17 predicted proteins | sample AraplaCol_mMF_r2_2_FD_184288 | JGI IMG/M metagenome (GOLD analysis project Ga0209148, IMG submission 184288) | Arabidopsis root microbial communities from North Carolina, USA - plate scrape CL_Col_mMF_r2 (SPAdes) (version 2) | ecosystem: Host-associated > Plants > Roots > Endosphere | place... | reverse complement strand
CTTACACCTGACGGCGTGAGGCCCAGCATCTCGGCTGCACGGGCAAAATTCCCAGCCTCGGTGACGGCCGCCATGACGCCGATCCCTGTGAGCAATCTCGTGTCGAAACCCATGCTGCTCTCCGGCAATCGTGATTTTCAGTCATTCTATCGATGATCTTTATGCGCTGCAATCATCCATCATTTTCGGCTACTTCAGTTCGCTGACGCTTGGGCGGCCAAGCTGTTCTGAAAAGGAGCGAACACATGAAGGACGTGACCCGCAGGACAATGCTCCACGGAGGCGGCATGCTCGGGGTGATATTGGCACTCGACACGGTGCGGCCCGCGCCGGCTCGGGCGGTTTCGGGGACGACGTCCCGCCGCTTCAAGGCGATCGACGAGGCCCTGGCTGCAGGCATATCCAAGAAGGATGTCGCCGGCGTCGTGGCGCTGGCGGCCACGCCGAAGGGGCTGATTTACGAAGGCAGTTTCGGTACGGCGAATACGACAACGGGCGCGCCGATGCGGGCTGACACGGTGTTTTGGCTGCTGTCGATGACCAAGGCCTTCACGGCAACGGCCTGCATGCAGCTGATCGAGCAGGGCCGGTTGGGGCTAGACGATGATGCGGCCAAGTACCTGCCGGAGCTCGCCTCGCCACAGGTCCTGGACGGATTCACGCAGGAGGGCACGCCGCGGCTGCGCCCAGCGAAACAGGCGATCAAAGTGCGCCACCTCCTCACCCATACCTCCGGCTATACATATTCGATCTGGAGCGAGGCGTTGACACGCTACGAGCAGGCGACGGGCATGCCCGACATCGCAACGTGCCGCAATGCCGCTTTCGCCGCCCCGCTCGAGTTTGATCCGGGCGAACGGTGGGAGTACGGCATCGGCATGGACTGGGTCGGTAAGCTTGTGGAAGCGGTCAGCGACCTGTCATTGGAAGTGTATTTCCGCGAGAATATTTTCACGCCGCTTGGAATGAAGGATTCCGGCTTCCTGATTGGAACCGCGCAGAAAAAGCGTGTCGCCACCTTGCACACCCGCCGCAGCGATGGCGGGCTCGATCCCATGTCGTTCGAGATGCCGCAACGGCCGGAATTCTTCATGGGCGGCGGCGGAGCCTTCAGCACGCCGATCGAGTATCTCACTTTCCTGAGGGCGCTCTTGAATGGCGGCACATTTGAAGGCCGCCGGATCCTCCGGGCCGACACTGTCGCCACCATGATGCAGAATCACATCGGTCCGCTCAACGTTCACGAGATGCGGTCGGCGCAAGCCGCCTATTCCCGAAGCTTCGATCAATTCGCCGGACAGCCGCACAAATGGGGGCTGTCTTTCGACATCAATACACAGCCGGGACCGAACGGGCGCGCGGCCGGAAGCATCTCCTGGGCTGGCCTGCTCAATTGCTACTTCTGGCTCGACCCCGTCCGCAAGGTTACCGGCGCCTTCTTCACCCAGACCTTACCATTCTACGATGAACGGGTGGTCGCTCTCTATGGTGCGTTCGAGCGCGGCGTCTACGCCGGACTTGCCTGATCCCCTGTTTCCGCCGGGCGCCTCAGGCCCGGCTCAACAGCTTCAGGCCGACGATGCCGCCGCCGATGGCGATGACGCAGAAGATCTGCAGCAGATTCAGCCCCTCGCGCAGCCAGAGGGCGCTGGTGAGGACGACACCCAGCGTGCCGATGCCGGTCCAGACCGCATAGGCGACGCCGATCGGCAGATCACGGACGGCCCAGCCCAGCAGGCCGAAGCTGCCGAGCATGGCGATGGCAGTGATGGAGCTTGGGATGAGGCGGGTGAAGCCGTCGCTCTGCTTCAGGCCGATCGCCCAGACAATTTCAAAGGCACCGGCGGCAATCAGGAAGATCCAGGGCATTGTGCTTTCTCCAAAGCGCAAGCCAAGGCCGTCCTTGACGATTTCGGGGAACATCCGGGTCGTCCCGGAGGCCGTCATCTCGATGACCACAGTACGGCCATGGACAGCATTGAGATGACCTACTGCCTAAATGGGATTTTCGACGCGCCTTTCAAGCCATGGATGGCCGGCGTGGTTCTGAGCAGCAACGCGCCCTCACTTCGGTTCTGCGGCCTTCAATTCGATGGTATTGCCCTCGGGATCCTGCAGATAAATCGACGGCCCCTCGCCGCCCGCTCCGTAGCGCGAGCCGGTCTCGCCCGCCTCGACACCATGATGGGTCAGATAGGCACGGATGGCAGCTTCGTCGAAAGGCCAGATGGCGAGGCAGATATGATCGACATTGCGCCCTTCCTTGCCGGGCCCCGCGCCACCCATTTTGCCGAGTTTTCCGTCCAGATCGACGAAATCAATCAATGAGCGTCCGGCCCGCAACTGCGTGAGGCCGATTTCCGCCTGCTCCCGCTCCAAGGCGCAGCCGAGCACATCGCGATAGAAATCCAACATCACCTGACGATCGCGGATGCGCAGGACAATATGGTCAATGCCACCGAGCTGGAACGGCACCTGATCCGCTGCGGCCATGATCTCCTCCATCGTCTTTAGGCGACATATAGATAGACCGGTTTATCTTTATAAACCAGGGTCGGTGATTGCCAGCCGACCCATTCTGTGCAGAACCCGATCACGTCGGCTTGTGCGCCGGAACCTCTCCCGGTAAACCCGCATTGTTCTCGCTTGGGCGGTGAGAGATGAGCGAGACACGCAGCCAGCCGGTAAAAACTTCTTTCTTAAGGCGACATCCCGTCATGGCGGTCTGCGGCGGCCTCGTCCTGCTCCTGGTGATCGCCATAGCTGGCGCGGCTTGGTATATCACCAGCGCCGATTACCGCCCCCTTGCGGAGCAACGGCTGAGCGCGATGCTGGGGCGGCCGGTCAAGATCGGCAGCCTCGTCATCCAGTGGAGCGGTCCGTTCGAGGGCCAGCCCCTCACTATCGATTTACAGGATCTGCACGTTGCCAATATCGCCGGTGGCAGCTCACCCGACATGGCGACAGTGAAGGGCATTACGGCACAACTTGATATGAAGGCCCTTCTGCGACGCCGACTGGTCTTCCGACAATTGCGAATAGATGCGCCTGTGATCGTGCTGGAGCGCGATACCGACGGACATGGCAACTGGGAGACCGGCGAGAAGACCGAGACCGAGCCGTCGAAACTCAGCGTCGATGCGGAGCCGAAGCCGGGTGACGTCACGCCTTCCGGTCGCAGCGACTTCCCTGTCCTGCTCGATTTCACGCTGACGGATGGCCAGGTCAGCTATCGCACCTTCCATGGCAACGTGATCCGCGTCGGCCTCAAGCTGGTGACGATCAAGGCCGATGGCGAGGACCAGCCGGTCAGGATCGCGGCATCCGGGGCCTATAACGATGCCGAGATGTCGCTGCAGGCGGTGACCGGATCGTTCCGCGATCTCCATGACAACGACAAGCCATTGCCGGCTGATTTCACGGTCACAAGACGATCGGCTCAACTGCATTTCAAAGGCACATTGGTCGATCCGCTGAATGTCGATGGCACTGATGGCATGCTGCATCTTGATGCACCGAAACTCGACGACATCCTCAGCATCTTCCATACCGATATCGGTACCAATCCTGCCGCCACCCTCAATGCGCATCTCACCCGGCAAGGCGATCTCTGGCAACTTGCCGATGCGAAAGGCAGCCTCGGTGGCAACACCTTCACTGGGCAGTTCAAGATTCTCGAAGGCCGGCGCGGCGGCAATGACAAGATCCAGCTCGAAACCCGCTTCGATGAGCTGAAACTCGACAAGCTTCTCGCCTCCGACAAAAAGACCTCGGAAAAGAAATCGGGAAGCTGGCGCGACATCTCCCTGCAGACGCCCGACAAAACCACGCCTGATCTTGCCGCCAAACTCAGCGCGACCAGGCTCAGCTACCAGTCGATCTCAGCGCAGGATGTCGATCTCACCGGCAGCATGGCACCGGGCAAGATCGCTCTCGACCAGGCCCGCCTGACCCTGGCCGGCATCCCCTTGCAGCTCAGCGGCACCCTTGCCGCGGCGCAGGAGGGCGGACGCCTGACCGCGGGATTGCAGATGAAGGATGCCGACTTCCAGGCGCTCGGCAAGCTGCTGGGCAATGCCACACCGGCCCTCAGTGGCAAGATCTCCGGGGGCATCGATCTTGTCTTGCAGGGCAAGACCCTGGGCGATGGGCTCAAGGACAATAGCGGCAGCGCCGTGCTCTCAATGCAGAACGGCCGCATCAGTCGCGATCTCCTGGAGAAAGCCTCGATCGATCTTCGCAATGTCTTCCGTAAGGGTGAAGGAACGGCGACGGTCAATTGCCTGCTCGCGGTCATGCGTCTCAAGAACGGGATCGGGCAACTGGCGCCGGTGCGGTTGCGCAGCACGGCAGCGACATTGAATGCGGTGGGCCATGTCGACTTCCGCAACCAGTCGCTCGACATCACCTTGCAGAGCGATCGGAACTCGACCGGCTTTCTTGCCCTCGACCTGCCGGTACAGATGAGCGGCCCCTGGTCGCAACCCAAGACAGGATTGCTCAAGGGCGGCGACCCCGCTCCTGCCGGCGGCAGTATCGGCGACCTGCCGCCAGCGCTGCAGGGCATCGCCGCCGCAAATGCCTGTGCCAAATAGACAACGCCGGCAATAGAGAACGTCTTAGTCGATATCGGTCAGCGCGAGATAGGTTTCCGGCCGGCGGTCGCGGAAGAACTGCCAGGTGTCGCGCACCTCGCGGATCATCTCCATGTTCATGTCATGGACCAGCAATTCATCCTGGTCGCGGCTGGCGATCTTCTCGATCTGGCCACGCGGATTGACGAAATAGCTCTGGCCGTAGAATTCACCGATATTCCAGGGCGCTTCGGTGCCGATGCGGTTGACGGCACCGATATAAACGCCATTCGCCACCGCCGAGGCCGGCTGCTCCAGCTTCCAGAGATATTCGGAAAGCCCCGCCACCGTCGCCGAGGGATTGACGATGTATTCGGCACCATTGAGGGCCAAGGCGCGCCAGCCTTCGGGGAAGTGCCGGTCATAGCAGATATAGACGCCGAGCTGGCAATATTGCGTCTCGAAGACCGGATAATCCGAAGCGCCCGGCTTGAAGAAGAACTTCTCCCAGAAACCCGCCACCTGCGGGATATGCGTCTTGCGATATTTGCCAAGATAGCTGCCATCGGCATCGATCACGGCTGCCGTGTTGTAATAGACGCCGGTCATCGCCTCTTCAAAGATCGGCACGACGATGACCATCCGGTGCTTCTTCGCCAGATCCTGCATCAGCTTGATGGTGGGGCCTTCGGGAATGCGCTCCGCTGCGCCGTACCATTTCTTGTCTTGGCTGGGACAGAAGTAAGGCTGAGTGAAGACCTCCTGGAAACAAAGCACCTGCACGCCGGCCTGGCCCGCCTTCTCGATCAGCGGCAGATGGGCGTCCAGCATGGCCTGGCGGATCTCTGCTGGCGTCTGCTCGGTCGAGGCTTTCAGTTTCATCTGGATGAGGCCACCGCGGAGAGTCGTCATCGCGCTTCCTTCCCTGTTCATCTGACCGCAACAAGGCTGATCTCGGTGATCTGTCATCATCACCGGATGCACGGGAGAAAGACAATCAACTCTTCACGGGAAATCTCGCATCCAGCGACGATGCGGGCACCGGCTCAGACGACAAGCGGCCTTCAGCCGCGGTCCAGCGGCAGGAATGCGGCCTCGACCGTCGCCAGGATCTTGCGCGCCACCAGATCCTGCAGCAGCCAGAGATTGCGATCGCGGATGCCGTGTTCTTCCAGCTTGCTGACGGTACGGAAGAGATACTGTGCTGCCGAGCCCCAATGGCCCGCGGCCCGCGCCAGGACATCGGCCACCTCCTCCAGCGGCAATCGTCCTGCATAGGCCGGCCCGATCGGATCGGCGACGAAAGCCAGAGCCCGCAGGTGGCCGCGATCGGTCTTCACATTGATCCAGCGCGGCACATTGGTCGGGGGGTTGGCATCGATCTCCCGGCGCACCAGGCGGTCGAGCTGTACTCGGCGATCGCCCGGCGGCAGGCGATAGGCGATGCCGCTGCAACTGCCGCCGCGATCCAATGCCAGCATCAGGGCCGGCACATCGCGGGTGCCGCGCCAGCGCGTCAGGCGCAGGCAGAAGGCCCGGTGCCAGCCGCTGGCGATGGCAGTGCAATGCTCGAGGAAATCGAATTCCGGATTCCAGATCAGCGAGCCATAGGCGAAGACCCAGAGCTCCTCCGGCTGATACTCGACCAGCAGGGCCGCAACCATTTGTGCATATTCGGCATCATTGTGTTCGCGTGTTCCCGGTTCGGGACCCGGATCAGGCTCCAGCCGCTCGACCAGCGCGACCAGTTCTTCCGTCAGCCGCATCGACGCGCGACGCGCTCCCCCGCTTTCCCGTGCCATGCGCTCCCCCGCATTCGAGGCCGGTACGTTCTCGTGCCAGAAACGTACTCTTCTTGCGGACAAGCATGATCCCGTCGGCCGCCATCGGTCAACGCGAATGCACGGCAGAGGCGAAAGTTCTCGCGTTAATGACTATTAAAGTTCGTGCGGCTGAACCTGCCGGTTAGTGATGGCCGATATGGACCACGCGCAGATTGTTGGTGGTACCGGACTGGGCGAAGGGAATGCCAGCAACCACGACGATGAGGTCGTTCTGCTGGGCGAATTCCTCCGCCAGGGAAATCTCCGTCGCCTTCTCCACCATGTCATCATAGCTATGGATGTCTTCCGACAGCACGCTATGGGCGCCCCAGAGCAGGCACAGGCGGCGCGACACGCCGACATCCGGCGTGATCGCCAGGATCTGCGTCGGCGGGCGCTTGCGGGCGATACGCGCTGGCGTGGTGCCGCTGGTTGTGAAGCCGACGATGGCCGGGGCATGCAGCGCTTCCGCAAGGTCGGCGGCGGCGGCGGCAACGGCATGCGGCGCCGTCGTCTCCTCGCCGGTCTGCAAGGCATCGATGATGGAGCGATAGAGCTTGTGGCCTTCGGTGGCACGGATGATGCGGTCCATCATCTCGACCGCTTCGCGCGGATATTTGCCGCTGGCGGATTCGGCCGAGAGCATGACGGCATCGGCACCGTCATAGATGGCGGTCGCCACGTCGGAGGCCTCGGCCCGGGTCGGGGTGGGCGCCGCGACCATGGAATCCAGCATCTGTGTTGCCACGATCACCGGCTTCACGGCGGTGCGGCAGGCGCGCACCAGTTCCTTCTGGCGGCCCGGCACGTCTTCGTGGGGAATTTCCACGCCGAGATCACCGCGCGCCACCATGATCGCGTCCGAGAGCGAGATGATGTCGTCGATCTTGTCGAGGGCTGCCGGCTTCTCGATCTTGGCGACCAGGCCGGCGCGGCCATTGATCAGCCCGCGGGCCTCCAAGACGTCGCTCGGCTTCTGCACGAAGGACAGCGCCACCCAGTCGACGCCGAGCTTCAGGCCGAACTCAAGATCGGCACGGTCCTTCGCCGTCAGCGGCGAGAGGTCGAGCACCGTGCCCGGCAGGTTGACGCCCTTGCGGTTGGAAATGACACCGCCGGTCACCACCTCGGCATCGATGGTATCCTCGCCGAGGCCTGTCACCCGCACCCGCACGCGGCCGTCATCGATCAGCAGATCATGGCCCGGCATGATGGCGGCGAAGATTTCCGGATGCGGCAAGGGGATCGAATTCTTCTCGCCCGTACCGTCCTTGAGCACGAAGCGGATTTTTTCGCCGGCCTCGACCGTGAAGGCACCGTCCTTGATCACGCCAACCCGGATCTTCGGCCCCTGCAGGTCCTGCAGGATGCCGATCGGCCGGCCAGTTTCCTTTTCCAGCGCGCGGATGGCGGCATGGACCTTGGCATGGTCCTCATGGGTGCCGTGGCTGAAATTGAGACGGAAGGTATCGGCGCCAGCCAGGAACAGGGCCTTCAGCACTTCCGGCGAGGCGCTGGCGGGGCCGACGGTGGCGACGATTTTGGCTCGACGATGACGACGCATATTTCACTCAGCCGCCAGGCGGCCCCCTGTACAATCGGTGTGTAATCAGACTGACACGATTCCCGCCGGGCAACCGCGCCGCTCCCGCCTGATCCATCTGATCCGATCTGCCGTGAGTCGACCCGCCATGCCAAGCGAGATGCTACCGCTGTCATGTACTACAGGAAGCGCCGCCCGTCGAGCCTCAGCGCGGCGCGGCGGACCGGCGAAAGGTCAAATGCCGGGAATCCGGGGGCCATTTCAGTCAGAGCGAGACTGGTTGTTTTCGCCGTGCACAAGGCGGAGATATAGCGCGGTAAAATGCCATACCACCTCGCCAATGCAGGTGACTGCGGTCGCTGGGACATGAAGTCTTCCCGCGCGGCTATTTAACCTCGCATCTCGCACTTCTGTATGGTTCTCATATCCCGCTCAAGCCTTCCTCTTGAGCCGGGCAGCCAAATTCGCCTATAGTTAGTTCAAGGGGTTATTCGCGATTACCCCGTGAGGCGGCAGCCTAAAGATCGCGCCCACTTCCTGTTGAGAGGAATGGACGCTCATGCCGTCGACCACTGAAATCACCGTCAGTCAGCTTTCACGCCTGATCGGCACGCCCGTCGCGCCGGTCCTCATCGATGTTCGCACGCCGGAAGACCTGGCCGCGGATCCCCGCATCCTGCCAGCCGCCCGCTGTTTCGACTATCAATCGGTGGCGCAATGGGCCGCGACCTTCACCGGCCGGGATGCCGTCATTATCTGCCAGCGCGGCCAGAAACTGAGCCAGGGCGTCGCCGCCTGGCTGCGGCATGCAGGCATCCGCGCCGAAACCCTGGAAGGCGGCTTCGAGGCCTGGCGCGAAGCCGGCGGTCTCCTGGTGATGACCACGGTCCTGCCGCGGCGCCATGCTGCGGGACATACCGTCTGGGTCACCCGCAGCCGGCCGAAGATCGACCGCATCGCCTGCCCCTGGCTGATCCGCCGCTTCGTCGATCCGCAGGCCGTGTTTCTCTTCGTCAATGCAGCGGAAGTACCGGCCGTCGCCGATCGCTTCTACGCCACGCCCTTCGACATTGAAGACGTGTTCTGGAGCCATCGCGGCGACCACTGCACCTTCGACACCATGCTGCAGGAGTTCGGCCTCGCCTCGAAGCCGCTCGATCATCTGGCGACCATCGTGCGGGCGGCGGATACGGCAAAATTCGAATTATCGCCGCAGGCGCCTGGCCTGCTCGCTGCTTCGCTCGGCCTCTCGCGCATGTATCGCGACGACCTGGAACAACTCGATGCCAGCATGTCGCTCTATGACGCCTTCTATCGCTGGTGCCGCGATGCCGTCGGCGAGACCCATGACTGGCCGACGCATCAACAGCCCATTGGCGCTCAACCGGCCGGCGCCAAGATTTCCTGAGGATGAACATGCAGAAGGCAACCCTGCCGGGCCCAATGACCGACAACCTGCCCGACAAGCCGAGCTTTGCCCAGGCCTTCAAGGTCTGGGGCAAGATCGGCCTCCTGAGCTTCGGCGGTCCGGCGGGGCAGATTGCGCTCATGCACAAGGAGCTGGTTGAGGAGCGGCGCTGGATCGGCGAGGAAAGGTTCCTGCACGCGCTCAATTATTGCATGCTGCTGCCCGGACCCGAGGCGCAGCAGCTCGCCACCTATATCGGCTGGCTGCTGCACCGGACCTGGGGCGGGCTGATTGCCGGCATTCTCTTCGTGCTGCCGGGCGCCCTGGTGATGCTGGGCCTCAGCACGCTTTATGTGCTCTACCGCGAGGTGCCGCTGGTCAATGCCCTGTTCTTCGGCATCAAGGCGGCGGTGCTCGCCGTCGTTGTCGAAGCTACGTTGCGGATCGGCCGTCGCGCCTTGAAGAACCGCGCCATGAAGGTCGTCGCTGTCATGGCCTTTCTCGGCATCTATGTGCTGCACCTGCCCTTCCCGTTGATCATCCTGGCGGCGGGCCTGACCGGCTGGCTTGGTCACCGCTGGGCGCCGGCACTCTTTACCGCCGGCAAGGGCCATGCCGGTAAAGGAGCACCTGATACGCTGGGCGTGGTGGATGCCATGTTCGCGCGCGGCGAGCTCGACCATGCGCTGCCGTCCCGGCGCCGCGCCGTCCGTGTGTTGGCGATCTGGCTGCCGATCTGGCTCGGCCCCGTCCTGCTGCTTTGGCTGGCGACGGGACCCTCCAGCATCTGGACGCAGATGGGGACCTTCTTCAGCGGCATGGCCGTCGTCACCTTCGGCGGCGCCTATGCCGTGCTGGCCTATGTCGCCCAGGCCGTGGTGACCGGCTTCGGCTGGCTGCAGCCAGGCAATATGATCGACGGCCTCGGCCTCGCCGAGACGACACCGGGACCGCTCATCATGGTGCTGCAATTCGTCGGCTTCGTCGCCGCCTATCGCCATGCCGGCGGCCTCGACCCGCTGCTCGCCGGCATCCTGGGCGCTGCCCTCACCACCTGGGTCACTTTCGCACCCTGTTTCCTGTGGATCTTCCTCGGCGGCCCCTATGTCGAGGCGTTGCGCGGCAACAAGGCGATCTCCGCCGCCCTTACCGCCATCACCGCGGCGGTGGTCGGCGTCATCATGAACCTCGCCCTCTGGTTTGCCTTGCATGTGATCTTCCGCGAGGTGAGCCGCGTCGGCATCGCCGGGATCGGCCCTGACCTGCCGAACCTCGCCTCGGTCGACTGGCGCGCTGCTTTGCTCGCGGCCGCCGCCATGATCGCCATGCTGCGCTTCAAGATCGGCATGATACCGACCCTGGCGGCTTGCGCCCTGGCCGGCATCGTCCTGCTACAGCTAACCGGCGCGTGACAACAGCTCCTGCAGCACCGCCTCGAGGCCGACCCTGCCCTTGACGGTGCCGGCGGGACCGCCTTCGAAATCGATCCAGCCTTCGTTGAAGCCATCCAGCATCTGGATGCGGGGCAATGGATCGTTCATGCCCTGGCTCTTGAAGAGCGCACCCCAGGTCTCGCGCGGCACGGCTTCGGCGCGCACCGGACGGCCGAGCGCCTTGGCGAGGCCGGCGGCAAGATCATTAGGTGCCATGCGCACCGGCCCTTCCAGCTCGACCACGCGCCGGCCCTGCCAGGTCTCGGTCAACAGTTCCGCCGCGACGCGGCCGACATCGGCCGTCGCCACCATCGGGATCTTGCGGTCAAGCGGCTGCAGGAAGCTCGATATCACGCCGGTCTCGCGCGCGGGGGCGATGTCCCACAAGGTGTTCTCCAGGAACCAGCCTGGCCGCAGGAAGACGACCGGCATCGGCAGGCTGCCCAGTTTCTGCTCCAGCAGCGAAAGCTGAGTCAGCAGATTGGGCTGTGCCGCCTGGGCGCCGATGGTCGAGAGGCAGACCACCTTCCCAGGCCGCGCCGAGATCAAGGCCGCCTGCACGGCCGCGATGACAGCGCGGGATTCCGGGAAGCCCGGCTGCGGATCGAAGACCGGCGGCAGCAGGATGAAGACACCCTCCGCGTCGCTGAAAGCCTTGGTCAAAGCTGCCGCATCATCCATTGCGGCTATCGCGACCTCGCAACCCTGCGCAACCCAGGGTGCTGCCTTCTTCTCATCGCGCATGACGGCACGGACGGGGTGACCTGCGGCCAGCAAGGCGCGCGCAAGGGCGCCGCCCACCTGACCGGTGATACCGGTGATGGCGTACATCTCGTTCTCCAATTTTAAACAGTCAGAAACGGGCCGAAGGAAGCAAAGCGGCCGGCCCGTCATGCCGCGCGAAAATCACTCGGCGGGCTTCTCCGCCGGTTGTTTCAGCTCAGCCAGATCGAAGCTGTCAGTCCCAGGCCGATCAATCCCAAGCAGGCGCGAAGCCCGGATTGACGAAACGCTGGTTCTTCGGCAGGCCGGCGATCACCTGGCGATCGGCGTCGTCGAGATTGATCTTCCAGGCATCGAGATTGGCCTGCTGGCCCTCGCGGCGCGATGATTTCGGGATCGCCGCGACGCCGTCCTGGTCGAGCAGCCATTTCAACGCCACCTGGGCCGGTGTCGCGTCATGCTTGCGGGCGATCGCCGTCAGCTGCGGATGCTCGGCGAGACGCCCCTGCGCCAAGGGACAATAAGCAGTGACGGGAATGCCGCGCGGCCGCAGGTAATCGCGCACCGCCGTCTGGTCGAGCAGCACGTGATATTCGATCTGGTTGCAGGCGATCGGTGCACCGATCTGTTCGATGACCTGCCGCAGCAAGGCGACATTGAAATTGCAGACGCCAATGGCTCGCACCAGCTTCTGCTCCTTGAGCCGGCCGAGCGTGTCGAAGATTGCCGGCAGGTCCATCTTCGGCGCCGGCCAATGCACGAGATAGAGATCGACGTAATCAAGCTGCAATTTCTTCAGGCTGGCATCGAAGGAACAGCGGATCGCATCCGGCTCTAGGTTCTCGTTCCAAACCTTGGTGGTGATATGCAGCTCGCGCCGCGGCAGGCCAGCTGCGGCGATGGCCGCCCCCACCGCCTCCTCATTGCCATACATTTCGGCGGTATCGATATGACGGTAGCCAAGGGCTAGTGCACTCTCCACGGCGACAAGGCAGCTGTCCCCCTGCAGGCGGTAGGTGCCGAGGCCGAGCTTCGGCAGATCGATGCCCTGGGTCTGTATTTTCTGGGGCTGGCTGGTGGTTTCCATATGGGCCATATCGCTCTCCTCGCCTGCGTCTCGTTGTCTCTGGGGTTCCGGCTGCTTCTGTATATGCGATAGGCAACCATTGACTGAAGTGCGATTTGATCACATCATTGATGACAAACAGTCAATTATAGAGAAACCGGGGCATGCTGCCTCGGAAAGACGCCCGGATCGCCCGCAGGTTCCGCGACCGACCTAAACCATCATCAGGATGCTCACCATGACTTTCGATAGCCGGCTGGTTGCCAATGTTGGGGTGCTTGCCGCCATCGTCGAGGGCGGCAGTTTCGCCCGCGCCGCCGAGGCACTCGGCCTCTCGCCCTCCGGTGTCAGCCGTTCCGTTGCACGGCTGGAGGCGCGGGTCGGCGTGCGCTTGCTCGATCGCACCACCCGCTCGGTGACGCTGACCGATGAGGGCCGGCGGCTCTATAGCGAGATCGGCCCGCTTTTGAGCGGCATCGAGGATGCCTTCACCCAGACCGCCAGCAGTTCAACCACTGTGCGCGGCCGGCTCCGGGTCAATGTCGATCCCTTCTTTTCGCGGCTGATGCTCTCATCCCATATCGGCCGCTTCCTCGAGCGCTATCCGGAAATCTCCCTCGACCTCATCACCCGCGACCAATTAGGCGATCTGGTAGCGGAAGGTTTCGATATCGCCGTGCGCTTCGGCGAGCCGCCGGTTTCCTCGCTGGTCGCCCGCAAGCTGATGGATACCGGGACCATCACCGTGGCGGCGCCAGCCTATCTCAAGAAGCACGGACGGCCCGAGAAGCCGGCCGATCTCGCGCATCACAGCTGCATCCAGACGCGCAACTCGCTGACCGGCCAGCCGGTCGAGGATTGGGAGTTCCGCCGCGGTCGCCAGACGATAACGGTGAAGACCACCAGCCGCTTGCTGGTGAACGAGGTCGGCACCATGCTCGGCGCCTGTCTCTCCGGCTTCGGCATCTGCCGCATCAAGGCGATCGGTGTGCAGGATCTCCTGGAAAGCGGCGCGCTGATCGACCTCTTCCCCGACTGGCCGACGGCAGCCTATCCGCTCTATGCCCTCTATCCGTCGCGCCACCTGCCGGCGGCGAAGGTCCGCGCCTTCATCGACTTCGTGCAGGAAGTGCTGCAGGCGCAAGGCGCGGATATCGCCGTGATCGCCAAGGTGGCAGGTTTCTAGCAGTTAGCCTTCGGGATAGCGCGATCGCTGCCATCACCAGTCTGTCTCGAGGACTCAGAAATTTCGCGCGACAGCCCCCTCACCCTGTCCCTCTCCCACAAGGTGAGAGGGAACGCTGCTGTTTGCGCTCATTCAGCGCGTTGCAGATCCGTCACTTTCGGCAAGAGTTCCGCCATCATAGGGATGCAAAAGGAGCCATCTGCTGATGCAAGTAAAGGCTTTACCGTCAATTTCAGAACAACGCGCCAGCGTCCCCTCTCCCCTTGTGGGAGAGGGACAGGGTGAGGGGGGAACAGCTGCTGCGAACTAAAATACAACGCTACAACATCACCGCGCCGTTGCCCCAGCCAAGTTGCTCATCGAGCGAGCGCGTCAGTGGCGTTTCTATGTCACCGGTATGCTTGGTGGTGACGGTCTCGATCAGGGCGATCCAGCATTCCTCTTCTGCTATCGGATTGTGCAAGACGCCACGCGGTACCACGTGCAAAGAGCCCACCGGCAGATCGACCACACGCCCGGCCTCGTATTCGATCTTCAGGCGGCCGTGCAGCACGAGAAAGAGCTCGTCCTCTTCCGCATGGCTGTGCCAGCAGAAGCTGCCATGCAGTTTCGCGACCTTCACATATTGATCATTCACCCGCGCGACGATGCGCGGCGACCAGTAATCCGTGACCGCTTCGACGGCACGCAGCAGGTCGACCTGTTCCGGGAATTGCACCAGCGTCTTCGCGTCAGCCATGATTGATGTCGTCCTTCCTATTCCAGCCACATCTATTCCAACCACATGGGAATGATCGATGCCGCCAGCAGCAGACCAAGCAGGGCATTGAGGAGATGCCATTGCCAGTTGGCCCGCAGCAGGCGGCGCAGCACCAGGCCGGCCAGGCACCAGAGAAACAGCGATGCAGTTGCCGCCAGGCCGAAGGTGGCACCCAGCAGCAGGGCCAATTGCCCCGGTCCGCTGGCGAGGGCAGCGAAGGAGGCCGCGGCGCTCAGTGTCATCGCCCAGCCCTTCGGGTTGAGCCAGAGCAGGCTGGCACCGCCGATGAAAGGGGTCGGCCGGGCCAGTTCCGACAGCGGCTTGGGCGGACCGCTGCGGCTCACCTTCCAGGCCAGCCAGACGAGATAGGCCGAGCCGACCAGCTTCATTGCCAATTGCAGCGATGGCGCCGCCAGGAGCAGACCCGCCAACCCGGCCCCGGCGGCGACACCCAGCGATGCCAGCGCGCAGGCGCTGCCCAGCATCACCGGCAGAGAACGACGAAACCCGAATTGCGCCCCCGAAGCGGTGGCGATCATGGTCGCCGCCCCCGGCGTCAGCGTGGCGATGACGGCAAACAGGATCAGCGGCGACCAGGTAGCGACAGACCAGCCAGCGATGGGCATGCGACCTCACGACGAAACAGCTTCGCCCAGGCAACAGCGCGGGATCACGCATGGAATTGCTGGGCGAATACCCGTACCGGCCGACGGCCAGCGTTCCCCGCCAAGCTGGCGCCACCCATAGCATCAGTAAATCGAATGTTTGATATAACCAGCATTAGCGATTATAATGTCACCATGATCCGTAATCTCGATACCACGCTGTTGCGCAGCTTCATCGCTGTGGCCGACAGCGCCAGCATGACGGCGGCGGCCAACGGCCTGAACCTCACCCAGGGGGCCATCAGCCAGCAGATCAAGCGGCTGGAGGAAAGCCTGGGCAGCGCGCTGTTCGAGCGCGACCGGCGCGGCCTCAAATTGACACCCGCCGGCGAGCGCCTGTTCGGCAAGGCAAAGCGCCTGCTCAGCCTCAATGATGAGATCTGCGCCGATTTCAACGCCGAGACCGTCAAGGGCCGGGTCCGCGTCGGCATGCCCTATGACCTGGTGGAGACGAGGCTTGCCCCGGTCCTGAAGGCTTTCACCGAAGCCTATCCGCAGGTCGAGATCTCCCTGACCTGCAATACCTCACCGGAATTGCGCAAGGCATTGACTGAAGGCCTGATCGATCTCGCCATCATCGAGGAGCCGGTCGGTCCCGGCTTTGCGACGGATAAGAACGGCGAATGCCTTGGCGTCGAGCGCCTGGTCTGGGTCGGCGCCAAAGGTGGCCTCGCTTATCGTCGCCAACCTTTACCGCTCTCGCTGGTGAGCGATACCTGCGCCTTCCGGCCGATCATCCTCAAGGCCTTGCAACAGGCCGACCGCGATTGGCGCACGGTATTTGAGAATGGTCTCGAGGCGACCCGCGCCATCGTGCGCAGCGACCTTGCCGTCACGGCCTGGCTGACCTCGACGGTGCCGGGAGACCTCGCCGTGCTGGGGCGCGAGAGCGGTCTGCCGGACCTGCCGAGCTTCGCCATCAACCTGCACCTGCCGAAACGCAGTACCAGCAAGGCCGTGGCGGAATTCACCCGCTATCTGCGCGATGGATTCGGGCAGCTGCGTTCCGCGGCCTGATCGCGCCATTGCGTTGCTGACGAAGCCTAGTTACGCCGCCTGGGTTCCGGCCGGGCTCGCAGCGATGTGAAGTCGGCCTGTCCGGCTATGCGGAACCTCCCGTCGGGGCGGCAGTTTTATCACAAACATCGCGCTGATCGCCCGCCCCAGATGATCACTGACGGCGGATCGCGACGACCAAGGAGGTTGTCATGAAGAGAACCATCTCGAGCACCGTGATCCTTGCCGCCGCTTTCTTCGCGCTTGCTGGCTGCGCCTCGGAAGGTCCGACCGGCAATACCTCGCATCTTGATGTAACGGCGACACCGACCGGATCGCTCTGCTCCCAGACATCGCCGGAATTGCAGGTCTATGGCACGCCGCGCAACGCCACGCATTATCGGGTTACCTTGATCGACCTCAGCCAACCTGAGAGCAAACATGGGGAGGCAGAGGTTTCCGTCAATCCGGAAGGCGTCATTCCGGCCGGCTCGCTTGACAACTACACACCGCCCTGCCCCACCACCGGCGGACACTCATATCAGTATCAGGTGCATGCCGTGGACGATCTCGGGCGCGTGGTTGGCACCGGATCTTATATCGTATCCATGTAACACTACCTCCCGTTTCATCCGCTCTCCCTCCTCGCGGCCGGCTCTTTTCGGCCGCATTTCTTTGCCGATAGTTCGGCCGTGCCCTGCAGGATGCCCGCATGCAATCGTCACCTGCTTGCTGGTCGGAGCATGCCGGTCTATCGTGCCTGCATCGGCCAGGCGCCGCATATCCAAGGCCGATACTCCGACAGGTGACGATTCATGACGACGCCAGCACAAAGCAGCCAACTGCCGGGCCATGAAGCAAATGCGCGTTCCGGGCAGAAATGGGTGACGCTGCAGAGCCATCGCCACTGGTTGCTTGAAGAGGCCGGCACCATCCTTGATTTTTTCGACGGTCGCAGCATCAATCCCCGGGGCGGCTTCTTCGAGCTTGATGATGACGGCAGCCCCATCGCCGCGCATCAGGAACGGGTAATCCATATCACCACACGCACCACCCATTGCTTCGCCATCGCCGCACTGATGGGCCGGCCTGGTGCCGATGCCATGATCGATCACGGCATGCAGTATCTGTGGCGTCATCATCGCGACGCCCAGCATGGGGGTTACTTCTGGGCAGTCGGCGATGACGGCCCCAGTGACGCCACCAAGCAGGCTTACGGCCATGCCTTCGTCATGCTGGCGGCGTCCAGCGCGAAACTCGCCGGCCATCCCGACGCCGATCGGTTGCTGACCGATATCTCTACCGTCCTGGCCGAGCGTTTCTGGGAGAAGCAGCACGGCGCCGCGGCGGAGGAATTCACCCGCGACTGGCAGGCCTTCGACCAGTATCGCGGCCAGAATTCCAACATGCATCTGACCGAAGCATTGATGGCCGCCTTCGAGGCGACCGGCGACGGCAGCTATCTTAAAATGGCGGAGAGCATCGCCGAGCTCATTATCCACCGCCATGCCGCCGGCAATGACTGGTATCTGCCGGAGCATTTCACCACCGACTGGCAGGTCAACCGCGACTATGCCGCCAGCCCGATGTTCCGTCCGGCCGGCACCACGCCGGGCCATTCGCTGGAATGGACGCGCCTGCTGCTGCAGCTCTGGGAATTGGGTGGCCGGCGGCTGGACTGGATCCCGGATGCGGCACGCCACCTGTTCGCCCGGGCAACCGGCGCCGGCTGGGATGCCGACCATGGCGGGTTTTATTACACCCTCAACTGGGATACCTCCCCCCGCATCCGTGACCGCTATTGGTGGCCCTGCTGCGAAGGCATCGGCGCGGCTGCTTTCCTCAATGTCCTCGACGGCGATCCGCGTTACGAGGACTGGTATCGCCGGATCTGGAATTTCACCGCCCGCCATTTCATTGACCGTGGTCGCGGCGGCTGGTACCCGCAACTCGATGCCGATCTCCAGCGCAACAACGACCCCTTCTTCGGCAAACCGGATATCTATCACTCGCTGCAGGCCTGCCTCATCCCGCTCCTTCCGACCCGGGGGAGTATTACCCGCGGGCTGGTGACGGTTGGCATCACCTAACCAGCGAATCGGCAAGCCATATGCCCCGCCAATACCGGTGTCAGCGCGGATACCGATATCAGCATGCGGCTGATGGCCGTTTTCCTCTGCAGCAGCAGTCAGGATCATCGCCAACTTGCTGCTAACCGGCGGTTCCTGCACAAATTTTAACATTCTCCCGGCAAAATGTTTTAGATTCACGGGACTTGGCGCCGCGGGGACGGCCTGGCGTACGATCGGGGTGTGGAAATTCTGTCATCTGTACAAGATCTGTTGCTGATCGCCGGCTGGCCAGTTGCCGGGGCGGCTGCTCTGGCAGCTCTTTACACACGCCGCCGCCCGAGATCAGTGCCGCGATCGCGCGCGGAACCGCCCGCCCCCAGCTATGAGACCCGCTACCGCGATGTCATCGCCTCGATCGACGGCATCGTCTGGGAATCGGACGCCGCCACCCATCGGACCCTGTTCATCAGCGATGCGGTCGAACGTGTCCTCGGCTATTCGCCGGCACAATGGGTCAACGATGACGGCCTGTGGCGCCGGATCATGTATCCGGAAGACATCGACGCGGTCGTCGGCGCCCTGCAAAGTCTGGTCGACCGCAGCGCTGACGACGCCTCCGATTCCACCGAGGTCGTCTATCGCATGTTTGCTGCCGATGGCCGGACCGTCTGGCTGCAGACCACCATCCGGGTGATCCGCGAAAACGGCAGGGCGAAACTCTATCGCGGCGTCTCCCTCGACATCACCCAGCGCAAGCTCCATGACCTGCGGGTGGCGGAGAGCGAGCGCTTCATCAAGACGATTGCCGACAACCTGCCGGCCCTCGTCACCTATTGGACCCGCGATCACCGCTGCGCCTTCGCGAACCGCTCGGTTTCCGACTGGTTCGCACGCGATCCGGCCAAGCTGATCGGCATCCATATGCGCGACCATCTCGGCTCCGATCTCTACGAAAAGGACCTGCCACATGTCGAGGCTGTGCTGGCCGGCCAGCCGCAGCAGTTCGAACGCACGCTGACCCGGGCCGATGGCCGCATCATTCAGGTCGTCGCCCAATATGTGCCCGATGTGATCAACGGCGAGGTGGCCGGCTATTTCGCGCTGGTTTCCGACATCACCACGGTCAAGGCCCGCGAGACCCAGCTGCGCCTGCTGGAGAAATCCGTCGCCCAGCTCAACGACGTCGTCATGGTGCTGGTGACGGCGCCCCAGCGCCCTGATGACCTGCCGACAGGCGATCTGTCGGAGGATGCTGTCGGAGATGCCGCACCTTATGCCGAGCCGCGCATCGTCTATGTCAATGACGCGGTCGAACGCCAGACCGGCTACCGCGTCGACGAAGTGATCGGCGCAACACCACCCTTCCTGCGCGATGTCATCACGCCAGGTGCAGAGACTGCCTTGCTGATCACCGCCTTGCGCGGCGGCAAACCGGCACGGGCGGAACTCACCTGCCGGCGCAAGAACGGCCATGACGTCAACCTGGAAATCGACATCACGCCCATCACCGACGAAGGCGGCCGGGTCACCCATACCATCGTCATCGAGCGCGATATCACGGAGCGCAAACAGCAGGAACGCGAAAACCTGGAAGCTGTCCGGCGCCTGTCGGAGAGCGAGGCCTTCGCCAATCTGGTGCTGCAATCGATCGATGCCGTGATCATCGTCTCTGATCGCGACAGCAATGTCCTGCGGGTCAACCGCAAGGCGGAACTCATCTCCGGCTATAGCGAGACAGAACTGCGCGATTCGGCCCTGGCCGCCAGCCTGGTGCCGCCGGACGAATATGCGGGCGTCAAGCAGGTCCTGGACCAGACCGATCCCGCCTTGTTCCCCATCACCCATGTCAATCACTGGATCGCCCGCTCCGGCGAACGCCACCTGCTGCGCTGGTCGAATGTCGCCTTGACCGACGAGACCGGCGAGATCGCCCTGCGGATCGGCATCGGCGTCGACATCACCGAATTGCGGCGCCACGAACAGGCGCTCATCGCCGCCAAGAACCAGGCGGAGACGGCGAACCGGGCGAAATCGAGCTTCCTCGCCACCATGAGCCATGAATTGCGGACGCCGCTCAATGCCATCATCGGCTTCTCCGACCTGATGGCGCGGCAGTCCTTCGGGCCGATCGGCAATGCGAAATATCTCGATTATGTCAATGACGTCCTCAACAGCGGCAACCAGCTGCTCTCGATCATCAACGACATCCTCGATCTGTCGCGGGTGGAAGCCGGCAAGCAGGAACTGAAGCCCGAGAGCCTCAGCCTCGCCGATATCTGGCCGCCGATCGCCAATGGCCTCA
>Ga0209148_1000882_pt1 | contig 20579 bp, 22 predicted proteins | sample AraplaCol_mMF_r2_2_FD_184288 | JGI IMG/M metagenome (GOLD analysis project Ga0209148, IMG submission 184288) | Arabidopsis root microbial communities from North Carolina, USA - plate scrape CL_Col_mMF_r2 (SPAdes) (version 2) | ecosystem: Host-associated > Plants > Roots > Endosphere | place... | reverse complement strand
ACATCATCGCGCGTCTCGTCAAGAAAACGCTATTCGTTGGGGTCTTCGCCTATCTCATCGGCAATTGGAACAATCTCGCACGGATCGTCTTCGAGAGCTTTGCCGGGCTTGGTTTGAAAGCTTCCGGTTCGAGCCTCTCCGCGTCAGACTTCCTGCGACCGGGAAAGATCGCTCAGGTCGGGCTCGACGCCGGCCGGCCGATGCTCGACTCGATCTCGAACCTGATGGGCTACATCAGCTTCTTCGAGAATTTCGTGCAGATCGTCGTTCTCCTGTTCGCATGGGTCGTGGTGCTGCTCGCCTTCTTCATTTTGGCAATCCAGCTCTTCGTCACACTGATCGAGTTCAAGCTCACGACGCTGGCCGGCTTCATGCTCATACCCTTTGGCCTGTTTGGCAAGACGGCCTTCGCGGCGGAGCGGGTCCTCGGCAACGTCATATCCTCCGGGATCAAGGTTTTGGTCTTGGCCGTCATCGTCGGCATTGGTTCAACCTTGTTCTCGCAGTTCACGGCGGGTTTTGGCGGCGCGCAGCCTACAATCGAAGATGCGATGACCCTGGTGCTCGCGGCCCTGTCCTTGCTGGGTCTCGGTATCTTCGGACCGGGAATTGCGAACGGCCTGGTCTCCGGCGGGCCGCAGCTCGGCGCCGGCGCCGCGATTGGGACGGGCCTTGCTGCCGGCGGCGTTGTTGCGGCAGGTGCCGGCCTTGCCGCCGGTGGCGCTGGTCTCGCTGGTGGTGCGCTTGCCGGTGCGGGGCGCGGTGGGGCTGCCATGGTGAGCGGCGCATCCGCGGCGTATCGAAGCGGCGGCCTTGCTGGTGTCGCGGAGGCCGGTGCCTCGGCTGCGATGAGCCCATTGCGCCGAGTCGCGGCCACATTCGCCGGCAGCAGTCAAGCGAGTGAGCCGGCTGCGAGCACGGCCACCGAGGGGCAGCCCGATTGGGCGCGGCGCATGAAGCGGGCCCAGACCATTCGGCACGGCGCGTCGGCGGCCGGTCATGCTGTGCGCTCCGGCGATCATGGCGGCAGCGGCTCTTCTGTCGATCTCTCGGAAGGAGAGCGCTGACAGCCAGCTAACTGCCAATTTGCCGCGCTCGGCCAACATTGGCGTCAACCGGCGCACGCGCCACTCGAAACCAATCACTCGATCTCAGGGGCAACTATCGATGTTCAGACGACCTTCCGTTCACTACGGGCGCATGCCCGAACCGGTCACGCCCTACCAAAAAGCAGCGCAAGTCTGGGACGAACGCATTGGATCTGCGCGCGTGCAGGCCAAGAATTGGCGCTTGATGGCCTTCGGTTGCCTCATGCTGTCAGCCGGTTTGGCAGGCGGGCTTGTCTGGCAATCGAGCCAAGGATCAATCACGCCCTGGGTCGTCGAGGTCGATCGTCTCGGCCAAGCCCAAAGGGTTGCGCCAGCCAACATCGACTATCAGCCCACGGACGCTCAGATCGCCTATCACCTGGCGCGCTTTATCGAGGACGTCAGGGGCTTACCGGCCGACGGCATCGTTCTGCGCCAGAACTGGCTGAGGGCGTATGACTTTACGACCGATCGTGGCGCGGCTGCGCTCAACGATTTTGCGCGCAACAATGACCCCTTTGCCAAGCTGGGCAAGGCGCAGATTTCGGTCGATGTGTCGAGCGTCATCCGCGCTTCTTCAGAAAGTTTCCGGGTCGCATGGACCCAACGCATCTACGACAACGGCTCGCTGAGCGCGACCGAGCGCTGGACCGCGATTCTGACGGTGGCAATCGAAACGCCGCGCGATGCCGAACGCCTGCGCAAGAATCCCCTTGGCGTCTACGTCCGCGCCATCAACTGGTCGAAGGAGATGGGTCAGTGATCAAGACAGCGCGTGACGTGTGTTCAAAAGGTCCGATCCAATACCGCAGGTTCAGCTCGAGCAGGTGCAAGCTCGCTGCTTTGAGGCGAGCCCTTTTACCAGCTCTGCTGCTTAGCACATCAGCCCTCGCTGGATGCGCCACCTTCATTCCCCCAGAAATCAGCTATGACGCCGAGGTCCCGCCGTTGCCAGCAGCTCCAGTGGCGCTCGATGATCGACCTCGCCCGCTTCACGTTCCACCGCTCTGGAAACCTGTTCTCGGCGGCAAGTCGGGGGCGAAGGAAGAGGCTGAACCCGTGAGCCGGGTTGAGACCGCGAACAGCGCCGCGCGCGTCGAACCGCGGAAAAGAGGATACTTCAACGCGGCGCAGATTTACGCCTTCAGCCCGGGAGCGCTCTACCAGGTCTATGCCGCTCCCGGACAGATCACGGACATCGCGCTGGAAGAGGGAGAGCAATTGACGGGATCCGGACCGATCGCGGCCGGAGATACAGTGCGCTGGGTCGTGGGAGATACGGAGAGCGGGAGCGGGGATACACGTCGCGTCCACATTCTCGTGAAGCCGACCCGGGCCTCGATCGAGACCAATCTTGTCGTCAATACCGACCGGCGCACCTACCTGATCGAGCTCCGCTCCCGAGAGCGGCCCTACATGCCATCCGTAGCCTGGTACTATCCGGAAACGGTTCGCGAACGATCCCGATCCGCCACTCTGAGACCCGTTCTTCCCGATCCGGCGCAGCGATTCTTTCGTTACGCGGTCGAAGGCGACAGTCCACCCTGGCGGCCGGTCGCAGCGTACGATGACGGCCGAAAGGTCTATATCGAGTTCCCGCGAGGGATCGTGCAAGGCGAGATGCCGCCGCTGTTCGTCATCGGTCCCGACGGCAAGGTCGAGCTCGTCAACTATCGCGCCTACGGCAATGTGCTGATTGTGGATCGGCTGTTTGCAGCCGCAGAACTGCGGCTGGGCGGGGAGCATCAGCAGAAGGTCAGAATTGTCAGGACTGACGGGAGGCCGTCGTGATGAACGCGCAGAACGAAAACAATCCTGACGGGACCATTCCACCGCAAACCCCGGAGGAGCAATCCAGGAGCTTTCGCCTGCGAGCCGAACCTCCGCGGGTCACCCGACTGTCTCGCAAGGTACTGGCGGGAGGGAGCGCGGTTGCCCTGCTGGTTATCGGCGGAGCCGTATTGTGGTCATTGCAAAGCAATCGCCCACGCAACCAGACGACCGACGAGCTCTATAGCACCGATCATCACAATCTTGCCGATGGCATCGAGGCGCTACCGAAGGATTACACTGGGGTCTCACGCCAAACCGTGCCGCAGCTTGGTCCACCGCTCCCAGGCGACCTCGGTCGACCGATCCTGGCTGCTCAAGGCCAGTCGCCGACGACCGGCGGAGATCCGGAACAGCAACGCCGGGATCAAGAGAGCGAGGCGGCCCGTATCAGCCATCTGTTCGCTTTGACCAATGGGAGAGAAGTGCGTCTGCCTGCCGCTACGGCTGCTGGAGGCGAGCGCTTCGTGCCGCCGAACGCAACGAGCACCAGCGAGGATGGATCTGCGCAAAACGCGCAGGACCGAAAACTTGCCTTTGTGAACGCTTTTGTGGACCGGCGCACGGTAAGCCCTGACCGCGTCGCCAGGCCCGCTTCACCATACATTATGCAGGCCGGGACGGTGATTCCAGGAGCGCTGATCACAGGCATCAGGTCAGACCTTCCCGGCCAAGTCACGGCGCAGGTGACGGAGAATTTATACGACACGCCGACTGGTCGCTTTTTGCTCGTGCCCCAAGGAGCGAAGCTGATCGGCAGTTATGACAGCCAAGTTTCGTTCGGCCAATCGCGAGTGCTGCTGGTCTGGACCCGGCTTATCATGCCGAACGGCCGCTCGATCGTTCTGGAGCGGCAGCCCGGGGCTGACAGCGCAGGCTACGCGGGGCTCGAAGACCAGGTCGACAATCATTGGGGTGAGCTGTTCAAGGCGGCCACGCTGTCGACGTTCTTGGCCGTCGGGACAGAAATAGGTGCGGGGTCCGACACCAATAGCAACGACAGTGCCATCATCCAGGCATTGCGGCATGGCGCCTCCGACTCGCTAAACCAGACTGGACAGCAGGTGGTTCGGCGCAGCCTCAATATTCAACCTACTTTGACCGTGCGACCTGGTTTCCCAGTTCGCGTTCTCGTCAACCGCGACCTCATCCTTGCGCCATACGGAGGGTAACACCATGCCCAAGCTCAAAATAGCAGCATTACCCGACGACAAGCCGGTCAAGGTCACCACTGAGCTTTCAGCATCAGTTCATAGGGATCTGGTCGCCTATGCAGAAGCTTTGGCACGCGAAAGTGGGCAGCCCATCGATCCGGCAAAACTAATTGCGCCCATGCTGGCGCGCTTTATGGCTGCCGATCGTGCATTCGCTAAGCTTCGTCGCTTTGCTCAAACCCCAAAAGTCGGGGAAGGATAACGCTCGGCCAATAGCTTGAGGAAGCATTGTAGAGTCGGATTTTCGTTGTCATTTTGCCAATGAGCATAAAATCCGATGCGGCTCGACCCGGTGCCGTCCTGTATCTCGCGGTAGGTCAGGCCAGCGAAGTTGGCGCCGACATCCGACTCCATAACGAGACCAATTCCGAGCCCCATGCTTATGAGGCTCTTCACAATGCCACGGCTCACATCGTGCCGTTCGATTCTGGGGCGATTCTCACCTAACGCCAATTTGGCAGCCAAGATATCCTCTATGTCCGTTTCTGGATCATGTTGGCTTAAGAGCACTGTTTCATTGCGAAGATCCGTCCAGTGGACAACCTCGTGCGCGGCCAGAGGATGATCATTAGGAAGCAAAATCAAGATACGCTCGCTCCAGACCGGCATACGTTTGCTGTCCGGCAAGGAATTTTGTCCTGGAAGGATTGCAATATCGATCGTACCATTCCGAAGCGCGCTCATTAGACGAATGCGTGATCGCTCGACGGTCGCCAGTTCGACTTGGGCTGCACGTTGCTTATATTCCACCAAGGTGGCTCTCAGATTGCCTGCGGAAATAGAGGTGCAGAAGCCTATCGAGAGTCGTCCGGCTTCGCCGCGACCGCTGGACCGTCCCGTCGCGACCAGCATGTCGACCTGTTCGAGGATCATTCGCGATATTCGCAGGATGCTTCTTCCGGCAGGTGTAGGCACCACGCCTCCGCTTGACCGCTCAAACAATATCGCTCCGATTAGGTGTTCAAGCTGACTGATCGAGCGGCTCAACATAGAATGACGCATACAAAGCAATTCCGCTGCTTGCCGAAAGCTCCCACAGTCTGCAGCTGCGACAGCCAATCGCAAGTGATGCAGACCGATGTGGGCTGACCGAGCAGAGGCAGCCATATCTTTGGAGGTTGTCAATGATTTGATCTGATGGTCAGACATGCGCGCCGACACTCAATTTCTCAGCTAAGCGGCTCTCCCTGCAGGCGCCTTACCGCTAGCTTATTTTTCGTCACCCCATTCCGCTGAGGTCGAAATGATCTCGGACGTCTTGCGATAATGTGCGGCTAGGAGATCCAGCGCGCTTTCGCTCCGGCGGAGGGCGGCATCCATTATCTCCTTATGCTCTTTCGGTACGTCGCGCGCATGCTTCCCGGCAACGCGGCCGATTAGGCTCGGAAGCCGATAGCGCTGCGTTTCGGTGTAGAGTTGGCCGGCGATCTCAAGCAGGCGCGGTGATTTGCAGTATGCGATCAAGGCGCGGTGAAAATCATGATGTCTCTTCTCCATCGCCAGAACCTCGGCAGCCTCCGCGGCGCCGTCCGTCTGCGCGAGACGTTCGGTCTGCAGACAAAGCGCGTGGAAGGCGGCGACGATGGTTGCCTCCCAATCGTCTCCCCCTTGGCGCATCGATCGGCGCAACGCCTCGCATTCGATCAAAATCCGCGTTTCGGCCGCGTCGCTCATTTCTTCGCGAGATAGCGGCGCGACAGAGAAGCCACGTAATGCCGTCGAGGCTACGAGTCGCTCGGATTGGAGCCGGGTCAATGCTTCGCGGAGTGGCGAGAAGCTGAATCCGTAGCGTTGCCGCAGCGCCTCGAGGCGCAGCGGCTTTCCTGCCTCGAATACGCCGGCGACGATGTCCCTACGCAGCTGCTGATAGGCCGCTTCCCCGAGAGTTTCGGTTTCTGCCGCCTCACCGGCAACTCTCGCTCGTCGTTCGATCGGAGGCATAGCTAATCCCATGGTCGTTCGACTGAATGCATTTCTTTCGAAAATACCCAATTGCATATACAATATCAAGTACCGTATAAAGAACTCTAGGAGAGCTGACTATGGCAACGCGACCACGTGAAAATCATCGGGAAAGCCAGGCCGGACGGGCTAACGTGGAGGACACTCCCGAACTGCTTAGCTACTACGACAAACTCGACACGCTCGATGCGGGTGCGCTCTGGACGGTCGCTAACAAGATCGAGCCTTGGCAACCGAAGTCGTCGTCTGTTCCGGTGCTGTGGCGCTACCGTGATCTGCGCGAGCATGTGCTCCGGTCCGTCGAACTAGTGTCGCCCGAGAAGGCGGGGCGACGTGTCGTCTATCTGAGCAATCCAGGTCGCCGCGAACAGGCCGCCGCCGTCGGGTGGCTCTATTCCGGCCTTCAGGTGATGAACCCCGGCGAGGTTGCGTCCGCCCATGCGCACTCCGCGTCTGCGCTGCGCTTCATCATGGAAGGCGCGGGCGCCTATACCATCGTCGACGGCCACAAGATGACGCTCGGCGCCAACGACTTCGTGCTCACTCCGAACGGGACGTGGCATGAACACGGCGTCGAGGCGACGGGTTCGCCGTGCATCTGGCAGGACGGACTCGATATCCCATTGGTCAACGCCCTTGAGGCGAATTTTTACACCGTTCATCCGAAGATGAACCAGCAGGTCGGCTATCCCGTGGATGACATGCGTAACGCCTGGGGCAATCCCGGGCTGCGGCCGTCATCGGGGGATTGGTCGAAAGGCTACTCGCCACTGTTCAAATATGAGTGGGCGCCGACCTACGACGCGTTGCGGCGTTACGCCAGCGCGACCGACGGCTCGCCATTCGACGGCGTGATGATGAACTATGTCAATCCAGTCACCGGCGGACCGGTGATGCAGACCATCGGGGCGAGCATGCAAATGCTGCGGCCCGGAGAGATTACGCGCGCCCATCGCCATACCGGAAGTTTCATCTATCAGGTTGCGAAGGGCGAAGGTTTTTCCATCATTGACGGTAAGCGGTTCGACTGGAGAGAACGCGATATTTTCTGCGTGCCATCGTGGTCGTGGCACGAGCATGGCAACGCCTCGGCGACGGACGACGCCTGTCTTTTCACCTTTAACGATCTGCCTGTCATGCAGTCGCTTGGCCTTTACCGGGAAGAAGCCTTCGGCGAGAACGGCGGCCAGCAGCAAGTTTCGTCCTGATGGAGTTTGTTTGATGCGTCTCGTAACGTACCGCAGCAGCGTGACTGCGGCCGGCCGGATGGGCCTGATTCACGATAGTCTGGTGATCGACGTCCAGTCGCTGGGTGCAGCGTGCAGCGTGCCGCTGCCGTCGTCGATGAGCGATTTCATCGAGATGGGATCGACCGCGCTCGAGGCGACGCAAGCTCTCGTCGCGGAAAATGCGAAGGCCTGGCCGATGGGCGTGGCGCTCCCCCTCGCAAATGTGAAGTTACTTGCGCCGATCCCGCGTCCTCGCAAGAACATCTTCGGCATCGGTTTGAACTATGTGGAGCATGTCGCGGAATCCAGCCGCGCGCTCGATACCGCCAGCGATCTCCCGACCAAGCCGGTGATCTTCTCAAAACCTCCGACTAGCGTCATCGGTCCTGGTGAGGCGATCGAACACAACAAGGTCATCACACAGCAGCTCGACTGGGAAGTCGAACTGGCCGTGATTATCGGGACGAATTGCAAGCGTGTCGATGAAGCGACCGCGCTGGACCGGGTGTTTGGCTACAGCATCATGATCGATATCAGCGCGCGCGACTGTCGCCGCGCCGGACAATGGATTTACTCCAAGGGCCAGGACACCTTTGCCCCATTTGGTCCTTGCATCGTGACCAGCGACGAAATCCCGGATCCACATGATCTCGACCTTTGGCTGACAGTCAATGGCGTGATCAAGCAGAAATCCAATACACGTCACATGCTGTTCAAGGTCCCGTTCCTGATCTCCGATATCAGCGCGGCGATTACGCTCGAGCCGGGAGACATCATAGCAACCGGAACGCCGGATGGCGTCGGGGCAGGGCGCTCGCCGCAAGAATGGCTTTGGCCAGGCGATGTGGTTGAGGGTTCCGTCCAGGGCATTGGTCAAATCCGCCATCCGGTCGTTGCGGTCTGATTCGTTGCGCCGCCAGACATCCGCACGATAGTCCGCTCATTTTCCTTCATTCGAAGCAGGGTGCCGTCATGCTCAAAACAACGTCATTTGTTGCCGCGGTCTCCGTTCTGGCAAGTGCGGCGCTCGGCCCATCCGTCGCACATGCGGATGTCAAAATCGGCTTTATCGCGACCCTGTCCTCTCCGGCAGGCTACATCGGTGAGGACGAGCGCGACGCCTTCAAGTTGGCGGTCGATGAAGAGGGCGGCAAGCTCGGTGGCGTACCGATTGAACTGGTGGTGGAAGACGATGCATTGAAGCCCGCCAATGCCAAGCAGGCAGCGGATCGCATGATCCAATCGGGAATATCGCTGTTTACCGGGATCAATTTCTCGAACGTGCTCGCCGCGGTGGTGCCAAGTGTGATCGAGGGCGGCGGCATTTATGTCAGCCTCAATCCGGGGCCATCGACGTTTGCAGGCGAAAAATGCAATCGCAACTACTTCGTTGCGTCGTATCAGAATGATGCCTTCCATGAAGCTGCTGGGTTGGGCGCAAACCAACTTGGGTACAAGAAGATGGTGCTGCTGGCGCCGAACTATCAAGCTGGCCGCGACGCGATCGAGGGTTTCAAGCGCACCTTCAAAGGTGAAGTCCTGACGGAAATCTACACCAAGCTCGATCAGACCGATTTCTCGGTCGAGCTAGCCCGCGTACGTTCGTTGTCACCCGACGCGATCTTCCAGTTTCACCCCGGCGGCGCGGGCATCAATTTCGCGAAGCAGTATTTCAATGCCGGCTTGAACAAGACTGTTCCCATGCTGATTCCGAGTTTCTCGATGGATGCGCGGATGGTCGCGGCGCTCGGCAATGCCGCGGATGGCGTGTATGCGTCGGCGATTTGGTCGACCGAAATCGACCTACCGCAATCGAGGGCGTTTGTAGCTTCCTTCAAGAAGGCCTATGCGAGAACGCCGACGATCTATGCTCAGCAGGCCTATGATACAGCGAAACTGATCGGGGGCGGATTGCACGCCGTCGGAGGCGATCTGACCAGGCGTGACGAATTTCGTACCGCTCTGCGCGCGGCAAAATTTCAGTCGATCCGAGGCAAGTTTGCATTCGACGTCAATCAACACCCGATCCAGGATTACTATCTGACCAAATTCGAGCTGAACAAATCGGGCGAGATCGTGCAGTCGATCGTCAGCAAGGTCGCGGCCGACAAGCACGACGCCTATGTCGCGCAGTGCAAGATGGACTGAGCCGACGTGATCCTGTTCCTCGAGCAGTTGCTCAACGGCCTCCAATACGGTGCCATGCTGTTCATGCTGGCATCCGGACTGACGTTGATCTTCGGAATCATGGGCGTGATCAATCTGACCCATGGCTCACTCTATATGGTCGGCGCTTATTGCGGTGCGTTTGCGGTCGCCCATACCGGCTCGTTTCTGGCAGGCATAGGCGCGGGCGTGTTGGGTGCTGCTGTCTACGGAATCATGATCGAATTGGCGGTCATCAGGTCGCTCTATCGGCGCGATCACCTCTATCAGGTACTTGCGACCTTCGGGCTTATCCTCTTTACCAACGAGGCCGTGAGCCTGCTGTTCGGCCGGCGACCGCCCTTGATGAATATTCCGACGATGCTGGTCGGCTCCGTTCCGGTGGCGCCGGGCCTCGACTATCCAGTGATCCGGCTGGCATTTATCGCTGCGGGGATGATGGTCGCCATCGGACTCTGGCTTCTGGTCAATCGCACTCGGCTGGGGATGCTGATCCGCGCTGGCGCGGACGATCGCGAGATGGTCGACGCGCTCGGAGTGGATATCCGAAGAATATATACCATCGTGTTCGGACTTGGCGCGGCGCTGTGCGGGCTCGCTGGTATCATGGCTGCGCCGCTGCTGGCGATCGAAATCGGCATGGGCGAGAAGATTCTGATCACGACATTCGTTGTTATCGTCGTGGGTGGTGTCGGGTCGGTGCGCGGCGCGCTGGCTGGCGCGCTGCTGGTAGGGATGGCCGACAGTCTCGGTCGGGCCTACCTACCACAGGTGATGCAAATGTTGCTGCCGCCCTCGACTGCGGAAACCCTCAGCGCGGGTCTCATCTCAGCGAGCATCTATCTTTTGATGGCCGTCGTGCTGCTGATCAAACCGCTCGGATTGATTCCGGTGAGGCACGCATGAGCAGGCTCCGTCCCTCTGTGTTGTTGCTGACCGCACTGCTGCTCCTGCTGGCATCCTTTCCAATGTGGCAGTCCTTTGTCACATCTCCGGCGACGATCGGTCTGCTGACGCGAATTTTCATCTACGCCATCGCGGCGGTCAGCTTGGATCTGATCATGGGTTACGGCGCCATGGTCAGCTTCGGCCATGCGATGTTTTTCGGTCTTGGTGGCTACGTCGTTGCCATCATCAACTATCACACCTTCGAGGGCGGGACACTGCTCGGATGGAGTGGCAGCAATGCTGCCGTGGTGGTTTGGCCGACCGCAGTGCTGTGTTGCGGCATGCTGGGGTTGATCTCCGGATATCTCGCACTCCGCACCAGCGGCGTACAGTTCATCATGATCACCCTGGCCTTCGCTCAGCTGGTTTTCTTTCTGTTGGTTTCGCTGCAGTCCTACGGCGGTGATGACGGCCTGATGATGTCGCGGCGAAATGTCTTGCCGCTGGTGGACGTGGCTCGGCCGGAGACGCTCTATTATGTTTCTCTGGCGATGCTGGCGCTTTGGACTGTGCTGTGTACCCTCATCGTCAAATCACGTTTCGGACTGGTATTGCAGGCGCTCCGCCAAAGCCAGCGACGCGTCGTCAATGTGGGTGTTGCGCCGATGCCATATCGTTTAACAGCATTTGTCATTTCAGCGATGGGAACCGGACTGGCAGGAGTGTTGTGGGCGAACCATGCAAAATTTGTTACGCCGGACATGGTTGCCTGGACCAAGTCCGGCGAATTCATTGCCATTGTCGTCATGGGCGGGCTCGGAACGCTGATCGGTCCGATCCTGGGCGCTGCTATCTTTATCTGTCTTGAGCAGGTGCTCTCGATCTGGACGGAACACTGGATGATCATCATGGGGCCGGTGCTCGTGTTGATCGCGCTCTTTGGTCAGCGCGGCATTGTCGGCGCATTGATGCGAGCTCGGTATGCCGAATAGCAACATCCTCTCGATTCGCAACTTGCAGAAAGCGTTTGGCGCGGTTGTAGCCACAGATCACGTCGACATCGATGTGCGCCGGACCGAAATCCATGCGATCATCGGGCCGAATGGCGCCGGCAAATCCACCTTGATTGCGCAGATCTGCGGTGAGCTCACACCCGATGCAGGCAACATCGAGTTTGGCGACGCCGACATCACAAAACTACCGCCGCACTTGCGTGCGCGCATGGGGCTGGCGCGTACGTTTCAAGTGACGCAGCTGTGTGCGGAGTTCACGGTCATCGAGAATCTTTTGCTCGCGGTCCAGGCGCAGCGCGGTGCGTTCAATCTACTTTCTAATCCCCGTCATGACTCGGTCTTGCTGGATCTCGCGCGATACTGGATCGATCTCGTCGGTCTGGGCGGACGTCAGAAGATCGCTGTAGAAAATCTCGCGCATGGCGAGCGAAGGCAACTCGAAATCGCCATGGCGCTGTGTCGTGAGCCGAAGCTGCTTTTGCTCGACGAGCCGATGGCGGGAATGGGGGCGGACGAATCCATTCGGATGACAAAGCTGCTTCAAAGGTTGAAAGGTCAGTACGGCATACTTCTGGTCGAACACGATATGGATGCAGTGTTCTCGCTGGCGGACAGAGTCAGTGTCTTGGTCTATGGCCGAGTTGTCTTTACCGGCTCAGCAATTGAGGCGCGACAGGATCCACAGGTGCGCGAGGCCTATTTGGGGCAGGATCATGTTGCGTATTGAGGGCGTAGAAGCCGGCTACGGTACGAGCAGCGTGCTGTTCGGAATGTCGCTTGAGGCGCAAGCCGGGCAAGTGATTTCGCTGATCGGCCGGAACGGGATGGGCAAAACCAGCACTGTTCGCGCGTTCATGGGAATGATCCGGACCAAGCGGGGGCAGATCACGCTTGATGGCCGCGACATCGCCAATCGGCCGCCCAATGTGATCGCCCGGCAGGGCGTCGGGCTGGTGCCGGAAGGCCGCCGCATTTTTGGTTCGCTGTCGGTGGAAGAAAATCTCGTCGCGACGGCTCGCTCGAGAGGCGGCGAAAGCACGTGGACGCTGTCGCGTGCTTATGAACTGTTTCCCCGTTTGAGGGAGCGTCGGGGGCAATCAGCGAAGACATTGTCGGGTGGCGAGCAACAGATGCTGGCGATTGGGCGGGCGCTGATGATCAACCCCGTGGTGCTGATCCTGGACGAGGCGACAGAGGGCCTGGCGCCGCTCATCCGCGTGGAGATCTGGAATTGCTTGCAACGGCTCAAGCAAGCCGGAATGACAATTCTGGTTGTGGACAAAAATCTGTCCGAAATGTTTTCGCTCATCGACCGTCATCATATAATTGAGAAGGGACGGGTAGCGTGGTCCGGAACGCCGGCGGAGCTAAGGCAGCAGCCCGACATCGCTCTGCGGTACCTTGGAGTCTAAGTCCGATTGCGATGGGAGGCCACGTGTTCTATGACCTGAGAAGCTTGGGGGCACAGAATCGATACAAGATTCTGACCGCAACCGTGACGCCGCGCCCAATCGCATGGATCACGACGCTCTCGGAAGGCGGGAGGCTCAACGCGGCGCCATTTAGCTTTTTCAACGTGATGGGACACGAGCCGCCTACCGTCGCTGTTGGGATCCTGTCCGGGGCCAGTCGCTTCAAGGACACCGCCGAAAACATCATTGCTACCGGCGAGTTCGTGGTGAATCTCGTGTCCGAATCTAACGCCGAAGCGATGAACGTTACGTGCATCGATGCCCCGCCTGAAGTCGACGAACTGACGCTGGCTGGTCTGACGCCCGCGCTGTCGCATGCGGTGAAGCCGCCCCGGATAGCGGAGTCGCCGGTTTCCTTCGAATGCCAGGTTCTGACTTCGCTCGTCACGGGCCCGAGACAAACCATCGTAATCGGTCGTGCCGTCTGTGCGCATATCGATGATGTGTACGTCCAGGATAGAGAGCGCTGCCACATCGATACGGGGGCGCTACGCCTGATCGCGCGAATGCACGGAAGCGGTTGGTACGCCAAATCGACGGATCTGTTTCAACTCGATCGCCCGATTTGGCCAGGTCGGATCGACGGCGCGTAGGGTCGATGTTGAGCCAGGCGCACGGCTTCCCATCTGACGGGAGGCAATGGCTATTGCTGTCGTGCTCTACGCACTTGGAGTGAGGAGATACTCCCTGGACCGGCATTCGCTTCGGAACAGCATCAAGCTTCGGCGTTCGGCTGACGACCGGCAATCAACCGAGGAACTCCCGTTCAATAGAAAATTAGGCCGTGCCGGCAGCTCCGGTCGCGAGCGCTGCGGGAGTATGGGTTTACGGTATGCGTAATCCGTTCTGGAAAAACAGAATGACCAAGGTCATTTGACCGTGAATTAATGATGGCGCCCTGAAATTCGAATTGCGGAAAGTGCGTCACATGTCGTCTGCCACATTACAGAACGAGAACCTGCGACAGGTCAGAACGGTTGCGTTCGCAAGCTTGATTGGCACATCTATCGAGTGGTACGACTTTTTCATCTATGGCACGCTTACTAGCATCGTGTTCTCGAGACTGTTTTTCCCCGGTTCGGACGCGTTGGTTTCGGCAATATTGGCCTATGCGACGTTCGCGGTCGGATTCTTGGTACGGCCCATCGGGGGGATCATTATTGGTCATTTTGGTGACCGTATTGGTCGCAAGCCGCTGCTAATTTTCACTCTCTCGACCATGGGTGTTGCCACGTTTCTCATCGGCCTTCTTCCGACATATGAGCAAGTCGGGGTCGCGGCGCCGATGGCGCTGGTCACGTTACGAGTTATGCAAGGGCTGGCGCTTGGCGGCGAATGGGGAGGGGCCGTTCTCATGGCGTTCGAGTTCTCCAATGAAGAGACTCGGGCACGATATTCTTGTTACCCACAGATCGGCCTCGCAATTGGGCTCGCGCTTGCGACGGGTGTCGTAACCATCTTAACCGCAGTTATGGATGATCGCACGTTTCTGGCTTGGGGATGGCGCGTGGCGTTCCTCTTGAGCGTGGTGCTGCTCGGGGTCGGGACATTCGTCAGGCTTAAGGTTATGGAGTCGCCTGAGTTTCATCGAACGAAGGTGGATGCCAAGATTGCCAAGACACCGCTTTTCGACGTCATCCGCCAGCATAAACGCGAAATTATCCTGGGATGGGGTGCTCGTCTGATAGACGGGAACGTCTTCTCCATCTACGCGATTTTTAGCATCGGTTTTTTGGCAACTGTTGCCAATATTCCGCGCACTACTGTCCTGTTTGCGATTACTGTTGCTGCTCTTGCCTTAACCGTCACCATTCCTCTTGCGTCGATTTGGGCCGACCGCGTGGGCCGGCGGAAGGTCTACATCTGGTTTTCGATTATCTGCGGCGTTGCGGCATTCCCAATACTGGCGACAATGCAATACTCGGGGAACAGCATTGTGGCATCGGCTGCCCTCGTAGTTGGCCTCGGCATTATCTATGCGCCTGTTTACGGACCTCAGCCTGCCATCTTTTGCGAACTGTTCGATACGAACGTCCGCTACACAGGCATTTCGATAATCTACCAGATCGGCGCCATACTATCCGTTTCGATAGCACCGATCGTGGCCACGACCTTGCTGGCGTACGGAAATAATACGCCGTGGGCGATCGCCAGTTATATGATGATTGCGGGGCTCATCAGCGCGGCCTGCGTCAGCAAGATGGGAAAAGCATTCTAGAAGCGGGACATCGACTTGAGGGCCGCAATAGAGTCGTCGCTTTGGACAACTCTGAGGGTGCCCCGTAGTCGTTAGTGAATGGACCAAGGGGAAGTTCTCTGAAGTAGTGACAGTGACGAACGCGAGAAAAAAGTGATCGTTCTGTCGGTACCGGGGCGGGAAGCCAGAGCGACGGCAGGATACTTCACGGCGATGACTTCACGGCACAGTGCCGTTACGCGTACTCGAAGATCAAGAAGATGCTTGAACGTCAAGGCGCTACCATGAGCGATGTCGTCAGAATTGTTACGTACACGACCGCTGTTCGCAATTTACAGAACGCCTTGAAATGTAAGGCGGAAACATTTGGTTCCGCTCCTATTCCGGCTTCAACTTTCCTGGTGGTCAGCCAGCTTGCTTGGCCATTGATGTCGATCGAGATCGAGGTGACCGCGGCACTACCGAAATAATCGGCAAGATGCAATCCGGCGAACAAGAAGCTGGCTCCAGGAAGCTGAAAGAAGCGAAATAGCATTGACGGCGCGCTCGGCCCGACACGCGCGCGAGAATATTCGATTTCGCTGCAGGTACCCCTCGAAAAGGCCGCTCGAAGAACTCTAGCTGCAATGGCAACAGATCGTCGGACCGTTGACCACAGCTAGGCAACTAGGCTACGGCCACCTCTGGGATCTTCAGAGGTCACGTCCTTTGTCTATGCATTGGGCAACCCTGAACGAGGCGCCCACTGGGCATCGGCCCGTTGCAGGTCGACTTACTGCGAGAAGACAAATGTCGGGTCGGTATACTGGCGTGAAATCCGTAGATGTCGCCTGTCGGATAATGGGGGTCTTTGCACGAAGAGGTGCAGGTCTCGCACTGAAGGATATCGCGAACGACCTGAGGATGCCTCCAAGCAAGGTCCACCGCTATATGGCAAGTCTAATCGGCGGCGGACTAATCGAGAAGGATCCCAATACGCTGCACTATGCATTGGGGCCGATCTCATATCAGGTTGGATTGAGCGCCATAGCTTCGTACGATCCGCTAAGGGAAGTCATAAGTACTCAGATCGCACTTCGCGATGAGATCGATCAAACCGTCACGTTGTCGGTCTGGGGAAACATGGGCCCGACGGTAGTCAGGGTCGAGGAAAGCAGCCACCCGATTATTATGACGATGAAAGTCGGAGCGGTCCTTCCGGTGTTGGCGACTGCCACAGGTATGGTTTTCGCCGCATTCATGCCGAGAACCGTAACGAGACCAGTTGTGGACCGGGCTTTGACCTCGCAAGAGCGAGCGAACTTTATCGTATCCAACATAAAAGACTTAGACGCCGAATTGGTTGAGGTTCGACGCCTAGGTTATTCCGCTAATAGTGAGCACCTCACACGCGGTGTTTGGGCTCTTGCGGTGCCCGTTTACAACAATTCGAATTCTCTCGTTGCGGTGTTGGCGGTGATGGCCCACGACGACGGCATTTTGAGACACGCAAGCAAGGTAGTCGACTTCATCAGATTACGATCACCTTACCCAGCGGATGGAGCCTCGAAGGCAAAGCAATCTTCTCGGCCAGCCTTGAAACGCACGCCTGGCCATTGACCGTCAGAGACGCGCAGGTAAGGCGCCGGTCGTGCGCTCGCCGAGCCAAGCGAGTCGGCCGCGTGCCAACCCCACCGCGGATCGTCCAGAAATCCTCTTCCGATCGCCACCAGGTCGGCGTCGCCGCCTGCTATCAAGACTTCGGCATGGAACGGGGAGACGATGAGGCCCGCGACGCGAACCGGAATATTCAGTGCGCGCTTCACGACACCGGCTAGGGCGGCTTGGTAACAGGGTGCAGTGGGAAAGCCGGAAGGCGGCGTATTACCGCCGGTAGAAATGCAGATATACGAGATGCCAAGCTCGCCGAGGCGTGTCGCGACTGGTGTTGCGTCTTCGACCGACAGCCCGCCTGGAACCCCATCGGATACGGCTAGTCGAACTCCAAAGGCGCGATCTCTTGGACAGACGGCAACAATACGCCCGACGATCTGCTCGATGAGCCGCGCTTTTCCGTCGCCGCCATATCGGTCAGTTCGATGATTAGTTAATGGCGATAGAAATTGATGCAACAAAGATCCGTGGACGGCGTGCAGTTCGACCACGTCGACGCCCGCTGCAAACGCACGTTCGGCTGACGACGTGAACGCCTGAGTAAGTTCGTCGATGTCGGTCAGGGACATTTCCGTTGGAGGATGATCGCCATCTCGAAAAGGAAGGGCAGACGGCGCGACCGTGGGCCACCCCCCCTCGCCCGGAGACAAGGGGCCGCCGCCTTCCCAGGGACGCCAAACAGAGCCCTTGCGTCCCGCGTGTGACAGTTGCAAGCCAATTGCACATGACGCACCGACAGAACGGATGAAAGCGACCAGTTCAGCGAGCGCGCCTTGTTGTTCGTCCGTCGACAGGCAAAGGCATCCAGGCGTAAGGCGGCCGTCCATCGTCACGGCGGTTGCTTCCACCATAAGAAGGCTGGCGCCGCCGAGCGCCAACGAACCAAGGTGCTGACGGTGCCAATTGCTCGGTTTACCTTCGAACCCTTGGTATTGCGACATCGGAGCTACAACGATGCGATTGGAAAGATCCACGCCGCCCATTCGAATTGGCTTGAATAGAATCGGATCATCGATCATCGGATGCAGATCTAGCAATCGATTTCGAGGGCGTCAGGGTCGGCGTGGGCTTCGGGCTGCGGACGTTGGGAATCGACAGACGTTTCGCTGCCGACCCTCAATGGATCAAGCTTTCGCCTGTGCAGTCGGAGTTCGAATACATCGAAGCGATTGTAGTGACCAATAATGTCTTGGAATTGCTTGGGTTCGATGCTCGCGTCGAGATTGATGTCGCCATAAACGATGCCCTCCTGATCGATGAGAGGTTCTGAGATGAGGCGGCCGCTGGGTCCAAAAATGCCTGAGAAGGCGTTTGGCGCCCCTGTAAGCTGCTGACGCCGTTCCGGTGTCGAGCCGAGCGCATCGACGATTTCGGGCGACATTGCCGAACAGGCGACAATCGTAAACACTTTGCCTTCGAACGAATGTGCTCCCGCGCGGATACGTATCGCATCCGGCATGTCATAGTTGGACGTGAACGGGAAGGCGATATAGTTCGCGATATGGATCTGCTCACCTTGAGCGAGCAGCGCGAAGCGGGCAAGGGTATTCGTGTTCTCGCCGCACGCAAGGGTGCCGACTTTCCCGACCGGCGTTTCATAGACGCGCACCGAATTGCCGTCTCCGCTGCCCCACGTCAACTTCTCGGCAAACGTCGGAACCAACTTGCGGTGCCGTCCCAACAACCTCCCATCGTCACCGATGATCAAATTTGTGTTGAAGATGGTACCCATGCTCACCGGACTGCGCTCGTTGACACCGATGATGACAGTAACCGCGCATCGCGCCGCCGCGCGTCTAAGCGCCTCGACCTCCGGACCGGGTATGAGGATAGATGATAGATATAGCCGCTTGAACCATCTGCTACCCTCAAGCGGACTCATCATCCAATTCCAATAAGGATAGCCGGCAATAAATACTTCTGGGAACGCAATTAGTTTGGCACCCGCCGCCGCTGCCTCTTCGATCAGCCGACAGGCCTTTTCAGTAGAGGCCTGGGAGTTCAAAAATGCCGGTGCGGCTTGAACGGCTGCTGCCCTAAAGGTGGTGAATTCGGTAGGAGCAAGACTGGAGATGGCTGTCATCGGGAAGCTCTCTTTGTTCATCGGCATCAAAGCCGACAGGACAGAGAGGTTGGCACGCACGCTGGGCCGTGGTCATTTTGTTTCTGCGGAAGGACTTCCGCAATCCAGAATGGACTAGTTTGGTCCTCCCACGATTCGCGCTACATTCGTACAGCCCTGTGACAAGGCCCGATGCCCGCGTTGCTGCCCTCAACTGCTGGTCGCAATTGAGTATCGACGCCGTCGGAGCCATCAACATTTCTCGCCGCACCTTTAAGAAGCACTCCGTAATGCGCTGTCGCTCGCGCGTCACCTCGTACCTGGTGTCACGATGAGCAGAACCTGCGACCTTCGTAACCAGTCCAGCTCTGCTGAGCTTCTTGAGGCTGTATTGAATATTGTTGGGATCATCTCAATTTGCAAAGCGAGCAAGATCGGAAATGCAGCGAGGACAGTTCGCAGCGACCAACTGTTGCAGGATCACGCAGTCCTGCCCCGTCAGATTGGCTTCGCTTCTCTCCGGCCGTCAATCGGCGTCCAATTTTGACCCCTTTGAACGGCGGGCTTTGACGGTAGCGCTCGCCTCGTCGGAGCTGGCCGCGGTTGCGGAGACGTGGTGAGAGCGGGTGGACTGATGCGCGTGGCGGAAAATTCTCCGGTAAGTTCGTCGATGATGCGTACCTGCAGGATAGGGAGCGCCACCTCGACGAGGGCACTACGCCTGATCGCGCGAATGCACGGAAGCGGTTGGTACGCCAAACCGCCGGATCTGTTTCAACTCGATCGCCCGATTTGGTCAGGTCGGATCGATGGCGCGTAGGGTCGATGTTGGGCCAGGCGACGGCTTCCCATCTGTTGGGAGGCAATGGCTTGCTATCATGCTCTACGCACTTTGGGTGAGGAGATACTTTATGCTCACCATCGTCCATGTACATACGCCAGGTCTTTCGTTCTGACCAGCGAAGCCAAAACTCGCTTGGAATCGGCGCTTCGCGTTGTCCAAAGCAATCGGGATCTGCTGAAAGCGAAGCCACAGCTGTCCGGATATACCGAACCACGACGATGCATTGCTCACTACAGCGGCCCCAAGGCAGAGCGCGCGCAGACTTGACAGGCCACACTTTGAGTTTCATATTTAGATATGGTTCTCATATAGAAACTTACGGATGGCGGTTCGCCCGCCGCGACCTGGAGTTTTCGCGTGCGGCGGCCATCGCTTTTTACATACCGCGCCTAGTACAAAGTTTACACGTATCCGCAGCTCATCATCACATCTGAAAGGTACGAAAATGCTCAAAATCATTACGGCAGCTGCAATTCTGACGGTTGCCAGTTTTGGGGTCGTTGCGCGGGCGGATGCCCAGAATGCTGCACCATTCAAAAAGGAAAATTTCAATTATAGCGAGTGGACCAAAGGAAAGTTCTCAGAGGTCGTCACGGTTACGAACCCCGGCAAGACGATTTTTGTCTCGGGGACCGGCGCGGAGCGCGAGGGTGATGGAAAGATCATCCATGAAGGTAGTTTTATGGAGCAGTGCCGTTATGCGTACTCGAAGATCAACAAGATACTTCAGGCGCAAGGCGCGACCATGAATGATGTGGTCAGGATTGTGACGTACACCACTGACGTGCGAAACTTTCAAGAAGCATTGAAGTGCCGGGCCGAGGCTTTCGGGAGCGCCCCCATCCCCGCCTCGACATTTCTCGTCGTTAGCGCGCTCGCATGGCCGAACATGGCGATCGAAATCGACGTCACCGCGATGCTCGCCAACTAAATCGGGGGGCGCCGCTGCGCAGATGGGCAG
>Ga0209148_1000879_pt1 | contig 20675 bp, 19 predicted proteins | sample AraplaCol_mMF_r2_2_FD_184288 | JGI IMG/M metagenome (GOLD analysis project Ga0209148, IMG submission 184288) | Arabidopsis root microbial communities from North Carolina, USA - plate scrape CL_Col_mMF_r2 (SPAdes) (version 2) | ecosystem: Host-associated > Plants > Roots > Endosphere | place... | reverse complement strand
GCACCACAACCACGATCCGCACGCGGTTTACGAGACCCGCATGTATCGCGGGTTGCGCGCCGTCGTGCAGTGGTGCGTCAACCACCGCATCACCGTGGTGGCAGCGACCGTCGGCGTCTTCGTTGCCTCGATCGTCGGCTTCGGCCATGTCCAGCAGCAGTTCTTCCCGCTGTCGGAGCGTCCCGAACTCTTCCTGCAGCTGCGCCTGCCTGAGGGCACTGCCTTCAACGTCACCGAGAAGGCGGTCAAGAAGGCCGAGACGCTGCTGAAGGACGACAAGGATATCGAGACCTATACGTCCTATGTCGGCCAGGGCTCGCCGCGCTTCTGGCTCGGCCTCAACCCGCAGCTGCCGAACGAGGCGTTCGCCGAGATCGTCATCGTCGCCAAGGGCGTCGAGGCGCGCGAGCGGGTCAAGGCCAAGATCGAGGGCGCGGTCGCCGATGGCATGCTGACGGAGGCGCGTGTGCGCGTCGACCGCTTCAATTTCGGTCCCCCCGTCGGCTTCCCCGTGCAGTTCCGCGTCATCGGCCCCGACGCCAACAAGGTGCGCGAGATCGCCTACCAGGTTCGCGACGTCATGCGCGAGAACAAGAACGTCAAGGATGTCCAGCTCGACTGGAACGAGCAGTCGCCCTACCTCAAGCTCGTCGTCGACCAGGATCGCGCCCGCGCCATGGGCCTGACCCCGCAGGACGTCTCGCAGGCGCTGTCCATGTTGATCTCCGGCGCGCAGGTCACCACCGTACGTGACGGCATCGAGAAGGTTGGCGTGGTCGCCCGCGCGATCCCGTCCGAGCGTCTCGACCTCGGCGGTGTCGGCGATCTCACCATCACCTCGAAGAACGGCGTCGCCGTGCCGCTGCAGCAGATCGCCAAGATCGAATACGCCCACGAGGAACCGATCATGTGGCGGCGCAACCGCGACATGGCGATCACCGTGCGCTCCGACGTCGTCGACGGCGTGCAGGCCCCCGACGTCACCAGCCAGATCTCGCCGAAGTTGAAGGCGATCAAGGACAATCTCGAGCCGGCCTACCGCATCGAGCCGGGTGGCGCGTTCGAGGAGTCCGCCAAGGGCAATGCCTCGATCTTCATCCTCTTCCCGGTCATGGTCATGGTGATGCTGACGCTGCTGATGATCCAGCTGCAGAGCTTCTCGCGCCTGACGCTGGTATTCCTCACCGCGCCGCTCGGCATCGTCGGTGCCTCGCTTGGCCTGAATGTCGCCAACCAGCCGTTCGGCTTCGTGGCGCTGCTCGGCCTGATCGCGCTCGCCGGCATGATCATGCGCAACACCGTCATTCTGGTCGACCAGATCGAGACCGACGTCTCGCACGGCCTGACCCGGCGCGAGGCGATCGTGGAGGCGACCGTCCGTCGCGCCCGTCCGGTGGTGCTGACGGCGCTGGCCGCGATCCTGGCCATGATCCCGCTGTCGCGCTCGGCGTTCTGGGGCCCGATGGCGATCACCATCATGGGCGGCCTGTTCGTCGCGACCTTCCTGACGCTGCTGTACCTGCCGGGCCTCTATGCCCTGTGGTTCAGGAAGAGCCTGGACGAAGCCGGTACTCCGGAACAGCCTGCCGCGCCGCAGCATGGGAGCGATGACGAGCACGCAATTCCGCTTGCTGAAGCAGCTGAATAAATGAGAAGACTAGCGATGGACGAGTCCTGACACATGACACTGGTTGCGGAACATATCGAAGGCGACACCCGGGATCGTATTCTCGAGGTGGCCGAGCGGCTGTTCCGCCAGATCGGCTATCAGAAGACCACGGTCGGGGACATCGCCAAAGAGCTCCGGATGAGCCCCGCCAACGTCTATCGCTTCTTCGAATCGAAGAAGGCGATTCACCAGTCGGTGGCCCGTTCGCTGATGGGCGAGGTCGAGCTCGAGGCGCAGCGGATCGTGGCCAGGCCCGGTCCGGTGCTCCCGCGCTTCCGCGAACTGCTCACCACCATCAACCGCATGAACACCGAGCGCTATGTCGGCGATTCCAAGCTGCATGAGATGGTCGAGATCGCCATGCAGGAGGATTGGGACGTCTGCGTCGCCCATATGGAGTGCATTGCCGGGGTGATCGGCCAGATGATCGCGCAGGGCGCGGCCTCCGGCGAGTTCGAGGCGCCTGACCTGCAACTGGCCGCGCTGTGCGCCTGCACCGCGATGATGCGCTTCTTCCACCCCCAGATGATCGCCCAGTGCGCCACCAAGCCGGGCCCGACCATCGACCAGATGATCGATTTCGTCATCGCCGGTCTGTCGCCGCGCCACTGACGGGCGCTGGAATTTCCCCTATAAGCAGACTGACCGTCCCGGACTGACCGGCTGGCGGCGTGCGACGGATCAACAAATTCCGTCATTGCGAGCGCCGCGAAGCAATCCAGATTGTTTCCGCGGAGGGAATCCGGATGGCTTCGCTGCGCTCGCAATGACCAAAGGAAGCAGCGCGTGACCGACAAAGACCTGCACTTCTACGAGCCCTCCAAAGGCCACGGCCTCAGGCACGACCCCTTCAACGCCATCATCGCGCCGAGGCCGATCGGCTGGATCTCGTCGCGCGATGCCAAGGGCCACGTCAACCTCGCGCCCTACAGCTTCTTCAATGCGTTCGCTTACGTGCCGCCGATCATCGGCTTCTCTTCCACCCACTGGAAGGATTCGGTCGAGAACATCCAGCAGACCGGCGAATTCGTCTGGAATCTCGCCACCATGGATCTGGCCAAGCAGATGAATGCGACCGCCGCGCATGTCGCCCCTGAGGTCGACGAGTTCGAGATCGCGGGCCTTACCGCCGCACCCGGCAAGCTCGTCAACGTGCCGCGCGTGGCCGAAAGCCCGGTCGCCTTCGAGTGCAAGGTCTCCGATATCATCCGCCTCAAGGGTGCCGACGGCAAGGAGGCGAACGCCTGGCTGACGCTCGGCGAGGTCGTCGCCGTCCACATTGACAAAGCCATGATCAAGGACGGTGTCTACCAGACCGCCGCTGGCCGCCCGATCATGCGCGCGGGGCGCCGCGGCGATTATTTCGAGATCAAGCCGGAAAACATGTTCGAGATGGTCCGGCCGGATTAGGGCATCCCCGTCATTCCGGGCTCACGCTTCGCGTGCCCCGGGCTGCCGCTTCCCCCTCCCGGAACTGCCCGCACGCCCCGGCCGTTATGGTCCCCGGGGCGGCCGCCCGGCCGCGTCAATTTCGCATCCTTTTTTGCAGGCGAAGTATTCACGCCTCCCGGCCACTTTCCGCTAAAATGCCCCGTCACCGCGCCGTTGCATGAGGTCCGCCATGAGCTTCCGCCGCGACAAACTGACAAAACCGATCTTCTCCTGGGCCCGCGGCGTGCTGCCGGCGATGTCCGACACCGAGCGCGAGGCGCTGGAGGCTGGCGACGTCTGGTGGGACGCCGATCTCTTTACCGGCAACCCCGACTGGTCGAAGCTCCTCAAGATCCCGCAAGCGACATTGACCGCCGAGGAGCAGGCCTTCCTCAACGGTCCGGTCGATCAGCTCTGCGCCATGCTCGACGAGTGGAAGATCTTCTGGGAGTGGCGCGACCTGCCCCAGGACGCCTGGGCCTTTATCAAGCGCGAAAAATTCTTCGGCATGATCATCCCGAAGGAATTTGGCGGCCTCGGCTTCTCGCCCTATGCCCATTCGGAAGTGGTGCGCAAGATCTCGACCCGCTCGATCGCCGCCGCCGTCACGGTGATGGTGCCGAACTCGCTCGGCCCCGGCGAGCTCCTGATGCGCTTTGGCACGAAGGAGCAGCAGGAGCGCTGGCTGCCGCGGCTGGCCGACGGCCGCGACATTCCCTGCTTCGGCCTGACCAGCCCGGAGGCCGGCTCCGACGCCGCCTCGATGGTCGACACCGGCATCATCTGCAAGGGCATGTTCGAGGGCCGCGAGGTCACAGGCCTCAGGCTCAACTGGCACAAGCGCTACATCACGCTCGGGCCCGTCGCGACCCTCTTGGGCCTCGCATTCAAGGCCTATGATCCCGATCATCTCGTCGGTGATCAGGAAGAGCTCGGCATTACAGTCGCGCTGATCCCGACCCATCTTCCCGGCGTCGAAATCGGCCACCGTCATCTACCCTCGATGCAGGTGTTCCAGAACGGCCCGAACTGGGGCCGCGACGTGTTCATTCCGCTCGACTATGTCATCGGCGGCCAGCAGCGGCTGGGCCAGGGCTGGAAGATGCTGATGACAGCGCTCGCCGCCGGTCGCGGCATCTCACTGCCGTCGCTCTCCGCAGCCGGTGCCGCCTATGCGGCGCGCACCACCGGTGCCTATGCCCGCATCCGCGAGCAGTTCGGCATCTCGATCTCGAAGTTCGAGGGCGTCGAGGAGCCGCTCGCGCGCATCGTCGCCACCGCCTATCAGCTTGACGCGGCGCGGCGGCTCACCTGCGCGGCGCTGAATGCGGGCGTCCATCCCGCCGTGATCTCCGGCATCATGAAGCTGCACGCGACCGAGCGGATGCGCACCGCGGTCGACGATGCCATGGACATCCATGGCGGCAAGGCCGTGATCGACGGACCGCAAAACTATATCGGCAATCTGCACCGGGCCGTACCCGTCGGCATCACGGTCGAGGGCGCCAATATTCTGACTCGTAACCTCATCGTGTTCGGGCAGGGCGCGATCCGCGCGCATCCCTATCTGCTCGACGAGATGAACGCGCTTGCGGACGCCGACCGTGACCGCGGGCTCACCGCCTTCGACAAGGCGTTCTGGAAACATGTCGGTCACAGTTTTCAGACGTTGTTCCGCGCCTTCGGCCGGAGCTGGAGCTTTGGCGCCTTCGCGATGGCGCCCGATGCGGGCGATGCGACGCCGTTCTATCGCCAGCTCTCGCGTTACTCCGCGGCGTTCGCGCTTTGCGCCGATATGGCGCTGCTGACGCTCGGCGGCGCGTTGAAGCGCAAGGAGATGCTGTCGGCGCGCTTCGGCGACATCCTCTCCGAGCTCTATCTGCTCTCGGCGGCGCTAAAACGCTGGCAGGACGAGGGGCGGCAGAAGGAGGATTTTGCCGCGTTGGAATGGTGCATGGCGACCGGCTTCAAGACCATCGAGATCAGGCTGGCCGAAATCCTTGCCAACCTCCCCAACCGCTTCGTCGCCGTGATCCTCAAGCTCGTGGTCCAGCCCTTCGGTGCCCGCGTGCTCGGCCCGTCCGACCGCGTCGTGCACCAATGTGCTGGTATCGTGCTGGAGCCATCGGCCGCACGTGAGCGCCTGACGCCGGATCTCGCTCATGTCGACGACGACAGCGGCTTCGCCCGGCTGGAGCGCGCGTTCAAGCTGGTCGCGGCGACCGACGCCATCGCCAAGCGCATGCGCGCCGCGCACGTCCGCGACTGGACGGAGGCGGTCGCCAAGGGCGTGATCACGCAGGCCGAAGGCGAGCAGCTTTCGGCTGCTCATGAAGCCGTGGCCAAAGTCATCGAGGTCGACGATTTTGCGCCGGAGGTGCTGTCGCCGATCTACAAGAAAACCGGCGACGTGCATCAGTTCTTCCAGGAACTTGGTGAACAGAGGGCGGCGAGCTGATGGCACGACCGGTATTCATCGTCGACGGCAGCCGGACGCCGTTTCTGAAAGCGCGCTCGGGGCCGGGTCCATTCACGCCTGTTGATCTTGCCGTGCAATGCGGACGACCGCTTTTGGCGCGCCAGCCATTCTCGCCGACGGATTTCGACCAGGTCATTCTCGGCTGCGTCAACGTCATCGCCGACGAGATGAACCCCGCCCGCGTTGCCGCGCTCCGGCTCGGCATGGGCGAGGACATGGTGGCCTTCACCGTGCAGATCAACTGCGGCTCAGGCATGCAGTCGATCGATACGGCCTATCGCTATATCCGCGAAGGCCATGCCGACATGATTTTGGCTGGTGGCACCGAGGCGCTGAGCCACGCGCCGCTGGTCTGGCCGAATTCCGGCGTGCGCTGGTTCGCCGGGCTTGCCACCGCCAAGGGCGTCGCCGCGAAGCTTGCCGCCGCGTTCAAGCTGCGCCCGCGCTATCTCAAGCCGATCATCGGGCTGGAGCGCGGGCTCACCGACCCCATCACCGAGCTCAACATGGGCCAGACCGCCGAGGTCGTCGGTCATCTCTTCGGCATCACCCGCGCGCAGTCCGATGCTTACGCGGCCGAGAGCCATCGCCGGCTCGCGCATGCGCAAGCCGAAGGCTTCCTGAAAGGCGAGGTCGAAACAGCGTTCTCCCGCGACGGCAAATTCTTCGACCACGATGATGGTGTGCGGCCGGATTCGACGGCCGAGACGCTCGCAAAACTGCGGCCGGTGTTCGAGCGGCCCTGGGGTCAGGTCACCGCCGGCAATTCCTCGCAGATCACCGATGGCGCGTCCTGGGTGATCCTCGCCTCCGACGCCGCCGTGGCCAAGTACAAGCTCACGCCGAAGGCTGCGATCGTCGACAGCAACTGGGCCGCGCTCGATCCCAGCATCATGGGTCTCGGTCCGGTGATGTCGGCGACGCCGCTCCTGACCCGCAACAACCTTGCCCTCCAGGACGTCGAGACCTGGGAGCTGAACGAGGCCTTTGCCACGCAGGTGCTCGGCTGCCTCGCCGCCTGGAATGACGACAAATTCTGCCGCGAGATCTTGCGGCTCGATGGCGCCGCGGGGGAGATCGACCGCGCAAAGCTCAACGTCGATGGCGGCGCGATCTCGCTTGGCCATCCCGTCGGCACCTCAGGCAACCGCATCGTGCTGCATCTCGTCAACGCCATGAAACGGCTCGGCACGCGGCGCGGGATTGCCACCGAATGCATCGGCGGCGGGCTCGGCGGCGCCATGCTGATCGAGGCGGTGTGACCATGGATTCAAAAATCATGACCGCGCTCGGCGACCGTGTGCTCTCGCTCGGGCCCGCGCCTGCAGCAGATGGTCCCTACAAGCATTTCAAGCTGACGCGCGATGCCGATGGCGTCGCCTGGCTGCTGTTCGACCGTGCCGATTCCAGCGCCAACACGCTGTCCGCCGACGTGATGGAGGAGTTCGACGCCGCGCTCGCCGCGATCGAGACCGAGCGGCCCACAGGCCTCGTGATCCGCTCGGCAAAGCCGTCCGGCTTCATTGCCGGCGCCGACGTCAATGAATTCCGCGGCGCGACCGACCCCGAGATGGTGGAGACACGCATCCGCGCCGCGCATGCGGTAGTGGACCATCTCGAGGCGCTCAAGTTGCCGACGGTCGCGGTCATTCATGGTTTCTGCCTCGGCGGCGGGCTCGAGGTTGCGCTCGCCTGCCAGTCGCGCATCGCCATCGATGGCGCGCGCTTCGGCTTCCCGGAGGTGATGCTGGGCCTGCATCCCGGCCTCGGCGGCACGGCGCGCTTCACGGCGCTGGTTAACCCGACGCAGTCGATGGCGTTGATGCTGACCGGCCGCGCCATCGATGCACGCCGTGCCAAGTCGCTCGGCCTCGTCGACAGCGTGACGCAGGAGCGTCACGTCCGGGGCGCCGTGAAGGACGTGTTGTTCGGCCGCCTCAAGCGGGCCAAGCCCGGCCTGCTCACCCGCGCCGCCAATCTCGGCCCCGTGCGCGGGCTGCTCGCCAAGCGCATGCGCGCCGAGGCCGCGAAGGCCGCGCCACGCGAACATTATCCGGCACCTTACGCACTGATCGATCTCTGGGAGAGGCATGGCGGCAGCAAGGCCGCGATGCTGAAGGCGGAGCAGGCCTCCTTCGCCAGGCTGATGGTGACGCCGACCGCGCAGAATCTGATCCGCGTGTTCTTCCTGCGCGAGCAGATGAAAAACGCAGCCGGCAGCGGCAACACGGTCAAGCACGTCCATGTCATCGGCGCCGGCGCCATGGGCGGCGACATCGCGGCTTGGATCGCCGGGCAGGGGCTGCGCGTCTCGCTCGCCGACATGAAGGCGGAGCCGATCGCGGGCGCGGTCAAGCGGGCCGCCGAACTCTACGGCAAGATCATCCGCAAGCCGACCGAGGTGCGCGACGCCCTCGATCGGCTGATCCCCGACATGGACGGCGAGGGCGTCCGCAACGCCGATCTCATCATCGAGGCGGTGCCGGAAAAGCTCGAGCTCAAGCAGAAGGTCTATGCCGGCCTCGAGCCCAGGATGAAGCCCGGCGCGATTCTGGCGACCAACACGTCGAGCATCCCGCTTCAGGATTTGCGCACCACGCTGGCGCGGCCGGAGCGGCTGGTCGGTTTGCATTTCTTCAATCCGGTGTCGCGGCTGCAACTGGTCGAGGTCGTCAGCCATGACGGCAACGACGCGCAGGTGCTGAAGGACGCGCTCGCCTTCGTCGGTGCGATCGACCGCTTGCCGCTCGCCGTGAAGAGCTCGCCGGGCTTCCTCGTCAACCGTGCGCTGACGCCCTATATGCTGGAAGCCATGGTGATGCTGGACGAGAAGACCGACCAGCGTCTGATCGACGCTGCGGCCGAGCAGTTCGGCATGCCGATGGGACCGATCGAGCTGGCCGACCAGGTCGGGCTCGACATCTGCCTCGATGTCGGCGACATGCTGCGCGCCAAGTTCGGCGATTTGCTGCCGCCGACGCCGGCCTGGCTGCGCGAGAAGGTTGCCAAGGGCGAGCTCGGCCGCAAGTCCGGCAAGGGCTTTTACACCTGGAAGGATGGCAAGGCGGAAAAGGCGCCATTGCCCGAGACCGGTCCGCGCGTCACCGACCAGATGATCGACCGCCTGGTGCTGCCGATGTCCAATGTCTGCGTCGCAGCCCTGCGCGAAGGCATCGTCGACGATCCTGATACGGTCGACGGCGCCATGATCTTCGGCACGGGTTATGCCCCGTTCCGCGGCGGTCCCCTGAACTATGCGCGCACGCGCGGCGTGGAAAATATTGTATCCACCTTGCGCACGTTGGCCGAGCGATTCGGCGAACGCTTCGCGCCCGACCAGGGCTGGGACAATTTCAAGTGAGAGACGGATGAGTGACCAGGGGACTACCGAGCCGAGCGGCGATCTCTGCATCCGCACGCTGGCGATGCCCGCCGACACCAATGCCAACGGCGACATTTTCGGCGGCTGGCTGCTCAGCCAGATGGATGTCGGGGGCGGCGTGTTCGCCTCGAAACTCGCGAAGTCGCGCACTGTCACGGTTGCGATCGACGCGATGAATTTTCGCAAAGCGGTTTATGTCGGCGATCTCGTCTCCGTCTACGCCACTCTCGTACGCGTCGGCCGCACTTCGATGACCGTCCATCTCGAAGCCTGGGCGCTGCGGCGGCGCGAGCAGCAGCCGATCCTCGTGACCGACGGCAATTTCACCTATGTCTCGATCGACGATCACGGCCATCCGCAGGCGATCCAGCGCAACGATCCGCCGATCGCGACGTAACCGCGCGCGGCGCATCGTCCCATCCCACGAAAACTTGCAAGCCAGCGAAACGCGGCGCTGATGAGTCAACGCGTCGCGTCTTTGCCAAGAACGGGTCATAAAACGGATGAGGTCCCGGCGTACTCAATAGCCCGTCGATTCGGGGTGGAAACGGCCGATTTGCCCTCAGGAACCTTTGGGCAAAGTCGTCGTTATTTGCCCGCATTGAGGACTCTACGGGCCATGCCGGACAGCTACATCATCGAAGTGAATTCAGAGACCGCGGGCATCGTCGTTCGCGGTCAGGGCGGCTACTGCTTCTTCGCCTCGTCCCACCAATTCAATCGTCTCGAAGGCCAGCTCTTCCGCAACGCCCGCGAAGCCGAGCGTGCTGCGCGCAAGCTGGTGAATGGCGATGTGAGGGAGGCGGCGTAAGCGCCGCTCTTGTCATTCCGGGGCGCGCGCAGCGCAGTCGGAATTTTTTGCAGCCCTTGATGCCGCTACCTTTTCCTTCGCCCCTTGTGCGAGAAGGTGGCGCGAAGCGCCGGATGAGGGGTTTGCATCCTCGATCACAACTTCGTCGCGGAGCGCGACAACAGCTTCCACTCCTCGCCCTGCTTCTGCCAGTTCATCAGGATGTGAAGGCTGTTTGCCACTTTCTGTCCGCCGGTCATCATCTCGGCCATCCAGTGGAAGCGCACGATCGCCGCAGGGCCGACGATCTTGATGGTCGGATCCTTGTATGCAATCGACAGGAATTTCGTCTTGCCGTCCGTCGCGTTGGCGACAAACGCTGCCTTGTCCTCGAGGAACCCGTTGGAATGGCTGTAGCTCAGATCGTCCGCGCACAGCGCGCCGAGCGCCTTTGGGTCGGCCGCGACCTGGGCGAGGCGAAAGGCCTCGACGTTCCTTGCCACCGCCTCATGGTCGGCAGCGTGATCGCGATTGAGTGTCATCGTATCCTCCGTTCTTGATCTTGCGGCCACTGTTGCAGCCGCGTTCGATTTTGTCGAGGCTCAGCTAGCAATCGTCTTCGCAATAGGCTGAATTGCGCCAGGTGGCGCGATTCTGATGCGCAAAGCGTGTTGTAATTTTTGCAGTCCTGATGTTGCGGCACTTACCCTCTCCCGCAGAGGAGGGGTAAGAACGTCATCACAACTTCGTCGCGGCGCGCGACAACAGCTTCCACTCGTCGCCTTGCTTCTGCCAGTTCATCAGGATGTGAAGGTTGGTCGGCACTTTTTTCCCATCGGCCGCCATCTCCTGTTCCGCGATCCAGTGAAAGCGCACGATCGCGGCCGGGCCGAAGACCTTGATGGTCGGGTCCTTGTATTCGATCGAGAGGAATTTCGATTTGCCGTCGGTGGCGTTGGTGATGAAGGTTGCCTTATCCTCGACCTTGCCGCTGGAATGGCTGTAGCTGAGATCGTCCCAGCACAGCGCGCCGAGCGCCTTGGGGTCGGCCGCGATCTGGGCAAGGCGGAACGCCTCGACCTGCTTCGCCACGGCAGCTTCGTCCGCCGACGCTGCGAGCGCCGGCGTCGCAAGAGCAAGGGCGGAGACGGCAAGCGTCGAGAGAGCCAGATCGCGTCGGTTGATCGTCATCGCTTCCTCCTTTTTGGTCTTGTATGGAGTGTTGCAGCCGAGTGCGACTTTGTCGAGTGGCGCGTGGTCGCCATGCGCCTGCGTCATTGCGCGCGCGAGGCTCTATTGATACGTGTTCGGCATTGATGCGCCGCGCATTCGGGAAAGTACTGACATGATCGAAACTCTTGGCAGGGCATTGCTGTTCGACATCGACGGTACGCTCGCCAACACCGATCCGCTCCACCTCAAGGCGTTCAACCAGGTGCTCGGTCCTCACGGCCATGTCTTCGACCACGCGCGCTTCTCCAGGGAGCTGCAAGGCTTCGCCAATGTGTCGATCGGCGAACGCTTCCTGCCCGACGAGACATTGGAACGCCGTGCCGAGATTCTCGATGAGAAGGAGGAGGTGTTCCGGACACTGGTCGCGGGACAGATCGAACCGATCCCGGGTCTGATGGCGCTGCTCGACCGCGCTGACGATGCCGGCGTTCCCATGGTCGCCGTCACCAACGCGCCACGTCTCAATGCCGAGCTGTTGCTCTCCGGTCTCGGCATCACGCATCGCTTCAAGACGCTCGTGATTGGTGATGAGCTGCCCTACGGCAAGCCGCATCCGCTGCCCTATCAGGAAGGGTTGCGTTTCGTCGGTGCCAGCGCGGCTGCCTCGATCGCGTTCGAGGATTCCCGCTCCGGCGTGCAATCGGCCACCGCCGCCGGTATCCCGACCATCGGTATCCGGACCAGCCTCAGCGATGCTGACCTTGTCGGATCGGGCGCCGTCGCCTCCGCCAGCGCCTTCGACGATCCAGAGCTGATCGCGCGCCTTGCGAGCGCGATGGCGTGGTAAGGGTCATCCATTAACCGTGATCGGCATGCGCATTGACCGCGCGTGCGAGAAGCCGCACCATGCATCGTTCTGATTTTGAGGCCATTGCCGTGACCGGATTGACCCATCGCCAAGCCGAAATCCTCAACATCGCCCGCGCCTCCGGCCGCGTCATGGTCGAGGAGCTGGCGCGCCGGTTCGAAGTGTCGGCGCAGACCATCCGCAAGGATCTCAACGATCTCTGCGAGCGCCGTTCGCTCACTCGTATCCATGGCGGTGCCATCATCGCGTCAGGCGTCGAAAACCTCGCCTATGAAGCGCGCCGCTTCGTTGCCGCCGACGAGAAGAAGGCGATTGGCGCCGCCGCCGCCTCGCTGATCCCGAACGGCTGCTCGCTCTTCATCAACATCGGCACCACGACGGAGGAGGTGGCGAGCGCGCTGACCTCGCACGAGGATTTGCTTGTCATCACCAACAACCTCAACGTCGCGATGCTGCTCTACCGCCATCCCCGCATCGAGGTGGTGGTCGCCGGCGGCACGGTGCGGCGCGCAGACGGCGCCGTGGTCGGCTCGACCGCGACGCAGCTGATTGGCCAATTCAAGGTCGACTACGCCATCATCGGCGCCTCCGCGATCGACGAGGAGGGCGCGCTGCTCGACTTCGACTATCGCGAGGTGCAGGTGGCACAAGCCATCATCGCCAATGCCCGCAGCGTCATGCTGGTCGCCGATTCCACGAAGCTTCGCCGCAGCGCGCCGGTCCGCATCGCGCACATGACCCAGATCCAGACCTTCGTGACCGACCAGGAGCTGCCCGAGCGCCTCGCCACCATCTGTCACAGCAAGGGCATCGAGGTGGTCGAAGCAATGCCGAAGGGCGCTGACATCGACGAGACCCAGGCCGAAGCCCAGGATGCGGCGCCTGAAGCCGCGCCGGTAGTGAGGCTGCGCTAGCGGCTCAGGCGGCGTCCCACGGGTTGAGCAGCGGCACGCCGAACATTGCGAAATCCTTCACGTTGCGTGTGACGAGCGTGAGCGTGTTGGCGAGTGCAGTTGCCGCAAAGAATCCATCCATCACGGATAACGCGACGCCGCTGCGACGGCTCTGCGCCATGAGATCGCCCCAACGCTCGGCGATCGCTTGGTCGATCGGCAGAATACGCCCTGCGAACCGGGTCGGCAAATCGTGTGCAAGCCAGGTCGTCAGCGCCGCGCGCCGACGGCCGTCGTCTAGCAGCGCGATACCTCGGCGAAGTTCGGCGATCGAGGCAACGCTCATGAACGCGCGATCCTCATCGACCGTATCAAGCCATGCCAGCACCCTTGGTGAGGGCGCTGCCCGCTGAACTTCTGACAGAACATTGGTGTCGAGGAGCAGGTTCACGGCATCTCGTCGCGTGGTTCGTCCCGTGCGCGTTCAAGTTCGAGGTCCGCGCCGCGTAGCGGCGATGCCAGCAGGAATTCAGCGAGGGTGCCTTTGCGCGCGGTCTTCCGTGCCCATTCCTCGGCGGAAACGACGACGGCGTCGGGCCTGCCGTGGCGGGTGATGATCTGTGGACCGGATTGGGCGCGGTCGACCACCTCGGACAGACGAGCCTTGGCGTTGGCAAGTGTCCAGGTGTCGCTGGCTTGTGAGTTGGGAGCGGTACTGCGGTCTGTCATTGCCGAGTAGAACCAATATGACCAGTACGACTATATCGGCTCGGAATGACTATTCAAGCGCGGAGCTGCGTCTGGAATCGTCAGTTCGAGTGCCTAATTCCAGGGCGGGTTGCCCCACAGAAAGTTCCATTTTCGCTTCCTTTCGTCTCTCTTTCGTCTTGCTTTCGTTTTCCGGTGTGATCTAATCAAAAACGAAAGCTGCCGCTCGACTGAACGAGCGGTTTCCGGGGGATGCGTCTGTTGGAGCGTATTTTCGACCTCGCCATCATTGGAGGCGGTGTTAACGGTTGTGGCATCGCGCGCGATGCCGTGGGCCGCGGCAACACTGTTTTCCTGTGCGAAATGAACGATCTGGCGAGCGGGACGTCGTCCTGGTCGACCAAGCTGGTGCATGGCGGCCTGCGCTATCTCGAATATTACGAGTTCCGCCTGGTCCGCGAAGCGCTGATCGAGCGCGAGATTCTCTGGGGCATCGCGCCCCACATCATCCGCCCCCTGCGTTTCGTTTTGCCGCATCACGCCGGCCTGCGCCCGGCCTGGCTGCTGCGCCTTGGTCTCTTCCTCTACGATCACATCGGCGGTCGCCATCTGCTGCCGGCGACCCGTTCGCTCGATCTCAGGCGCGACGAAGTCGGCAAGCCGCTGATCCCGAATCGCTACAGCCGCGCGTTCGAATATTCCGACTGCTTCGTCGATGACGCCCGCCTCGTCGTGCTCAATGCACGCGACGCGGCCGACAAGGGTGCCGAGATCCGCACCCGCACCCGCGCGACCGATATCAAGCAGTCCGACGGCGTCTGGACCGTCAGCATGGTCGACACGCTGACCGGCGCGCGCTCGCAGATCCAGGCCCGTGCCCTGGTCAATGCCGGTGGCCCCTGGGTCGAGGACGTGCTCGGCCGCGGTGCCGGCGTCAACGCGAAAGCCAAAGTGCGCCTGGTGCAGGGCTCGCACATCGTGGTCAAGAAACTCTACGACCACGACCGCGCCTACATGTTCCAGAATGCCGATGGCCGCATCATCTTCGTCATCCCCTATCAGGATGACTTCACGCTGATCGGCACCACCGACCGCGACTATGACGGCGATCCTTCCAAGGTGAAGGCGACGGGCGAGGAGATCGAGTATCTCTGCAAGGCCGCCAGCGAATATCTCGCCAAGCCCGTGACATCAGAGGACGTGGTCTGGACCTATTCCGGCGTGCGACCGCTTTATGACGACGGCGCCAGCGAAGCCAAGGCCGCGACCCGCGACTATGTGTTCGAGCTCGACACGCCGGGCGGCTCGCCGCTGCTCTCGATCTATGGCGGCAAGATCACGACCTACCGCCGCCTTGCCGAAGAGGCGCTGGAGCGGCTCGCGCCCTATCTTCGCAGTGCGAAAGCGCGCGAAGGCTGGACCGGCAAATGGCCGCTGCCCGGCGGCGACATGGACGTGTCGGCCGTCGATGGCCTGATTGCCGAGCTTCAGCGCGGCTATCCTTTCCTGAGCCATGAGCATGCGCGACGTCTCGCGCGCGCCTATGGCACCCGCGCCATCAAGCTGCTCGGCGACGCCAAATCGGCGGCCGATCTCGGCCAGGCCTTTGGCGCAACTCTGACCGAACGTGAGGTTCGCTACCTGATGACGAATGAATGGGCGGTGACCGCCGAGGATATTGTCTGGCGCCGTTCCAAGCTTGGCCTGCGTCTATCTGCCGACGAAATTGCCGCCCTTGACGACTGGATCAAGACCCAAATTGTGTCGCAGAGTCCTCTGCTGGAAGCAGGAGGACGCTCATGAGTGTGACACTCGAGCACGTGACCCGGACCGTCGACGGCATCGAGCATATCCGCGACGTGTCGCTGACGCTTGAGAGCGGCACGCTCAACGTGCTGCTCGGGCCGACGCTGTCAGGCAAGACCTCGATCATGCGGCTGCTCGCCGGCCTCGACAAGCCGACCACGGGCAAGGTGCTGGTCAACGGCAAGGACGTCACCGGCATCGACGTGCGCCAGCGTTCGGTCGCAATGGTGTATCAGCAGTTCATCAACTACCCCTCGCTGACGGTCTATGAGAACATCGCCTCGCCGCTGCGCGTGCAGGGCAAGCCGCGCGAGGAGATCGAGACGCGCGTGGCGGAAGCCGCCCGGCTGCTTCGCCTCGAGCCGTTCCTGAAGCGCACGCCGCTCCAGCTCTCCGGCGGCCAGCAGCAGCGCACCGCGATGGCGCGGGCGCTGGTGAAGGGCGCCGATCTCGTGCTGCTCGACGAGCCGCTCGCCAATCTCGACTACAAGCTGCGTGAGGAGCTGCGCGCCGAACTGCCGCGCATCTTCGAGGCATCGGGCGCGATCTTCGTCTATGCCACGACCGAGCCCACCGAGGCGCTGCTGCTTGGCGGCAACACGGTGTGCATGTGGGAAGGCAAGGCGCTCCAGATCGGCGAGACGCCCGGCGTCTACCGCCGCCCCCAGACGCTGCGCGTCGCACAGGTGTTTTCCGATCCGCCGCTCAACCTCGTCGGCATCGAGAAGAAGAACGGCTCCGTGCAATATGCCGGAGGCATCGCCGCGCCGGCATCCGGCCTCTATTCCTCGCTCGCCGACGGCGCCTATCGCGTCGGTTTTCGCGCCCACCAGCTTGCACTCGCCAATGGCGAGACTGATCGCCACGCCTTCCATGCCACTGTCACGGTGACCGAGATCACCGGTTCGGAGAGTTTTGTGCATTTGACCCGCGACGGATCGAACTGGGTTGCGGTGCTGCACGGCGTGCACGAATTCGAGCCCGGCCAGACCATTGATGCCGTGCTCGATCCCAATGATGTCTTCGTCTTCGATGCGGCAGACCGCCTGGTCGCCGCGCCGAGTTTGTGAGGGAGATGCGCGATGGCCCGCATTGACCTCGTCGATCTCGCTCACTCCTACGGCGGCAATGACGCGCCGCAGGACACTTTTGCGCTGAAGCCGGTGACCATGACCTGGCGGCAGGGCGGCGCCTATGCGCTGCTCGGGCCCTCCGGTTGCGGCAAGACCACGCTGCTCAACGTGATCTCCGGCATCATCACGCCCTCGCGCGGGAAAATCCTGTTCGACGGCCAGGACATCACACCGCTGTCAACCCAGAAGCGCAACATCGCCCAGGTGTTCCAGTTCCCGGTGATCTACGACACCATGACGGTGGGGCAGAATCTGGCGTTTCCGTTGAAGAACCGCGGCGTGCCGAAAGCCGAGATCGACCGGCGCGTCGCCGAGATCGGCCGTCTGCTCGACCTCGAGCCCTATCTGAACCGCAAGGCGACGCGGCTCACCGCCGATGCCAAGCAGAAGATATCGCTCGGCCGCGGCCTCGTCCGCTCCGATGTCGCCGCCGTGCTGTTCGACGAGCCGCTGACAGTGATCGACCCCGAATTGAAATGGCAGCTGCGCTCCAAGCTGAAAGCGCTGCATCGTGAGCTAGACCTCACGATGATCTACGTCACCCACGACCAGACCGAGGCGCTGACCTTCGCCGACACCGTCGTCGTCATGCATGACGGCCGCGTGGTGCAGAGCGGAACGCCGGCCGAGCTGTTCGACAAGCCGGCCCACACTTTCGTCGGCTACTTCATCGGCTCGCCCGGCATGAACATCCTGCCGGCCGAAGTGAAGGGGCGCGAGGCGCGGATTGATGGGCATGTCATTGCGCTGGACCGCAGCTACGACAACCTGCCCGCAGGCGCAAAGATCGAGATCGGCGTGCGTCCGGAATTCGTCGACGCGGTTGCGCCGGGGCCCGGCCTGCTCAGCGCAAAAATCGAGCGCATCGATGATCTCGGCCGCATCCGTTTCGCGCGCGTGCGCATTGGCGAGGCGAAGATCGCGGCGCGTGCGCCGGCCGGCTTCACCGGCTCCGATGGCCATGCCGGGCTGAAATTCGATCCGACGCACGTCCACGTCTATGCCGACAGCCTTCTGGTGGAAGGAGCTGCCTGATGGACAAGACCATCAACCAAAAAGCCTGGTTCCTGGTGCTGCCGGTGTTCCTGGTCGTCGCGTTCTCGGCGGTGCTGCCGCTGATGACCGTGGTGAATTATTCGATGCAGGACACCTTCGGCAACAACCAGTTCTTCTGGAACGGCGTCGGCTGGTTCAAGGAATTGCTCGATCCCTCGACCGATCTCGGCGGCCGCTTCCTCGCCTCGCTCGGGCGCAATCTGTTCTTCTCGCTCATCATCCTTGCCATCGAGGTGCCGCTCGGAATCGTCGTCGCGCTGTCGATGCCGCGGCAGGGATGGACGGTCGCGGCCTGCCTCGTCACCCTTGCGCTGCCGCTGCTGATTCCGTGGAACGTGGTCGGTACGATCTGGCAGATCTTCGGCCGGCCCGATATCGGCCTGCTCGGCTATACGCTGAATGCGATGGGCATCGACTACAACTACGTGTCCAACGCGGTCGATGCCTGGGTCACAGTCATCGTGATGGACGTCTGGCACTGGACCAGCCTCGTCGCGCTGCTCTGCTACGCCGGCTTGAAGTCGATCCCCGAGGCCTATTACCAGGCGGCCCAAATCGACGGCGCCTCACGCTGGGCCGTGTTCAAGGCAATCCAGCTGCCGAAGATGAACCGCGTGCTGCTGATCGCGGTGCTGCTGCGCTTCATGGATAGTTTCATGATCTATACCGAGCCGTTCGTCGTCACTGGTGGTGGCCCCGGCAACTCGACCACCTTCGTGTCGATCGAGCTCGTCAAGATCGCGCTGGGCCAGTTCGACCTCGGCAAGGCTGCCGCGCTCTCGCTGGTCTACAATCTGATCATCCTGATCGTCTGCTGGATCTTCTACACCGTGATGACCAATGCCGGCAGCGAGCGGAAGCCGCAGGAAGGAGCCGCGTGATGCACTCGATCCCCGGCCGCCGCCTGATCATGGGGCTGTTCCTGATCTTCCTGATGTTGCCGATCTACTGGCTCGTCAACATGAGCTTCAAGACCAACGCCGAGATCGTCTCGACGATGACGCTTTGGCCGCATACGCCGACGCTTCAGCACTACAAGCGTATCTTCACAGATGAGAGCTGGTATTCCGGCTATATCAACTCGCTGGAATACGTCATCCTCAACACCCTGATCTCGATCTCGGTGGCGTTGCCTGCGGCCTACGCGTTCTCGCGCTATCGCTTCCTCGGAGACAAGCACCTGTTCTTCTGGCTGCTGTCGAACCGCATGGCGCCGGCGGCGGTCTATGCGCTGCCGTTCTTCAACCTCTATTCGGCGATCGGCCTGTTCGATACGCCGTGGGCGGTTGCGCTCGCGCACTGCATCTTCAACGTTCCGCTGGCGGTGTGGATCCTCGAGGGCTTCGTCTCCGGCGTGCCGCGCGAGATCGACGAGACGGCCTTCCTCGACGGCTATTCCTTCCCGCGCTTCTTCGTCCGGATCCTGGTGCCGCTGATCGCGAGCGGCATCGGCGTCGCCGCCTTCTTCTGCTTCATGTTCTCGTGGGTCGAGCTGCTGCTGGCGCGGACGCTGACCTCGGTGCAGACGAAGCCGATCGCGGCGATCATGACGCGCACGGTGTCGGCAGCCGGCATGGATTGGGGCCTGCTGGCGGCCGCCGGCGTGCTCACCATCATTCCGGGCGCGCTGGTGATCTGGTTCGTCCGCAACTACATCGCGCGCGGTTTTGCGCTCGGTCGCGTCTGAGGGAGGCAATAATGGAATCCATCGCATGGATGGCCTGGACGCTGCCGACGGCGATCTTCTTCGTCGCGCTCGCCTGCACGCTCGCGGTGATGACGTGGCTTGCGGCTGCCTATCCCGAAGCCGAGCGTGTCGGCGTACTCAAAATTCCGACCACGCGTGGCGACCGCCTGTTCATCTCGCTGATCCTGGCGGCCGTCATTCATTTGGTGTGGATCGGCCTCGTCGGCACCAACCCGATCGGCACGCTGCCGATCGGCGAAGAGGGGTTTGAGATTTCGAGCCTGTGGCTCGCAAGTGGAATTTCGCTGGTCACGGCCGCGCTTATTTTTCGCACGGTCTGAAGCTCGCGAAGGGACGGCCAGATCCGGGAGGCAACCCGGGCCTGTATAAAAGTTTGTCGCTGCAACGGAGGAACAACATGCGACAGTTTAGGAGAAGGAAAGGTCCATTGACCAAAATCAGCTTTCTGACCGTATCGAGCGCCGCGGCCATTCTCGCCACCGCGTTCGCTGCCTCGGCGCCGGTCCGCGCCGCGGACGATGCCACGATCCAGAAGTGGATCGCGGAATTCCAGCCTTCGACGATTTCGAAGGACGACCAGAAGAAGGAGCTCGAGTGGTTCGCCAAGGCGGCCGAGCCCTTCAAGGGCATGGAGATCAACGTCGTCTCCGAAACCATCACGACCCACGAATATGAGTCGCAGACGCTGGCCAAGGCGTTCACCGAGCTCACCGGCATCAAGCTCAAGCACGACATCATCCAGGAAGGTGACGTGGTCGAGAAGCTGCAGACCCAGATGCAGTCCGGCAAGAACGTGTACGACGGCTGGATCAACGACTCCGACCTGATCGGCACCCACTTCCGCTACGGCCAGACCATCGTTCTGTCGGACTACATGACCGGCGAGGGCAAGGACGTCACGGATCCGATGCTCGACGTCAACGACTTCATCGGCAAGTCGTTCACGACCGCGCCGGACGGCAAACTCTACCAGCTGCCGGACCAGCAGTTCGCGAACCTCTATTGGTTCCGCTACGACTGGTTCACCAACCCGGACTACAAGGCCAAGTTCAAGGCCAAGTATGGCTACGATCTCGGCGTGCCCGTGAACTGGTCGGCGTATGAAGACATCGCCGAGTTCTTCACCAACGACATCAAGGAGATCAACGGCGTCAAGGTCTATGGCCATATGGACTATGGCAAGAAAGACCCGTCGCTCGGATGGCGTTTCACCGACGCCTGGCTCTCGATGGCCGGCAACGGTGACAAGGGCATCCCGAACGGTCTGCCGGTCGACGAGTGGGGCATCCGCATGGAAGGCTGCCGCCCGGTCGGCTCGTCGATCGAGCGTGGTGGCGACACCAACGGTCCCGCGGCGGTCTACTCGATCACCAAATATCTCGAGTGGATGAAGAAGTACGCTCCGCCGCAGGCGCAGGGCATGACCTTCTCTGAAGCAGGCCCCGTGCCCGCTCAGGGCAACATCGCCCAGCAGATGTTCTGGTACACCGCCTTCACCGCCGACATGGTGAAGCCGGGCATCGCCGTGATGAACGCGGACGGTACGCCGAAGTGGCGTATGGCCCCGTCGCCGCACGGC
>Ga0209148_1000878_pt1 | contig 20747 bp, 18 predicted proteins | sample AraplaCol_mMF_r2_2_FD_184288 | JGI IMG/M metagenome (GOLD analysis project Ga0209148, IMG submission 184288) | Arabidopsis root microbial communities from North Carolina, USA - plate scrape CL_Col_mMF_r2 (SPAdes) (version 2) | ecosystem: Host-associated > Plants > Roots > Endosphere | place... | reverse complement strand
ATCTTCTCTCCGGAATCGAGGATCAGGCGGCACTGCATCTGACCGCCGATGCAGCGCAGCGCCACGGCCGCGAGCACGCCTTCCGGCGCGCCGCCGGTGCCGAGATACATGTCGACGCCGGTATTGTCGGGGTCGGCGCAGTGGATCACGCCGGCGACGTCGCCGTCGGTGATGAGGCGGACGGCAGCGCCGGTCGAGCGCACGCTCTCGATGATGCTGGCATGACGGGGACGGTCGAGCACCAGCACGGTGATGCCCTCAGGCTTGACGCCCTTGGCCTTGGCGAGGCGGCGAACATTCTCGGCCGGCGATGCATCCAGCTCGACGACACCCTTGTCGTAGCCGGGGCCGATCGCGAGCTTCTGCATGTAGACGTCAGGCGCGTGCAGCAGCGTGCCGCCGTCGGCCATCGCCATGGTGGCGATCGAGCCCGGCATGTTCTTGGCGCACAGCGTGGTGCCTTCGAGCGGGTCGACCGCGATATCGACCTCGGGGCCGGCGTTCACGCCAACCTTCTCGCCGATGAAGAGCATCGGCGCTTCGTCGCGCTCGCCCTCGCCGATCACGATGGTGCCCTGGATCGGCAGCTTGTTGAGCTCGCGGCGCATCGCGTCGACGGCGGCCTGGTCGGCGGCCTTTTCCTGCCCGTGCCCGCGTAGCCGCGCCGACGACACCGCCGCCCGCTCCGTCACACGCACGATCTCCAGCGTGAGAATGCGCTCGAGCAATGCTTGCGGCGGCACTGAAATATGGGTCGACATCGGCTAACTCCTTCGAAACCGTTTTGGACAGGACGCCCTGCCCGCATCAACTCGTAACACCCACAGTTCGTTCGAACTGTTTTATCGTTTGAGCATGACCTTTTCGGAAAACCGCTTCACACTTTGCGCTAGCGCGGTCCTTCGGATCCGGGTCATGCTCTAGTTCTTCTCGATCCTGATAACCTGCGGCCGCCCGCTGATCACCTTGTCCTTCTGCACAGCGGCAAGCGCGCGACGCACGGCATCCTCATGCGTGGCATAGGTGATCAGGATGACGGGCACGGGCACCGCCTTGCCGTCGGCCGGTGCGGCGCCGCCATTGGGATGGCGCTGCACGATCGACTCGATCGAAATCTTCTGCTCCGCGAGCCGTGTCGCGATGGCGGCCGCGGTGCCCGGGAAATCGCGCGCCAGCAGGCGGATGTAATAGCCGCCTTCATGCCGCTCCATCGGCGCCTTCTTGGTGTCGCGCAGTTGCGCGAGCGGCCGGCCAAACGGATTGGCGCGGATGCCGCGCGCAACGTCGGCGATGTCGGCAACGACGGCGGATGCTGTCGCAGCGCCGCCAGCCCCTGGGCCGACCAGCGTGATCGGCGGAATGCCCTCGCCATCAACAGTGACCGCATTGGTGACACCCATCACCTGCGCGATCGAGGATGACTTGGGAACCATGGTCGGATGCACGCGCTGCTCGATGCCCTTGGCGGTGCGAACGGCAACGCCGAGCAGCTTAACGCGGTAACCGAGATCAGCGGCGGCGCGTAAGTCTTCCGGCGCGATGGAGGAGATGCCTTCGACATAGACAGCGCTTTGAGCAACTTTCGTGCCGAAAGCGAGGCTGGCGAGGATCGCCAGCTTTTGCGCGGTGTCGTGGCCATCGACGTCGAAGGACGGATTGGCCTCGGCATAGCCCAGCCGCTGCGCATCCTTCAGGCATTCGGCAAAGGACAGTCCCTCCTGCTCCATCCGCGTGAGGATGTAATTGCAGGTGCCGTTGAGGATGCCATAGACGCGATTGATGCCGGTGCCGGCAAGTCCTTCGCGTAGCGTCTTGATGACTGGGATCGCGGCGCCGACGGCTGCCTCGAAATTCAGCGCGCCGCCATGCTTTTCGGCGGCTTTGGCAAGCTTCAGGCCGTGCTTGGCGAGCAGCGCCTTGTTGGCGGTGACGACCGACTTGCCGGCGTTGAGCGCGGCTTCGACCGCCGAGAGCGCGGGATCGCCGGCACCGCCCATCAGCTCGACGAAGCAGTCGATGTTGGGATCTGTTGCCAGTGCCATGGGATCCTTCGCCCATTCGACGCCGCGCAGGTCGATCCCGCGCTTCTTGGCCTTCGAACGTGCGGTGACGGCGACGACGCGAATGCCGCGGCCGCTGCGGCCCGCGAGTACGCGCGCCTGCGTTTCAATCAAACGGACAACTTCGGCGCCCACGGTGCCGAGCCCCGCTATGCCCACTTTCAGGGGTGCAACCATGATGCTTTAGTGAACCTGCAGAAGAGAATTAGCGCCTGTTGGCGAGTGGAACGACGTTGTGCAACGTTTCGATGCCGCTTTCAAGGAAGCGGCGCACGCCGCGCGCGGCCTGCCTGATCCGTTGCTCGTTTTCCACCATGGCGATGCGGACATATCCTTCACCATGCTCGCCGAAGCCGACGCCGGGCGAGACCGCCACGCCAGACTTCTCCACCATCAGGGTCGCGAACTGCATGCTGCCGACGCTGCGGAAGGCCTCGGGCAGCGGTACCCAGGCGAACATCGAAGCTTCCGGCGGCGGAATCTCCCACCCCGCCCGACCGAATGATTCCACCAGCGCGTCACGACGCTTGCGGTAGGTGTCGCGCATCTCCTTGATGCAATCGTCGGGACCGTTCAGCGCCGCGGTCGCCGCGACCTGCACCGGCGTGAAGGCGCCGTAGTCGAGATAGGATTTGACGCGCGCGAGCGCTGCGATGACGCGGTCATTGCCGACCGCAAAGCCCATGCGCCAGCCGGCCATCGAATAGGTCTTCGACATCGAGGTGAACTCGACGGTGACGTCGATCGCGCCGGGCACCTGGAGCACCGAGGGCGGCGGATTGCTCTCGTCGAAATAGACCTCGGCATAAGCAAGATCCGACAGGATCAGGATCTCGTGCTTCTTCGCGAACGCCACGAGGTCCTTGTAGAAATCGAGGCTCGCGACATAGGCGGTCGGGTTCGAGGGATAGCAGACCACGAGCGCGAGCGGCTTCGGAATCGAGTGCACGATTGCGCGCTCCACCGCCTCGAAGAATTGCGGCGTCGGCTCCGAGGGCACCGAGCGGATCACGCCGCCCGCCATCAAAAAGCCGAAGGCGTGAATCGGATAGCTCGGGTTCGGGCAGAGGATGACGTCGCCCGGCGCGGTGATCGCCTGCGCCACGTTGGCAAAGCCTTCCTTGGAGCCCAGCGTCGCCACCACCTGGGTGTCGGGGTTGAGCTTCACGCCGAAGCGGCGCTCGTAATAGGCGGCCTGGGCCCGGCGCAGGCCGGGGATGCCGCGCGAGGCCGAGTAGCGGTCGGTGCGCGGTTTGCCCAGGGTCTCCTTGAGCTTCTCCAGCACGTGTGGCGGGGCCGGCAGATCCGGATTGCCCATGCCAAGATCGATGATGTCGGCGCCGGCATTCCGCGCGGCCGCCTTGGCCCTGTTGACCTGCTCGAATACGTAAGGCGGAAGGCGGCGGATGCGGTAAAAGTCTTCCATGGGTCCAGACATCGGGTTCTTGGGGCTCCGGGCAACCGGTCAGAACAGAATCGAGGGGCAACACCCGCCCTTCGAGGAGACGTCGCCTGCGGCACGAAAATCACTCAAAATCAAATACTTGGAGCAATTTTCGGCGACAAGGACTGAGCTCCTTCGCCCTGACTCTCGGCTGAATTGAAGTCTTTTTAGCACGGTGTGGCGGGGGCGCCAGCGATTACGTTGCGCCGCGCGACGACCCTCCCGCCCCGATTTGGCGCCCCTGAAATGGCGGCCTTATTTGGCATCCTTGGCCGCGACGGCCTGGCGGTCGCGCGCAGCTGCAAGCTCGGCCTCGATCTTGGCGCGTTGATCCGGCGGGATGATTGCCTGATCACGGTCAGGCGGCAAATCGTGCACCGGCAAATAGGCGCCAGGCTCCTTGGGATGCGCCGGCGTGTCGGCCGCGGACATATCAGCGAGCTGGCTCGAACAGCCGCCCAACGCCAACGCGGCCATCAGCAGCACGCAACACACAAGCCGCGACTTTTGCAGGTCCCACAACGCCAACACCTGGGAATTCCCCTACTCGTCCCAACGCAAGGCTGCCGGTAACTTAACCAACAACCTGCCCAAGCTCAAACCATTGCTGCCCACAAATGGTACGAGCGAGAATTCATCCAAGGCCCACGGCACGAGAGGTGCACTGCGATTGTGACAAAAGCAAGAAGCCTTGTCGCAGTGCAGCACATCTTCGCGCCGGTTTCGCGCGAAACCGGCGAGCTTCGCGGTGACGAATACGGAATGAATCGTTACTGTTGTCCTCATGAGTACCGTCACGACTGACACGCCCAAATCAAAGCCCGAAACGAAGTTCGATGCGGAAGCCTTCGCGATCAATGTCGCGCGGGCGATGGAGAGCGGCGGCAAGGCGCTCGCCGCGTATCTCAAGCCGCGTGAGAGCGGCGAAGTGCAGGATCGTCCGCCAGCCGAGCTCACCGAGGTCGTCAAGACCCTCACCTCGGTCGCCGAATATTGGCTATCGGACCAGTCGCGCGCATCGGATCTGCAGACCAAGCTCGCCAAGGACTACCTTGATCTCTGGGGCTCGGCGACGCGGCGGATGGCCGGCCAGGAGGCGCCGCCCGCGATCGCGCCCTCGCCGCGTGACAAGCGCTTCGCCGACCCGGAATGGAAGTCGAACCAGTTCTTCGATTTCGTGATGCAGCTTTATCTGCTCACCACCAAGTTCGCGCAGGAGCTGGTGCGCGACGCCGAGCTCGATCCGGCGACCCGCCGCAAGGCCGAGTTCTACGTCCAGCAGGTCACCAACGCGATCTCGCCCTCGAACTTCGTGCTGACCAATCCGGAAGTGCTGCGTGAGACCGTTGCCAGCAGCGGCGAGAACCTCGCGCGCGGCCTGACCATGCTGGCGGAGGACATCGCTGCCGGCAAGGGCATGCTGAAGATCCGCCAGTCCAACCCTGATAACCTCGTCGTCGGCGTCAACATGGCGACGACGCCGGGCAAGGTGATCTACCAGAACGAGATGATGCAGTTGATCCAGTACGCGCCGACCACGGAGAAGGTGCTGCGCACGCCGCTCCTGATCGTGCCGCCCTGGATCAACAAGTTCTACATCCTCGATCTCAAGCCGGAGAAATCCTACATCAAATGGTGCGTCGACCAGGGCATCACCGTGTTCGTGATCTCATGGGTCAATCCCGACAAGAAGCTCGGTTCCAAGAGCTGGGAAGACTACATGAAGCAAGGCCCGCTCACGGCGATGGACGTGATCGAGAAGGTCACCGGCGAGATGAAGGTGCACACGGCCGGCTATTGCGTCGGCGGCACCATGCTCGCGACCACGCTGGCCTGGCTCGCCGAGAAGCGGCGCCAGCGCGTCACCTCGGCGACGTTCTTTGCCGCGCAAGTCGACTTCACCCATGCCGGCGATCTCCTTGTCTTCGTCGACGAGGAGCAGATCGCATCGCTCGAGCAGGACATGAAGGCCTCCGGCGTGCTCGAAGGCTCGAAGATGGCGATGGCCTTCAACATGCTGCGCTCCAACGACCTGATCTGGTCCTACGTCGTCAGCAATTACCTCAAGGGCCAGCAGCCGAGCGCGTTCGACCTGTTGCACTGGAATTCCGACGCGACGCGGATGACGCAGGCCAACCATTCCTATTATCTGCGCAACTGCTATCTGGAGAACCGGCTGTCGACCGGCACCATGGTGCTGGACAACACCCTGCTCGATCTCTCCAAGGTCAAGGTGCCCATCTACAACCTCGCCACGCGCGAGGATCACATCGCGCCTGCGGAATCGGTGCTGTATGGCTCGCAATTCTTTGGCGGGCCCGTGAAGTACGTGCTGTCAGGCTCGGGCCACATCGCCGGCGTCGTCAATCCGCCAGCCTCGAACAAGTACCAGTACTGGACCAATGACAACATCAAGGGCGTCAACATCGCCGATTGGATGAAGGGCGCGGTCGAGCACAAGGGCTCGTGGTGGCCGGACTGGCGCGAATGGCTGGGCGGGCTCGATCCGGAGGAAGTGCCGGCGCGCAGCGTCGGAAGCGACGCGCTGCCGCCGATCGAGGACGCGCCCGGCAGCTATGTCAGGGTTCGTGCATAGCGCAGGGCCGCGCGTTTTCGTATAAGCTCACGGCATCGATTTGAGAGGGGACCGGGTTATGACGCGTGAATTGTTCTGGCTGACCTGTACGGTGATCCTGACAGGCATCCTCTGGATTCCCTACACCATCAACCGCTGCCAGGTTCGCGGGCTCGGCGGCGCCATGGCCAACCCCTCGCGGGGCGACAAGCCGCATGCTGAATGGGCGAACCGTTTGATGTTCGCGCATGACAACGCGGTCGAGAACCTCGTGCTGTTCGCACCGCTGGTGCTGATCCTGAACGCGATCGACTATTCCTCGAAATGGACCGTGCTCGCCTGCGTCGTCTATTTCTGGGCGCGCGTCGCGCATCTGATCGTCTACGCGCTTGGCATTCCGGTGTTTCGGACCCTCGCCTTCACCGTCGGCTTCCTCGCACAGGCCGTCCTGGCGCTGGCGATCTTCAAGGTGTTTTGAGGCATCCGCGGGCGGAACGGAGGACTATCGTCGCCTGCTGGTCAGAAGCAAACAAGGAGACGGCCGATGCGGATCCTTTTGCCAGTGGTCGCGACGATCGCCCTCGCCGGCCTTTGCGGCGCGGCCGGCGCGGAGGCGCAATGCCCTGAATTGACACGGCTGCGCAACGAGGCTGTTGAAACCGGCAAGCCGGCGATGCGCTCCTTGATGCTCGGCAGCTGCGCTGCCTATATCAGGGCGTCACGTGCCTGGGATGCAGTCATCGACTACGCGGCCGACCATCAGGACGTCTGCGACATCTCCGATCGCATGCTTGACGCCCTCAAGGCCAATCGCAGCAATGCTGTGATAGCCCGCAACAACGTCTGTTCCGGGCGCCCCCTTCGACCGTTTCCAGCCGACATTGTTTTGCAATGAGCGAAGCCCGGACCTGCTGACAGTCCGGGCGACGCGGGAGCTACGCCGCCTACTCCTCCGGCAGGCCCAGCATCAGCCGCATGTTCTGCACGGCTGCGCCTGATGCGCCCTTGCCGAGATTGTCCAGCCGCGCGACCAGCACCGCCTGGTGGTACTTGTCGCTGGCAAAGACATAGAGCTCGAGCATGTTGGTCTCGTTCAGCGCTTCCGGCTCGAGCCGGCCGCCCTTCGACGCTTCGTTCTGGAGCGGCATCGCCTTGACGTATTTCGAACCGGCATAGCGCTTGGCGAGCGCGGCCTGCAGGTCTGCGCCACTGGGCTTGCCCGGCAGCGTGTCGAGCTGCAGCGGGATCGAGACCAGCATGCCCTGCCGGTAATTGCCGACCGAGGGAATGAAGATCGGCCGCCGTGTCAGGTTCGAATAGAGCTGCAGCTCCGGCAGATGCTTGTGCTCGAAGCCGAGGCCGTAGAGCTCGAAGGACGGCGCACTGCCGTCTTCGAAGCTCGCGATCATCGACTTGCCGCCGCCGGAATAGCCGCTGACGGCGTTGACGCTGATGGGATGGTCAGGCGGCAACAGGCCGGCATCGACGATCGGCCGCAACAGCGCGATGCCGCCGGTCGGATAGCAGCCGGGATTGGAGACCTTCTTCGCGGCCTTGATCTTGGCGGCCTGATCGGGCGCGAGCTCAGGGAAGCCGTAGGCCCAATCAGGCGCAACCCGGTAGGCGGTCGAGGCGTCCAGCACCTTCGGCCCCGAGGCGCCCATGCTGTCGATCAGAGCGACCGTCTCCTTGGCGGCATCGTCAGGCAGGCAGAGGATGACGAGATCCACCTCATCCATCAGCGCCTTCTTGGCCGCGGGGTCCTTGCGCTTGTCGTCGGCGATCGTCTTCACGACGACATCGTTCTGGAGCTTGAGCCGCTCATTGATGCCGAGCCCGGTGGTGCCGGAGCCGCCGTCGACGAAGACGGTGGCGGGCTTCTTCGCTGCGCCCGATGTCGGGGCTTTCGTGGTCTCGGTGAGGCTCATGGTGCGGTCCTTTCGAGCATGTTGGTTTCGTTCGCGAAGGCCTCGGGCCTCACGTCCTGCATCAGTTGAGCGATCTCTCTCGCGCTGGCGCGGGCTTGCGCGCCAAGCGCATTGGCGATCGCCACATAGTCGGCGTCCGATTTGTGCTGGTTGAGCTTGAAGCTGCCTTCGACCTCTTCAATCGTCATGACCAGGCCCACGATCCCTTTCTTCATTGCCTCGAGCCGGCCTGCCGTCATCTTGCCCGACGTCCACGGCTTCTTCGGCAAGAGCCAGTTCTCGAACTTTTCGCTGAGCGTATCGATCTGGACCGAGAGCTCACCATCCGACAGCAATCGCACCGGCCCGCTCAAATGCACCGCCTGATAGAGCCAGGTCGGCACCTGATCCGGCGAGACGTACCAGTCCGGCGAGACATAGGCATCCGGACCGTTGACCGCGAGCAGCCAGGACGTCGCGCCGTCCGCAAGCTTTACCAGCGGATTGTGACGGGCGACATGAAAGGCCGCCTGCGGCGTGCCGTCGGCCGCATAGGTCAGATAGAACGGCAGCGGCGAGGCGATGGGCTTGTGGCCGTCGAAGCCGCACATCGTGCCGAAACCGCGGTCGCATGCGAATTTCAGGCTTGCGGTGCGATCCGGCTTGAAAAAGGGTGGCGTGTACATCCTGGTCTCCTGCTGGGCCTCCTCGGGGAGCCGCCGGATCAGATCGCGCTGACAGGAGAGAGAATGCCGCGGATCGGGTCCAGCGGCAAAGACGATGATCTCAAACGCGATCGACCGCCCAAACCGCGAGAGTGCGGCGGCGGCGACGGGCGAACAGGATGGTCGCGGCGTTGATCATGGCGCGCGGCTATAAGGCCAGATGCAATTCCCGTCAAGGTTTTGGCGTCAGATGACCCGCCAGATCCATTCCATGATCTTCGCGATGACGTCACCGAACAGCAGCAGCGCCGCCGCCCACACCAGCGCCGAGACGAAATTGGCGGCCTGGAAGCTCCAGTACGGCATTTCGAAAATGCCCGCGGCAAGCGGCACGGAGGCGCGCAGAGGGCCAAAGAAGCGCCCGATGAAGATGCTGGGAACGCCCCACTTCCGCACGAACGCCTCGCCCCTGGGCAGGATTTCCGGATAGCGCGACAGCGGCCACATCTGTGCGACCTGCTCCTTGTAGCGGTAGCCGAACCAATAGGAGACCCAGTCGCCGAGCGCGGCCCCGATCGCGCCGGCAATCCAGATCGGATAGAAGCTGATGCCGCTCGCCCCGATCAGCGCTCCGATGGCGACCAGTGCGCCCCAGGCCGGGATCAGCAGCGAAATGAAGGCGAGCGATTCCCCGAACGCCAACAGGAACACGATCGGGGCAGCCCAGGCCTGATGAAGGCGCACGAAATCGGCCAGTGCGTGCGCAAACTGCTCCATTCCGAAAATAGCCTTCCCGCCCCGTCTCGAGGTCCTGCCAGATCAAAAAGACTGGTAAGCCAAGCACTTGTGTGACATCAAGTCACAAAACCGGGCCAGAGCTAGCCACGCCGTCAAATTGCCGGGACTTGGTTAGCTTGCGGCGTAAATTCGCCGGCATTAGCTCCCAACGACGCCCCGGGATGGCCCCGGCAATGACCTTTACGGGCCAGCCGTGGCATAGTCGCCCGAACCGATTCGCCGCCTGTGCGGCCCTCAAAGCGCATCAAGATATATGTCCAAGCAGTTGAAAACAAAAGACAAAGACGATTTGTTCCAGGGCAGTGAGCCGAAGGGGCGCGCAAGCGCCGCGAAGGCCGCTCCGCGCGCGAGCGGTGGCGAGGCCGATTACACGGCCGCCGACATCGAGGTGCTCGAGGGCCTGGAACCGGTGCGGCGCCGGCCCGGCATGTATATCGGCGGCACCGACGAAAAGGCGCTGCACCATCTGTTCGCCGAAGTCATCGACAACTCGATGGACGAAGCGCTGGCGGGACACGCGACCTTCATCGGCGTCGAGCTCTCTGCCGACGGGTTCCTCACCGTCACCGACAACGGCCGCGGCATTCCCATCGATCCGCATCCGAAGTTCCCGAAGAAGTCGGCGCTCGAAGTCATCATGTGCACGCTGCACTCGGGCGGCAAGTTCGACAGCAAGGTCTACGAGACCTCGGGCGGTCTGCACGGCGTCGGCATCTCCGTCGTGAACGCGCTCTCCTCGCGTCTCGAGGTCGAGGTCGCGCGCAGCCAGAAGCTGTACCGCATGAGCTTCGAGCGCGGCCATCCCAAGGGCAAGCTCGAGGATCTCGGCAAGGTCAACAACCGCCGCGGCACCCGCGTGCGCTTCAAGCCCGACACCGACATTTTCGGCGCCAAGGCTGCGTTCAAGCCGCAGCGCCTGTTCAAGATGACGCGCTCGAAGGCCTATCTGTTCGGCGGCGTCGAGATCCGCTGGAACTGCGCGCCCGAGCTGCTCAAGGGTGTCGAGGACGTGCCGGCGGAAGCGACCTTCCACTTCCCTGGCGGCCTCAAGGATTATCTGGCGGCCGCGATCCACGCCGACACGCTGGTGCACCCTGATATCTTCTCCGGCAAGTCGGGCCGCAACGGCGCGCATGGCGCCTGCGAATGGGCCGTGGCCTGGACCGCTGATGCCGACGGCTTCCTGTCGTCCTACACCAACACGGTGCCGACGCCCGATGGCGGTACGCACGAATCCGGCCTGCGCAGCGCACTCTTGCGCGGCCTGAAGGATCACGCCGAGCGTGTCGGCCAGGGCAAGCGCGCAGCCTCCATCACCTCCGAAGACGTGATGGTGGGCGCGGCCGTGATGCTTTCGGTGTTCGTGCGCGAGCCTGAATTCCAGGGCCAGACGAAAGACCGTCTCGCCACCGCGGAAGCGCAGCGTATCGTCGAGCAGGCGATGAAGGATCCGTTCGACCATTGGCTGTCGGGCAATCCGAACATGGCCAACCGGCTGCTCGACTTCGTCATCGACCGCGCCGAGGAGCGGCTGCGGCGGCGGCAGGAGAAAGAGACCGCGCGGAAAACCGCAGGCAAGAAACTGCGCCTGCCCGGCAAGCTCGCCGACTGCACCGACGCCGGCACCGAGGGCTCCGAGCTCTTCATCGTCGAGGGCGACTCGGCCGGCGGCAGTGCCAAGCAGGCGCGCGACCGCAAGACGCAAGCCGTACTGCCCTTGCGCGGAAAGATCCTCAACGTGGCTTCCGCCGGCAAGGACAAGCTGACCGCGAACGCCCAGCTCTCCGATCTCGTGCAGGCAATCGGCTGCGGCCAGCTGTTGCATTACCGCGAAGAGGATCTGCGCTATCAGCGCATCATCATCATGACCGACGCCGACGTCGACGGCGCGCACATCGCCTCGCTGCTGATCACCTTCTTCTACCGGCAGATGCCGAAGCTGATCGACGAAGGGCATCTCTTCCTCGCAGTGCCGCCGCTCTACAAGCTGACCCACGGCACCAAGTCGGTCTATGCGCGCGACGACAAGCACAAGGACGAGCTGATCAAGAGCGCCTTCAACGCCAACGCCAAGGTCGAGGTGAACCGCTTCAAAGGCCTCGGCGAGATGATGCCGGCGCAGCTCAAGGAAACCACCATGGATCCGAACAAGCGGACGCTACTCAAGGTGGTCCTGCTGCCCGACGACCGCGACACCACAGCGGATTCGGTGGAGCGCCTGATGGGCACCAAGGCCGAAGCGCGCTTTGCCTTCATCTCCGACAAGGCCGAGTTCGCCAGCGACGAGCTGCTCGACGTCTGACCCCCGCGATTCCCCTTCAAAAGCCCCGGCCCGATGCCGGGGCTTTTCATTTTGGGGGCGGTGCACAGGCCTTTGCCGGTGATTCATCCATGGCGGCCCGCCTCTGGGGCGGGCGACTCGGCCAGCGACTCACAGGGGGCGAAGCCGCCCCGCGGCTGAGGCAGGATTGCCTCCATTTCGAACAAAGCCGAATTCCTAACGAAAAGTTACCGAAAGAGAAGGACCGAAGATCCGCGCAACGCTATGAATCCGCTATGTTTTTTAAAATTCTGCAATGACACTCCGGAACCGGGGCTTGGGGGCGTTTTCCGGCGACTGTGCCTGCCCTGCAACAGCATTTCGGCGAGAACCGTCTATAGTCCGGGCATCAGATCACACGGACTTCAGTGCGCTCGCGCCTGCTACGAACCTAAGGTTGGGGATTTCATCATGAAGAAGATTGCTCTCGCGCTGACCGCAGTTGCGGCGATGACCGGTTCGGCTTCTGCCGCTGACCTCGCTGCCCGTCCCTACGTGAAGGCCCCGGTGGTTGCTCCGGTTGCCAACTGGACCGGCTTCTACGTGTTCGGCGGTGGCGGCGGCGGTCTCTCGAACTCGGACCAGAGCGTCGTCTCGACCTTGACCGGCACCCCGCTCACGATCACCCAGCGTCAGGGTGGTTCGGGCTGGTTCGGCACCGTCGGTGCTGGCTACGACTGGCAGTTCAACAGCACCTGGGTCGCCGGCGTGTTCGCTGACGGTCAGTTCGGCAGCATCCGCGCCACCGTGCAGGATCCGCTCCTCGGCCTCACCGGCAACCAGAAGCTGGAAGACTCCTGGGCCGCCGGTGTGCGCCTCGGCTGGCTGGTCGCTCCGAACGTTCTCTCCTACGTCAACGGCGGTTACTCGGGCGCCCACTTCGGCAGCACCAACTTCTCGACCCTGGCTGGCGGCCCGACCACCGTTCGCCTCAACGGCTACAACCGCAATGGCTGGTTCGTCGGTGGTGGCGTCGAGAACAGCCTGAACATCTTCGGCATCTCCTCGCCCGGCTGGTTCATGAAGACCGAGTATCGTTCTGCCTTCTACGACACCAAGACCCAGGACGAGATTTCGACCATCACCAACCTGCCGACCGGCGTGAACAGCATCCGCGCCAACAACTGGAACCAGACGATCTCCACCTCGCTGGTCTACCGCTTCAACTGGACCGGTCCGGTCGTCGCCAAGTACTGAGCTTAAAAGTACTGAGCTTAAAAGTACTGAGCTTAAAAGTACTGAGCTGAACGAAAGTTCAAGCGTCAAAGCCCCGGCTTCGCCGGGGCTTTTTCGTTATGAGGCTCCAGCTAGCGCGCAACACTCGCCTTCAACGACCGATAGGCGCCAGCGAGCTGAGTTTCGATGGCGATCCAGTCCGCCTCGGTGATGGCCTCGCCACGCGCGTCGCGATAAGCCATCGCTTCAGCCCGCCCGATCCCGAACTGCGTGATGTCCGCGTCGTCTGCACTCTTGCCATAGGTCAGCGCCGCCACGCGTGCGATGGTCAGCCCATAGTCCCGGGGACCAACGGCCTCGCGGCGTGCCTGCCACCAGTCGAGCTCGAGACGGGCCGCCTCCTCAACGTCGAACGCCACGGGCGCGGCCGCGGCGAAATCGCGGTAATACGCCACGAGCGCCGGCAGCGCCGTCCCCGCCTCCTGCCGTGAGTGCGTCGGCTGGAACGCCTTGGCCGCCTCGGCCGCGCTGAGCGCGACGTGCAGGCTCGTGAACGGGGATAAACCGAACTGGGTCCGCGTCGAGGCGTAGAGATGATAGAACAGCGCGGCATAGCGCTTGTCGTAATAGTCGCGCCACATCGCGGCCTCGAGCCGTGCCATCTCGGCCGGATCGAACGCCCGCAGATCCGCCTGGCGCGGAAGTCCGGCATAAGCCGCGACAAGCATGGCCGCAGCAGCTGCGCCCAAGATCACCTTGCGCCCAGAGATCAGCTTGCGCACGGACATGCATCCTCCCCGCGACTTTGGGTCAGCAGCCATTGTATCCGAACTGAAGCTACGGCTAGTCTGGCGGGAAGTTTTCGTGACCGGCGGCGATCGTTCCTTGCTGCGGGTCGCGACAGAATCAGACCGATGGGGAGGAATGCATGCGCAGATTTCTGCTGGTCGCAGGCCTGTTTGCCCTCGCTGTCGGGCTGCTCTGGATCGGACAGGGCACGGGCACCCTCGCCTGGCCGCGATCGAGCTTCATGATCAACCAGCTGCAATGGGCCGGCTATGGCGCTGCCATGGCCGGCTTCGGGCTGGTCCTGATCTGGCAGAGCAACCAATAAAAGAAACCAGGAAATAAAAGCATGACATCCAACCGGTTCGATCTCCGCGGCAAGGTCGCGATCGTCACAGGAGGCAATGGCGGCATCGGACTTGGCCTTGCACATGGGCTCGCCGACGCCGGCGCCGATATCGCCGTGGTCGGACGCAACGAAACCAAATCGGCCGCAGCCGTCGCCGATCTCAAAGCACGCGGCGTGAGGGCGATATCAGTCGCCACCGATGTCACCGACAAGGCCGCGGTCGCGGCGATGATCGACCGTGTCGTCAGGGATCTCGGCCGCATCGACATCCTGATCAACAATGCCGGCATGAGCATCCGCAAGCCGCCGCACGAGCTCGAGCTCGACGAGTGGAACAAGGTGATCGACACCAACCTCACCAGCGCCTTCGTCTGCTCGAAGCTGGCCTATCCGGCGCTGAAGGCATCGGGCAATGGCAAGGTGATCAACATCGGCTCGATGATGTCGATCTTCGGCGCCAGCTTTGCGACGGCCTATGCTGCGAGCAAGGGCGGCATCGTGCAGTACACGCGTGCCTGCGCCAACGCCTGGGCGCCCGACAACATCCAGGTCAATGCGATCCTGCCGGGCTGGATCGACACCGATCTCACCCGTGGCGCGCGCAAGCAGGTCTCGGGCCTGCACGAGCGCGTCCTGGCACGCACGCCGGCGGGGCGCTGGGGCGACATCGACGACTTCGCCGGCATCGCCGTGTTCCTCGCATCAGCCGCATCGAACTTCGTCACGGGCACCGCGATCCCCGTCGATGGCGGGTTCTCCGTGATGGCATAACGATCCACGAAAAAAGCCCCGGCGAGCGCCGGGGCTTTTGCATGACGCGCGTAGGCGAGAGAAACTCAGTACTTCGCCACGACCGGTCGTCCCCAGTTGAAGTGATAGTTGATGCCGGCGCGCACGATATTGTCAGTGAGATGGGTCGACTGGAACGTACAGCATCCCGTCACTGTGTTCTGGAAGAAGCCCTTGCTGCCAAGATCCATGTAGAGATATTCGAACTTCGCCGACCAGCTCGGCGCAAACCCCCACTCAACGCCGGCGCCCGCAGTCCAACCCGCAAACGACTGTGTCTCGGTGGCACCGATGGCGCCTGCCGTCCCGGCAGCGGCCGTCGGGTCGAACTCACGGATCCTCAGATCCGCGAAAGCGCCGCCAGCGGTGCCGTAGAGCAGCACTGTCGGTATTACCGCGTAGCCGATGCGGCCGCGGATGGTCGCGATGTAACTCTGCGACACGTCTTCCCTGAAGGTCGGAACGAACGGCGGCGCTATCAGGTTCGAGCTACCAGTTTCGCCGGACCACGAGCCATCGCCCTCGATGCCGAACACCCACCGATTCCACTGATAGTTACAGCCGAGAGTGCCGCCGACCAGGCCGCCGCTGATGTCGCCAGCAGTCTTCAGAGCTCCGGCGGTGCCGTTGACGACACCATTGTTCGTACCGTTACTGGTTGCCCGATCGCGTCCCCAGGATCCGCCACCTTCAATACCCACGTAGCAGCCGGTCCAGCTATAGGGGACAACAGCAGGTGCAGGAGGTGCCTTAAGCGCCATGTCAGCGGCAGACGCTGCACCCGTGAGCGTCGTCAAGACCAGCGAAACAGAAGCGAGTGCCCACCCAAAACGTGTGTTCATGGCCATTCCCCAATGCCTTCAATTTCAATTCTAAAATCCTAAGGGGGCAATGGAGGAGCGACCACGTGGAACCGCGTTCGGCGATGGATGTCCGTTCACTTTCCATCCACGAGTTGCACGAATGCTACAGAATCAGTATTCCGATACTGACGTCTTTCGCCCATATGCACACGGCAGTGTACATCTCGGTTTCGCGACCGCATCTGACGCTGTCCGAATCGACTCGCATGTACGGGCAAAAAAGAAGCCCCGGCCGAGGCCGGGGCTTTGAATTTTTGGCGGTGATGTTTCTTGTCTTGCTAGTCGTTCGTTGCGTCGAACCTCGTGCTCAGTACCGGGCGATGACCGGTGCGTCGAATTTGTAGCTGGCGCGGACGACAGCCCACTGGATGTCGCGCGGCTTGGCATCAAAGGTGTAGTTGGCCGCGGTGCCGCCGAGCTGGTAGGTCTGGCTGCCGAAAGCCGCGTAATTGTACTCGAGGCCCACGATCCAGTTGCGGGTGATGCCGTATTCCCAGCCGGCGCCGACGGTCCAGCCGTTGGCCCAGTGGGTCTGACCGCCCGTACCCGCCACAACCGGGTCTGTGACCGAGAGCCTGTTATTGACGCCGGCGTAGCCGCCCTTGACGTAGAACAGGTTGTTCTGAACCGCGAAGCCAGCGCGACCGACGACAGTCGCGAGAACGTTGGCGCGCCAGGAGAACACGTCGTTCGCCGGGCCGAAAACGGTGTTCCGGAACGAACCCTTGTTGTCGAGGCCCGAGATCGTGCCTTCCATGCCGAACACGTAGTTGTTGGCCTGCCAGTTGTAACCGATCTGGGCGCCGCCCATGATGCCCGAGTTGCGCTGACGGAAGCCCTGTCCCGGAACGAGATCGCCGAAGCCGCCGCCGTTGCCGCTGTTGACGAACTGCTCGTTGGTCCAGGCGCCACCGATGTGGCCACCGACATAGAAGCCGGTCCAGTTGAACAGCGGCTCGATGTAGGCAGGTGCCTTGGTGTAAGGACGCGCGGCGAGATCGGCGGCGGAAGCCGCGCCGGTCGAAACCAGAGCGGTCGTGCAGGCGAAGGCAGCAATCAATTTGTTACGCATGGTACACCCCGTGTCCTTTGATGGGCGCACGCTCACACGCAGTTCTTACTCAAATTTGAATCAACAAAGTTAAGGCGCCGGATTGGCGTTTGGCGGTCCTTGAATCCGCGGGCGCTGTTGCACGCGCGCAACGCGGATGCCGCAATTTAACGCGGCATTATCCCTACCAAATCGCTGCGTCAGGATGCCGGCGAATGCACGTGCTCGGGCCGCACACCGATGGCGATGAAGCGCGCCGGAATGCCCTGCAGCCACGGCGAAGCGGAAATCAGGCGCAGGAGCAGCGGCACCTTGAGTGGCTGGCCGTCGCCTTTAAGCGCGCTGCTGACGATGTTGTTCTGCACGACCACCTGCATCGCCTGGGTCATCTTCACCGGGAACTCGCGGCGGCGCCTGACGGCATCGAGCTCAATCTCGGACGGACAGCCGCGCGTCAGCTTCTCTGCGAGCAGGTTTGCGGTCGCGACCGCATCCTGCACGGCCAGATTGACGCCGACGCCGCCAACCGGCGACATCGCATGCGCGGCGTCGCCGATACAAAGCAGCCCGGGCCGCGTCCAGTGGCTGAGACGGTTGATCGCGACCGTCAGCAACTTCACGTCGTCGAAGCTCTTGACGTCGGCGATGCCGTGTTTGAGCACCGGCGCCATGCGCACGACATCGTCGAGCAGCGCCTGTAGTCCCCTCGCCTTCACCGCATCATGTTGTCCCTTGGCGATGACATAGGCGCATTGCCAGTAATCGCCGCGGTCGAAGGTGACCATCATCTTGCCGGGTTCGATGCGCGCAAACAGGTTCTCGGTTTCGTCAGGCTTGCGGCCCACGCGGAACCAGAGCACGTCCATGGGCGCACCGATCTCCTCGACGGCGAGGCCCGCGCGCTCGCGCACCGTCGAGTGACGGCCGTCACAGGCGATGGTGAGATCGGCCTCGATGTCGATATCGCCGTCAGGCGTCCTCGCGCGCACGCCCGCGATCGTATCGCCGCGGCGGATCAGGTCGACCGCCTCGGTGTTCATCAGCACGTCGAGCGAGGAGAAACGCTTGCCGGCCTCGCGCAGGAAATTGAGAAAATCCCATTGCGGCATGAAGGCGATGAAGGGGTATTTCGTGTTCAGCCGGCTGAGATCGGCGATCCGCACCTTGGTGCCGCCGAACAAGCCGTCCATCTTTTGCAGGCGCTGATGCGGCAGTTTGAGGAAGCCGTCGATGAGGCCGAGCTCGTCCATCACCTGAAGCGTCGAGGGATGCACGGTGTCGCCGCGAAAGTCGCGGAAGAAATCAGCATGCTTCTCCAGCACCACGACATCGATGCCCGCGCGTCCCAGCAGATAGCCGAGCATCATGCCCGCAGGCCCGCCGCCGACGATGCAGCAGCGGACCTTGCGGACGCGCGACGGACGCTGTTCCGGGGTGACTGTCTCCATGACCCGACCTTCGCTGCTGCACCACTGGAGTGATTGTAGCGCCAGCGAGTGTCGGGAGCATGTTCAATCTGGGCAACCGCTCAATTGTTGCTGCGGTTGGAGGTGCGGAAGGTCTTGATCTCCGACACGCTGCCGTCGCGGTAGGTCAATTCGACCGACATGAACTGCGTCGTGGGCGGGAGCTTCTGATAGAGCATGCTGCGCGAGGGGTCTGCGAGAGGATCGCGCATGTCGCAGGGCGGCATCTTCAGGACCTGGTTCGGCACCGCCGTGTCGATACCGATCCGCGCCTCGCGGATGGCGCAGCGATAGGAAATCAGATGGCTGTAATAGACCAGCAGGCCATTGAACTCGCGGAACGACAGCCAGCTCGTGGCGGTCATGTCGAGGATCTTGCGATAGTCGCGGACCAGTGCAGCCTCGGGATCGAACTTGATCGGGAACGGGCCCTGCATGTCGCCGGAGGCGTCGACATAGCGCACCTCGATGGTGCCGGCCTGGGCATCCACCGGCAGCTCGATCGAGGGGTTCGGCATCCGCTTGCGGGTACGCGGATCGAGCGTGTCCATGAATCCGGTCTCACGGAAATCGCCATTGCCGGCCATGCGCCATGAAATGCCGATGGTGGGATCTGCGAAGGAGAACGTCACGCTCCAGCCGCCATTGTGCCGCGAGAAGCTCGCGATCGGCGCATTGGTGCTTTCCTCCTTCTGCACGCGCGGCACCGATACCGGCGGCAGCGCCGCGACCTTCTGCGGCGGATCGGCCGGACGCGCTGCGGCTGCCGCCGTGTCCTTGGCGACGCCACTGAGGAAGACGTCGTCGACCATCTGGTCGAAATAAACCGGCACCTGCTTGTGCTTGACGGTGTCGGCCATCTCGCTGACCAGACGGCGCGTGTGCTGCGCAACCTGCACGAGGTTCTCACCAGGCTGTAGCAGCTCCTTGGCGAAGGTGCGCGTAAACACCGAATTGGGATTGGCATCGTCGTTGGAGAGGCGATCGAGCGCGGTCTGGCGCGGCCCCGCCGAGAACACCGAGAACACACCTTCGGGCAGCTGCGTCATTGGTGCGAGACCGCCGCCACCGGCGACCGCGCGCGTTCCTGCACGCTCGAAGGGATTATTGCGGCAGGCATCGAACACCAGGATTGCGGTGCGCGCCTTCTTGTTCTGGAGGCGCTCGACGACGCGGTCGGCGAGAATGGAGGCGTCGCGCACCAGCTCTTCCTGGCCCTCCGTCGCCGCCGGCACGTCGGTCGGCAGCAGATAGTTCTGGCCCGCGATTTCGAAACCGTGGCCGGCGTAGAAGAAGAACGCGGTGTCGCCGGGTTCGACCACCCTGTCGAAGGCGAGCAGTGTCTCGGAGAATTGCTGACGGTTCTGGTTTTCGGCGACCATGACCTGGAAGCCGAGCTGCTTCAGCGTGTCGCCCATGGTGCGGGCGTCGTTCACGGCCTTCACGAGCTTCGGCACGTTCTTGTAGTCGTTGTTGCCGATCACGAGCGCGACGCGCTTCTCGGCATGGGCGGCACTTGCGAAGCCGGTGAGGCTCGCCGCCACACCAAGGGCTGCCAGAGTTCTGAAAAGCCGACACCTCATCGTAAATTTCCCCTTGCAGCACGGCTCGCGGCGGCACCCTGCGGGCCCCTCTCGCCTTTGCTGTGATAGTCGGTCCAGCCGCGACGACGGTTCAACCGGTCCGTCCCCGTGGTTCCATCATCTAGCTATGGCAGATTCCGCTGGAATCTGCTTTTTCTAGGGCAATTGCGCGTAAGCGAGGGGCTGCCGTGTATCGCTGGTGTACAGACGAAGTCGAACCTCATGACCGCTTCGACTATTGGCGCGAGGTCCGCGCCAAAGGGCTGTTCGGGGTCACCGCTGAGCTCGCGCGCGAACAGCGCGCAGGGTTTTACGGGGAATTCTCGCTGAGCCAGGTCGGCAATGGCGGCCTCGTCGAGCTGAAGGCCTCGCCCTATGCGGTCGAACGGAGCCGATCCGACATCAGCTACGCGCCGGGTGACAGCATCTGCGTCTACCAGCAGCTTGGCGGCGGCGGCTGGTTCGGCGGCATGCGCTCCAGCGATTTCGCCATTGCCAATGGCAGCTTTGCCACCAGCCATACCGACCTGCCCTACCGCACCAGACCGCTGGGCGAAGCCGGCTTTCATCTGCGCATCCTGAAGATCCCGGTCAGCGGCCTTGCGACGCAGGACAGGCGCATGCGCGAGCTTGCGCCCAAGACGTTCAGCGATGCCACCCTGGCGCCATTGCTCGATGCCTGTTTTGCCGATCTCGGCGATGCGGCCGCGATCGATGGTGCGCCTGATGCCGCCCCGCTGGTGCAGGCGCTCGGGCATCTGGCGCTGATCGAGCGCGGCATCGTCAGGCCTGGTAGCCGGCGCGGACAGGCCGCGCTGCGGACCGCCCGCCTGTCGATGGCGCGGCGCCTGATCGCGCGTCATTTGCAGGACCCGGATCTGGCGCCGGCACGGGTGGCCGAGCTGCTCGGCGTCT
>Ga0209148_1000877_pt1 | contig 20805 bp, 19 predicted proteins | sample AraplaCol_mMF_r2_2_FD_184288 | JGI IMG/M metagenome (GOLD analysis project Ga0209148, IMG submission 184288) | Arabidopsis root microbial communities from North Carolina, USA - plate scrape CL_Col_mMF_r2 (SPAdes) (version 2) | ecosystem: Host-associated > Plants > Roots > Endosphere | place... | reverse complement strand
CGAAGAGACGATCGAGGTGACGGAAGAAGCTGCCTCGCGACGGGTCCCGGTGATCGGCATCTCCGACAGCTCGGTCAGTCCGCTGAAGCGCCACGCCGCCGTCTATTTCGAAATCAAGGATGCGGAGGTGAAAGGCTTCCGTTCCCTCACCGCCTCGCTCAGCCTGGCCCAAGTCCTGGCCATCGGTGCCGCGGGGGATCAGGGATGAGCCGCTTGTTGGCAGCCAGTTCCTAGCGGTCGCTGTTTAATGAAAAACAGGAAATATCAGCAACAAGGGTACCGTTGCCCCCTCACCCTGTCCCTCTCCCGCGAGGGGAGAGGGAACGCTGTTGCCGGCAACCATCTGTACCGGTGTAGCCAATAGCTGGCTAACGACACCGTTCTTTTTCAGAATTCACGGAGCTATCTGACCGCAGATGGCAAGAGGGTCGACGCTCGAATAAGTCCAGGACAGGGAAACAGCGTCCCCTCTCCCCTCGCGGGAGAGGGACAGGGTGAGGGGCGAGCGATGGCCGCCTTATGTCCTTCCTACCCGAATGTAAAAGCATAGGCCCGCACGCCGGGATCGAGGAACTCGATCTCGAAGGTATGCTCACCCACTGGCTCCGCCTGGCGCACCAGCTGGTACAGCTTCACATCGCGGGCCGTGCCCCAGCCATCGGCATCGGTATCGGTGCCGTGATTGACGCCCGGTGCAGTGCCATCGATGGTGACCCGGAAGCGGATCTCCTTCCCGGGCTGCGCCGGCCCCATGACGAGATGCAGGTCGCGGGCATGGAAACGGTAGGTGATCCGGCCCGGCACCTCATTGAGCGTCGCGAATTCGCTGCCGATGGTCCAGGTGCCGGAGAGGCCCCACCAGTTGAGCGCCAAGTCGGCCGGCGTCTGGTAGCGGGTGGCAGTGTCGGCCGCCCCGCTGCGCGAGGCGAAATTCGTCGCCTTGTCATAGCCGATATAGGTCTCGCCGGAATAAAGGTCGCGTTCATCCGGCGCGGCCTGGGTGCCAGGTCCATTGACCGGCGCGATCTCGGAATTGACCTGCGCGCCTTTCGCTTCGGTGAGCAGCTTCTGGATCAGTGCTTCCGACTGCTCGTAATCGCCTTCGCCGAATTTCTGGTCGCGGATACGGCCATCGGCGCCGATGAAATAGAGGGCGGGCCAGGCTTCGTTGCCGAAAGCCTGCCAGATGCCGAAGTCGTTATCCTGGATGACCGGATAGGTGACGCCGAGTGTGGCGATCGCCTGGCGGACATTGGCAGCCTCCTTCTCGAAGGCGAATTCCGGTGTGTGGACGCCGATGACGACGAGGCCCTGGTCCTTGTATTTCTCCGCCCAGGCGCGGACATGCGGCAGGTTGCGCAGGCAATTGATGCAGGAATAGGTCCAGAAATTCACCACCACCACTTTGCCCTGCAAATCTGCGGGGTGCAGTGGCGGCGTGTTCAAGGGCGCGCTGCCGTCGAGCAGGGTTCGCAACGCAGGCGATAAGGCCGGTGTCGCGGCCTGCGCGCTCGTGCTGAATGCTGCCGAGCCGGTGGCGGCAACCAGCTTCTGCTCCAGCCGCGACGTGGCATCGGCGGAGAGCCGGGTGAGGAAGCCGGTGTCGGCGCCGAACCAGATCGCGCCAGCGCTCGCCACCACGGCAGCGCCGATCACGCGCCGGAAACCTTCATTCCAGGAAGCCGGCCGCCTCATCAAACCGAGGAAGCGTTGCCCCAGCAGAACCGCGGCCGCCAATGACGTCGCCGCGCCCAAGCCATAGGCGAGCAGCAGCAGGCCGGTTTCCAGGCTGGGGCCATTGAGGGCGGCACCACTCAGGACGAGGCCTAGGACCGGCCCCGCGCAGGGCGCCCAGATCAGGCCGGTGGCGACACCGAGCAGCACCGAATGCATCCGGCTCAGGCCCTGCGCGTCACGCTGCCTGCCGGCCCATTGCGACAGCTGAGCGCCAGCGGCGGCGGCCGGCCGCAGCAGGCGCTCGGCCAAAGCCGGGAACAGCAGCGTCAGGCCGAACAAGGCGAGCAGCACCAGGATGAGGCTGCGGGCCTGGTGGTTCACCTCGACGGCCCAGCCGCCGGCGAAGGCGGCGAGGCTGGCGATGCCGGCGAAGGCAATCGCGAGGCCGAGCAGCATCGGCAGGCTCTCGCGCCGAAAGCTCTTGCCGGTACCCGCCAGGACGAAGGGCAGGATCGGCAGGATGCAGGGCGAGGCGATGGTGAAGATGCCGGCGAGAAAGCTGAGGACCAAGAGTGTCATGTGATGCACCTTGCAAGTTCATATCTCGGGCTTGGGAGGCAAGCCCCTCCGTTGCCCGACGGCAGTCGCACGGGCTGAGGAAATGGTCGGTTGTTGCGCGGCCGATATTCTTGCCGGCATCAGCCGCGCAAGAGCGCCGCGGATGATGCCGGCAAGTACCTAGAGTGTGGCGACGTCGATGATGGCCTGGGCGAAGGCCTGTGGGGCTTCCTGCGGCAGGTTGTGGCCGATGCCGCCGCTGATCAGGCGATGCTGATACTTGCCGCCGAACTTCTTGGCATAGGCGGCGGGTTCGGGATGTGGTGCGCCATTGGCATCGCCTTCCATGGTGATCGTCGGCACGGTGATGACCGGTCCGCCGGCGAGCTTCTCTTCCAGCGCATCATATTGCGGATCGCCGGCCGCGAGACCGAGGCGCCAGCGGTAGTTATGGATGACGATGTCGACATGATCGGGATTGTCGAAGGCCGCAGCCGAGCGGTCATAAGTGGCATCGTCGAAATGCCATTGCGGCGAGGCGAGCTGCCAGATCAGCTTGTTGAAGTCTTTTGTGTTCTTGGCATAGCCGATGCGGCCGCGCTCGGTGGTGAAATAGAACTGATACCACCAGGCCAGCTCTGCCTTGGGCGGCAAGGGCTGGCTGTTGGCCTTGACGCTGCCGATCAGATAGCCGCTGACTGAGACCAGCGCCTTGCAGCGTTGCGGCCACAAAGCGGCGACGATATCGGCGGTACGAGCCCCCCAGTCATAGCCGCCGAGAACCGCCTTCTCGATCTTCAAGGCATCCATCAGGGCGATGACATCGAGGGCGAGAACCGATTGCTGACCGTTGCGGAAGACCGCGTTATCGCGCAGCCGCGTGGTGCCATAGCCGCGGAGATAAGGCACGATCACATGATAGCCGGCCGCCGCCAGGGCAGGGGCGACATCGACATAGCTGTGGATGTCATAAGGCCAGCCGTGCAGCAGGATGACGGCAGGGCCATCAGCCGGCCCGGCTTCGGCATAGCCGATATTGAGCGGACCGGCATCCACCTGCTTCAATGTCGCGAAGGTAGTATGGGTCCCCGGCGTCACCGCCGGCACGCTATCGGCCTGGGCGCCGGCGATCATGCCGAACTGGCTGGCGGCCAGGGTCATGCCAGCGGCGGTAAGTGCGGCGGCGCCGAGAAAGCGACGGCGATGCAGGTTGATTTCTTCCACGCTCGTGTCGGTATGCATCGGGAATTCTCCTCGTCCGGTAATCTGCGGGTGGTGGTCAGTTGGCTGGCTGTCGTCTCTTGTAACAAGAAGGGGCGATACAAGGGATAAAACGAAGGTATGGGGTGACGGGGTTGTGAACCCCTTGATGAAGCAGCCTGCCTGGCTGCGCGGACCGGCAGGCCACCTCATCTTCGCCGTCGGTTGCGCAAATCCTGTGCAACTGACGGCCTGATCGGTCAGATCACGTTGAGGCTGACGTTGATGTTGCCGCGCGACATCTTCGAATAGGGGCAGAGCTGATGCGCGCCCTCGACCACCGCCTGGGCGGTCTCGCGCGGCAGGCCCGGCAGGCTGACATTGAGGCGGGCCTGCAGGAAATAATCGCCATCCGTGGTGCCGAGATCGACTTCGGTATCGACCGCGACATCCGTCGGCAGTGTCACCTGCAATTTCGTCGCGGCACGCCCCATGGCGCCGATGAAGCAGGCCGACCAGCCGGCGGCGAAAAGCTGTTCCGGATTGGTGCCAGCCCCGCTGCTGCCGGGGCGCGACAGTTTGACGTCCAGCCGGCCGTCCGAGCTGCGGGCAGCACCCTCGCGACCGCCGGTCGTATGGGTCTGGGCGGTATAGAGCACGTTTTCGATCTGGGTCACGGCCATGGCTGGGCTCCTGGAGAATAAGATTTAACGTATACGCTTAAATCGGATCCGATATAAATATATCAAACCGGACAAATGTCAACCCCTTCCGATTTAATCGGATGCGATCTATATATAAGAACGAAATGTGACGTCTCTCGGATTCCCGGCTGCAGCGCTAGGTCCCAGTTCGGGCGGCCTGCCCCGAGCAGAGGCGGGATGAAAGATATGGAGATAACAGATGAAAGATCCGACATCCCTGCAGGCGCCCAACGCCGATACCGGTGCGGCGACAAAGCGTCCCGATCCGAAGGACCCGAAGATCCGCAAGCTGTCGGATTTCCTCTGTTTCGCGATCTATTCGGCCAATCTCGCCTTCGGCCGGGCCTATAAGCCGCTGCTGGACAAATTGGGTCTCACCTATACCCAATACGTGACGATCGTCTCCCTTTGGGAAGAGGACGACATCACGGTGGGCGATCTCGGCGACAAGCTGTTCCTGGAATCGAACACCCTGACGCCGATCCTGAAAAAGCTGGAAGCCTCAGGCTATCTTGAGCGCCGCCGCGATCCCGCGGATGAGCGCCAGGTGCGGATCCACCTGACCGAGGCGGGCCGTCGTCTGCGCGAGGAGGCACTGCATATCAATCTGCTCTCGGCGACCGGGCTGGAGCCGGAGGAGTTCTCCAAGATGCAAAAGGGCGTGGTGAAGCTCCGCACCAATCTCATCAACGCGATGGAAGAGAAGAAGTAAGACGCAAAGAACAACGCGGCCGTTGCCGGAAACGGCCGCTCAGAAATACGCCTTCAGGTTCCGTCGGATGCGCTCCTTCACCGGCTCGTCGGTGATCTCCGGTGCAAAGCTGTTGCCGGTGACCGCTTCATAGAGCGCGATGTATTTGCGCGTGAAGTCGATCAGCGTTGCTTCGGGGATGGCCGGAATCGGTTCGCGATAGGGATCGCATTGGCTGGCGATCCACAGGCGCAGGAATTCCTTGTCGAGGCTCTCCGGTTCCTGGCCGGCGGCATGGTGGGCGGCATAGCTGCCGGCCTGCCAATAGCGGCTGCTATCCGGGGTCAGGATCTCGTCGGCCAAAGTCAAACGACCGTCGGCATCGAGGCCGAATTCGAATTTGGTATCGACCAGGATCAGACCGCGGGTGGCGGCAAGCTCGCGCCCCTTGGCAAACAGTGCCAGCGACACCTCGGCGACCTCATCCCACAGCTTCTGGCTCAGATGCCTGCCGGCGACGATCTCGGCCGCCGTGGTCGGCGCGTCATGCTGGCCGGCCGCTGCCTTGGTGGTCGGCGTGATGATGGTTGTCGGCAGCTTGTCGTTCTTCTTCAGGCCGTCCGGGAAACGGATGCCATACATCTCGCGCTTGCCGTCCCGGTACATCGGCCAGATCGAGGTATCGGTCGAGCCGGTCAGGTAATCGCGCACCACGACTTCCACCGGCAGCATCTCCAGACGCCGGCCGACCACGACATTCGGATCGGGATAGTCGAGCACATGATTGCGGCAGATATCGGCAGTGGCGAGGAACCAGAAGCGGGCGATCTGGGTCAGAAGCTCGCCCTTGAACGGAACGGCGGCCAGGATCTGGTCGAAGGCGCTTTGCCGGTCGGTGGAGATCAGGATCCGCCGACCGTCCGGCAGGTCATAATTCTCCCGCACCTTGCCGCGATAGTAGTTCGGCAATTCCGCGAAGGCCGCTTCGGTGAGCACGCGGGGAATGGCGGCGCGGATAATATCGGCAGAGAGCATGGAGATCCTTCCGGGCAAAAGAGGGCCGAGTTATGGCACCAAGACCGGCAGCGGGCAATCACGCGGGCGTCAGGGGCCGGTAGGGCCGGTCCGGCCAAGCTCGGTCCAAACGAGTATTGTCCGGTCGGCCAGGAAGGGAGCTGGTCAGGTTAGGCCCGGCTAGGATGGACCACCAGGCCCGCAGAATCTTGCGGATGGCAGAAAATCGCCCTTGAAACAGGCGCCAGCCTCTCTATTTAATCGGATACGATTAAATCGTATCCGCTAAAAATGTTACCGGATTTGTCGCTGATCACCAGCTAACCATTGATGATGAAAGGATAACTCCATGTCCAAGATCGAAAAAGTCCTGCTGACCGGCAAGACCCACACCGTGGCGACCCGTCGCGAGGGCAGCAGCCGTGTTGACCATGCCCGCCTCGACATCAAGCTCTCGACGCCGAATGTCCCGAAGGGCGATCTCGCCTTCAATGCGGTCCAGGCCCATCCGACGGCGGAGCAGTTCTTCGCCGGTGCCTGGTCGGCTTGCTACACCGGCGCGATCGATCTTGCCGCCCAGGCCCGCAAGGTGACCCTGCCAGCCGATCTCGCGGTCGATATCGAGGTCGATCTGGGCCAGACGGGCAGCGCTTACTTCCTGCAAGCCCGCATCAATGTGACGGCGCCGGGCCTCACCCAGGACCTCGCCGAGGAACTGGCGCATGCCGCACACCAGATTTGCCCGTATTCCAAGGCGGTCAATGGCAATATCGATGTGGTGACCACCGTCCGCACGGCGTAACCGCGCCAGCGATAGAGCGAATACCAGGAAGCGGCCAGTTCGATCCGCGCGGTCAAACCTGCCGCTTTCCGCGCTACATACAGCAAGGAACGAAACCATCATGTTCAGCCATGTCGCGGTCGGCACCAACGACCTCGAACGCGCCAAGCGTTTCTACGATGCCATCCTGGGCCAGCTCGGCTATGCGGAAGGCAGGCTGCGGTCTAAGGGTGATTACGTCTATCTCTCGGAGGCCGGCATTTTCATCGTGACCAAGCCGATCGACGGCCAGCCCGCTACCCGTGCCAATGGCGGCACCATCGGCTTCGCCTGCCGCTCGATCAAGGAGGTCGAGCGCTGGCATGCGGCCGGGATTGCCACCGGCGGAAAAACGGACCAGGATCCGCCCGGTATTCGCAATACCGAGGCCGGCTCCCTATATCTTGCCTATATGCGCGATCCGGACGGCAACAAGCTCTGTGCCATGTATCGGCTTGAGGACCGCCTGGCGGCCTGAAGCGGTGACGATGACAGGCTTTCGAAGGAAAGGAACCGAACCATGACGATGCAAACCGAAACCGCCATCCTGGCTGGTGGCTGCTTCTGGGGCATGCAGGATCTGATCCGGCGCTATCCCGGCGTCATCTCCACCCGCGTCGGTTATAGCGGCGGCGATGTGCCCAATGCCACCTACGGCAACCACGGCACCCATGCCGAGGCGATCGAGATTGTGTTCGATCCGAAGCGGATCAGCTATCGCGACATCCTGGAATTCTTCTTTCAGATCCACGATCCGACCACCAAGAACCGCCAGGGCAACGATATCGGCCTCAGCTATCGTTCAGCGATTTTCTATCGTGATGCTACCCAGAAAGCGGTGGCGGAAGACACCATCGCCGATGTCGACGCCTCGGGGCTCTGGCCTGGCAAGGTGGTGACCGAGCTCGCCCCCGCCGGTCCGTTCTGGCAGGCCGAGCCAGAGCACCAGGATTACCTGGAGCGTATTCCCAACGGCTATACCTGCCACTTCATCCGTCCGGATTGGAAGCTGCCGAAGCGGCAATCCGCCGAATAAGACGCGACCGCATTAACGCGAAAAGGTCGGCCGGCGCTGACATACTCAACAGGCATGTCAGCGCCGGCCGATTGGTTTTCGAGCTTGGACGAGACGGGACGGCCAGGGGCCTCGCGTTGATTGGCCGGATCGTTCTATTGACAGCTCTGGCTGACGGTTTCCTGGGCCTGGGACGCTGTATTGTCGAATTGCTGCGCTTGCTGTTCCAGGGCATCGACCTGCTCCGGCATCTGCTCCTTGCAATAGCGCGCCTTGGCCGCGCCGACCTGATTGATCAGCAGGGTGCCCTTTGCCAGCCAGCAGGTGCCGCCGAGCTGCTGCGCCGTGTTCTGCACCTGCGTGACCCAGGCTGAAACGGCCGTCCCGCTCGAGCAATCCTCCGGATTGTCCGGCGGTGGCGCCGGGAAATCATCCGCCAGCGCCGAAGCTGCGGTCAAGAAAGAGCAACCCGCGATCAGGCCGATCGCTAGAATATGTCTCATCTTATTCTATCCCCCAATCGATCCCCCACCCGATACCAGTATCAACATGGCGGCAGTCTTAATCAACGGGGGACGACCTCTGGACCTGACGCGAATATCTTGAGGCTGCGCCGTCGGTTCGAGGCGTGCAAAAGTCAGCAGCTGTCTGACCGGCCCGTTTCCGAATGAGCGCCCTGGTTCCGGTATTTGTGATGACCGATGATTAGAAGCAGCGGATAGTTTCCCGGACTGATCAGGGATAGGTCGCCGCCCACTCAGATATAGCCGCCGCAGGCGGCCCAGGGGCCCAGGGACCCAGGCAAGCTGAAAATATTTGAAGGAGATGGATGGCATGGGCGCAAAAGGTGGCATTGAACACGTCATTGTCCTGATGCTGGAAAATCGGTCGTTCGACAGCGTGTTGGGCAAGCTCTATCCGAAGGGCGAGACATTCAACGGCCTCTCGGGAGACGAAACAAATCCATCCTCTCTGGGGCCGGTTGCGGTATGGAACGACACAGGCATGGATCCCCGCACCGCGACCATTCCCGACCCTGATCCGGGCGAGCTGTTTGATGACATGAACCTGCAGCTCTTCGGTTTGAACGTCGCGCCAAGCGCCGCGCCGCCGGCGATGGACGGCTTTGTCATGGACTATGTCAGGCAGACGGAAGGGACCAAGCAGCCGGACCCGAAAGCGGTGATGCATTATTTCACGCCGGAGCAGGTCCCGGTGATCAGCCAATTGGCGAAAGCCTTTGGAATCTGCGATCAGTGGCATGCCGCGGCACCCTGCCAGACCTGGCCCAATCGCTTCTTTGCGCATACGGGAACGGCAGGCGGCTATGTCGACAATGCGCATTTCCAGATTCCGTTTACGCATCCGAGTATTTTTCGCCGCATGAGCGACAAGGCCAAGTCCTGGAACATCTATTTCCACGACGTCGCGCAATCGGTCTTGCTTGAAGACATCATCTTGGAGGCGCCCTGGAAGTTCAAAAGATTCCAGCATTTTCTGGATGACGCGCAAAAAGGCCTGTTGCCGAATTACAGCTTCATCGAGCCCAGATATTTCCCGGATCCGCTTGATGGGTCGATTCCCAACGATCAGCACCCGCCGCATAACATGGTCTACGGCGAGCAATTGATCGCAGCCGTCTATAACGCGGTGCGCAGTTCGCCGTGCTGGAAGCAGTCGCTCCTGGTCGTCACCTATGACGAGCATGGGGGATGTTTCGACCATGCGCCGCCGCCGCTTGCTGTGCCGCCTGACAGCCATCGGCAAGACGGCTTTGCCTTCGATCGCTATGGTGTCCGCGTTCCCGCTGTCGTGATCTCACCCTATTGCCCGCCGGGTGCACGTATCCGGAGCGCACCCTCGGGATTGCGGCATGATAAGCCGCCATATCCATTCGATCACACGTCGATTATTTCGACACTGCGCGATCTGTTCGATTTGGGTGGCCAGCTGACCGACAGGGACGCCCATGCGCCTACATTGACCGACGCATTGAGCTTGGCAGATCCATCGAATGACGGGCCGTCGCGCATCGCGGCGCCAGAATATGACCCCTCGGCGGCGGAAGTGGCCGACCGATCACAGGCACCGGCAAACGGGATGCAGACCGTCTTGGCGGCGGCGGGGAGAAGGCTGTCACAGCAGGCCACCGCGACTGCTGGGGCGGTCCCCCTGCCTGTCGGGGCTCCTATCCCACTGAATGCCGAAAAAGCTGGCACCTTGGACGCAGAGACGGCCAGGCAGCACGCGGTCAATGGCTTCGAGCGGTTGCTCAAGCAGCAGGGTGCGGCCGGTTAGCAGGGCTCGCCTGAATAGTGTCAGACGGAAGCCGAGGGAAATCCTCGAGCTTTAATCGGAGCCGACAAGGAAAAGATGAAGTGGCTGGGGGACCTGGATTCGAACCAAGGTTGACGGAGTCAGAGTCCGTAGTCCTACCGCTAGACGATCCCCCAGCAGGGGTGCAATCGGCCAGGCGGCCGGTTGCAACGGTTGCGCCGGGTTGCGGCGCGGGCGGGAATGTACTGAGGGCGGCGGTCGGTTTCAACCCCCTTTCAGCAACTATTTTTATGACAATGCAGCGAAGCCAGCCGTTTTTGCGCTGCGACAGCAATGCTTTATCTCGCCACCGGTTCCATGTAGGATAAGCCTCGAAGAAATTCGGTGTCGGGCGCCTGGAGCCCTATATTTTATATAGCGATTCCAAAGGTTTGACGCGCCGAAACAGGAGATGAGTGGTTGCTGGATCAAGTTCCCCCGGCAGCCGGCACGGCGCGCTCGACGGCGCGGCCTGCGCGGCCGGGGCAGATCATGGCGGCGTTGGATCTGGGCACCAACAATTGCCGGCTGCTGATTGCGCGGCAAAGCGGGGCGGGTTTCCAGGTCATCGATGCCTTTTCCCGAATCGTCCGTTTGGGCGAGGGGGTGTCGCAATCCGGCCTGCTGGCGCCGGAAGCCATGGACCGTACCGTCGATGCCTTGAAGGTCTGCGCCGCAAAGATGCAGCGGCGCGGCGTCAGTCTGGCGCGCGCTGTCGCCACCGAGGCCTGCCGGCGGGCGGCAAATGGCGCCGGTTTCGTCGAGCGGGTACGGGACGAGGCCGGGATCAATCTCGAGATCATCACCTCCGGCGAAGAGGCCCAGCTCGCTTTCAGCGGCTGCATGCCTTTGCTGACCCCCGAACATCCCAATGCCATCGTCTTCGATATCGGCGGCGGCAGCACCGAGCTCGGCTGGCTGGCGCTGCGGCCGGGCCAGGCGCCGCGCATCATCGCCTGGCATTCGATGCCGGTCGGCGTCGTCACGCTGACCGAGGAATTCGGCATCGAGGCGCCGGCGGGCATGGACCGGATGGATTTCTACGAAACCATGGTCGAGAAGGTGGCGGCGCATCTGTCGCCCTTCGCCCAGGCGATCGGCGCCCATCGTCTGATTGCCGGCGGCCAGGTGCAGATCCTCGGCACTTCCGGCACGGTGACGACGCTGGCCGGCATCAAGCTCGGCCTGCCGCGCTATGATCGCGCGCTGGTCGATGGTGGCTATCTCAATTACGGCGATGTCGAGAAGATCAGCACGCGGCTGGCCGGCCAGAGCCTGGCCGAGCGCTCGCAGGTGCCCTGCGTCGGTCTCGATCGCTGCGACCTGGTGGTCAGCGGCTGCGCCATCCTGACGGCGATCTGCCGGCAATGGCCGGTCGGCAAGCTGCGGGTGGCTGATCGCGGGGTGCGCGAAGGCATCCTGATGAGCCTGCTGACGGGATCGGCTTCACAGCATCATTCTCGTTCCGGCGTCGCCTGAACGACCTGTTTTGAACGGACGGATCTGCGGCGCGCGAGGTGCCGCGACTGTCACGCGCGCCGGTCCCGTACCGGCCGCCGAAGGAGATAACGACGATGAGTTCTACACGGCGCCCCAGTGGCGGCGGCCGCAGCCGTGGCGGTGGCAGCAAATCAACCGTAACGGCGCCGACCGGGCGCGGCGTCACCGTGCGGGTGAAGACAGCGGCCAAGCGCAGCGTCTCCTCGGCGCGCTGGCTGGAACGCCAGCTGAACGATCCTTACGTGGCCGAGGCGAAGAAGCAGGGCTGGCGCTCTCGCGCCGCCTTCAAGCTGCTGCAGCTCGATGAGAAGTTCCATTTTCTCAAGGCCGGTGCCCGCGTGGTCGATCTCGGCTGTGCGCCCGGCGGCTGGACCCAGGTCGCCGCGCAAAAGGTCTTCAAGGCCGGCGGCGGCAAGATCGTCGGCATCGATCTCTTGCCGGTCGACCCCATTCCCGGCGCCGATTTGATCGAGATGGATTTCATGTTGCCTGAAGCGCCCGATGTGCTGAAGGGCCTGCTGCAGGGCGAAGCCGATATCGTCCTCTCCGACATGGCGGCCTCGGCCACCGGTCATGCCCAGACTGACCATCTGAAGATCATGGCGCTGGCCGAGATGGCTTACGACTTCGCCGCGGAAGTGCTGACGCCGGGCGGCACCTTCATCGCCAAGGTGCTGCAGGGCGGCGCGACCGGCGAGTTGCTCAAGCTGCTGAAGCGCGACTTTGCCGAAGTGAAGCATGTGAAACCCGCCGCCAGCCGCGCCGATTCGGCGGAAATCTACGTCGTCGCCCTGAAATTCCGCGGCCGCAAGGACTGAGGCTTCCCGGCTGGCGTCGCCGATACCCCCCACCCTGACCCTCCCCCACAAGGGGGGAGGGATATTGATCATCGAGCCTCGTCATACGACGGTGTACTTTTGGCCACCGAGCCCGCTGGTTCCCTCCCCCTTGATGGGGGAGGGTCAGGGTGGGGGTGACGGCGGCCCCAAGCTCCGGCGCTCATATCGCTCCACCTCTAATCACACCGCAAAACGCCGGAAACCCAAGCAAAACGCCTGCAGTGCCGGCAATTCTGCATGATGCCCCTGCGTCATCCTGGGCCGGACTATATCTTGTGTCGGGGACGGCGATGTGTATGATGGCGCGCCAACCCGCGGTGCCCGGGGCGATCTCCTATTACCTAAGATCGGCCGACTGGGACGACACGATCTTGAGGTTCGGCATGATGATCCGTGAAGCTTATACGTTCGACGACGTGCTCCTGCAGCCGGCGGCCTCTTCGGTTTTGCCTGCCCAGGCCAATACCGGCACGAAGCTGACCAAGCGTATCTCCCTCAACATTCCGCTGCTCTCTTCGGCGATGGACACCGTTACCGAGGCGCGGATGGCGATCTGCATGGCGCAGCATGGCGGCATGGGCGTCATCCACAAGAACATGGACATCACCCGCCAGGCCGAGGAAGTCAGGAAGGTGAAGCGCTTCGAAAGCGGCATGGTGGTCAATCCGCTGACCATCCATCCTGACCAGACCTTGGCCGATGCGCTGGCGCTGATGCAGCATCACGGCATTTCCGGCATTCCCGTGGTGGAGCGCGGCGCCGCCGCCGGTACGCCGGGCAAGCTGGTCGGCATCCTCACCAACCGCGACATGCGCTTTGCCAGCAATCCCAATGAGCGCATCGCCAATCTGATGACCAAGGACAAGCTGATCACCACCAGGCTCGGGATCAGCCATGACGAGGCGCGGCATCTCCTGCACCAGCATCGCATCGAGAAGCTGCTGGTGGTCGACGATGCCTATCGCTGCATCGGCCTCATTACCGTCAAGGACATGGAAAAGGCCCAGGCCTATCCGACGGCCTGCAAGGATGAGAGCGGCCGTCTCCGCGTTGCCGCCGCGACCGGTGTCGGCGAGGATGGCATCAAGCGCGCCGAGGCGCTGCTGGAGGCCGGTGTCGATATCATCGTCGTCGATACCGCCCACGGTCATTCCAAGGGTGTGCTCGATGCCGTCGCCACGGTGAAGCGGCTCAGCAATGATTGCCAAGTGATCGCCGGCAATGTGGCGACCGGTGACGGCGCCCAGGCCCTGATCGATGCCGGCGCCGACGCCGTCAAGGTCGGCATCGGCCCGGGCTCGATCTGCACCACCCGCATCGTCGCCGGTGTCGGCGTGCCGCAGTTGACCGCCGTCATGGATTCGGTCGAGCGGGCAGCAAAAGCCGGCGTGCCGGTCATTGCCGATGGCGGCATCAAGTATTCCGGCGACATCGCCAAGGCGATCGCCGCCGGTGCTTCCTGCGTGATGGTCGGCTCGCTGCTGGCCGGCACGGAAGAGAGCCCGGGCGAAGTCTTCCTCTATAACGGCCGCTCCTACAAATCCTATCGCGGCATGGGTTCGCTGGGCGCCATGGCGCGCGGCTCCGCCGACCGCTATTTCCAGGAAGAAGTCTCTGACAAGCTGAAGCTGGTGCCGGAAGGCGTCGAGGGCCGCGTCGCCTATAAGGGCGCCGCCGGCACCGTCATCCATCAGCTGGTGGGTGGCCTTAAGGCGGCCATGGGCTATACCGGCAACGGCACCATCGCCGACATGCAGACCAAATGCAGCTTTGTCCGCATCACCAATGCCGGCCTGCAGGAAAGCCATGTACATGACGTGCAGATCACCCGCGAGGCGCCGAACTACCGGCAGAACATGTAAGCGGATGGCGCGCTGAAAATGCCAGGCCGACCTAGCGACTTGTATTATATGGAGACGGCTCTGCAACATGCAGAGCGTGAGGCTACCCCTCACCCTGTCCCTCTCCCACAAGGGGAGAGGGAACGCTGCTACGACTATCTTCGTAATGTGTTGAAGCGGTGTTTCTGGGCTAGCGCCAATAGCCGAAACAACCGCGGTGAACTCCCTCTCCCCTCGTGGGAGAGGGTAGGGGTGAGGGGGCAACAGCTCCGCTCTTTCCAGAAAATCGCCCAGGTGCAGCCATGATGCCCGGTGCCCGCATCCAGGCGGCGATCGAGCTGTTGCAGGAGATCCATGGCGGCACGGCACCGGCCGACCGGGCTGCCGCGGCCTATTTCCGCAACCGCCGTTACATCGGCGGCAAGGATCGCCGCGACGTGCTCGACCATGCCTATGGCGTCTTGCGCCGGCGCGCCGCCCTCGACTGGTGGATCGCGCGCAGTGGCGTTGCCGTCCCGCATGTCGAACGTGCCCGCGTGATCGCCAAATTGCTGCTCATCGATGGCTGGACGGCCGATCGCACCGCCGGCAGTTTCGATGGCGGCCAGTATCGGCCGGAGATGCTGGATGTGAATGAGAAGCGGCTGGTGAAGGCGCTGGCCGGCCAGCCGCTCAATCCGCCGGAACAGCCTTCGGCCGCGCGGCTCGAATATCCCGGCTGGATCGAAACCCAGCTGCAAGCCGTCTTCGGCGATCGGCTCGATGCCGAGATGTCGGCGACTTTGGATGAGGCTGCCACCGATCTCCGCGTCAATGCGCTCAAGGCGACCCGTGACCAGGCGATCAAGGCGCTCGCCGATGACGGCGTCGAAGCGGTGCCGACGGCGCTCTCGCCTCTGGGCCTGCGCGTCAAAGGCCGCCCGCCGCTTGCCACCTTGAACAGCTTCAAATCCGGCATGATCGAGGTGCAGGACGAGGGCTCGCAACTCGTCGCCTTGCTGGCAGATGCGAAGCCCGGCATGCGGGTGGTCGATTTCTGCGCCGGCGCCGGCGGCAAGACGCTGGCTCTGGCGGCGCAGATGCAGAACAAGGGCAAGCTTGTCGCCTGCGACGTGCTGCAGGGCCGCGTCGATCGCGCCGCCACCCGGCTCAACCGCGCCGGTGTTTATAATGTCGAGCGCCTCGGGCTCAGCTCCGAGCGCGATCCCTGGGTGAAGCGCCATGCCGGCGGCTTCGACCGCGTGCTGGTCGATGCGCCCTGTTCAGGCACCGGCACCTGGCGCCGCAATCCCGATGCGCGCTGGCGTCTGAAGCCCGGCGACATCGAGGAACTCTCAGCGCTGCAGCGTCGCATCCTCGAAAGTGCGTCGCGCCTGGTGAAGCCGGGGGGGCGCATGATCTATGCGACCTGCTCGCTGCTCCCTGCCGAGAACGCCGATCATCTCGCCTGGATCAAAGAGCATCTGCCGGATTTCGAGCTCATTCCGCTGCCGCAGGTCTGGCACGATGTCATCGGCGGCGACTGCCCGGTTCCCGGCGAGACCCTGTCGCTGACGCCCGCGCGCAACGGCACCGACGGTTTCTTCACGGCTGTCTTCCAGCGTCGCAAGGCCGCGACGGGAGACAAGCCGGATGGCGATAAAATTGATGCGGGGGCGGCGGCGTGACGGACTTTGCGATCCGCGCCGCTTATCCCGATGACGCCCCCGTCATCGCCGAGATCCACGAGCGTGGCTGGCAGCTTGCCTATGGTCATTTCCTCAGCCCCGAAACGCTCGCCGGCAAGAGCGCCGGGAAGCGGATCGTCTTTTGGCAGGAGCGGATTGTCGATCCCACCCGTCTCGTGCTGGTCGGCACGGATGAGGCGGATGCCGTCTTGGGATTCGTCTATGGTGGCCCGGTCCTCGAACACGAGATGACCAGCGGCAGCATCGACGATTTCGACAGCGAGCTCTACATCCTGCATTGCCGCGAGGAAGTGCAGGGCCAGGGCCTCGGCCGGCTCCTGACGGCGGCGTTGGCCCGGCACTTCCAGCTTCAAGGCACCCGCTCGTTGGTTCTCTGGGCCTTCGAAGATAACGAGTTCCGCGTCTTCTACGACCGGCTGGGCGGCGAGATCGTCGCCATGGGCGTGGACGAGGGGCATGCCGACGTCGCCTATGGCTGGCGCGACGTCAATCGATTGATCGCTGCCTGCGAAGGCGGTAGGAACACGGCCAATAAGGCTTGAACAGCGCCGCCGCCTGTCGAAATCTTCGATACGGGGCGTTCAGATAGGAAACACCATGACAGAGCGCATTCTCATCCTCGATTTCGGCTCCCAGGTGACCCAGCTGATTGCCCGGCGGGTGCGTGAGGCGGGCGTCTATTGCGAGGTCATTCCCTTCAACGCTGACACCCAGCGCATCGCCGATTTCGGCGCCAAAGGCGTCATCCTCTCCGGCAGCCCGCATTCGGTGACTACCACCGACGGTCCCCGCGCCCCCGACATCGTCTGGGAGATGCAAGTGCCGGTGCTCGGCATCTGCTACGGCCAGCAGACCATGTGCGCGCAGCTCGGCGGCGAAGTCGCCGGCTCGGACCACCGCGAATTCGGCCGCGCCCAATTGAACATCACCGCCGATTGCCAGCTCTTCGATGGTGTGTGGGCCAAGGGTGGCAATGACCAGGTCTGGATGAGCCATGGCGACCGCGTCGTACGCCTGCCGGATGGCTTCCAGGTGGTGGCGGTCAGCGACGGGGCGCCTTTCGCCGCCATCGCCAATGAGCAGCGCCGCATGTATGGCGTACAGTTCCACCCCGAGGTGGTGCATACCCCCGCCGGCGCGAAGCTGCTTTCGAATTTCGTGCACAAGATCTGCGGCGCCAAGGGCGACTGGACCATGGCCGCCTTCCGCGATGCCGAGATCGCCAAGATCCGCCACCAGGTCGGCACCGGCAAGGTGATCTGCGGCCTCTCCGGCGGCGTCGATTCATCCGTCGCCGCCGTCCTCATCCATGAGGCGATCGGCGCGCAATTGACCTGCATCTTCGTCGATCACGGCCTGCTGCGGCAGGGCGAGGCGGAGCAGGTGGTGGCCCTCTTCCGCGACCATTACAACATCCCGCTGGTGCATCGCGACGCCAGCGATCTCTTCCTCGGCCAGCTCGACGGCGTCACCGATCCGGAAGTGAAGCGCAAGACCATCGGCCGCTTGTTCATCGAGGTCTTCGAGGAAGAGGCGAAGAAGATCGGCGGCGCCGATTTCCTCGCCCAGGGCACGCTCTACCCCGATGTGATCGAAAGCGTCTCCTTCACCGGCGGCCCCAGCGTCACCATCAAGAGCCACCACAATGTCGGCGGCCTGCCGGAACGCATGAACATGAAGCTGGTGGAACCGTTGCGCGAGCTCTTCAAGGACGAGGTCCGCAAGCTCGGCCGCGAGCTGGGCCTGCCCGAAAAGATGATCCGCCGGCATCCCTTCCCGGGTCCCGGCCTCGCCATCCGCGTCCCCGGCGAGATCACCCGCGAGAAGCTCGATATCCTGAGGAAGGCCGATGCCGTCTATCTCGACGCCATCGACAAGGCCGGCCTCTATGACGAGATCTGGCAGGCCTTCGCCGTGCTGCTGCCGGTGAAGACCGTCGGCGTCATGGGCGACGGCCGCACCTATGACTATGTCTGCGCGCTCCGCGCCGTCACCTCGACCGATGGCATGACGGCCGATTTCTATCCCTTCGAGCCGAAGTTCCTCGGCCATGTCGCGACCCGCATCATCAACGAAGTGCGCGGCATCAACCGCGTCGTCTACGACTACACCTCGAAGCCGCCCGGAACCATTGAGTGGGAGTGAGGGAAGGGGACGGCGGCATAGCATAGTTTCGGCGGGGACTATCGCCTTCGCTTGCTCGCCGTTTCTGTCCATCTTTCACTCCCATCGAGTTAGCTTCTACTCCATTCTGGCGAGCAGGACCGATCTGCACGTACTCTGGGAATGATGTAGCCGCGTTCGGCGAGTTGCGGGACCGGATACAATGTTTTGCCTCTCAGCAAGTGACCGCCTGCGGGTCTAGCGAGACTTGGTCCAGCCTTATCCGGAACGACGAGCGGGCAAGGCACCGAGTTCCCTGGCCGCCTCCAACCCTTCGAGCAGGATCTGAAGCGCGGCCTCGGCTGCGCGCTCGGATCTGATTACATCCGGTCCGAGCAGTCCATCAATCGTCAGGAGGGTGACGCCATGCAGCTGAGCCCAGCCGGCGCCCACCTGCTCATACACCTCCCGCTTGCGAAGCCAGCCGGCCCGCTGCCCCTGCTCGATCAGCTCGACCAACACCGCCAGGGCCGCCACGCCATGTTCTTTGAGCCGCGCGCTGGCGGCCGCGCGCGCATCGGCGCTGAACATGAGGCGATAGAGATTGGGGTGCTCCGACCCGAATCGCACATAGGCGCGCGACATTTCCAGGAACTGATCGCGTAGGCTGGACGGCGCTGGCGGCCGCGCCGCGAGCAGCGCGGCGCGCAGCTTGTCGAAGCCGATCAGGGCCAGCTCGGCGAGCAACGCCGCCTTGTCGGGAAAGTGTTTGTAGGAGGCGGTATGGCTCACCCCCGCGCGCCTCGCCAGCTCGCGCAGGGTGAACTGCCAGCCATTGTCTTCGGTCAGCATCTCTAGGGCGGTGTCGAGCATCGCGCGGCGCAGATCGCCGTGGTGATAGGGCTTGGGTTCGTCGTTCATGGTGTCAAGTTAGCACTGGAAACATATGTTGACAATGGTAACTTCGAGGCATATATCTATTCGAAGTGACCACTGGTCACATTAGCGAACGAAAGGATCTACCCATGCGACTGAACAACAAAATCGTCCTGGTTACCGGCGCCGCCAGCGGCATCGGTCATGCCGTCACCGACCTGTTCGCCCAGGAAGGTGCCACCGTCATCGCCGCGGACATAAAGGCTCCGGACCAGCCCTACGCTGCCGATGTCGAGACCGTGACCCTGAACGTCACCAGTGAAACCGACTGGCAGGCGGCCGTCGCCGCGGTCGTCGAGAAGCACGGCCGCCTGGACGTGCTGATCAATAACGCCGGCATCATTGCCTATGAGCCGCTGCACGAGCTGAGCATCGAGGCCTGGAACCGGATGGTCGCTGTCGACCAAACCGGCGTGTTCCTGGGCATGCGCGAAGCCGTCCGGGCCATGCGCGGCAAGAACCCTGGCTCGATCGTCAACATCTCGTCGATCTGGGGTGCGGCAGGCGTGGCCGGGGCGCACTCCTACCAAGCCGCCAAGAGCGCGGTGCGCAACATGACGAAGAACGCGGCCATCACCTACGCCACGGACGGTATCCGCGCTAACGCGGTGTTGCCGGGCTTCATCCATACCCCGCTGACAGACGCCCAGGCCGCCGACCTGAACGCGGCCACCATCGGCGCCACGCCGATGAAGCGCGGCGGCACGGCCAAAGAGATCGCCTATGGCGCGCTCTTCCTGGCCTCGGATGAAGCCAGCTTCGTCACCGGCGCCGAACTGGTGATCGACGGCGGCTACCTGGCCCAATGAGCGCGGAGGGCCCGGCCGGCCACGGTCGGCCGGGCCAAGGGCGGCAATGACAGGTCTGGATGGGCCATGGCGACCGCGTCGTGCGCCTGCCCGATGGCTTCCAGCTGGTCGCGGTCAGCGACGGGGCGCCTTTCGCCGCCAACGTCAATGAGCAGCGCCGCATGTGTGGCGTACGGTTCCACCCGGAGGTGGTGTACACGCCGGCGACTGGACCATGGCCGCCTTCCGCGATGCCGAGATCGCCAAGATCCGCCACCAGGTCGGAACCGGCAAGGTGATCTGCGGTCTTTCCGGCGGCGTCGATTCATCCATGGCCGCCGTGCTGATCCATGAGACGATCGGCGCGCAATTGACCCGCATCTTTGTCGATCACGGCCTGCTGCGGCAGGGCGAGGCGGAGCTGGTGGTGGCGCTCTTCCGCGACCACTACAACATCCCGCTGGTGCATCGCGACGCGGAAGCTGGTGGAGCAGTTGTGCAAGCTCTTTAACGACGAGGTCCGCAAGCTCGGCCGCGAGCTGGCTCCGCCCGAAAAGATGATCCGCCGCCCTCGGCGAAAGTTAATTCTGGGCTCGCGGTTTGCTGATGGTCGGCTCCTCCGTCTCAAAGCTCTGTGTCTGCTGTCCGCCCCGATATGCTCGACGGTTCACGCGCACCTGAAGTCGTGCGAACTTCGCCGCTCGCAGCGCATCGCGGCATGAGACATGCACTGACGGCAGTCAGGTTCACCCGGATGGGCTGACCGCCGGCGTGGTCGATCCGTCACGATAGCCGTGTCCGCTGCGCAGGCGTCGGAAATTCCGCCAGGGTCAGCATCGCCGCGACGTAACTGATGCCGGTCCCTTTTCGCGACCTGCTCAGTCGTCGTCCTGCCATCTGCGCAGATCCGTCTGGTCATGATAGGCCATGCGGTCCGGCGTGGTGATGAACTCCATCGTCGTGCCCCACGGCATGCGGCAATAGCAGACCTTGTTTCCAGGGCCTTTCTCGGTTGCATAGGGGATGGCGCGCGGCGCGGTGAGAGGGGTGCCTCCCGCCTTTTCGAAGCGCTCGACCGATGCGTCGATATCGTCGGTGTAGAGGGCGAAATGCGT
>Ga0209148_1000876_pt1 | contig 20816 bp, 22 predicted proteins | sample AraplaCol_mMF_r2_2_FD_184288 | JGI IMG/M metagenome (GOLD analysis project Ga0209148, IMG submission 184288) | Arabidopsis root microbial communities from North Carolina, USA - plate scrape CL_Col_mMF_r2 (SPAdes) (version 2) | ecosystem: Host-associated > Plants > Roots > Endosphere | place... | reverse complement strand
GCGATTCCTTCAGGCGCAGCATCTTGGGCAGGCCCAGGTCGGCCGTGAACAGGTACACGGTCCAGCCGGCGAAGCGCTGCTTCAACGTGGCGGAGAGCTGCTGGTAGAAGCCGACGGCCATCTCGTCCTGCGGGATCGTGGAATCGCCGCGCACGCCGATACGCTCGCCGTACGGCGGATTCGTCACCAGCAGGCCGGGCTGGCTGGTGGGCGGCTGCACCTGCTGGGCCTCGATCTGCTTCAGCGGCACGTCGAACACGATGCCGGCCGAGCGCAGGTTATGGCGCGTCATCGCGACCATGTCGCCGGAGATGTCGGAGCCGAAGATCGTCGGTTCGGCCGGCAGCGGGTTCGGCTTGATCGCCGTCTTCATCTCTTGCCAGGCCTTGGCGTTGAAGTTCCTGAATTTTTCGAACGCGAAGCGGCGGCGCGCGCCGGGCGGGATGCCCTGCACCATCTGCGCGGCCTCGATCAGGATCGTGCCCGAGCCGCACATCGGATCGAACAACGGCACGCCCGGCTTCCACCCGGCGACGCGCAGCAGGCCGGCGGCCAGGTTCTCGCGCAGCGGCGCGTCGCCCGTCTCTTCGCGCCAGCCGCGCTTGAACAGCGCCTCGCCGGACGTGTCGAGGTAGATCGTGAAGTTGCGCTGGTCGAGGAAGCCCATGATGCGCATGTCCGGCTCGCGCGTGTTGACGGACGGACGGCGGCCGAACTGGTCGCGGAAGCGGTCGCAGACGGCGTCCTTGATCTTCAACGTCGTGAACTCGAGGCTCGTCAGCGGCGACTTGATGGCCGTGATGTCGACGCGGATCGTGTGGTCGACGCTGAACCAGTCTTCCCACGGCTGTTCCAGCACGAGGTCGTAGATGTCGTTCTCGTTGGCATAGTTGCGGTTGGCGATGCGCAGCAGCACGCGCGACGCGATGCGCGAATGCAGGTTGATGCCGTACGCGTCCGTGTCCGAGCCCGAGCAGTGCACGCCACCCGGCACCTGGTTGTGCACCTTCAGCGTCGCGCTGGCGGTGGTTTGTGCGATCTCGGCCAGCTCGTCGGCCAGCGCCTGTTCCATGCCGCGCGGGCAGGGGCAAAAATAAGAAGCCATGATAGGGGTACCCTTTATCCGTAGTTAACAAGCATCGGGGTCAGAGCCCGGTTCACCCGGGTGGGCTCTGACCCCGACTGACTAAATCATCGCGGTCAGAGCCCGGTTCACCGGGTGGGCTCTGACCCCGACTGACTAAATATCGCGGTCAGAGCCCGGTTCATCCGGGTGGGCTCTGACCGCGACTGACTAAAAAGAAGCGGCCGGAATCAGGACCCGGCCGCCAATTCTTCTATCGTCGCCCCCGCGCAGGCGCGGGGCCCAAGTTTGCGTGCGTTATCGGGACGCCTGCAAATTAGGTTCCCGCCTGCGCGGGAACGACGTGGTTTGTGGTCGCATCAAAAAGGTTTGACAACGACCAGGATCACGATGGCCAGCAGCAGCAGAACCGGCACTTCGTTAAACACGCGGAACCACTGATGGCTGCGCGTATTCACGCCACGCTCGAACTTCTTCAGCAGCGATCCGCACGCATGATGGTAGCCGATCACCAGCAGCACGAGCGCCAATTTTGCATGCAGCCAGCCTCCTTTGATGCCGAAGCCCAGCCATAGCCACAGGCCCAATAACAGCGCCGGCACCGCGAGGATCGTCGTGAAGCGGTACAGGCGGCGCGCCATGCCGAGCAGGCGCTCGACCGCGGCCGGATTGCTTTCCTGGGCCAGGTTCACGTAGATGCGCGGCAGGTAGAACAGGCCGGCGAACCACGAGGCGATGAAGACGATGTGCAGCGCTTTGATCCAAAGATACATGCAAGTCCTTACAGTCCGTCGGGGTCAGAGCACACCCGAAAAAACCGCGCTCTAACCCCGATTATTCTAGTCAGTCGGGGTCAGAGCACACCCGGGAAAACCGCGCTCCAACCCCGATTACTCTAGTCAGTCGGGGTCAGAGCACACCCGGAAAAACCGTGCTCTGACCCCGATTATTCCCAGTAGGGTGGGCTCACCGAGCCCACGCGAACGCCGCCGAAACGCAAACGTTACGTGCGCACCTCGCCGTGGCCGAAGACCACGTATTTCAGCGAGGTCAGGCCTTCCAGCCCGACCGGCCCGCGTGCGTGCAGCTTGTCGTTCGAGATGCCGATCTCCGCGCCCAGGCCGTATTCGAAGCCGTCGGCGAAGCGCGTCGACGCGTTGATCATCACGGAGGCCGAATCGACCTCGCGCAGGAAGCGCATCGCGTCCGTGTAATCCTCGGTGACGATGGCGTCCGTGTGCTTCGACGAATACGTGTTGATATGCTCGATGGCCGCGTCGATGCCGTCCACGATCTTCACGGCGAGGATCGGTGCCAGGTACTCCGTGCTCCAGTCCTCTTCCGTCGCGGACACCAGGTGCGGGTAGCCCTGCAGGATCGCCAGCGCGTCCGGATCGGCGCGCAGTTCCACTTCCTTCGTCGCATACAGCTCGGCCAGTTGCGGCAGCACGGCCGGCGCGATGGCGCGCGCCACCAGCAGCGTCTCCATCGTGTTGCACGTGCCGTAGCGGTGCGTCTTGGCGTTCATGGCAATGGCCAGCGCCTTCGCGATGTCCGCCTTGGCGTCGATGTAGACGTGGCAGATGCCGTCCAGGTGCTTGATCATCGGGACCGTGGATTCCTTCATCAGGCGCGCGATCAGGCCCTTGCCGCCGCGCGGGACGATCACGTCCACGAATTCCGGCATCGTGATGAGGGCGCCGACGGCGGCGCGGTCCGTCGTCTCGACCACCTGCACGCCGTGTTCCGGCAGGCCGGCGCCGCGCAGGCCTTCGGCCACGAGCGCGGCCAGCGCGCGGTTGCAGTGGATGGCTTCCGAGCCGCCGCGCAGGATCGCGGCGTTGCCGCTCTTGATGCACAGGCCGGCCGCGTCGACCGTCACGTTCGGGCGCGCTTCGTAGATGATGCCGATCACGCCCAGCGGCACGCGCATGCGGCCCACCTGGATGCCGGTCGGGCGGAATTTCAGGTCGGTGATTTCGCCGATCGGATCGGGCAGCGCGACGATCTGGCGCAGGCCGTCGACCATCGTGGCGATGGCCTTGTCGGACAGGGCCAGGCGGTCCAGCAGCGCCGGTTCCAGGCCGGCGGCGGCCGCCGCTTCCATGTCGCGCGCATTGGCGGCACGGAGGATGTCGGCGTCGCGCTCGATGGCGGCGGCGATCAGGAGCAAGGCCTGGTTGCGGGTGGCGCTGTCCGCGCGCGCCATCGCGCGCGAGGCCGCGCGCGCCTGGCGGCCGATTGTTTGCATGTACTCGGTGATGTCCATCGTGCTTTATCCGTATGTGTTCGTTATTGCGATGCGACTTTCAAGGCCAGCTGCAGCATCGCATCCCACGCATCCCCCGCGAACTGCTTCGCGCGCAGGCCCTTGACCATCTTGTCGACCTGCGCCGCCTGCTGCAGCGCCGCTTCCAGCGTCGGCAGGGAAATGCGCCGCAGCGCAGGCTCCATCATGCGCTCGCGCGGGCCCCAGATGCGGTATTCCTTCAACAGCGCGCCGAGCGGCCGTCCCTGCGCCATCCCGGCCTTCAATTTTAGCAGCGTGCGGATTTCTTCGGAGACGGCCCATAACACCAGCGGCAACGCCTCGCCCTCGCCTTTCAGGCCCTCCAGCATGCGCACGAGGCGCGCCGGATCGCCGGCCAGCATCGCTTCCGACAATTTGAAGACGTCGTAGCGCGCCACGTTCAGCACGGCATCGATCACCTGGTCGTAGGTCAGCTTGCCCGGCTCGTACAGCAAGGCGAGTTTCTGGATCTCCTGGTGCGCCGCCAGCAGGTTGCCTTCCACGCGGTCGGCGATGAAGTCCAGGCTCTGGCGGTCCGCGCTCTGGTTCTGGCTTGCCAGGCGCGTGCCGATCCAGCCCGGCAGCTGCGCGCGTTCCACGTTCGCGATCTCGACGTAGACCGCGGCCTGCTGCAGCGCCGCCACCCACGACGCCTTGGCCGTCTGCCAGTCCAGCTTCGGCAAGGTGACGAGCGTGAGGTTGTCCGGGTTCAGGTCCTTCGCGTAGTTCTGCAGCGCGGCGCTGCCGTCCTTGCCGGGCTTGCCGCCGGGGATGCGCAGCTCGATCAGCTTCTTGTCGCCGAACAGCGACATGGCCTGGTTGGCGGCCAGCAGCTCGCCCCATTTGAAGTTGCGCTCGACCGTGAGCACGTCGCGCTCGGAATAGCCGTGCGCGCGCGCCGCGCGGCGGATCTTGTCCGCCGCCTCCAGCGCCAGCAGGTGCTCGTCGCTGGTGATCACGTACAGGGACGCGAGCCCCTTGGCGAGGTGGCCGTCGAGTGCGTCGGGCCGCAACTGCATGGTGTTCCTTTTTCGCTTATTTCGTTAAGTGGCCGGCTTCATCGCAGCGAGGCGGCGGATGATCTGTTGCACGAGGTCGGCCTGCATGTCGCGGTACAGCAGCGCTTCTTCCGATTCCTTGGCCAGCACCTGGGTCTCGTCGAACGCCATGTTCCGGCGCAGCGAGATCTCGGTCGGCGGTACCAGTTCCGCGCCCTTGGCGTCGCGCACGCTGAACGTCAGCGTGTACGTCAGCAGGTACTCGCGCACGCGACCCAGGCTGTTCAGCGACAGGATGGACTTGTTGCGCGTCTCGCCCAGCAGCACGAACTGCGCCTCGGCGTCCGTCGCCTTGTCGGCGATGACCACCTGGTCCGTCGCGCGCAGGTTGCGCTTGAGTTCCGTGCCCAGCGCCGACGTATCCGGAAAGCCGAGATAAATGCTGTGGAACGGCATCGTGTAGCTGCCGTTCGACCCGCGCAGCTGGAAGCCGCAGCCCGCGATGGCAGTCGCCACCAGCAGGGCCGCGGCCGCGCGCACCACCAATTTCCTGGTCAGGGCGCGCATCGCTTACACCACGATGTTGATCAGTTTACCGGGGACGACGATGATCTTCTTCGGCGTACCTTCGATGAACTTCTGCGCCGATTCCGACGCCAGCGCGGCGGCTTCGATGGCCGCCTTGTCGGCATCCTTCGGCACCTTGACGGCACCGCGCAACTTGCCGTTCACCTGGATCATCAGTTCGATCTCCGCCTGTTCCAGCGCGGCCGGATCGACTTCCGGCCAGGCGACGTTCAGGATGTCGCCGTACTTGCCGGCATAGCCGAGTTCCTGCCACAGCGCGTGCGTGATGTGCGGCGCGACCGGGTTCAGCATGCGCAGGAAGATCGACAGGCCTTCCGTGATCAAGGCGTCGCTCGCGCCGCCTTCCGCCAGCTTGGCCGACTCCAGCGTATTCAGCATCTTCATGCAGGCCGAGACGACCGTGTTGTACTGGATGCGCTTGAAGTCGTAGTCGGCCTGCTGCAGCACCTTGTGCACTTCGCGGCGCAACGTCTTCTGCGCGTCGTCCAGGGTGCCTTGCTGTTGCGCGGCCAGGCTTGCCGCCACGCGCTCGCGCTGGGCAAAACCGAACGCCCACACGCGGCGCAGGAAGCGGCTCGCGCCTTCCACGCCCGACTCCGACCATTCCAGCGTCTGCTCCGGCGGCGCGGCGAACATCGTGAACAGGCGGGCCGTGTCGGCGCCGTACTGCTCGATCTGCGCCTGCGGGTCGATGCCGTTGTTCTTCGACTTCGACATCTTCTCGGTGCCGCCGATGATGACCGGCTGGCCGTCGTCCTTCAGCACCGCCGATTGCGGACGGCCGCGCTCATCGAACGTCAGGCTGACGTCCGCCGGGTTGTACCACGTCTTCTTGCCGCTGGCGTCGTCGCGGTAGTAGGTCTCGTTCAGCACCATGCCCTGGGTGAGCAGGTTGACGAACGGCTCGTCGAATGTCACGAGGCCAAAGTCGCGCATGACCTTCGTCCAGAAGCGCGCGTACAGCAGGTGCAGTACGGCGTGCTCGATGCCGCCGATGTACTGGTCCATCGGCATCCAGTAATCGTTGCGGGCCGGGTCGACCATCGCATCGTTCGAACCCGGCGACGTATAGCGCATGTAGTACCAGGACGAGTCGATGAACGTGTCCATCGTGTCGGTCTCGCGGCGCGCGGGCGCGCCGCAGCACGGGCAGTCGACCTTCAGGAACGCCTCGTGTTTCTTCAGCGGGTTGCCGGAGCCGTCCGGGACGCAGTCTTCCGGCAGCACGACCGGCAGGTCCTTCTCGGGAACCGGCACCGTGCCGCATTGTTCGCAGTGGATCATCGGGATCGGCGTGCCCCAGTAGCGCTGGCGCGAGATGCCCCAGTCGCGCAGGCGGAACGTGACCTTCTTGTCGCCCAGGCCCAGGTTCGCGAGGTCGCCCGCGACGGCGTTGACGGCCGACGTGTAATCGAGGCCGTCGTACTTGCCCGAGCCGACGACGACGCCGCGTTCCTTGTCGCCGTACCACTCCTGCCAGCCGTCCAGCGAGAACGTCTCGCCTTCGACCGCGATGACCTGCTTGATCGGCAGATCGTATTTCTGCGCGAACGCGAAATCGCGCTCGTCGTGGGCCGGCACGCCCATCACGGCGCCGTCGCCGTACGTGATCAGGACGTAGTTGCCGACCCAGACCGGCACCTGCTCGCCGGAGACCGGGTGCGTGACGAACAGGCCGGTCGGCATGCCCTTCTTTTCCATCGTCGCCATGTCGGCTTCGATGACGGAACCCTGCTTGCACTCGGCGATGAAGACCTGCAGTTCCGGGTTGTCCTTGGCCGCATGCTGGGCCAGCGCGTGTTCCGGCGCGACGGCGCAGAAGGTCACGCCCATGATCGTGTCGGCGCGCGTCGTGAAGACGTACATCTTGCCGTCGTTGATGAGCTCACCCTGCTCGTCCATGATCACGTGCGGGAACGCGAAGCGCACGCCGGTCGACTTGCCGATCCAGTTGGCCTGCATGATGCGCACGCGCTCCGGCCAGCCCGGCAGCTTGTTCTCGACGTGGTCGAGCAGTTCGTCGGCGTAGTCGGTGATGCGCACGTAGTACATCGGGATCTCGCGCTTTTCCACCGTCGCGCCCGAGCGCCAGCCTTTACCGTCGATGACCTGCTCGTTGGCGAGCACGGTCTGGTCGACCGGGTCCCAGTTCACGGTGCCGGTCTTCTGATAGATGATGCCCTTCTCGAGCATCTTGAGGAACATCCACTGGTTCCACTTGTAGTAGTCCGGCTTGCACGCGGTCATCTCGCGCGACCAGTCGATGGCGAGACCCATCGACTCCATCTGGCCGCGCATGTGGGCGATGTTCGAATAAGTCCACTGCGCGGGCGGCACGTTGTTGGCCATCGCCGCGTTCTCGGCGGGCATGCCGAAGGCGTCCCAGCCCATCGGCATCAGCACGTTGTAGCCGTTCATCCGCAGGTAGCGGTACATCACGTCATTGATCGTATAGTTGCGCACGTGCCCCATGTGCAGCTTGCCTGACGGATAGGGCAGCATCGAGCAGGCGTAATACTTGCCTTTCGGGAAACGCGGGTCATTCTCGACGGCTTTGTACGCGTCGATCGATTTCCAGTAGGCCTGCGCGGCCTGTTCGACTTCGGCTGGACTATATTTATCTTGCATGATGTTCTGCGGACTGAAAGAGGTGAGCAGAACATTATACCGGCTCAATCGTCAACCGGCCCTGCCGGGACGTTTGCGATATGGTAGGGTGGACAGCTGCGCTGTCCACGCGTTCAACGCGACGTTGAACAGCCGTGACGTGCATTCAACGGAGTTCGAGCTCCAGCGCCGGCTGTTCGCCGTAGTCCTCGTACCGCTCGTTGATGCCGATGATGCAGAACGCCATCTCTTCCAGCACGTCCGGCGCCCGTTCGCGCAGCGCCTCCGAGTGCGTCACGACGATGTGCAGCACCTCGTCCTTTTTCAGGCGGACGCTGCTCATGCCGTCTTCGTCGCGCAGGTAGCTCAGGCAATCGACCCAGGAATCCATGGTATGCGCATACGAATCGGGAAAGCCGAACGCACGCCGGCTCTCGACGTGGAAGCTTTCGGCGTCGGTGATCGCGGCGCCGTTCAATTCGACGGTGGCCATGAGAATCTCCAATCAAGCGTCGTTCCCGCGCAGGCGGGAACCCAATTATTGTGCGCTGACGCGGAAAACTTGGGCCCCCGCCTGCGCGGGGGCGACGGTATTTATTGAGTTTGCGGGAATGAAAACACCCGCCTTACGGCCAGTATGCCAGCACAGCGCCGGCCAAGCCGTCCAGTTCGGCGCGCGCGTGCGTCAGCCCTTGAGGCCCAGCACGTCCTGCATGTCGTACAAGCCGGTTGCCTTGTCGGCAATATAACGCGCGGCGCGCAGCGAGCCCTGGGCGTAGCTGACGCGGCTGCTGGATTTGTGGCTGATCTCGATGCGCTCGCCGATGCCGGCGAACAGCACGGTGTGGTCGCCCACGATGTCGCCGCCGCGCACGGTCGCGAAGCCGATCGTCGACGGGTCGCGCTCGCCCGTCACGCCTTCGCGGCCGTAGACGGCGCATGCCGCCAGGTCGCGGCCGAGGGCGTCGGCGATGACTTCACCCATCTTGAGCGCCGTGCCGGACGGCGCGTCGACCTTGTGGCGGTGGTGGGCTTCGATGATCTCGATGTCATAGCCCTCGGAGAAATTCTTGGCCGCCATTTCCAGCAGCTTCAACGTGACGTTCACGCCGATGCTCATGTTCGGAGCGAACACGACGGCCGTTTTCTCGGCGGCGGCGCGGATGGCGGCCTTGCCGGCGTCATCGAAACCGGTGGTGCCGATGATCATCTTGATGCCGTGCGCGGCGCAATATTCGAGATGGCGCAACGTGCCTTCCGGGCGCGTGAAGTCGATCAGGAAGTCGGCGTCCGCGAGGCCCTTGTCCAGGTCGGACTGGATCACGACCCCGGTCAGCTGGCCGGAAAACGCGCCGGCGTCCGCATTGATGAACGGGTTGCCTTCACGGTCGAGGGCGCCAGCCAGGCGGGCGTCCGGGGCGGCGGCGATGGCGTCGATCAGCATGCGGCCCATGCGGCCGCTGGCGCCGGCGACGGCGATTTTCAGTTGGGTCATCTTATTGTCCTCCGCCCCCGCCACCTTTGGCCGCCTCGTCGCGCTTGCGCTTGAGTTCGTCCAGCGATTCCTGCTCGGACTTCGTTTCGTATTTCGAGATGCCGATCAGGCGATTGATGTACTCGCGTTCCGTCGGCAGGTTGCCGCCGTCAAAATGATCGACCTTGTCGTCCTTGAAAAAGACGGTGACGCGGCTGGTGGTCAGCTCGCCGTTGCCGCGCGCGAGGTAGAACGGATAATCCCAGCGGTTCGCATGGAAGGCGTCCTGCAGCAGCGGCGTGCCGAGGATGAATTTCACTTGATCGCGGGTCTGGCCGACTTTCAGCTGGTTCAACATTTCCTGCGAAACGAAGTTGCCCTGCTGGATGTCCGGGCGGTACGGCGAGAAGATCCAGAGGAATTTCTGCAGCTTGGTGACGGTCGTCGTCTGCGCGCCCGAATTCGCGATTGCCGCGGACTTGCCGGCATCGGCGGCGACCGCGCCAGGGGCGGTGCTCACCGGCGCTGCCGGCTGGGTCTGGTTGCGCCAGGCGGCGCAGCCGGACAGCGCCAACGTCATGCAGGCGAGGCCGGCCACGAGCGCTGCCCGCGCGTGGGAACGATGGAAAACGGCTTTATTGCGCATATCTGACCTTAAAAATCGATGAGGCGGGAGCTTTCAAAACGCTATATCATAAAGCACTCCGCCCATATCCGAGTAACAAAACATGAGCAACAATCCAACCGACCTGAAAGCCAGCGGCCTGAAAGCGACCTTGCCTCGGCTAAAAATCCTGGAAATTTTCCAGAACAGCACGGTACGGCACCTGACGGCGGAAGACGTCTACAAGACCCTGCTGAACGAAAACATGGACGTGGGCCTGGCGACCGTCTACCGGGTGCTGACCCAGTTCGAGCAGGCCGGCCTGCTGAACCGCAATCACTTTGAAACCGGCAAGGCGATCTACGAACTGAACGCCGGCTCGCACCACGACCACCTCGTCTGCCTCGACTGCGGCCACGTGGAAGAGTTCTATGACGACGAAATCGAAAGCCGCCAGCAAAAGATCGCCAGCGAACGCGGCTTCAAGATCGCCGAGCACGCCCTGGCCATCTACGGCCACTGCCAGAAGACCGACTGCCCGCACCGGCACTAAGAACCTAACCTGGACTGACGCCCGGTCAGGCGTGACCCGATCAGGAATGGCTGAGCGCGCTCGACAGCAGCTTGGCCGTGATGTCGACGATCGGGATCACGCGCTCGTAGGCCATGCGCGTGGGGCCGATGACGCCGAGCGTGCCGACGATCTTGCCGTTCACTTCGTACGGGGCCGTGACGACGCTCATCTCGTCCATCGGCACGAGATTCGATTCGCCGCCGATGAAGATCTGCACGCCGCCGGCCTTGCTCGACACGTCGAGCAATTGCATGAGGCCCGTTTTCTGTTCGAACATCTCGAACATCTGGCGTAGCGAGCTCATGTTGGAAGACAGGTCGGCCACGGACAGCAGGTTGCGCTCGCCCGCGATCACCATACCGTCGGTCTCGGCCAGCGCCTCGCTGCCCGCCTCCACCGCGGCCTGCATCAGGCGCCCCATGTCGTCGCGCAACTGCTGCAGTTCGCCCGTCAGGTTCCTGCGCACCTCGTCGAACGACAACCCGGCGAAGTGCTGGTTCAGGTAATTGGCCGATTGCGTCAGTTGCGACGGGGTGTAGTCGACGTCGGTCAGCAGCAACCGGTTCTGCACGTCGCCGCGCGGGTCGACGATGACGAGCAGGATGCGCTTTTCCGACAGGCGCAGGAATTCGATCTGCTGGAACGCCGATTCGCGCCGCGGGCTCTGCACGACGCCGGCGAACTGCGACAGCGACGACAGCATCTGGGCCGCGTTGGCGATCATCTTCTGCGGCTGGTGCGCGGGCAGGCGCATGCCGGCCTCGACGGCGTTCTCGTCGATCTGCTGCACGGTCAGCAGCGTGTCGACGAACAGGCGGTAGCCGCGCGGCGTCGGGATGCGGCCGGCCGACGTGTGCGGACTGGCGACATAGCCCATTTCCTCGAGGTCGGCCATGATGTTGCGGATCGTGGCCGGCGAGAGGTCGAGACCGGAAATCTTCGACAGCGCACGCGAACCGACCGGCTGGCCGTCGGCGATGTAGCGCTCGACCAGGGCTTTCAACAGGGTTTGTGCACGGTTATCGAGTTGCATGGCCTGAAAACGGAACGGACCGTCCGGTTGTTGTCATTTCTTTCATTATGCACGTTTCAATCGACGGCGTGCCTTATCCATGCTCGCGCTTGAGCCAGTCGAGCAGCTCGTCGAAGTCGCGCACGATCGCATCCGGCACCACGTCGTGCTCCAGGTGCCTGGTCGAGCCCGTGCGATTCATCCACACCGCGCGCAGGCCGGCGCGCTGGGCGCCCTGCACGTCGAGCAGCACGTCGTCGCCGACATACACCGCATCCTCGGGCGCCACGCCCAGTTCCGCGCACGCGGCCAGGAAAATCGCCGCGTCCGGCTTGGCCACTCCCAACTGGTGCGCCGCCACCGACACCTTGAAATGGTGCGACAGGCCAACCGCCCGCAGATCGGCGTTGCCGTTCGAAATCGAACCGATCAGCACGTGGTTCTTCAGGCGCAAGAGGCCCGGCAGCACGTCGTCGTACGGGATCACGGCATTGCGCGCGGCGAAAAACTGCGCCATCGCATGCTCGACCTTGGCCGCATCCTCGCCCGCTTCCCGGAACGCATCCAGGAGGCCGGCATGGCGCAGCTTGCCGAGGTCGAGGTGGAATTCGGGCTTGCGCGCCAGCAGTTCGAGGCGCGCCTGGCGCAAGGTGTCGATGGTAAACCGCTCGGCCACGCGCGGCGCGTGCTCGCGCAACCAGGCGAACAAGGTCTCTTCGGCCTGCAGGATCACGGGGGCGATCGGCCACAGCGTGTCGTCGAGGTCGAACAGGATGGCCTTGGGCCAGGCACGGCGCGTGTTCATGTGGGCTTGCGGCTCCGGAAACGAAGCTTGGACAGTGGAAAGGAGCCAGTCAAGCATAACGAGGGCGGCGCCGAAAAGCAATGCCGCACCGGATACGGGCCCATGGTTACACCGTGATACAAAGGCAAATGAGGCCGATGCTTGGCAAATGCACTAAAATGATGGGCATTTTTCTATTCAGCTGTACCGGCGCCGCCTTCCGCGCGCCACCATTCCATTGTGGAGATTCTATGAAGAGCTCGATCCTGCGTGCCGGCGTTGTAGCACTGGCATGCGCGCTGGGCCTGTCCGCCTGCGGCGGCGGGAGCGGCGACCTGTACCTGACCGGCACGGTTAGCAACGTCACCAAGGACGGCCTGGTGCTGCAGAATAACGGCGGCGACGACACGCCCGTGACGACGCCCTATACCTCGTTCCAGTTCAACAACCGCGTCTCGACGGACGACCAGTTCAACATCACCGTCAAGAGCATTCCGTCGAACACGAGCGAGTGCCACCCCATCAACGGCAAGGCGCGCGCCAACTATTACACGATCGGCCAGATCGCCATTACGTGCACGATCATTCAGCATCCGCTGACGGCGTCGATCAAGAACCTGACGGGCAGCGGCCTCGTGATCGTCAACGGCTCCGACCGTCATGACGTCCCGGCGGGCACTGCCTCGGTGCCGATGGCGACGGTGTATGAAGACGGCGCGTACGGCGTCTCCGTCCTGCAGCAGCCGACCGGCCAGACCTGCACGGTCAGCGGCGGCAGCAGCGGCAACGGCTCGGGCATCATGGGCTCGGCCACAGAAGGCGTGACCGTCACCGTCACCTGCTCTTAATCCTGGAGAGACCCACATGAAGTTTTCCCTCGCGCGTCCGGCCCTCGCCCTCGCGATCACGCTGACGCTGGCCTCATGCGGCGGCGGCGGCAAGGCCACGTTCCCGATCAACGTCACGGTCAGCAACGTGCAATACCCGGGCCTCGTCCTGAGCACGAACGGCCAGGACGTAACCATCAATCCGCCGGCCACGGCCGGCCAGGACGTCGTGGCCGTCTTCCCGAACACGATCGAGTACGGCCAGGAATATGAAGTGGTCCCGAAAGGCGCGACCGTCGTCAACCACGTCGCCACGGGCGGCGCCTTGCCGAAACACCAGCAGTGCTCGCCGAACTCGTTCCCGTTCTACGGCACGGCCGGCCAGCTGGCCAAGATCGACATCCGCTATACCTGCGCCATCATCGCGTACCCGCTCACCGGCACCGTCAAGGGCCTGACCGGCACCGGCCTCGTCCTGGCGAACGGCAGCACGACGGGCACCATCCCCGTCAACCCGGCACTGGACGCCAACAATGCCCCGACCGGCGCGGACGTTCCGCTCGTGATGAATAATGTGCCCTATGCCAGCACCTATGGCGTGACCGTCCTGACCCAGCCGACCGGCCAGACCTGCGCCGTCACCGGCGGCGCCAACGGCTCCGGCGGCGGCACGATGGACGACGCGGCGGAAGCGGCCGGTGGCGTGAACAGCCTGGTCGTGACCTGCGTCAAATCCAGCTGAGTGACCGCCCGTGCGGATTGGATGAGATATGGAAATTTCGCATATCGACTATGCGAAACAAAAATTGGATTGATATGCTGTAGTGCAGCATAATTACACCTGTCTCCTCCAACTCTCCTCAAAAAGAATTGGATTCAAGCCCGCCTCAACAGCGGGCTTTTTTTTGCCCGCGCGGGACGATACCGGACCGGCGGCGGCATGCCGTCGATGTCCTCATCGGGTGTTGCGGGGTGCGGTCGGGCCTGTGCGGCCTGTTTCTCGACGGCGCTGTCGTGCTGCGTGGCAGCCGGGCCGTTCTGTTTGACTTCGCTGCCGGGCGGCAGTTGATTCAGTACTTAGATCACGTCGCGCGCCACGTCAGGCGCGCGTTTTCTCGACCGTGTTCAGGCGTTTCGCGGTCACTTTGACGACGGCCATCTGCTGGCCTTCGATCGTCACCTGCGCATCGTAACGCGCGTGCCTGGCGACGCTGGCGGCGTGCGCCGCGCTCGTCACACCCACGAGTACGGCGGCGGCGAGGAAGATGGCTTCCATGTTTTTCTGGATGTTCATGTTCGTTCCCCTTCGTTGATCGACAGATCAGATGGCGGCTTTTTCGACGACGGTCAAGCGCTTTGCGGTCACCTTGACGACGGCCATCTGCTGGCCTTCGATCGTCACCTGCGCGTCGTAACGCTCGTGCCTGGCGACGCTGGCGGCGTGCGCGGCGCTCATCACACCCACGAGGACGGCGGCTGCAAGAAAGATGGCTTCCATGTGTTTGAGGACGTTCATTTTGTTTCTCCTTGGTGTACGTTCGGTTCGTCTGGAGCCGTAATCGGCCTGGTATGGTGTCACTGTAGGCGCGCGCCCCGGTCCCTTCCAGCGGACTGCGACGAACTGCAAAAAACGCAGGATAAAGCGGCGAAAAACCGGATTGTGCGTTGCGGCACGGCAGCCGACGCATGAGCATGCTCAACAGCCTGGCCGGATTCGCTGGCGATACTCCTCTGCGGCACAAGCGGAGGCGAACATGGGACGGCGGAACATCCTGGAAGTGGAGACTGACGGGGCGACGGGGCCCCTGGCAACGGGGCCGGCCGGCACGGTGCCGGGCTGGAATGCGCTGGCGTTGCGGCTGATCGGCGCGGCACAGCCGGCACGCGCGCTCGCCATCCTGCATACCTGCATGTACAACGCCTGGGCGGCCTACGACGGCGATGCGCGCCAGACGACGCTCGGCGTGGCCGTGCGCCTGCCCCGCGCCGAGCGCGATGCCGCCAGCAAGACGGCCGCGATGAGCCATGCGGCCCGCAGCGTCCTCATCGACCTGTTCCCGGAAAACCAGCCGGATGTCGATGCCCGCATGGCCGGCCTGGGGCTGGCGCCAGCCGATGCGGCCGGCCAGTTCAGCCCGGCGGGCATCGGCCGCACGCAGGCGGCGGCCATGCTGGGCGGTGCCCATCGGGACCAACCGTTCGCGCTGATGCCGGCCGAGGTCCGCCAGCCCGTCACCGCGGGGCGGCAGGCGATCGCCGCGCACTGGTTCGGCATGGCCCGTCACATATCGGTACGGGATCGACATGATGACGACCGCGACGTGCTGCTGTACTTCGTGCTCGCCAACGCGCTGGCCGACGCCGCCATCGCGGCCGGGGATCACGCAGCCTGCGCCGCGGCCGCCGCCGAAGCGCTGCGGCGGTTCACGGGCGGCGCCCGGCTGGACACGGCGGTGTCGGAGGCAGGAAAAAAAGTGGGCGCGCGCGTGTTCGACAAGGCGCGCCGTTATTGGCAGGGGAAGCTGTAGCCCTTAAGGGCGAGTGGCGCTGCCGGACGCGCTGCCCGTCGCCGAACCGCCCGCGCTGCCGCTGAGCGTCACACCGCCGTTCATGGCCGACGCACCGTCACGCACCGAACCGACGGCGCCGCGCGCGCTGCCGGAGGCCTCGTTGCCGGCAGCCGCCACACGGTCGCGCGCCTGGCCTGCCGCGCCGCGCGCCGCGCCCGCCGCACCACCGGCCATACCCGCCGCGGCGCTGCCATCCACACCGGCCGAGCCCGACCCGCTCGCACTGGCCGACCCGCCGCCGTTGCCGCCTTCGGCCGCCACCGAACGTTGCGCGCCTGCCGCGCCGGCGGCATTGCCCGCGAGGCTGCCCGCGCCGGCCAGCAGGCCCGGCCGCTGAGCAGGCGCCGCGGGCTGGGCCGGCACGACGGTGCCGATGCTCGAAGCCGGAGCAGGCCGCTCCGCGGCGCGGCCGGCGCCGGGCGCGGTATCAGGCGCCGCATCGCGCACGAGGCGTCCGTCGCCGCGCAGGCCGCCCATCGTATCCATACGGCTGATGCCGCCCATGCCGCCCATGCCGCCGACGGAACCGCCCAGCGAGCCGCCCAGCCGGCCGCCAAGCAGCTGCGCGTGGGCCTGGTGAGCCATGCCGATGGTCAGGATGAGGGCGATGTAGCGGGCAATCTGTTTGGTGTTCATGTCTGTTCTCCTTGTGATGGGGCGGCACATGCGCCGCCGATACCAGGAAAACGGACCAGCTCGCCGTTTTCTTCCATTCCTTCAAAAAAATTTTTAGCGCAGGTCCGACGGGTCCGTACGCAGGCCGGCGCCGACGATGCCGTAACCGATCTCATTGTTCGCGACGGCCTGGCCGCCGCCGGCCTCGCGCGCCAGCGCGTCCACGGCGCGCGCGGCCGCGGCGCGGTCCGGCCGGGGTAGCCGCTGCGCCAGCAAGGCAGCGACGATGGGCGCCGCGAACGATGTCCCGCGCACCTGGCGGTATGGCGGCGTTCCCGGCGCGGCACTGACCATCTGGCTGCCCGGCGCGGCGAATTTCACCTGCGGACCGCGCGCCGCTTCCGGCAGCGGCCGCCCGCGCCGGTCGACGCCCGTCACCCCGACGACGCCGGGATAACTGGCCGGATACAGCGGCGGCGCGGCCGGCCCGTCGTTGCCGACGGCGGCCACCAGCAGGTGCCCCCGCGCCTGCATGGCCGCGACGGCGCGCGCCAGCAGCGCATTCGATGGGCCGACGAGGCTGATGTTCACGACGCCGACCTCCTGCTGGTCCAGCCAGCCAAGGGCAGCCGCGATGCGGTCGGCGGCGCCGCCCACCGGGCTGCCGCAATATACGTCCGCCGCGTACAGGCTGGCCCCCGGCGCGGCGCCGCGCAGGTGCTCGGAACGCCCGACCATCAGCGCCGCCACCGCAGTGCCGTGCGGCGCGGGAATCACCTGTCCGTCGCATCCCCAGCGCACGATGGCGGCATCCTCGAAGACCGGATGCGCGCCGTCGACGCCGCTGTCGATGAGGCCGATGCGGACGGCCGCCTTGCCCGCGGCGGCCACGCCGTCCGCCGCGCCGCTGCCCGTGTACACATGATTGAAATCGTAGCTGCCGTCGGGGTCCGCGGCGCGCAGGCGCTCGACCAGGGCGGCCGTCGACGCGCCGGACGGCAGGCGCAGCACCACCATGCGCCCGCCCAGGCCCGGCAGCACCTCGTCGCGCACGACGGTGGCGCCCGCGTCCCGCGCCGCCCGTAACGCCGCCTCCGACGGCGACCAGGCCAATACCTCGCCCCGCAGCGCCGGCTCGCCGCGCGGATCGGCTTCGAGCTGATCCGGATGGGTGCGCAGCAATCGTTTGACGGTGTCCAGACGCAGGCTGCCGAGGTCCGGCAGCGGCGCCCGGTCGAGCAACTGGTCGACGGGCCGGCGCAACCCGTCCAGCCCCAGCGGACCGATATGCCCCGGCAGCGGCAAGGACGGCAAGCCCAGCTGCGCGTGAGCGAACGCCGTCCCGCACAGGAGCGCCACGGCAACGAGGCCGCGCATATTTACGAAAGGGAATTTCATGGGCGGATCATATATGATTGGCCGGAATATCCCGTTAACGAACGACGGGTGGAAGAAAATCCCCTTCCGCATCGTTTACCCATACAGACACCATGCTTGCCGACGAGATTGCCGCCCTGCTGCCCCGCATGCGCCGCTTTGCGCGGGCGCTGACCTACCATCGCGAAGACGCGGACGACGTGGTCCAGATCGCGATGGAGCGTGCGCTCGGCCGCAGCGAACAGTGGGAACCGGGAACGCGGCTCGACAGCTGGCTCTTCCGGATCATCAAGAACGCGTGGATCGACGAGGTGCGCAGCCGGTCCCGGCGCGCCGAGCTGTTCGCGCCCGAGGAAGAAGGCGAGCACGTGGGCGACGACACCGCGCAGGCGCACCAGCAGCGGCTCGCGATCCAGAAGGCGATCAGCCTGCTGTCCGAGGAGCACCGGCTCGTCGTCGGCCTCGTGCTCGTGGACGGCTTGCCGTACAAGGAAGCGGCCGACGTGCTGGAGATCCCGGTCGGGACCCTCACCAGCCGCCTGGCGCGCGCCCGGGACGCCCTGCAGCAGTTGCTCGCCGACCCAACACGAAGGACACCATGACATTTTCCGATGACACCCTGATGGCCTATGCCGACGGCGAGCTCGATCCCGCCGAACGCGCCGCCATCGAACAGGCGATGCGCACCGATCCCGCCATCGCCGCCGCCGTGGCGCGCCACCGCGCCCTGCGCGCGGACGTCGCCGCCGCGTTTGGCGGCATCCTCGACGAACCCGTGCCCGCGCGACTGCAGCCCGTGCCGTCGACGGCGCCGGCGTCCGTCCTTTCGCTCGAGGCCGCGCGCGCGAAACGCAAGCGCTGGTCGTGGCCGGAATGGGGCGCGCTGGCGGCCACGCTCGTCGTCGGCGTCCTGGTCGGCAAAACGGTTGCCGGCGGTGCAGCACCCGCCATTGCCGGTAACGGCGGCCAGGTCGTGGCGCAGGGGGCGCTGGCATCCGCGCTCGACCGCCAGGTCGGCGGCGGCAAGGCGGATGATGCGGTGAAGGTCGGTGTCAGCTTTGCCGCCCGCGACGGGCAGTATTGCCGGGGCTTCGTCATGGGAACGTCGGCCGGCCTGGCATGCCGCGCAGGCGGGCAATGGCGGATTCCCGTGCTGGCCGAGGTGGCGCCGGAAGCGACGGGCGGTTACCGCCAGGCCGGCAGTGCGTTGCCGGCGGCCGTGCTGGATGCGATCGACGAGCGCATCGCGGGCAAGCCGCTGGACGCGGCGGGTGAAGAGGCGGCGCGGGCGCGCGGCTGGCGTTGATCAGGCTTGTGGTTTCAGTATGTTCGCCAGCGCCACGTACTGCTCGAGCCCCACGGCTTCCGGCCGCGCGCCCGGGTCGATGCCGGCGTCGACGAGCTGCTGTTCGGTGAACATGCCCGCCACGCAGTTGCGGATCACCTTGCGGCGCTGCGAGAACGCCTTTTGCACGACGGCTGACAGCGTGCCTGCGTCGGCCGGCAACTGGCGCCGCGTCGGCACCATGCGCACGATGGCGGAATCGACCTGCGGCGGCGGATCGAACGCCGTCGGCGGCACGACGAACAGCAGCGCCATGTCGTAGCGCCACTGCAGCATCACGGACAGGCGGCCATAGGCCTTCGTGCCCGGCTCCGCCACCATGCGCTCCACGACCTCTTTCTGCAGCATGAAGTGCTGGTCCTCGACGAGGTGGGCATAGTCGGCCAGGTGGAACAGCAGCGGGCTCGAGATGTTGTACGGCAGGTTGCCGACCACGCGCAGTTTTTTCCCCGCCGGGACGGGAATGCCGCCGAAGTCGAATTTCAGCGCGTCGCCCGCGTGGATGGTCAAGCGCTCGCGCGGATACGCTTTTTCCAGCCGGGCGACGAGGTCGCGGTCGAGCTCCACCACGTGCATGTGGTCGAGCTCCTTCAGCAGCAGCGCCGTCATCGCGGCCAGGCCCGGGCCGATTTCGACCATGGTGTCGCCGGGGCGCGGGTTGATGCCTTCGATGATGTCGTGGAGGACGTGGTCGTCGGTCAGGAAGTTCTGGCCGAAACGCTTGCGGGCTACGTGTTTCATTTTTATTATGCGGGTGGATTCTGTTGCGCGCGGACCATCGAGAGGGCGACGCGGATCGCCTCTTCCATGCTGCCGCAATCGGCCTGGCCGAGACCTTGGGCGGCCAGGTCGAGCGCGGTGCCGTGGTCGACCGACGTGCGGATCAACGGCAGGCCGAGCGTGATATTGACGCCGCGGCCAAAGGTCGCGTACTTGAGCACGGGCAGGCCCTGGTCGTGGTACATGGCCAGCACGGCGTCGGCGTCCTGCAGGTATTTTTGTTGGAACAGCGTGTCGGCCGGATACGGGCCGCGCGCATCGATGCCGCGCGCGCGGGCATCCGCCAGCACGGGTTCGATCACGTCGATCTCTTCGCGGCCCAGGTAGCCGTTCTCGCCCGCGTGCGGGTTCAGGCCCGTCACGAGGATGCGCGGCGACGCGATGCCGAACTTGTTCACGAGGTCCGCGTGGAGGATGTCCAGCACCTGCGCGAGGCTGGCGCGCGTGATGGCGTGCGCGACGTCCTTGAGCGGCAAATGGGTCGTGGCCAGCGCCACGCGCAGGTACGGCTGGTCCGTTCCCGGCGAGCCCGCGAGCATCATGACGACCTTCGGCGTGCCCGTCTTCTCGGCCAGGTATTCCGTGTGGCCGGAAAACGCGACGCCGGCGTCGTTGATGGTGCTCTTTTGCAGCGGCGCCGTGACGATGGCGTCCCACCAGCCGGCTCGCGTGCCTTCGATCGCAAGGTCGAGCGTGGCCAGCACGGCGCGGCCGTTGGCGGCGTCCAGCCGGCCCGGCACGACGTGGGCATCGAGCGGCACGTCGACGACCGGGATCGTGTCCGGGCCGAAGTGCGGCAGGCCGCTGTGGCGCAGCGCCAGCGTGGAGAGCGCGGACAGGCGGATGCCTGGGTCGATCAGGCTGGCCGTGAGGGATAAAAAGGCGGCATCGCCCACGAGCACGCACCGGGCCGCGCCGCGCAGCGCCCAGGCTGCGCGGATCGCGATCTCCGGACCGATGCCGGCCGGCTCGCCCACCGTGACGGCCAGCGAGGGGCGTGTGCCTGCCTGGGACATTTATTTGTCCTCGCGGAACTCGACGTAGGCGCGGTCGCGGACCTGGCGGCTCCAGTCTTCCAGGGCTTCCTGGCGCTTGCGGTCGGTGAGGACCTGGCGCGCGGCCGAGCGTTCCTTCTCCTTCGACACGTCTTCCGTCTTGCGCTCGACGACCTCGATCAGGTGCAGGCCGAACGGCGTCTTGATGACGTCCGACACCTGGCCCGGCTTGAGGGCGTTCATCGGGTTCTCGAATTCCGGCAGCGCGTCGCCCGGGTACAGCCAGCCCAGG
>Ga0209148_1000875_pt1 | contig 20847 bp, 16 predicted proteins | sample AraplaCol_mMF_r2_2_FD_184288 | JGI IMG/M metagenome (GOLD analysis project Ga0209148, IMG submission 184288) | Arabidopsis root microbial communities from North Carolina, USA - plate scrape CL_Col_mMF_r2 (SPAdes) (version 2) | ecosystem: Host-associated > Plants > Roots > Endosphere | place... | reverse complement strand
TCTGATGCGGCATGAAGCGGCGGATATCGACGTCCCAGAGATCGAAGGGCGGCTCACCTTCGGTGATCCAATGGGCCAGCGCCATGCCGGCGCCGCCACCCGACTGGATGCCGATCGAGTTGAAGCCGGCGGCGACGAAGAAATTCTTCAGCTCCGGCGCCTCGCCCAGGCAATAGCGCTGGTCGGCGGTGAAGCTTTCCGGCCCGTTGAAGAATTTGCGGATGCCGACCTTCTGCAGGCTCGGCACACGATGCATGGCGCCTTCCAGGATCGGCGCGAAATGGTCGAAATCCTCGGGGAGTTCGTCGAAGCAGAAATCGGCCGGAATGCCGTCGATGCCCCAGGGCTTGGCCTTGGGCTCGAAGGCACCCAGCAGCAGCTTGCCGGCATCCTCCTTGTAATAGGCACAGGCATCCATGTCGCGCAGCACAGGCAGGTCGGCCGTCATGCCTTCCATCGGCTCGGTGACGATGTAGAAATGCTCGCAGGCCTGCAGCGGAATGTTGACGCCCACCTGCTCGCCGATATTCCGCGCCCACATGCCGGCGCAATTGACTACCTTCTCCGCCTTGATGATGCCCTGGTCGGTCTCGACACCGATCGCCGCACCATCCTCGACGATGACGCGCCTGACCAGCGTATCCTCGAAGATCTTGACACCCTTCTGCCTTGCGCCACGGGCGAGGGCCATGGTGGTGTCGGCAGGGTTGCACTTGCCGTCCTTCGGATACCAGATGGCACCGATCACATCATCGACATTGAGCAGCGGCCATTTCTTCTTGACCTCGGCCGCGCTGATCTCCTCGGCGATGACATCGAAGCCGCGCAGCATGGCGGCACCCCTGCGGAATTCCTCCCAGCGCTCGGCATTGGTGGCGATGGAGAGCGAACCCGGTTGCACGAAGCCGGTTGCCTGGCCGGTCTCCTGCTCCAGTGTCGTGTAGAGATCGACGGTGTATTTCGCGAGCCTCGTCAGATTCTGAGTGTAGAGCGAAGAACGCACCAAGCCGGCGGCATGCCAGGTGGTCCCGCTGGTCAGCTTCTTGCGCTCCAGCAGGACCGTATCGGTCCAGCCGAGCCGCGCCAGGTGATAGGCCGCGGAACAACCGACAATGCCACCACCAATGATGACGACGCGGGCTTGGGTGGGGAGTGACATTCTTATTCCTCTCGTTCTTTCATCAGCTTTCCCCCCTCTCCCTGTCCCTCTCCCGCGAGGGGAGAGGGAACGATGTTGCCAACGTTCGGTATCCCAAAGAGCCGTCGTCACACGTGACGTAGAGGTCGACAGCAGGCTCGGTGAACTCCCTCGCCCCTCGCGGGAGAGGGTAAGGGTGAGGGGGGAAGCGCTCTTTAGTTACGGCTACATTCGCAGCCTTTCATTCGCCGGATCATACAGCGGCTCCTCCGCGACCACGGCCTTGCGCTTTTCGCCCAGCACCAGCACGTCGAGTTCCGTCCCAGGCTTGGCGAGATCCGTGCGGACATAAGCCAGCGCGATACTCTTCTGCAGCGTATGGCCATAACCACCCGACGCCACCAGCCCGACATACTGATCACCGAGATAGACCGGTGAACAGGTCGGTGCATCGCAATCCTTCGCATCAGCCAGCAGCAGCGGCACGAAGCGTTCCTTCGGTCCCTTGCTGCGTTCGTCGGTCAGCGCCTTCAGCCCTTTGAAATCCGGCTTCTGGAAATCGACGAAGCGATCGAGGCTTGCCATCAGCGGCGTGTATTCATGGGTCATGTCGCTCTTCCAGCCGCGATAGCATTTTTCGAGGCGGAGGCTGTCCATCGCATACATGCCGAAATCCGCGATGCCATGCGCTTGGCCCGCGGCCCAGAGCGCTTCATAGATCGCCACCATGTTCTCGACCGGGCAGTGCAGTTCCCAGCCGAGTTCGCCCACGTAGTTGACGCGCAAGGCCAGCATGCGGGCAAAGCCAATCTCGATCTCCTGGGCCGAGAGCCAGGGGAAGCCCTTATTGGAGAGATCAGCCTCGGTGACGGCCCCCAAGACATCTCGCGCCTTCGGGCCGGCCAGGATGAGCGAACCCATCCGCGCCGAGAGATTGGTCAAGGTCACCGAGCCATCTGTGGGCAGATGCTTTTCGATCCAGTCGATGTCATGCCATTCGGCGGCAGCGGCGCTGATCAGGTAATAGCGGTTCTCGCCTAGTTTCGTAATCGTGAATTCGCTGACGATGCCGCCCTTGTCGTTCAGCATGTAAGAAAGCGTGATCCGTCCCTGCTTGGGTAGCTTGCCGCAGATCATGCGCTCGAGCCAGGCTTCGGCACCGGAACCGCTCAGTTCGAACTTGCTGAACCCGCCGAGATCGAGGATGCCGACCCGTTCACGCACCGCCTGGCATTCGGCGGCGACGGCCTCATGCCAGTTCGCGCGTCGGAAGCTCGGCTTCGGTGTCTGCGGGCCATCCGCTCGTGGAAACCAGGCGGCGCGTTCCCAGCCGCCGCGGGCGCAGAAATTGGCACCCTTGGCCTTCAGCCGGTCGTAGAGCGGCGTCGTTTTCGCCGGACGACCGGCCGGCCATTCGTTATTGGGGAAGGCGATCGCATATTCGTTCTGGTAAAGCTCGATCGCCTTGTCGATTACATAGCTCTTGGTGGCGTAGTTGGTGTAGCGGCGCGGATCCAGCGACCAGAAATCCCATTCCGGCTCGCCATGGGCTATCCATTCGGCGACCGTCTTGCCGGCACCGCCGGATTGCGCGATGCCGAAGCTGAAGCAGCAGCATTGATAGAAGTTCTTCAACCCATGGGCCGGGCCGATATAGGGATTGCCGTCCGGCGAATAGGGGATCGGACCATTGATCACCCGCTGCACACCGACCTTGCCCAGCAAGGGCACGCGGCCGATCGCCGCCTCGATATAGCTTTCCAACCGTTCGAGGTCATCGGGATAGAGCTGATAGGCGAAATCCTCCGGGATGCCATCGCGCCAATGCGCCTGCGCCCGCTCCTTCTCATAGGGGCCGAGGATGAGGCCGGCGCGTTCCTGGCGCAGGTAATAGCTGACATCCGGATCGCGCATCAGCGGCAGCTTGCCTTGATAGGCCTCAAGCTCCGGGATGGTCTCGGTGACGAGATACTGGTGCGACATGGAGATGATCGGCAGATACTGGCCGACCATCGCCATCACCTCGCCGGCACGGTAGCCAGCGGCATTGACGACGATCTCGCAGGTGATGTCGCGCTTGTCGGTCTTCACCAGCCAGCCGCCATCGGGGCGTTGCGTCAGGCCAGTCACCTTGGTGAAACGCTGGATGCGGCAGCCTTTGTCCTTGGCGCCTTTGGCATATGCTTGCGTCAGCTGGCTGGGATCGATATCGCCGTCATAGGGGTCCCACAGGCCGCCGACCAGGTCGTGCATCTCCATGAAGGGATATTTCGCCTTGATATCGGCTGGGCTCATGAGCTCGAAGTCGATCCCCTGGGCCCGCGCCATGGCGATGACATGCTTGTACTCGTCCATCCGGTCCTGGCTGTGGGCGAGGCGGATCGAGCCGGTGACGTGATAGTTGATCGGATAATCGACCTCGTCGCCCAGCCTGGCATAGAGCCTGGTCGAATGGCGCTGCAGCTTGATGACGTTCCAACTGGTCGAGAAATTCGGGCAATTGCCGGCGGCATGCCAGGTCGAACCGGAGGTGAGCTCGTCACGTTCCAGCAGCAGGCAATCGGTCCAGCCGAGCTGCGCCAGGTGATAAAGCGCGCTGCAGCCGACGGCGCCGCCGCCGATGATCACCACGCGCGCATGATCGGTCATCTTCCCCTCGCTCCCGTCCTGTTTCTTGGCCCGGCTTTCGGTCATTGCCGGCCCCTTCTTGCGGCCCAGTCTCGCGGCCATGACGGCTGCTGGCAACCGCCGCAAGTGTCGTGCTGCCATGAGATCAAGTCATGCGTCGCGTCGCCCGGCCATTCTTCGGCCCGGCGGGTCAATGCCACAAGCGAGATGATTTCATTGATAGATGAGCTGGATTCACGTTCGGCGGGTGTGAAGGCCCGCGGCTATTTCCCCCGCTTGCCTTGCTCTGTCACCCTCGGACTTGTGTCGAGGGTCCATGGGAAGGGCTAGGCGAGGTGATTGCCATGGATTGCCGGGTCAAGCCGCCTGCAATGATATCTCAGCAGTCGCCCCCTCTCCCTAACCCTCTCCCGCGAGGGGGGAGGGAATCCAAGGCATTTAGAGCATGTTTGGTGATGGCAGAAGAAAAGGGTACAGCTGACTCAACTAGAACCGGTCAGAGAGGTCGGGCAACAGCGTTCCCTCCCCCCTCGCGGGGGAGGGTTAGGGAGAGGGGACAAGTGACGGCTGTCGTATATTGAGCCTCACTTCGCCTTCGCGAGAAAATATCCAATCGCTCTCGATACCTCGTCCGATATCTGCAGACGCTTAATCGGACAAAAGTGGGTCACGTCCCGCAATGGCAGCAAATTTGCGGGCGATATCCGTGTCGCGAAATCTTCAAGCGCAGATCAGCCGCAGGCGGTCCTGGCGCGGCTGGCGGCCGAAGGCCTTGGCGTAGCAGCGGGAGAAATGCGAGAGCGAGACAAAGCCGAGGGCGACGCCCACTTCGGTGATGCTCATCTCCGTCTGGTGCAGCAATTGCCGCGCTTTCAGCAGACGGCGCTGCATCGCGAACTGGCCGGGCGGCATGCCGAACTGGCGCTTGAACAGGCGCTGCAATTGCCGCGGGCAGATGCCAGCGGCATCGGCCAGGTCCTCGGTGCTCATCGGCTCGGCGAGATTGGCCTCGATGACCTCGATCGCCTTCAGGAGGACGCGGTTGTGGATGCCGCGTATGCCGGCGGGTGAGGCATGCTGGCTTTCGCTGCCCGGGCGCAGACGGTCATGATTGAGGGCGTCGGCCACTTTGCGCGTGGTGCCTTCGCCGAGCGCTGCCGCCGTGCAGGCGAGGGCGAAATCGATCAGGGCCTTGCCGCCGGCGCAGGTGAGGCGCCGATCCTGCGCCACATAGAGCCGGTCGCTGAGATTGAGATCGGGCCAGGCTTCTAGCAGGGCATCCTGTGCCGACCAATGCGCCGTGCAGGCCTTGGCGCTCAGCAGGCCGGCCTTCGCCATCAGGCCGACAGCAGCACCGCTCGCCAGCACATGGCCGTGCCGTGCCACCGTCTGGCGCAGCCAGGCTTGCAGCTTGTCGGTGCCGGCGAGATCGCCGCTGCTGAGCAGCAGGATGTTGTCAGGCTGGCGTTGGGCGTCGATGGCGCCGTGCACGGCGGTCAAGGCGCCCAGTGCATTGGCAACCGGCTTGCCGTCGGGGCTCAGGAGGCGCCAGGAGAAAATAATCCGTTCGGCCTGGCGATTGGCGGCATCGAAGGTGTCGCAGAGGGCGGCGAGATCGAAAAGCGGGAAGCCGGGCAGCAGCACGACCTCGATTTCGAACCGGCCGCTGGTCAGGTTCTGGCGGAGCAAAGGCGTCGCCTGCGGGACGCGCTGCGGCAGCGGCGCCGTCTGGCCCTGTAAGGGCCGGCCCGGCCGCATTACCTGCGGCGCAGGCTCGCTGCGGGAGCTGCGCGAAGGTTCCGCGGGACGGGGAGAAGGCTGCATATTCAGCATGTTGCGCCATTCCGGCTGGGCGTCACCGCATCCTTTTGCGGCCCGGTCAGCGTCGCTTTCCGCTGCTGGCAAAGCAAACGAGACTATGTCATTGCCAGATGAGAAAAAGTCATCTAACGACGGAAATCGTCACCGGATCGCAACCAGTCGGTGGCTCGCCGGAGAGCGCTTGGGGTCCGGCGGCGCGGAAAACATATCGGGGGAGCAGGGTTCGTGATGCGGCGCCAGATACCGCCTTTGACTGCCTTGCGCGCCTTCGAGGCGGCGGCCCGACTTGGCAGTTTCCGGGCGGCGGCCGAAGAACTGAACATCACCCAGAGCGCCGTCAGTCACCAGATCGCCGGCCTGGAAGAGCGCCTTGGCACCTCCTTGTTCCACCGCACGGCCCGCCGCGTCGAACTGACCGAGGCCGGCGGGCTTTATTATCCCTTTCTGCGTGATGCTTTCGATCGCATCGGCCAGGGCACCGAGCTGGTGCTGCGAGCGGCGAAAAGCGACGACCTGATGGTGCAGGTCTATGTCACCGTGGCGGTGCGCTGGCTGGTGCCGCGTCTGCATGACTTCCAGGCCATCAACCCCGATATCCTGGTGCGTTTCAATACCAGCCATTTCCACTGGCATTTCGACCCTAGCACAGCGGATATCGGCATGGTCTGTACGGGCGAGATCAATGATCCCGCCTATCACTACACCTTCCTGGCCGAGGCGCGTTTGGTCGCCGCCTGTAGCCCAGCGCTGATCGACACGGGAAAGGGTCTCAGGCAGCCCGCCGATCTCGCCGGTCATGCCCTGCTGCAGCTCTTCAACAAGGAAGAGGACTGGCGTGTCTGGCTGCAGGCCGCAGGTGTTCCGAATTTGCGCGGCCGGGCAGCGCCGAAATTCGACTCCTATCTGATGGCCTTGGAAGCAGCGCTTGACGGCCAGGGCCTTGCCTTGGCGCCGCATTTCCTGGTTGCCGATTATCTGAAATCCGGCCGTCTCGTCACCCCCTTCGACATCACCGCCCGCCAGCCCGGCGGCTGGTATCTCATCTGCATGAAGGAGCGGGCCCAGGAGCCGCGCATCAAGCGCTTCACCACCTGGCTGCAGCAGCAGATCAAGGCCGATCCGAATTTAAGTTAGCCTGGCGGGCGGTGTTTCTCGCGCGCTGCTTGCAATGCCGTGACGGCGCAGATAGCCTCAAGGCATGTCCAAGGACGTCTCGGGGGAGCGCAATGGACGCGGGCATCGCAGAAATTGATATCCGGCAGGATCTGGAACGCGCTGCTTCGGCATGCGGGTGGCGTAGCCCCATGCCCGTTTCGGCGCCCAGTTTCGATGCCACCAGTAGAAACATCACCCATGGTGCGGCGTCCGTTCGCCGTTTCTGCAGGTTTGGAGCATCCAAATGGTCAGTTTGAAGAAAGTTGCCGCATCGCTGCTGGTGATCTTTACGGCCAGCTGGGTAACGGCACATGCGTCGGAAAAGATGGTGGTGGAAAGCTTCAAGCTCGATATCACGCCCGAAAGCGTTGCCCTGGATGGCGGCGGCCAGAAAGCCGTCGTCAGACGCATTCCGGCTGCCCGGAAGGCCGCGTCGGTCCAGTATCAGCCGGATGGTGAACAAGGTGGCACCGCTGTCATCAAGGCGACGGCCAGCAATATGACGGCGATCAAGGATGCCGTGGCCGCTTACATGAAGCGCCCGCAATATGTCGCCTATATCTCGGTGGAGCGGGACGGAAAGCCCATCCAGTGCGCCGCAGCCTGCAAGGTTGAGGAGCCGGAAGGGCTGTCCGAGGTCCGCAATGTCCTGCGCGACGTCGACAAGATCGATGAAAATTTGCACTGGTCCGATGACGTCCGCGTCAGCTGGACGGACAAGGGCGATCATCTCGACGTTCATGTCGTTGCCGATTACGACGACACCAAAGATGGGCATGCCCAAATCGACGCGATCGAGGTGATGAAGGTCGACGAGAAATCCACCATCTATCTCGATGGCGCGCCGCATATGCGGATCGTGTTGAAGATCGAGCGCCCTGCCGGCTGAGCCCTGATAGGCCGTTTCCGTCTGCCGCTTTAGCGACGGCTTCATGCACCCATCAGGATGGGCGGCGGGGAGGCGTTGCGGGCGTCACATGCCGCCGCCACGCAGGCGGCCATGCTGCCGAAATGCGCCTTGCGGCCGACTAGGCCGGGGCCGTAATGGGCGTATTTGCCGGAATTGGTCATCAGGTTGCGGGTTGATGGCGGGATCACCGGCTCGGTGATCATGCACCAGCAGGTATCGTTGAGCACCTGCGCGCCAAAATCCTCCAGCACGGCGATATGGCCGGCCGCTTGCGCCGTCTCATAGGTGGCGCGGCCGCAGGTGACAATCATCGCCACTTCCGCATGCTTGCGCTTGCCGCGGCAGAGCTCCGCCAGGCGCGCAAGTTCGTCCATCGAGACATGCGGATTGCCGAGCGAGACCAGATCGACGCTGGCATCGGTGGCGCTGTTGAGTTCCTGCCAGCTCACGCGGAGCTCGGCCGGCGTCACCTGGTGATGTTTCCGCGGTGGCTTGCCGCCCAAAGCCTGATCAAGGGTCGCCGCTTCCGGCGTCACACCAAGGATATGGAACATGGGGGCAGCCGAGGTGGTGCCGAAGGCGGCGCCGAGAGCCTTCAGGTCGTCGCGGCTGGGCCTCGCCTGTTCGAGGCCGGTGATCACTGGGATCTCATTCGGTGCGAGGAGGCCGATATGGTAGCCGAGCAGGGGATAGAAGCTGTCATCGATCGCCCCCAGCGACGGCAGGTCGATCTGCATGGTCGCGTAGCGGTCGGCATCGACATGGCAGCCGGTCAACGGCGCCCGGCCGGTCAAGGCGATGCAGATATCGAGATAGTCCGGATATTTCATCGTCCGCGCGCCGAGCACGCTGTTGGCATAGATGACGGCATTGGATTCCGCCCAGACGATCTGCTCACCGAAAGCCGGCGCGGTGTCGAGGAGATAGGGGGCACAGGTAAAGGTGGGCCTGGCCCCCATCTCGACATAGGCATCGGCGAGATCGCTGGCCGGCTGCCCGGCGGCGGGATCGACGCCGAGCTTTTTCCAGCGTCGCTGATCGACGGAGATCGAATTGAGGCTGGTCGGCACCTTGACCCTGCCGCCCCAGTCGCAGAGCCGGCGGGCAAAGCGCAGGCTGGCCGGGCCGGTATAGATGCAGCCGTCGATATGCGCCTGGGTGATGTCGATCAGTTTCTCGGCGCCCAGAATGCCGGCCATGCGCGCGATGATCTTCATCGCCACCTGTGCCGCCTTGCCGCTGTTGCCGCCCAGCATTGCTTCATCGGCCGGCGTGAGCGCGAGGGCCTGCTGTAGGGAGGCTGGTGATGAGGGTGGGGCGGGGATAGTGTCGGCTCCCGTTCCGCCGATCCGCACATTGCCGTCGCTGATCCGCGCGGCTGTGACGTTTTGCAATTGCGCGAATGCCTCGGCACCGAGGCTGACGACGGGAATGGAGTGGCCGAACATCTCTTCGGCGACGATGACGCCGAGGGTCAGAATGGCCTCGTCCTCGGCGAAGACCAGCGCCGCGGGGCCATGGCCGTTGAGGATCAGTTCCAGAAGCACGCTGCTGCCGGTGCAGGAACCACGTCCGCTGGGGATCGCCAGGATCTTGCCCGCGATGCAGGCCCCCTTCAGCGGGTGATGGATGTCGATGATGGTGCCGGTGAAGGGATCGACTCCGCCCCAGAAGCTGAGGCCGATATCGGCATAGAGCAGCTCGGCTTCGGCTTCGCCGGCGACCAGGCTGCGCCCTGCCAGGTTCCACGATGACATCTATATTCCCCCGATCTCCGGACCCGACCCTCCGTCAGAACCGTGCCCCCTGTAAACGGTCGCGGGATGTTACTGCATCCATCGCAAAAAGCGAATGCCGGCGCCGCGTCATGGCGGCACCGGCATTGAGCATGGAACAGGTTGGAGGCCGCCTTGCCTTGGGCCTCAGATGGAGCGATTACGGTCCGGCGAAATATTCGCCGACCCGTTTGAAGAAGGCACCAGTCTCATCGCGCACCTTGACGGCGGATCGTTGAAAGAAGTTGCCGGTCTCCTGGGCCCCTTCCTTGACCTTGGTGCCTGCCGTCTGCGCGCCTTCCTTGGTGGCATCGACGGCGGTCTGGCCCTTGCTCTCGATGGTATTGCCGACATCCTTGGCACCGTTGCCAATGGCAGTGCCGGTATCTTGTGCGGCCTTCTTGATCGATTGGCCGGCGCTCGACAGATCGCTCCCAACATCGTCGGCCCGGCTGGGCGCGCCGATCATTGGCAGCACCAGCAGTCCTAAAGCGAGGGCGACAGATACGGCGGCGGCCGATCCTTCTCCTCGACGACGGTTGATCAGCATCATTTCTCTCCTTTCCAGCCAGCTCCCAGCTTCTTATGGGCCTTATATTGGTCCGTCTTCAAGCCGGCAGGATCACGTTTTCTTGACAGTTTCGACCGATTTCGGCCGAATCAGGACATAATAACGCCTGTTGCCTCTTCCTGCTCCCATCTCAACTTTTTTGCGGTGCGGGCCATATTCCCAAAATAGCGCAATCTCGCGGCGGCTCTCTCCCAACGCGACGCGGCAGATACCGATGGCGCAGCTGATCGACAGATCGCGGTTGCGGCCCGCAGCGACGGGTTGCGTTTCGATTATGCCAGCCGCTATCTCGTCACGGCCCCGGCGAAAGCAAGACGCAAGATGGCGGAACCACCGGCACGCGTATTCGGTTATGGCCAGATCGACGAGCCGGGTATCGAGCCGGCTGTCAAACGCCTCGCCAAGATATTGCGGCAGAAATGATGTCTGGATCGCCCGAGAGAGCAACCTGCGTTACCCGGCATATCGCGGCGCCGGCAGCCGCTATTTATGCTGCCTTCATGGATCCGGCCGCTCTCGTCGCATGGCTGCCGCCGGGCGAGATGACCGGCGGTATGCATCGTTTCGATGGACAGGTGGGCGGTGGCTATCGCATGTCGCTCTATTATCCCGCAGACGCAGCGGAAGCACGTGGCAAGACCACGGCCGATGAGGACGTCGTTGATGTCCGCTTCGTCGAATTGCAGCCGCCGCACCGCATCGTCGAAGCGGTGACATTCGTCAGCGGGGACCCCGCTTTGCACGGTGAGATGACGATCGAGATCGATATCGTGCCGGCGGCGCATGGTGCGGAAGTGAGCCTCCTCTGCCGCGACCTGCCGGCAGGCTTGCGCCTGGAAGACAATGAGACGGGGTCGGCCCAGTCGCTTGAGCAGCTCGCCCGCTATCTGGCGCGGCAGGGACTATAGAAATCCTAGCGGTCGGCGATCAGGCGGCAGCCGGCGTAGTCCCCGGCGCTGAGGCTGTCGCAGAAATCCTTCCATTCGCAGGCGGCGCAGCCGCTGCGGATGACATTGTCCCGGAAGGCTTGGCGCAAGCGGGCGATAAGGGCTGCATCGAGGTACAGGCTGCTGCCCGCAGTGATCTCCTGTTCCAGCAACTGGCCGACATCGTGGGCAGCTTTCTGATCACGTCCGGTGATGCGGGCTTCATGGCAATGCGGCGCACGGATTTCTGTCTTGTGCGAAGCCACAGCATTCTCGGCGATCTCGGTAAGCCATGGCGCACAGATGTCATCCGGTCCCGTGACGATGACGATCTCCTCGCCGGCGCCGAGGCGGGCAATGAGATCATCCATGCCGGATGTAAAACGGGGCGTGTAACCACGCCCCGCATAAGTCAGCATACAAAGAAGATGATGCGGCCGCAGGCGGATCATGGGTGATCAACTCTGCGGCCGCTATTTTGTTCAGGCTGTCTTGCGCAGACGCTGGCTGGCCAGCACCATGGCCGCAACCAGGGCGATCTTCACGGCATCGCCGAGCAGGAAGGGCGCAACACCGCTCTTCCAGGCAACCGAAGCGCCGAACAGGCCAGCAAGCCAGGCGGCACCCACTGCCATCAGGATCACTTCGCCGATGACGATACTGCCGACCAGGGTGAAGAGGTTGCGGGCGGCGCCACGTTCCATCAGCCAGCCGACCACGAAGGCGGCAACCAGGAAGCCGGCGAGATAACCGGCGGTCGGACCGGCGAAAACGGCGAAACCACCGGCGCCACCGGCCAGGAAGGGCGCACCGACAAAGGCTTCAGCGAGCCACAGAGCGACCGTCTCGGCACCGAGGCGGCTGCCGCCCATGGCGCCGATCAGCAGCACGCCGAAGGTTTGCATGGTCATCGGCACCGGAATGAACGGTACCTGGATCTGCGACGCGGCGGCGAGCAGCAGGCTCCCCAGCGCCACGATGACGACATGCATCAGCACGGATTTTTCCGCGAGCGGCGCGAGCAGGGGTTTATTGGAAGCGAGAGGCAAGGCCATGAAATGGACTCCTTAGGATCAGGCAGCGGCTCGATTGTTGATTGTTGCAGTGCCGCGTTCGCAACCGATAGCCCAGCCGCCGCGCGCTGGCAAGAGCAGCCTGTCTGACAGTGGCAACGCGATCACCTTTCTAATTATTTGATAAATATAAATAAATATGGCTCGATCGGGTACGGCCCAGAGGATTTTGCAGTCAGATCGTTCGGTCAGCGCTAACAGGCTGGGGTATTGTGACGTTTTAACGGCACGCACAGGAAAATTGCATGAAAGGTGATGATAGCTTGCCGGAACTCGCCACCGGGCCGGGGCGTTCGCCAGGAAAGAAGCGGGTACTGCTGAAACCCGTCCCAAATATAGCGTGTCGGGGAGCAGGTCGGAATGAGCAGTATTGGTCGTCGGCAAGCTGGTGCCGACCAGGAAAAATTCGATCTTTCGAAGAAGACGATTCGTGATGTCGCAGCGGAGCTCGCGCGGCGCAGCCAGCCGACTGTCCTGACCGGCGGCCAGCAATCTGTCACGCCTCTCGCTTCCGCGATGCCGGCATCGGAAGCATCGGCCGCCGAGCCGGCTGCCGCCGCCAATCCCGGCCCCGGCGATCCCAGTATTGGTGATCCCGGCGCCAGCAATCCTGGCGGAGAGGGCGGTGATCCATCTCCCTCGAATTTGATACAGATGGATCCACGCACCGCGACGGCTCAGTCTGCAGCGGGGCCAAATCCTCTATGGGCGGGGCATCGCCCCTTCGCGGATGATCCGGCCGGCCCGGCACCCTTGGAGGCCTTGAGCCGCGCCCTTGATCACAAGCTGTTCGATCTGCCGGATATTGCATTGACGCCATCCTCGGAGATGACGACGGAACTGGCGCCACCGCCGCTGATCGTGACGCCGTCAGCCGCGCATCCGACAGTCAGTGGGACCGAGCTGCCCTTGCAGGAGAGTGCGAAGACACCGCCACCACGCGATCAACTGCTGCACGAGACCAAGGCGGCGCCGCAGCCCATCCGCCACTATCCGTCACCGCGCTTCTCATTGCTGAACCGGCTGCGTGGGATATGGCTGCATTACAGCCTGCAGCGATCACCAAAATCGCCATCGGCGCCGATGCAACGCGGGGATGTTGACTGGTCGACACTGTCGCTCGGTGTCGGGATCGGCCTGATCGCCGGCGTGGGTGCGATTATGCTGCTCTCTAAGCCGCCTGCCGATCAGGCGAGCCAGCACCAATCAGCAGACACACAACAAGCGGCAGCACCATCTACAGCCACGCCTGCTGCGCCGCTTCCTTCCGCGGCCACCGCTCTGCCGGCACCGGCCAGCATACCGCCATTGCCCACCACGCCATCAGCTGTCGAGCCATCTTCGGCCGGGCTACCATCAACCAACCCGCCGTTGCCCAAGCTCAACGTTGTTCCGTCGACGATAGCTGCCGCTGCTCCAGCCGCACTTCATCCGCGGGATATGACGGCCACGACCTTCGGTATCCCGGCATCGCTCCAGCCGGATAAGCTCTCCGCCTCTGGCCGCGGCACGATACCGGGATCGCAGGCGGAAAATCCCCTCGTCGCAACCGATGCCGGCACGCAAGGTTCGACCAAGGCGGCTGCAGCTACAACAGGGACGACGCAAAAGCCGGCTAAGACGGCGGCCAAGACCAAAGCCAAGCCGCAAAAATCATCCTCGCCCAAGGTCACCGAGCAGCTGTCGCCGGCGAAGCGATAACTATTTCACCTGCTGCAACATCTCCTGGACGGTCTTGGCATCTGCTGTGACCACCGTGAGATCCTTGGCGGCCAGCCCCGCCTTGGCCTTGGTGACGGCAGCGCTCAATGCCATCTTGGCGGCGGCATTGCTGCTGTCTGGAATGGCGCCATCGCCCATCGATGCGCAGGGATTGGCTTCCTTCGCATCGAAGCCATCGCCGGCTGGACCGACCAGGCAATTGATCACGTGATGCAGATGGGTATAGCCGGTTTTCAAGACGGTCGCGTCGCCGGCATAACCGGCATGTTGCGCGGCAGTGGAGATCTCCTTGGCGGCATCGGCGGCAAAGCTGCTGGCATTGCTGCCGATGAGGAGCAAGCTGCTGCCGATGACGAGGAGACTGGGGCGCAGGAGGTTGATTGAAAGCTTCATGATCACGGCTCCATAGCTGAGATGACCGGTGGCTGAGATGACCGGTGCGATGCCGGTGACGCAGGACGCGACGGGTGCGGACACGTTCCGCTTGATCGGGCGAATATCGCCGCCGCTCAGGTGTGTCGAGCGGTGTTGATATACTGCATAGACTGCGCCTGATTGGCACGGGGCGCAAGGCCGCCCAAGCTGGGTTACCACATCACTTTCTTGTCACGCGAAAGGCCCGACGGCATGATAGGAAAGCCGATGTTTCGTAATGTGACTTACGAACTGCAGCTCAGCATTGAGCAACCGGCGCGGTTGCGTGCCCAGTCGGGCCGACGGGCGGCGAAAGCCTCGCGGCCCGGCTGTTCGTCATAGGGCCGGCGCATCACCTCCAACAGCTCAAGAATTCCCGCCTCGTCGCCTTGCTCGGCCCGGTCGATGGCCTGCTGCGCCAGGTAGTTGCGCAATACGTAACGCGGATTGACGCGGTTCATCGCGGCCTTTCGCTCTGCCGCGGGCATTGTATCTTGTGTCAGGCGGGCGGCATAGGCCGTGAGCCAGGCAGCCAACGTATCCTGTGACGCCAGCCGCTTTTCAGCGTCGTAGAAAGCATTGGTGAACAGTTCAGTACCTGCCACGGCCGGGTCGAAATCGGCCAAGCTGCGGAAAAAGATCGTCATATCGATCTCAGCCGCGGCCATCAGTTCCCGCAACTGCTGCATCAGCGCCATATCATCATCGCTGCAGCTGCGCAGCCCCAGCTTGCCGGCGATCAGCTCCCGTTCCACGGCGCGATAGGTGTCGACATAGAGCTGCAATCCGGCCTGCAACGGTTCGATGGTCGGAAAGGCAGCAACCAGCGCTGTCGCCAGGCGCGTGAGGTTCCAATAAGCGATTGAGGCCTGCTGACCAAAGCGATAGCGCCGGCCGGCCGCATCGGTGGTATTCGGTGTCCAGCCCGGATCGAAGCCGTCGATCCAGCCATAGGGGCCGTAATCGATGGTGAGGCCGAGGATCGACATGTTGTCGGTATTCATGACGCCATGCACGAAACCGACCCGCATCCAATGGGCAATCAGATGCGCTGTGCGGGTACAGATCTTGGCAAACCAGGCGGCGCGGACCTCATCGCTGACCGGTTCCGGCCTGGCTCCAGGTGACAGTTCCGGGAAGTCGCGGCGGATGCAGAAATCGACCAGCTGGTTGAGCAGTACGGTGTCGCCACGCGAGGCCGGCAGCTCGAAATTGCCGAAGCGGATGAAGGAGGGAGCAACACGGCAGACAACGGCACCGGGTTCCGCGCGCGGGCGGCCATCATAGAACATGTCGCGGACCACCTTTTCGCCGGTGGCGACGAGGCAGAGGGCGCGGGTGGTGGGAATGCCGAGATGATGCATGGCCTCGCTGCAGAGGAATTCGCGGATCGAGGAACGCAAGACGGCACGGCCATCAGCATGACGCGAATAGGGCGTCGGCCCGGCACCCTTCAACTGCAGCTCCCAGCGTTTGCCGCGGGTATTGATGACCTCGCCCAAGGAAATGGCGCGGCCGTCGCCAAGCTGCCCAGCCCAGTTGCCGAATTGATGACCGCCGTAATTGGCAGCATAAGGCGCCATGCCGGGCATCAGCTTGTTGCCGGCGAAGATGGCGGCAAAATCAGGCGTGGCGATGGTCGCGGCATCCAACCCGATCAGCTCCGCAACCTCCGGCGCATGGGCGATCAGCCGAGGGGCAGCGACCGGCGTCGCCTCGACCCGGGAATAGAGCGCCCCATATACCTGGCGCCGATGCGAGCCGCTTTCCGGATCACCCGGCAGGTCACGAATGAAGGCATTGTCGAAAGTGAGGGCATTCATCTTCTGGCACCGCCGGCTCGTGTCAGTTGTCCTGCCGGCGTCTTTTGGCCGACCTTTCATCGATTGATCATATGGCCCAACCGCACTTGCCTTGCAAGGCGCCCCCGGATCAGCCAATAGAGGAGGGGGATGGGGCAAAAAGCAGGGCGATCATGCAGGAACAGGATATCGCGCGCATTTCCCATTGGCTGGCGAAATCAGGCCTCGCCGGGCTCTCCGAACCCGACCTCCTGCGCGGCTTCTGTGAAAGCTGCCGCGCGGTCGGTCTCCATATCACCCGCGCCCTCGTTTTCATTGATACCCTGCATCCGATCTATGAGGGTCATGCCTTTCCCTGGCGTCATGACCAGCCGGTGGAGCAGTCGGAAATCGCCTATCGTCCGACCAACCAGGGCGGCACGGCGGAGGAAAACTGGCGCCGCACGATCTTCTATCAGCTATGGGAAAACGGCGGCACGGAAATGCGGCTGCGTCTCGGCAATCGACCGCCAGTTGACTATTACGCGATCGATCGTCTGCAGGCAGAGGGGCAGACGGATTACATAGCTTTCGTTCATCGCTTCGCCGCGGCCGGTGTCATCGGCGAGATGGACGGGATCTTCTCGCACTGGACAACCGAACATGAAGACGGCTTCAGCGAAGCGGACCTGGCGGCTCTGCGCCGCCTGATGCCGCATCTGAGCATCGCCATCAAATGTGCCTCGCTGACTCGCATCGCCGGTACGCTGGTCGAAGTCTATCTTGGCCGCGATGCCGGTCGGCGCGTGCTCGGTGGGCGTATCACCCGCGGCGTCGCCGATCGCATTCATGCAGTTCTTTGGTTTTCTGATTTGCGCGGCTATACAACAATCACCGATACCGCCAAGCCGGATGAAATCATTCCGCTCCTCAACGATTACGCGGAAGCCGTCATCACCTCCGTGCAGGAAGCGAGTGGCGATGTGCTGAAGTTGATCGGCGATGGCACGCTGGCGATCTTCGCGGCGGAAGATGCCGCAGCTGCGAGTGCCCAGGCACTGCAAGCGGAGGCGGCATTGCGCCACCGCATCCGCGATCTTAACGAGAAGCGGCAAGCGGCCGGTCATCCCGTGACCAGCGTCTATCTCGGCCTGCATATCGGCGAGGTCTTCTACGGCAATATTGGCAGCGACGATCGGCTTGATTTCACCGTCGTCGGTCCCGCCGTGAACGAGGTCAGTCGCATTGCCGCCATGTGCCGCTCGATCGACAGGTCCGTGTTGATCTCGGATAGCTTCCGGGCTGCTCTACCGGAAGCGCTACACGCCACACTGGTATCGGTGGGGCGATATGCATTGCGTGGCATTGGTCGCGCGCAGGAATTGTTCACGATCGATCCCGAACTCCTCTGATTGCAATTCCCGCCACAGGTTCTGAGAACAGTTGTCTCACGATTCCGTGACGCGCTGATCCGCATTCTGGAACTGGCACCTTGGCCTGGTGTTTCTAATTGATGTCCCCTGCCGCACGAAGACGTTCATCACATCGCCCGCTGGCGGGAGACCGGATGATTTTATCGGTATCGTCTGCCCGGGTTCCGGAAGCGACGATACCTGGAAGCTGAGGAAGCAGCGATGGTTGCGCCAGGACAAACGACCGAAAGAACGATGTCATCCGGAGGCAGTAAGCCGTTTCGGCCGCAGACGTCATCGGCGGATGAACAACCTTCACAGAGCAACGAAGGTTTCGATCTCGCACGCTTGTCACCGCAGCAGGTCGCAGCCGAACTGGCGCGCCGCAGCCATGCGCGGCGCTTCGCGGGTGATACCTCCGGCGATAGAGATGCGCGTGACGCGACCGAAAGTAGCAGCCATCTGGCTGAGATGGGCGCGGATACGGCCACATCGGCAGAAAAGCCGGCATCGGAAGCCGCGCCTTTCGATCGGCTCTCACAGGCATTGTCGCCGACGACCGAGGAGCGGCGGCGCCTGAAGCAGCAGTATATCGAGGAGCGCCTTCGCTGGGAGGAAGAACAGGATCGCCGCGAAGCGCAAAGATTACATGAAGCGCAGACGGTGCATCCGGAGCCGCTCACAGAACCAGTGGTGCCGCAGCAAGCGCCAGTCGAGCAGAGGTTGTCGGAAGAGCGTAATGTCCCGGCTTTCGCGGCCGATAGCAGATTTGCAGCTGATAGGAGATTCGCGGCACGCAATGATCAACCGGATGGGGCGGGCGGCACAATCGCAACGGATGCAATGACAGGCGGTCGCGTTGCAATCGACCGGTCGACGGTCAGTCCCTCGGCGGTCAAAACCTCGGCCGCAAAGACCGCGGCAACAGAGACGCCGCCGATTGATGATGCCTTGCGGGGGGCGCGGCGGGAGCCCCGCCTGACCGCCATCAAGGCCGAAGAGCTACGATCAGTACTGCGCGCACCCGACGATGTGCGTGGCCTCATCACCACGTCTTTCGATCGACGGCTGCGGCGGGAAGGCGAGGCATCGCACGGGCCGGTATCGCAATCGCGTGGGCATCGCCATGGCGCACTTTTCCTATTGGTCGCATTGGCGATCGGAGCGACACTTTATTTCCATCCCTGGACAAGCGGTGAAAGAGAGGCGGCTCGCCCGGACCTGTCGCTGAATACGGCGGCTGGCAATGCCGGTACATCAGGGTCCGCAGCCGGCCCAGCGGCTGCCAAGGCGGCTGGGACGTCGACCGAGCAGGCTACGACGGCGCCGACGAAATCCTCTTCGGCCACCTCTGCGCCGGCGGCCACCCGTTCCGCCGAACCATCGCCGGCCGTCGAGATGACGCCTTTGTCGGCACAATCGGCGGTCGCGCCGTCCGCGGCACCACAATCAGGTTCCTCGCAGGCAGTGCCGGTGACGGGGCCATCCGCCGCGCCCCCGGCGGACAAGGCGCAGGCGAATGCCCCGCAGCCAGGGGATATTCAGGGCAAGAACATTTCCGCCGCGACAGCTGCGCCGAATGAAGCCGGCGGCAAGACGGCAGCGACAGCGGCCGATACCGTCGCTGCTGCACCGCAAGCCGTGCAGCAGCCTGTGGTACCGAAGCAGTCCTTTGCACCTGCGGATACCATCACTACCCGACAAAAGATGACGTTGCCGGCCCCGGCTGATGCTCAATCGCCGACCATGGCGCCGACCATCTCGCAACCGGCACGCCCGGCGAGCAGCAAGCCGCAGAGCGAGACAGGCCGACCGGGCCTGGAGGTGAAACCATCGCCTGCCTGGCTGCATGTCCAGCCTTATAGCGGCGGCGCGGCGCCCGGGTCTGATGGGACGTCGCCCGGAGCGGCATCGCCCGATACGGGCGGCAATACGCCGGACGCCTGGATGAAGCCGCAGCCTTATCGTGAACCGGGTGTTCTGACGCCGCCGAACTGAGGGCTATTCGGCCGGGCCGAATGTCTTCAGATAGGCTTGTAAATTCTCCAGGTCGGTATCGTCGGGTATCTTTCCCTTCGGCTTGGTGAAGCCGACCTTGCCGAAGACCGGCATGGTCTTCATCTTCTTGTTCTCGTCATCGATGCCTTCATTGACGGTGCGCTTGAAGATGGGGAAATCCCAATAGGCGGCATCGCCCTCAAGCTTCTTGCCGACCCCGCCTTGTCCTTTTGCACCGTGGCAACGCTGGCAATTGTCGACGTAAAGGGTCTTGCCGGCAGTCGCATCCGCTGCATACGCCGAGATGCCGACGGCGAGATATTGGGCCAGACAAAGCAGAAAAGCGGCCGTGAGGCCGAGCAAACGCGACATGACACCCCTCCCGGTTTTTGATTGATCGTGGCGTGCAAGGCATCCGCTGCGGGCGCGCCCGAGGCGTGACGGGATGGCCTTCCACAAGGTCATGCTCTGCCTTTTATCTGTCAGGTTTCTTGCATAAATGGCTTTCTTCCGCGGCAGCACGCAGCCGGGCCCACCCCCTGGCACCAGATGCTCCTTCCAAAAGAAAGGGTAATCTGCCACAACTGACAGGTAACGTTCCAAAATATGGAAATACCTGATGGATCGTTTTGCCTCGATGTCCACATTTCTGGCTGTCATCGATTCCGGCAGCTTTTCCGCCGCGGCGCGTCGGCTGGGGATGCCCCTGGCGACCGTGAGCCGCCGGGTCTCCGATCTCGAGGATCATTTACGGGTCAATCTGATCAACCGCTCAACCCGCAAGCTGACGCTGACCCAGGCCGGCGAAAATTATTACCAATCCTGCCGGCGTCTGCTGGATGATCTGGGCGAAGCGGAGCGGCGTGCATCAAGGGAATACACGATTCCCAGTGGCGATCTCCTCATCTCGGCGCCGTTGGTCTTTGGCCATCTGCACCTGACGCCGGTGGTGGTGGAGTTCCTGCGCATTCATCCCGAGGTCGATGTACAGCTGCTGTTGAATGACGACGCCGTCGGCTTGCCCGGTGAGCAGGTCGACCTTGGCTTGCGCATCAGCCACCTGCCGGATAGCGGCCTCATCGCCGAGCGCATTGGCACGATCCGCCGCGTGGTCTGCGCCAGCCCTGACTATCTCACGAAGAATGGTATGCCGGCGCACCCCGATGAACTCGACCAGCATGACTGCATCACCCGTGCCGCTTTGACCGTGCCGGATTCCTGGCCGTTTCTCATCGGAGGCAAGATGGAAAGCGTGCCGTTGCGTCGCCGCCTCGCGGTGACGACCGCCGAGGCGGCGATCGCCGCGTCGATCGCCGGTGCTGGCCTCGCCCGCGTGCTCTGCTATCAGATCCAGCAGGCGTGCAACGAGGGCAAGCTCGTGACTATCTTGCGGGAATTCGAACCGGAGCCGCTGGCACTGAGTTTCGTCTATGCGGCGACCCGGCAGGTGCCGGTGAAGCTACGCGCTTTTCTTGATTTTGCCGTGCCGCGCCTGAAACAGCGGTTGGGGCAGGTGTAAGCGC
>Ga0209148_1000874_pt1 | contig 20915 bp, 17 predicted proteins | sample AraplaCol_mMF_r2_2_FD_184288 | JGI IMG/M metagenome (GOLD analysis project Ga0209148, IMG submission 184288) | Arabidopsis root microbial communities from North Carolina, USA - plate scrape CL_Col_mMF_r2 (SPAdes) (version 2) | ecosystem: Host-associated > Plants > Roots > Endosphere | place... | reverse complement strand
CCCCGTCAACCTCGACCCCCGCATGGCCAAGCTCGCCGGCGGCGTCCACCGTCTCGACGGCCAGCTCATGGTCGTCCTCGACGTCGATCGTGTGCTCGAGCTCAAGACCGAAGTGCAAATGGCTGCCTGAACTTTCACGAAAGAGATTTTAGCCGGAGATCCAAGATGAAGACCTGTTTGGTGGTTGACGATTCCAGCATCGTTCGCAAGGTCGCGCGCCGCATCGTCGAAGCGCTGGGCTTCCAAGTCATTGAAGCGGAAGACGGCGTCGAAGCGCTTGTCCACTGCAAGAAAGCCATGCCGGAAGCCATCCTGCTCGACTGGAACATGCCGGTCATGGACGGCTTCCAGTTCCTGGGCACGCTGCGCCGCATGCCCGGCGGCGACGAGCCCAAGGTGGTGTTCTGCACCACCGAGAACGGCATCGACCACATCACCAAGGCGATGGGCGGCGGTGCCAATGAGTACATCATGAAGCCCTTCGACAAGGAAATCGTTTTGGCGAAGTTCCAGGAGGTCGGACTGGTCGCGCGCGAAGAAGAGACCGCAGCCTGAAAATACATCAGTTAGTAGCGTCAAGAGGTATCCTGTGAACTCGCCCGACTACGAGTATCTGCGTAAGCTGCTGAAAGAGCGCTCCGGCCTCGACCTGTCCGCGGACAAGCAATATCTGATCGAAAGCCGCCTGCTGCCGCTGGCGCGCAAGGCCGGACTGTCCGGCATCCCCGAGCTCGTGCAGAAATTGCAGGGCGGCTCGAGTGTGCTGATCACCAGCGTGGTCGAAGCCATGACCACGAACGAGACCTTCTTCTTTCGCGACAAGGTCCCGTTCGACCATTTCCGCGACACCATCATGCCTGAGGTGCTTAAGGCCCGTGCGGCTCGCCGCAGCGTGCGGATCTGGTGCGCCGCAGGCTCGACCGGGCAGGAGCCCTATTCGCTCGCCATGACCCTGAAGGAAATGGGCGCGGCGCTGACCGGCTGGCGTGTCGAGATCATCGCGACAGACCTCTCGCAGGAGGTGCTGGAGAAGGCCAAAGCCGGCGTCTACAGCCAGTTCGAGGTGCAGCGCGGCCTGCCGATCCAGATGCTGATGAAATATTTCAAGCAGACCGGCGAGACCTGGCAGATCAATCCCGAGTTGCGGGCGATGATCCAGCACCGCCAGCTCAATCTGCTGCAGGATTTCTCGCACCTCGGCACGTTCGACGTGATCTTCTGCCGCAACGTCCTGATCTATTTCGATCAGGAAACCAAGATCAACATTTTCAACCGCCTTGCCCGCCAGATCGAGCCCGACGGCTTCCTGGTGCTCGGCGCGGCGGAGACCGTGGTCGGGCTGACGGATACGTTCAAGCCGATCGCTGATCGCCGCGGCCTCTACCGGCCGAACGATCCGCGGGCCGCAGCGGCCAGGCCGGCGGCCGATGGTGTCGCAGCGCCGCGCGTGGCGGCAATGGCAGGACGATAGGCATGGCCGAGGATGGCAAGGGCGTAGAGCGCGTCACATTCAGTCGTGGCTATGATGTCTGCATCATGGCCATCGACGGCACATGGCGGCGCGACTGTACGCTCAATGCGATTTCGGATACCGACGCCATCCTCACGGTCGAAGGCTCGATCCAGGGATTGAACCTGAAGGAGTTCTTCCTGCTGCTGTCCTCCACCGGCCTTGCCTATCGCCGCTGCGAGCTGGTGCGCGTCAACGGCGCCGAGATGGACATCCAGTTCCTGCGCGGCAAGAACCGCAAGAAGCGCGGCGCGGCCAACGGCCATGATGCGGTGGCGTGATCGCCACGCGCGGTCGCTGTTGCCCTTTCCTGACGTGTTGCTTCACATTTTCTGAAAACATCCGAACGAATTCGCTGACCCCGCTTTACGCGGCTTAAGCGCGCGCCGTGCATCATCAGGCGGTCGCAATTTCAGGGTCCGGCCATGCCAAGAAGCTCTCTCTCCACCGTCACGTCAAACCTGCCCGACGCCGCCGAGCGGCGCGCGCTTCAGCTGCTGGTGGTCGATGACGACGCCACGCAGCGCAGCCTGATCACGGTCGCCGCCAAGCAGGCCGGCCATGAAGTGGCCGTTGCGCCGTCGGTTGCGGAAGCCATCGAAAAGCTGCGCGCCGCGCGCTTCGACTGCGTGACGCTCGACCTCGTGCTGGAGGATGGCGACGGCATCGACGTGCTGCGCGAGATGGCGGCGGCCAAGTTCACCGGCTCGGTGATCGTGATCAGCGGCATGGACGGCAAGCGCCGCAGCGCCGCTCGCAGCTTCGCCCGCTCCGTCGGGATCGAGCTTCAAAGCCTGCCGAAACCGCTGGATCTGGCCGCGCTGCGCATCAGCCTCGCCAATCTCGGCAAGACCGCGATGGGGCTGCCGACGATCCATACCTGGGGCGGCGTTGCGACCGACGCAATCGTGGAACGGCACCGCGCCTGAGGCGCGGAGCTGACATGCAATCGGCTGCGGCAAATCGGCCGCGCCGATTGCGCCCTACGCGGGATTGCCGGATTCCGACAGTGTTTCGAGGGCGTGACCGAGTTCTGCCCGGCAGGCGTTGAGGGCGGCGCTCGCCCTGGCATAGCGGGGCGTGACATCGTCGAGCACGACGATCTCGCTGGAACTCAAATCGGCGCTCAAGATAGCGCTATCGTCTTCCGAATCCATGGCAGCGTCGATCAGGCGCATGCTGATCTCGATGCGCGCGATCAGGGAGCGAAGTTCGGCCGCGATCAACTGACGGCTGTCCGTTTCAGCCATTGCGGCAAGTGGGGGTGTGCCGGCGTAATTTAGCATGGATATTCTCCGTCCCCCGCAATAAGGCACCTCAGCGCTACTTGTGCGTTAAGTTCATGTCCCGTACAAATGCGGGTGGGCCGAATCTGCGCCGAAAGCCATAAATGTCAGGCGCGGACGCGAGTCCTTGAATGCCGGCGTGGCTTGGCGAATGGACGTGGCACATGGTCGAACAAACCTCCCGTGGTGAGATCTTCGTGGTCGATGACGACCCGGCTGTTCGCGACACCTTGTCGATGGTGTTGAAGGCGGCGGGCTATGAGGTGATCTGTTTTGCAGACGGTGCGGCGCTGCTGTCCGTCGCGCGAAACCGCACACCGGCTGCGATCCTGCTCGACGTGCATATTCCCGGAAAGTCGGGCCTCGACATTCTGAAGGAGCTGCACGGTGAGGACTATCCGGCTCCGATCTTCATGATCTCCGGGCAGGGTGACATCGCGATGGCGGTGGGCGCGATCAAGAGCGGCGCGCTGGACTTCATCGAGAAGCCGTTTCGCGGCAGCGAGATCGTGGGCCGGCTGGACGAGGCGATCGGCGCTTATGCACGCAGGCAGGCAGAGAACGCCTCGCCGAAATTCGGCTCGCTGCATTTCCCCGGACGCGAGCCGCTGACGCGCAGGGAGCGCGAGGTGCTCGAGCAGTTCGCCGCCGGTGCTTCCAACAAGGAAGCCGGCCGCACCCTCGGCATCAGCCCGCGCACCATCGAGGATCACCGCGCCAACATCATGAAGAAGCTCGGCGCCCGCAATGCCGCCGACCTGATCCGCATCGTGATGACCGCGGCCCAGCGCGCGTCGTAGCGTAATAGGTGAGATGCCTTAGGGTGGGCAAAGCGACCTGTCCGCCGTAGCTCGGAGAGCGAAGGCGGAAGCGTGCCCACGAATTTTACTTGATGTAGCGAGAGATCGTGGGCACGGCGCAAGTGCGCCTTTGCCTACCCTACGAGAGCTCGCTACGCCGCAAAGTTCGAGCCCGTGCAGGCTGCAACACTATTCCCGGATTGCGCTTCGCTCCATCCGGGCTACGGAGCTTCAACCGCTCAGAGCCCTGCGGATGATCCGCGCCAGGTCGGATTTGCGATAGGGCTTGGCCAGCAGCAGCACGCCTGAATCCAGCCGGCCGTGATGGATGATCGCATTCTCGGTATAGCCTGAGGTATAGACCACCTTGAGATCGGGTCGCGTCTTCAGCACCTCGTCGGCGAGCTGCCGTCCGTTCATCTTGCCGGGCATGATCACGTCGGTGAACAGCAGATCGAACTGCTTGCCGCTGGCGACGATCGCGAGCGCCTCCGCGGCATTGGCGGCCTGCAGGGTGACGTAGCCGAGCGAATGCAATTGGGCCAGCACATAGTCGCGCACCAGCCGGTCGTCCTCGACCACCAGGATGGTCTCATGCCCGCCCTCGATCGTAACAGGCGTCACGCCTTCGCTAGCTGCCGCAGGTGTCTTGCCCGGCGGCAGGTACATCTTGATCGTCGTGCCGTGGCCTTCCTCGCTGTAGATCTTGATGTGGCCCGCAGACTGCTTGATGAAGCCGTAGACCATGGAGAGGCCGAGGCCGGTGCCCTTGCCAGGCCCCTTCGAGGTGAAGAAGGGGTCGAATACGCGCGCCAGCATATGGGACGGAATGCCGGTGCCGGTGTCGCTCACCGCGATCAGCACGTAGTGGCCGGGCGGGACATCGTTGGCGTTGGCATAGACCTCGTCGAGATAGGCCGCGCCCGTCTCCACGATCAGCTTGCCTCCGCCGGGCATCGCGTCGCGCGCGTTGAGCGCGAGGTTGAGGATGGCCGTGGTGAGCTGGTTCGGATCGACGAGCGCAACGCAGCTCTCGTCCTCGAACACGGATTCGATCTGGATCTGCTCGCCCAGCGTCGGCCGCAACAGCTTCGCGGTGTCGATGATCAGCGAATTGATGTCGATCTCGCGCGGCTGCAGCGGCTGCTTGCGGGCAAAGGCGAGCAGATGCTGGGTCAGCTCGGCGCCGCGGCCGGCAGCCTCGTCGATCATCTTGGTGATCGCGGCAAGTCCCGGATCCTTGGCCACCGCGTCGGCCAGGATCTCGATCGTCCCGGTGATGACGGTGAGGATGTTGTTGAAATCGTGCGCCACGCCGCCGGTGAGCTGGCCGATTGCCTCCATCTTCTCGGCATGGCGAATGCGTTCCTCCGCAGCGATCTTGTCTGTGAGATCGCGGTAGAACGAATTCAAGATAACGCCTTCGCGTTGCCGGATCGCCGTGGCGCTCAGCTCGGCAGTGAATTCCTTGCCGTCGCGCCGGCGCACGAGGAGTTCGCGCCGGGGGCTGGGCAGCGTTGGTTCCCCGGATTCAATAAAGAGCTGGACTCTGGCCAGGATGCCTTCACGTTCGCTGGGGGCGATAAAGAGATCGAGTGCATTCTTGCCGATCGCCTCATCCCGCCGCCAGCCGAACAGCTTCTCGGCCTGCGAGTTCCAGATCAGGATGGTACCGGTCTGGTCTGTCTGGGTGAAAGCGTCGAGCGTGGTCTCGACGACATTGCGCGCAAGCTGCTCGCTGTCGCGCAGCGTTTCGGCAGCCCGCCTTGCCTCGGTCATGTCGCGCCCGACGAAGAAGAAGCGCTTGGCCTGATCCGACCAGTTGCCGAGCCAGGACAGCCAGACGTCGCGGCCGTTCTTGTGGAAGCAGCGCGTGTCGGCGAGCTTGGGATGTCCGCCGCGTCGAAGCTCGCGCATCTCCGCACGGGACTGCGCGAGGTGCGCGGGGTGGATGAAATCCTCACCGCTGCGGCCGATCATCTCGTCGGGCTGGTAGCCCAGGATGGCCTCGCAGCTCGGGCTGATCTGCACGATATAGCCGCGCGAATTCATCACCATGATCAGGTCTTCGGAGGCGTCGAACAGTTGCCGCCGCTCCTCCAGCTGCTGCTGCAGCGCGCGCTCGGTTCGTCGTGCATCGGTGAGGAGACGCGCCGTGCCTGATGCGCCGATGATCTTGCCTGCAGCGTCCCGGATCGGCGAGAGGCTCACCGAGATCTCGACCGGAGTGCCATCCCTGCGCAGGCGCACGGTCTCGAAATGGTCGATCCGCTCGCCCCGCGCGATCCGTTGCAGATAATTCCTGCCCTCCTCGCTGCGATCGGCCGGCAGGAGGATCGTGGTCGGCTGTCCGACCGCCTCGTCGGCAGAATAGCCGTAAAGGCGCTCGGCCGCGGTATTCCATCCGATGATGATGCCATCGAGCGTCTGCATGACGATCGAATCGTCGGAGGATTCGACCGCGGCGCTGAACAGCCGCTCACGCACGGCGAGCTGATCGCGGGCGGCCTCGGTGCGTCGCCGTTCCTCGATCTCGTATTCCAGCGCCGACGTCTTGACCTTGGTCTCCTCGATCATGTGGGCAAAGGCCCGCGCCAGCATGCCGGTCTCGCCCGAGGCATCGATCGGAATCGCGGCCTGCTCGCCGCGCCCGATCGCCTGGATCGCCCTGGTGAGCCGGCCGATCGGCCGGGTCAGCGATTGCGCCAGCAGCAAGGCGAGCGCAGCCGCGACCAGTACCGCGATGATGCCGATCATGAGGCTCGTCTGCTCGATGGTGACCGCGGGCGCCATGAACACGGCATTGGGCACGATTCGGATGATGCCGACCCATTGGTCCTCGGCCAGGATCGCGGGGGCGATCGCGGCACCGCCCGGCTTGCCGTCGTTGTCGGTCACGACCTGGCTGCCGCTTTGGGTCGATCCGACGAGCGCGGAGAAATAGGGAAAGTCGTCCTGCCAATGCGTCGGTGCACCCAATTGCGAGCCGAACTCGCGGGTGCGATCCGGATGCACGAGATAATCGCCGCTGCGGCCAACGACATAGACGGACTCGCCGCGCCGGATCGAGATGCGAATGCGATCGAACATCTGGCGCATGTCGACGTTGATGACGACGATGCCGAACAGCCGGTGCCCGGGGCCGAACAGCGGCCCGGCGACACGCAACGTCGGAACATAGGGCGTTTGGATCACGCCATCGTCGACGTTCAGATCGACCGCGGAGACGTAGATCTGGCCATCGGGCAGCTTCATGGCATCCTGGAAAAACGGCCGCTCGTCCTTCTTCTGCAAGGCCTCGTCGGGAACGCTGCGGACCGATCCGTTCGGGCCCGAGCGGTCGACGCGCAGATATTCGGTGCCGTCGGTACCGATGATGCGGAATTTGGCGTAGGCCGGGTTGGCCTGCACGTCGGCCGTGAGTCGTCCCAACAGCCGATCGCGCCAGCTCTTTTCGGACACGTGGTCGACCGGATCGATCCCGTTGTTGAAATGGGCGTCGATCATGCCGCGCGCCGCGGCGCGAGCCTGAAAGGTCGCGACGTCGATACGTGCGCTGTTGGTGTAGGCCTCGAGCTGGGAGGCCAGCAGCCGCGACTGGCTGTCGATGCGATCGAGCACGCGCGGCAGGAGGGTTCGTTCCAGGCTGTAATGACTCAGCCACCCGACCGCGGCAACCGCACCCGCGACCAGCAAAATCATCGCGATGGCCAGCCGGGTTGCGAGCTTCATGTCGGGCTTCGTGCCGCGTCGAGAATGGACCCGAATGTTCTACGCGACATCGACGCCCCCGTCATCGGCCGCCGGAGCCGGCGTCGCATTGCGGCGGGGACGACGTTGATGTCAGGCAGCGATCGACCGCCGCCAGCAGCGCGTCGGCGCGGAATGGCTTCTGCAAGCTCGCAACGGCGCCAAGCTTGGTCGCCATCTTCAGGAAATCCGGCTCGGCATAGGCGTCCGGCGTGATCGAGCGGCCGGAAATGACGATGATCGGAACGGCAGGTCTCAGGGCCCGGACGTGGCGCATCGTCTCCAGCCCGTCCATGCCCGGCATGTAGATGTCGAGGAACATCAGGTCGAACTCGCTGGCCTCGAACAAAGCGAGCCCTTTGCGGCCATCGCCGGCGACTGTCACGTGGTGACCGGCCCGCTCCAGCAGCAGCCGGATCGTCAGCTGAACCGCCGGATCGTCATCCACGATCAGGATGTTGGCCACGTCCGAAACCCTCCGGGGGCGGTCGGAAGGGTTGCTCCCGACGACCCAAATCAAAGCTTCAAATGCGAAATTGTTGCGCGGATTCACATCTGCCCGCAAGCACTTCGGGGGCCTGCCGAGCTCGGCCGCCCGATATTGCGCTGCAGCTTTGATCTATGCACGATTACGTGCATAGCAGGTAGAAACCGGTTGTCCCGCGCCTTGCGGGGTATGCAGGTCCCATGAGAAGAGCGGGGCGAATTCCCTGACGGAGAAGGAAAGTGACCAACAAGAAGAAAACACCCGACCAGCTCCGCAGCGCGCGCTGGTTTGCACCTGACGACCTTCGCTCGTTCGGTCACCGTTCCCGCGCCATGCAGATGGGCTACGCCCCGGAGGAGTGGAAGGACCGGCCGTGCATTGCGATCATCAACACCTGGTCGGAGGCGCAGCCCTGCCACATGCACTTCAAGTCGCGCGTCGATGACGTCAAGCGCGGCATCCTGATGGCCGGCGGCCTGCCGGTGGAATTGCCGGCGCTGTCGCTGTCGGAATCGCTGCTGAAGCCGACCACGATGCTCTATCGCAACCTGCTGGCGATGGAAGCCGAGGAGCTGCTGCGCAGCCATCCGGTCGATGGCGTGGTGCTGATGGGTGGCTGTGACAAGACCACGCCGGCCCTGCTGCTGGGCGCGACCTCGATGAACATCCCCGCGATCTACCTGCCGGCCGGGCCCATGCTGCGCGGCAACTGGAAGGGCAAGACGCTCGGCTCCGGCTCCGACGGCTGGAAGTACTGGGACGAGCGCCGCGCCGGAAAGATCTCCGACAAGGACTGGCTCGACATCGAGGCCGGCATCGCCCGCAGCTACGGCACCTGCATGACCATGGGCACAGCCTCGACCATGACGGCGATTGCCGAAGCGATCGGCATGACGCTGCCGGGCGCCTCCTCGATTCCGGCGGCCGATGCCAACCACATCCGCATGGCTTCTGAGTGCGGCCGCCGCATCGTCGAGATGGTGTGGGAGGACCTGACGCCGAAGACGATCCAGACCCGAAAAGCCTTCGAGAACGCCATTGCGGTGGCGATGGCGATGGGCTGCTCGACCAATGCGATCATCCATCTGATCGCGCAGGCCCGCCGCGCCGGGCAGGACATCGGTCTCGACGATTTCGAGACCGCGAGCCGCAAGGTGCCCGTGATCGCCAACGTCCGTCCGAGCGGCGAGGCCTATCTGATGGAGGACTTCTTCTATGCCGGCGGCCTGCCGGCGCTGATGGGAGAGATCAAGCAGCATCTGCATCTCGATTGCATCACCGTGACAGGCAAGACCCTCGGCGAAAACATCGACGGCGCCGAGGTGCACAATGCCGACGTGATCCGCTCGGTTGCCAATCCCATCTACAAGGAAGGCGCGCTCGCGGTGCTCAAGGGCAATCTTGCGCCCGACGGCTGCGTCATCAAGCCGAGCGCGTGTGCGCCGCGCTTCCTCAAGCACACCGGGCCGGCGCTGGTGTTCGACGATTATCCCGCGATGAAGAAGGCGGTGGATGACCCCAATCTCGACGTGACCGAAGACCATATCCTCATCCTGCGCAATGCGGGGCCGCAGGGCGGGCCGGGCATGCCGGAATGGGGCATGCTGCCGATCCCGACAAAACTCGTGAAGCAGGGTGTGCGCGACATGGTGCGTATCTCGGATGCGCGCATGAGCGGCACCAGCTACGGCGCCTGCATCCTGCACGTCTCGCCGGAGTCCTATATCGGCGGGCCGCTGGCGCTGGTGCAGAACGGCGACCGCATCACGCTCGACGTCGCCGCGCGCACCATCAATCTCGATGTCCCGGAAGCCGAGCTGGAAAAACGCCGCGCCGCCTGGAAGCAGCCCGAGCGCCGCTTCGAGCGCGGCTATGGCTGGATGTTCACCAAGCACATCAAGCAGGCCAATGACGGCTGCGACTTCGACTTCCTCGAGACCGATTTCGGCGCGCCGATCGGCGAGCCGTCGATTTACTAGAGAGCACACCATGTCAAAACTCAGCGAAGCCACCCGCAACAAGCTCAAGACGGTCTCGACCGCCACCGTCGCCACCGCGTTGTTCAAGCGCGGCCTGCGCATCCAGATGATCCAGGACGTGCATCCCGTCGGCTCTGATCAGCCGACCATGGTCGGTGAGGCCTTCACGCTGCGCTACATGCCGGCTCGCGAAGACCTCAACAGCATCGAGGTCTTCAGGGATCGTTCCCACCCGCAGCGCAAGGCGGTGGAGGACTGCCCGCCGGGCGCCGTGCTGGTGATGGACAGCCGCAAGGACGCGCGCGCGGCCTCGGCCGGCGCGATCCTGGTGACGCGGCTGATGAAGCGCGGCGTCGCCGGCGTCGTCACTGATGGCGGCTTTCGCGATTCAGCCGAGATCGCGAAGCTCGGCATCCCGGCCTATCACCATCGCCCTTCGGCGCCGACCAACCTCACGCTGCACCAGGCGATCGAGATCAATGTTCCGATCGGCTGCGGCGATGCGCCGGTGTTTCCCGGCGACGTCATCCTCGGCGATGCCGATGGCGTCATCGTGATCCCCGCGCATCTTGCTGACGAGATCGCCAACGAGACCTTCGAGATGACTGCATTCGAGGATTTCGTCACCGAGGAAGTCGGCAAGGGCCGCGGCATTTTCGGCCTCTATCCCGCGACCGATCCGCAGACGCTGACCGATTTCGCGGAATGGCGGAAGAAGAACGGCCGCTGATTTCTTCGCCCCTCCCCGCTTGCGGGGAGGGGGGAAGATCACGCCCCTGCCATTCCCGTCGCCCACAGCGCAAACGCGTAGACGATCGCGACTTCGTCGAGCCGGTCGAACCGGCCCGAGGCGCCGCCATGGCCGGCGCCCATATTGGTGCGCAGCAGCACCGGGCCTCCGCCGGTCATGGTCGCGCGCAGCCGCGCAATCCACTTCGCCGGCTCCCAATAGGTGACGCGCGGGTCCGTCAGTCCGCCCATCGCCAGGATCGCCGGATAGTCCTTGGCCGCGACGTTGTCATAAGGCGAGTAGGACAGGATGGTGCGGAAATCCTTCTCGCTCTCGATCGGATTGCCCCATTCGGGCCATTCCGGCGGCGTCAGCGGCAGCGTGTCGTCGAGCATGGTGTTGAGCACGTCGACGAACGGCACTTCGGCGACGATGCCGGCGAACAATTCGCCGGCGCGGTTGGCGACCGCACCCATCAGCATGCCGCCAGCCGAGCCGCCGTGGCCGACGATGCGCTTTGCACTGCTGTATTTCGCAGCGATCAGCGCGCGGGCGCTGGCGGCAAAGTCGTCGAACGAGTTCGTCTTCTTCTCGCGCTTGCCGTCGAGATACCAGCCCCAGCCCTTGTCGGCGCCGCCGCGGATATGGGCGATGGCATAGACGAAGCCGCGATCGACCAGCGACAGGCGGTTGGCGTTGAACGAGGCCGGCATCGCCATGCCGTACGAACCATAGCCGTAGAGCAGCAGCGGCGCGGCGCCATCGAGCTTCAAGCCGCGGCGATGGAGGATCGACACCGGCACCTCGGCGCCATCCTGCGCCTTCGCCATGATACGCGTGGTGACGTAGTCGGCCGCATTGTGGCCTGACGGGATTTCCTGGCGCTTGCGCAGGGTGCGCGTGCGCTTGGCCATGTCGTAGTCGTAAACCTCCGACGGCGTCGTCATCGACGAATAGGCAAAGCGCAAATTCGTGGTGTCGAACTCGTAGGAGCCCATGGTGTCGAGCGAATAGGCGGCCTCGTCGAACGCGATCGCGTGCTCCTCGCCGCCAGCGAGCTCGCGGATCACGATCGCCGGCAGCGCGTTGGCGCGCTCCAGCCGCACCAGATGGCCGGCATAGAGATCGAGGTCGATGATGTAGATGCCAGGCCGATAGGGAATCAGGTCGCGCCAGTTCTTGCGCTCGGGCTGCGTGAGCGGCGCGGTGACGATCTTGAAGTCGATGGCGTCATCCGCATTGGTGAGGATGAACAGCTCGTCGCCGCGATCGGCGAGCGAATATTGCACGCCCTCTTCGCGCGCGGCGACCAGGCGCGGCGGTGCCTCGGGGGCGGAAAGATCGATCAGCCGCTGCTCCGACGTTTCGTGGTCGCCGCCGGCGATCACGCAGAAGCGGCCGCTGGTGCTCTCGTGCAGATGGGTGAACCAGCCGGCATCCTGCTCTTCATAAACAAGCGTATCGTCGGCCTGCTTGGTGCCGAGCTTGTGGCGCCACACCTGCATCGGCCGGTGATTGTCGTCGAGCTTCACATAGAAGAAGCTCCTGCAATCCGCGGCCCAGACCACGCCGCCATCGGTCTCCTCGACGACGTCGTCGAGATCATTCCCAGTGGCCCAGTCGCGGACGCGGATCGCAAAATATTCCGAGCCCTTGGTGTCGGCGCTCCAGGCCTGCAGCTTGTGATCGTTGGAGTGGCGGCTGCCGCCGAACTTGAAATATTTGTGGCCTTTTGCCAGTGCGTCGCCGTCGAGCACGATATGCTCGCTGCCACCATCGCGCGGCATGCGGCCGAACAGCTCGTGCTGCCCGCCTTCGCGAAACCTGCGGAAATAGGCGAACGGCCCGTCGGGCGAGGGCACGCTGGAATCGTCCTCCTTGATGCGCCCGCGCATCTCGCGCACCAGCGTCTTTTGCAGGCCCGCGGTATGGCCGAGCAGGCTCTCGGTGTAGCCGTTCTCCTCATCCAGATATTTGCGGATATCAGGGTCGAGCACCCCGGGGTCGCGTAGCACCTCCTGCCACTTCGCGTCCTTCAGCCAGGCATAGTCGTCGGTCACGGTGATGCCGTGCCGGGTCAAGGAATGCGGCCGGCGCGGGGCGACGGGGGGCTGGGAGGTTGTCTCGGCCTGGGTCACTCGATCCTCATTCGTGGCTCGTTCGCGCGGTGCTTCTTCTTCACCTCTCCCCGCTTGCGGGGAGAGGTCGAATTCGAACAAAGCTCGAATTCGGGTGAGGGGGTACAGGTCTCTCAACCATCTCGCGTGCGGAGAGAGGCCCCTCACCCCCACCCTCTCCCCGTAAGGACGGGGAGAGGGAGAAGAGGCGCCGCGTGTTCCACCTTATATCGTCCCGAATTCACGAATTGCCAGCGCCGCTGCTTCAAGTCGCCGGGTTGTTGATCGGTCCCTTCTATGCTTTAGGGGCGACGATCCCGCCGCCGGTTCAGCCCGATGCTCTTCAACTCCTACCCGTTCATCCTGTTGTTCCTGCCGGTCGTGCTGGCCGGCTATTTCTGGCTGGGGCGGCGCAGCAATCTTGTGCCGGTGATCTGGCTGGCGCTGGCCTCGCTCGCCTTCTACGCCATCGGCAACTGGCAGTTCGTCGCCCTGCTGCTGATCTCGATCGCCTTCAACTACGGCGTCGGCCATCTCCTCATTGTGGCGAAACTTGGCCTGACGCAACGAAAGGCCGCGCTTGCGCTCGGCGTCGCCGGCGATCTCGTCGTGCTCGGCATTTTCAAATATGCCAGTTTCGCCACCGAGAACATCAATGCATTGTTCGGCACGCACTTTGCGGTCCACATCCTGCTGCCGGTCGGAATCTCCTTCTACACTTTCACGCAGATTGCGTTCCTGGTCGACGCTTATCGTGGTCAGGTCGCAGCCTATGCGCTGCCGCATTACGTGCTGTTCGTCACTTATTTTCCGCATTTGATCGCGGGGCCGATCCTCCACCACAAGGACATGATCCCGCAATTCGAGCGCAAGGAGACCAAGCATCCCGACGCGCATCTGATCCTGTGCGGAGTGATCATCTTCGCGATCGGCCTGTTCAAGAAGACCTGCCTTGCCGACGGCATCCAGCCGTTGGTCGCGCTCGCCTTCGAGGCGCGCTCTCCGAGTTTTGACCAGGCCTGGCTGGGCGCGCTGGCTTATACCTTCCAGCTCTATTTCGATTTCTCCGGCTATTCCGACATGGCGATCGGCATCTCGCTGACGTTCGGCATCTTCCTGCCCGTCAATTTCAATTCGCCCTACAAGGCCACCAGCATCGTCGATTTCTGGCGCCGCTGGCACATGACGCTGTCGCAATTCCTGCGCGACTATCTCTACATCCCGCTCGGCGGCAACAGGCACGGCCGGCTGCTGCGCTACGTCAATCTGATGATCACGATGCTGCTCGGCGGGCTCTGGCACGGCGCAGCCTGGACGTTTGTAGCGTGGGGCGCGCTGCACGGCGCCTATCTCTGCGTCAATCACGCCTTCAATGCGCTGGCGCCGAAGATTCCATCGGTGCTTGCGCGTCCGGCCCGCATCGCCGGTGCCCTGCTGACGTTTCTTGCCGTCGTCGTCGCCTGGGTGTTCTTCCGCGCCGTAAGCGTCGCATGGGCGCTGCGGGTTCTCCATGCGATGGTCGACCCCTCGAACATCGTCTTCGGCCGCGAGGAGATCGCAGCGTTGGTGCTCATCGCAGTCTACGCCGCACTGGTATGGCTCGCGCCGAACACGCAAGCCATCATGGGTTACGATCACGGCAATCGCCGGGTCGGCGAGACCTTGCGGGCAGGGCGCATGCGGCCGCTGCTGCTTTATGGCGCGTCGCTCGTGCTCGCCTTCGGCATTCTGGGCATCCAGAGCCACAGCGAATTCATCTATTTCCGGTTCTGATGCAGGGTACCTTCACACATCTCAGGCAGCTTCTGCTCGCGAGCATGGCGTGCGTGCTCGGCGCGGCGATGCTTAACTATCTCGTCGATCCCCTGCAGCTGTTTCGGCCATCGCGCCTCGCCCTCTATTCCGACGACACCCGCGTCCAAAATGCCGGGCTGATCCGCAGCCAGTCATTCGACACCGTCTTCATGGGCACCTCGCTCGCGATCCACTTCCGTCAGAGCAACATCGACCGCGCGCTCGGCGTGCATTCCCTCAAGCTGGCGATGACGGGATCCAATTCGCGCCAGCAAAGTTTTGTGCTGGAGCAGGCGGTCGATCGCGGTGCCAAGCGCGTGATCTGGGAGATGGACGACTTCATCTTCGTCGATGCCCCTGACATCGAGGCCGATCCTTATCTCTCCGTCGATCTCTATCGCAGAACGACGAAAGGCATCGCGTCCTATCTGTTCAGCGCCGCGATGGCGAAGGAATCCCTGTTCACGCTGCTCCGGTCGGTCCCGCCGTTGAGGCAGAAGCTGACGCAGGCGGCGCCTTATCTCCCCGTTACATTCGCGCTATCAGACGTCGACGACATCTACGCCCTGCCGCGGGATTTCGACATTGGACGTGACTACAATACGAAGAAGACGCTGGCTGCGTTCACTTACATCACCGCGCCCCCGCGCAGGCGCTTTCTCGGCGAAGGCTATGGTTATGAGGCCATGATCCGGCATTTCGAGCAGGATGCGATGGGCCTGATCGCGCGTCATCCGGACGTGACGTTCGATATCTACTTCCCGCCCTATTCGATCCTGCAATTCGTCGCGATGCGCGATGCCTCGCCCGCGACGCTGAAGATCGTGGTGGATCTCACCGCTGTCATTGCGCAGCGCCTGACGCAGCTCCCGAATGTGCGCCTGCACGATTTCCGCGCGATCAGGGCGGTGACGCATGACCTCGCCAATTACGGCGACGTCATCCACCATTCGCCCGTGGTGGATGCGAAGGTGCTGTCGTGGCTGGCGAGCGGGGAATACAGGGTTGACCCAAACAAGCCGCTCGCGTCGCTGGACGAGCTGAAGGCGCAGGTCGAGGCGTATCGGGTACCGCAGCCGTAGCGAAACCTTACGCTGTCGTCCCTGCGTTCGCAGGGACGACAGCGGAGTCCGCCTACACAGCTACCTGCTCGCCGAGATACGACACTGCGGCCTCGAGGCCGCCCTTGCCGTGCGGGATCTTCAGCGCGTTGAGGCCGACCTCGATGACCCCCAACGTGCCGAGCAGCATCGGCGCGTTGACATGGCCCATATGGGCGATGCGGAAGGCCTGTCCCGAGAGATCGCCGATGCCGGTGCCCAGCACCACGCCGCACTTCTCCTTGCAATAGCGTTGCAGCACTGCGGGATCGTGGCCGGTGGTCATGGTCACCGTGGTCACGGTGTTGGAGCGCTCATGCGGTTCGGCGACGTTGAAGCCGAGCACCTGGCCTTCCGTCCATGCGCCGACCGCGCGGCGTGTGGCCTCGCCAAGCAGGCTGTGGCGGCGGAAGGCGTTTTCCAGCCCTTCCTCGTGCAGCATGTCGATCGCCTTGCGCAAGGCGAACAACAGATGCACCGGCGCGGTGCCGGCATATTTGCGGTAATTCTCGGTGCCCTCGCGCTCGCTCCAGCTCCAATAGGGCGTCGACATGTTGGCCTTCTTGTGCACCTCCTGCGCGCGGGCGCTGGCGGCGACGAAGCCGAGGCCGGGCGGCGTCATCAGGCCCTTCTGCGAGCCGGACATCGCGACGTCGATGCCCCATTTGTCCATCTCGAACGGCATGCAGCCGAGCGAAGCGACGGTGTCGACCATGTACAGCGCCGGATGGCCGGCGGCCTTGATCGCCTTGCCGATCGCCTCGATGTCGTTCTGCACGCCGGAGGCGGTGTCGATCTGGACGACGACGACGGCCTTGATCTTGTGCTCGGTGTCGCGGCGCAGCCGCTCCTCGACCTCGTGCGGCCGCACGGCGCGGCGCCAGTCGCCCTTGAGCACCTCGACCTCGGCGCCCATTAGGGCTGCCGCATTTCCCCAGCCGATCGCAAAGCGTCCGCTCTCCAGCACCAGCACCTTGTCGCCGCGCGACAGCACGTTGCTCAAGGCGGCTTCCCAGGCGCCGTGGCCGTTGGCGATGTAGATGTAGGATTTGCCCTTGGTCGCGAACAAATTCGAGATGTCGCGGAGCAGGCTTTCCGTCAGTTCGAGCATCTCCCTGGAGTAGATGTCGATCGCCGGACGATGCATCGCCTGGAGCACCGCGTCGGGCATCGTGGTGGGTCCGGGGATGGCCAGAAACTCCCGGCCCGCGCGAACGGTCATTGCTATCTTCCTTGTGTCGTGAAGACTGTCTGGTGGGTCGCTGATTTACTCTTCTACGCGGCGGAAGGCCTTGAGAAAAGCACGTAAAATGCAGGTCTGAGCGCCCCTATCGTTTAGTCTCGCGGCAGCCGGCGGCTTCCGCCTCCTCGACCGAGCAGAACCAGCGGGTGCCCTTGCTGATCTTCATCTTGATCTGGGTGTACCAGCGGCTCGTCGGCGTGTGGTAGATGCACTCGCCCGATGTGTTGACGTTGCCCTTGATGGTACAGTCAGGCGAGGGTGCGACCGGTCCCGAGGCCGAGGCGAGCAGCACCGCATGGGCGCCTTCCTGCGGCTTGGTGGCACCCAGAATCGTGGTCTTCTTGTTGCGCACGCGCCAGTCCCAGGGCGCAATGAAGGCGCCCTGCCACATCCCGGCCTTGGCCTCACGCGCGGCGGCTTCGTCCGCCTCGTAGTCCTTGGAAATGCGGACATAGGCCAGCGCCCAGCCGCTGCGCACCAGCCATTTCTGGATATCCTCGCCGCCGACCTCGCAGCGCGCCACGGTGCGGCCGCGCCGGTCGATCGAGCGGGCATGGCAGACCCAGTTCTTGCCCTCGGTGTATTTGGCGAGCTCGTCGCGCGCGGCGACGCCGCAAGTCCAGCGTTCGCTCTTGGTGTTGAGGCAGAGCTGGTCCGCCGATGGCGCGTCGATGCCGCCGAGCCGGATCCGCGTGGTGCCGATCAGGACGGAATCGCCATCGCGGACCTTGGCAGTGCCGGTAATGTCGGCGGCTTGCGCCAGCGACGGCAAGCTGAGCAAAGACAGCGCAATCAGTAATTTTCGCAACATGCCGGTCCGCATTGTCTCAAGAACACCTTGATAAGCCTCGCAATTGTGGTCGGCTTTGGGCCTTCAGGCCAGCTTATGCCTAACACGGAGGCTTTCAATTTCCCGTCATTGTGGGCGAATGGCGAGTAGGGAGTGGCGAATAGCGCGCTGCACCATTCGCTATTCGCCATTCACAATTCGCCTGCGCGCCACCGCAAGCCCCATCAGCACAAAGGCCGACGTCACCTCGGGTCCCCCCACCAGAATCCGCGTCGGGGTCTTCATCTTGTTCCATTCATAGGCGCGGAACGGGCCGCGGCGGCCGCCTTCGCCTGTCGCATTGACGATCACGTTCAGCGCCGGAGCGAAGGCGCGCGGATCGGCGCCGAGATGGCCGAGCGCGATCAGCGCCAGCGCGGCGTCGAACACGTTCATCTCCGCGGCCATCAGCTCGCCCTGGACGTAGGAGAGCACGCGGTGGCGGATGAAGTCGAAGTCACCGTCGGGATCGATCGCGGCCTGCGCTTCCAGCGGCAACGCCAGGAAGGCCGCATAGCAGCGGCCAAAATAGGCGCTGTAGAGCTCCGGCAGATAATAGATGTGCGAGCGCGGATTAGCGAAAGCGCCGCTCGCGGCCAGGCGCTTCTGGAAGCCGATGATGCGATGCACGGTCGCGAGCCGCGCCGGCGTCTCCAGGATTTTCCAGCGCGCAAGGTTGCGAAAGCTCACCTCGAGGACGTCGAGATTGAGCGTCGGATCGAGATCGTTGCCGTAGGGACGCTCGCCCCGGAGATTGTCGATCCAGGTGGCAACGCCGCCTTCATAATCGATGTTATCGTTGAGTGGCACCGTCACGCGCGGCTCGTTGACGCCGGCCTGCACCTGATAGCCCGCGTAGAAGTCGAGCAGCGGCTGGTCGATGATGTCATCGGTGCAGCCAGCCTGTGTCGCCGCGGAGATCGAGCACGCCGTGGTGTCACAGTCGGGCACATAGACACCGAAGCCGAGGTCCTGCTTAATCTGCGCGAAATAGCGCGAAAAGCGCGGATGCGGCGCCGGCGCCAGCGCCGTGATGACTTTGAAGCGCGCGCCATCTGCGCCCTGCACTTCCTCGCGGCTGATATTGACGCAGAAATCGACCATGTCGGCGATCGCGCGCTCTGCGGCTGTCTTGTCTGCCGGTGAGGCCAGCCCGCTCTCGACATAGCTGAGCAGCGCCTCGATGAAGAACGCGTCGTAATAGGCCGAGCGGTGGCGGATCTGCACCGGCTCCCACATCGGCTCGGCGATGCCGGTCCAGGGCGGATTGACCACGGCGCGCGCGGGCGAGCGCGCGATGAAGACGCGGGCGAGGTTGAACAGCAGCGAGGAATTCTTGTAGCCGCGCGCATTCAATCCGGTGAGCGCCATGATCAGCTCGCGCCCGCGAAAGTCAGGATCGCCGATCAGGTTGAAGGCGGCATAGGTCGGCAGGAAGCCGTTCTTGCGGTAAGAGCCGAGCAGATGCTGTGCGCAATCGCGGATCGCGCCGTCGATCTGCGCGGCAGCCGGCATCGCGCCGACGAACGCAGTCGGCGGCGGCTTTGGATGATCGAGCGCGATGGTGTCGACGAGGTCGGCAATGGGCGCGCCGACCGCCGCCCAGTCGGGCTCGGTATCATCACGGGCGCGGACCAAAGCCTCGCGCAACCGGGCGAGCTTCGCCTCGTCGCGCAGCTCAGGAAGGCCGGCACGGCGCAGCAGCAGGCGCAGCGCGGGATTGCCAAGCGCGGTCTTGTAGAATTTGCCCAGATGCGGATCGCCGCCGCTGGTCCCAGACAATACGGGATCGCAGACGTCGTAAAGCGAGGGGCCGTCCTTGCGGGCCGTCAGCGCCCGGCACGCGGCACCTGCGAAATAATGAAAGCTCATGAAATACCTGGTCGCGGGGGACTTATCCGGGGCTAGGTCGACGACCCGCCCCTGCAAGTCGTTGAAAAAGCTACCCGGATTCGCGGGAAATACAAATGTGATGAAAGTCACAGAAGCATCAGGCATGAAGGCTGCATGGTGGGCCCCCGGAAGGCTACGGGGGAACCAAAAAAGCAGCAATCCAAGGAGAGAAATTAACCAATATATTCAGTGCTTTAGATCAAATTTTGGGCGATCTATTGCCGTGGCAGCGATCTCCGGTTAAAGGTTTGTTTGGTGCGGTGCCGCAAATTGCGCGCAATTCGGGGGCACTCCCCGGCCAATCCCTCAAACCTAAAGACGCCATCGCGCTACTCAAACAGTGTGCGCGCGCTTGGCAGGTCTTTGGCACTGACAGGAATGAAGCGAGATGAACCTTAGGCAGCTCGACATTTCCAGACGCTCGATTGCCCTCGCCGCGGCCCTCGTCGGCACGGTGTCGCTGGCGATCGGCGCCCATGCTGCCCTCAACATGCGCGCGCTCGACGCCGCCAAGGCCGTTTCGACCGAGGTCACCGGCTCGGTCGGCCAGACCTCGCGTCTCGCGCTCGTCATCGGCAATGGTCATTACCCCGACGCCAGCGCGCCGCTGACGCAGTCGATCAACGACGCGCGCGCGCTGTCCTCCAGCTTGCGCAAGAACGGTTTTGACGTCGACATGGTGGAAGACGCCAGCAAGGACGACATGGTCCGCGCCGTCAACCGCCTGAAGTCCCGTATCAAGCGCGACACCACCGTCATGCTGTTCTTCGGCGGCTATGGCGTGCAGGCTGGCCGCGAGAGCTACATGCTGCCTGTCGATGCCGTGATCTGGAAGGAAAGCGACGTCCGTCGCCAGGGCGTTTCGATCGAAGGCGTGCTCGAGATGATGAAGGAGCAGGGTGCCAAGGCCAAGCTCGTCGTCGTCGATGCGTCGCGCCGTAATCCCTACGAGCGTCGCTTCCGGTCCTATTCGCACGGTCTCGCGCCGATCGGCACGCCGGACAATGCGCTGATCCTGTCGTCCGCGTCGCCCGGCAAGGTCGTCGATGACGGCAAGGGCGAGCACTCGACGCTGGTCACCGAGCTGCTCAACAACCTCAATGCGCAGGGCACCGCCGAAAGCGTCTTCAACAAGACCCGCGTCGCCATCTCCCGCGCTTCCGAAGGCGATCAGGTCCCGACCGTGTCGTCCTCGCTGCTCGAGGACGTGCATTTCGATCAGGCCGGCGGGTAGTTATCTAGCGGCGAACGCAGCTAAATAGCGAGCTCTCGTAGATTCCATGGGGCGGTGAGCGAGCCCTATCCGGTAGGTTTGGGTTTCCACACTCGAACCATCGGAGCGTCTGATGCAAGGATCGACTGAGAACTCGCTCACCAGCGGCCATAATGGCACAATT
>Ga0209148_1000872_pt1 | contig 20992 bp, 14 predicted proteins | sample AraplaCol_mMF_r2_2_FD_184288 | JGI IMG/M metagenome (GOLD analysis project Ga0209148, IMG submission 184288) | Arabidopsis root microbial communities from North Carolina, USA - plate scrape CL_Col_mMF_r2 (SPAdes) (version 2) | ecosystem: Host-associated > Plants > Roots > Endosphere | place... | reverse complement strand
ATCGTCCGGCTCTATCTCGGACAGCGTCATCGCGACATGCCTGGCAAAGGCTGCTTCGCCGCATTGCTCAGCCAGGAAATCGCGCGCATGCCCGCCAAGGTGCGCGACAGCTTCACCACGGAAGTTGCCGCCCTGCTCCGCCTGATCGGCGACAATCTGCCGGCGCCAACTACCGGCAAACGCTGGACCCAGCGTGCCCGCGACGACCGCGCCATCATGATCCTTGCCGCGATGATGGGCAGCCTGCAGCTCGCCCGCGCGGTGACGGATGAAAAGCAGTCGGACCGCATCCTGATGCTCGGCATCGACACCGCCCTCGCTTTGGCCGCCGCGAAATAGAACCCTGAAGAGAGTTGGGCAGGCCGAGCTTGACTCGCGGTGGAATGCAAGGCGTGATGCCACTTTCGCCGCACAGCTCTCGGCATGCGTCTGGTAGCGTTCGATGGGTCAGCGCCGCGTCCTGGCGGTGACGATTGGCCAGAGGAGCCGCATGATGACCGTCACCATCACCGCCTTCGACCGGTCGCCCGATGGCGGCAGGGGGTTGGCGCGTGATACACGCATTCGCTGGGCACTTGAGGAAGTCGGCCAGCCTTACGCGGTTCGCCTGGTTTCGTTCCAGGCGCTGAAGGAGCCGGCGCACCTGGCGCTGCATCCCTTCGGCCAGATCCCGACCTATGAAGAAGATGGCCTCGCTTTGTTCGAAACGGGAGCGATCGTGCTTCATCTTGCCGAGCGTCACGCCGGCCTGCTGCCGCATGATGCCCATGCGCGGGCGCGCGCCATCACCTGGATATTCGCCGCGCTCAACACAATAGAGCCGCCGATCCTGGAACTTGCAAACGCCAGGATCCTGGAAAGCGACAAGCCCTGGCATCAGGTACGCCTGCCGCTGGTCGAGGATCGCGTCCGCGACCGGCTGGATCAGCTCTCCGCTCGCCTCGGTGATGCCGACTGGCTCGATGGAGCCTTCAGTGCCGGTGACCTGATGATGGTATCAGTGCTGCTCAGGGTGAAATCATCGGGCGTGCTGAATGATTATCCGACTCTCGCTGCCTATGTTGCCCGCGGCGAAAGCCGGCCCGCCTATCAGCGCGCTTTCGCCGCGCAACTGGCGGTCAATACCGGCCAGCTGCCGGCCGGTTGAGTGCATTTCATCGTGACAGCATTTCATCGTGACGTAAGGGACAGAGCGCATGCGTATCCGTGACATTGCCGAAAGAAGCGTGGCGATCTCCCGTTACGGCGACCCTGCCATTGCTTCCGGCGGTCTCGATACCAGCATCATTCGGCTGGTCGTCGATCATCCGGCGACAGGCAAGCCGGTCACCGGCTACGGCTTTGCCTCGATCGGCCGCTTCGCCCAAGGCGGCCTGCTGCGCGACCGCTTCATCCCGCGCCTGCTCGGCGCACGGCCCGCAGACCTCGCCGCCGAAGACGATGGCAATCTCGATCCGGCGAAATGCTGGCAGGTGATGATGCGCGATGAGAAGCCCGGCGGCCACGGCGAACGCTGTGTCGCGGTCGGCGCCCTGGACATGGCGATCTGGGATGCTGCCGCCAAGATCGCCGGCCTGCCGCTCGCACCGTTCATCCGCCGCCAGCTCGGTGAGAGCACCGCGACAATCGCGCCGGTCGAGCTCTATGCGTCCGGCGGCTATCCCTATCCGCTGGACGATCTGGCCCGGCTGGAAGCGGAAGTCCGTGGCTTCCTCGACCAGGGCTACCGCCGCGTCAAAATCAAGATCGCCGCTGCCGGCGATGATCCGGCCGGCATGGAGCGCGATCTCCGCCGCATTGAGACGGTGCTGAAGCTGTTGCCGTCATCCGCCGCCCTCGCCGTCGATGCCATGAACCGCTACAGCGCGGAGGCAGCGCAGCAGATGGCGGCACGGCTCGCCCATCATGACCTGATGTGGTTTGAGGATCCCTGCGATCCGCATGACTTCGCCACCCAGGCGGCGATTACCGCGGCACAACAGATGCCAATCGCGGTCGGCGAAGCACTCTTCTCCCTTGCCGAGGCACAGCTGCTGTTGCGCCATGGCGGCTTGCGGCCGGACCGCGACATCCTGCTCTTCGACCCGGCGCATTGCTATGGATTGACGCATTACCTGCGGATCGTCGGGGCCGGCGATGAAGCCGGCTGGAAGCGGCGCGCCTTCTGGCCCCATGGCGGCCATCTCTTCTCGCTGCATGTCGCAGCGGCTTTGGACCTCGGCGGCAGCGAGATCAACCCGTTCGCCTTCCAGCCCTTCGGTAGTCTCGCTGATGGCCAACACCTCAGCGATGGCCGCGCCCTGCCGCCGGAACTGCCGGGGATCGGCATCGAGAGCCGCGCCGATCTCGCCGCGTTGTTCGGCAATTGGTAAAAAGCTAGGACGCCGCCAGGAACAGCAGCGAGGCCTTGCTCTTCTCCAGCACCTTCGCCGCACCCGCACCGAAATAGAGCGTGTCGCCGGGGCGGCGATTGACCCCCATGACGATGAGATTGTAGCCGCCGCGCCGGGCTTCCTGCAGGATCGCATCATCCGGCGCGATATCGGCGCGGATCGCCGTCGCCATGTCGGTGTTGTGGCGCTCGGCCAGAGCGACGAGATCCTTCAAGAAGGCCTCTTCCTGGGAGGTGCCGAGATCGACCTCCAGGCTGCGGCTGGCACGGTTGCGGCGCGCGGCATTCTTCTGCCGCCGGCCGCCCTTGCTTTTCTCCGGATCGCCTTCCGGCGCCCGCTTCACATAGAGCGCCGTCAGCTGCGCGTTGTTGGCACGCGCGATGGCAACAGCGAGTTCCGCCGCCCGCATCGACAAGGGGCCACCGGTCACCGGCAGCAGGATCTTGAAGCCGCTGGTCGATGGCCGCTCGCGATGATCGCCGCGGGCGACGACGATCGCCAGGGGACCGTCAAAGCCGGCGGCGATGCGCGAAGCGTCTTCATTGAAGCCACCTGCCGCATCGACCATATCGTTGAGGCCGATCAGCAACAGGTCATAGCCCTTGTCGGCCTCGATGGCGACGGCACGATCGGCATCGGCCTGGCGGGCGCGGGTCGATTTGACGGCGACCGCATCGGGCTTGATCTGCTCAACCTGCTCCGCGGCCGCGGCGGTCTGCTTGGCGCTCTCGCGGACTTCCTTCTCCAGCGTATCGTCATGCGCGCCGGCTGGCCGGTCGGTGGCGCGGCCATTGCCGAGGCTCACCAGGTCGCGCGCCGGCATATCGTCTTCAAGATGCAGCACCGTGGTCGGAATGCCGCGCGCACCCGCCACCACCCCGGTGAGGCGCGAGACGAAACGCCCGGCCGGGCTGTCATCCACCGCCAGCAACAGGCGTTCGACGCGCGGCAGGAAGCCTCGGGCATCCGCTTCCTCCCGCTCGAGACGCGCCTTCTCCTCCGCATCCATTGGCAACCGGGCAAGTGCCCAGCGCAGCATCGGCGGCATTGCCATGGTGGTGATGACCGCCATGGCCAGGATGACCGTAAAAAGGTTCTCGTTGAGCAAGCCCATCGACAGACCGAGCGAAGCCACAATCACTTCCGTCGAGCCGCGGGCATTCATGCCGCAAGCGAGCGCCAGCGATTCCCGTTGGCGGAGGCCGCCCAGGGTGCCGCCGACGAAAGCCCCGGCGAACTTGCCCACCGTGGCGATCAACACGATGGCGCCGGTCAGCATCAGCAGATCCGGCTGCCGCAGCACGGTGAGATTGGCGCTCAAGCCGGCGAGGCCGAAGAAGACCGGCGCGAACAAGGCGGTGATCAGGCCGCGCAATTGCTGGTCGATGTGCCGCGTCATGATCGGCGATTCCCCGACCAGGATGCCGGCGACAAAGGCCCCCAGCACGGTGCTGACACCGATCGCGGCGGTGATCATCGCCATTCCGGCCATGATCACCAGGATCAGGCTGATCACCGGCAATTCGCTGACGAAATTGTCGTTGGTCCAGCGGATGAGATGGAAGACGATCGGCCGGCCGATGCTGAGGCTGACCACCAGGAAAGCCAGGGTGCCGATGACGCTCTGCGCCAGCGAGGGAATATCCAACGTGCCATGTTTGGCGAGGCTGAAGATGACGGCGATGATGATCCAGCCGATGGTATCATCGATCACCGCCGATGCGAGGATGATCTGTCCCACATTGCGGCGCAGGAAATTCATTTCCCGCACCACCATGGCGACGATCTTCACCGAGGAAATCGACAGAGCCGTGCCCAGCAGCAGCGACACCATCAGGCGCTGTGCCGGGTTGGGTAGCAACTGCTCGGGCATGAACTGACCCAGCAGAAAGCCGCAGAGGAACGGCAGCAGGATGCCGGCAATCGAGACGCTGAAGGCGGCGCGGCCGATGCGGCGCACCAGCTTGAGATCGGTCTCCATGCCCGCCAGCAAAAGCAGCATGAGGACGCCGATCTGGGCAATGCCGTCGATCATGGATTTCTGTTCGGGCTTCGGCGGAAAGAGATATTGCTCGGCCCCCGGCCAGAGCAGGCCAAGTACCGAAGGACCGAGCACGATACCGGCGAGCAGCTGGCCGATCACCGTCGGCTGGCCGATGCGCTGCATCAATTCGCCGAGCAGGCGGCCGGTCAGGACTAGCAGGCCGACCTGCAGAATGAGCGTGGTTTCCGAGCCGCCCTTGCCGGCGCCTTCGGCCGCCAAGCTCTGGGCCAGGTTCATGACCAGGGGCAGGAAATAGAGGCTGAGCGCCAGGATGCCGATCGCCGGGAGCCGCGCCCGCCAGGCCCGCGCGCCGAAACACAAGCGGTCAGTCATGCGCAATATCCTGATGTGCCTTGCCTTGATGCGCCCCGTCCCGTTTCAGCATCCCGCCCAGCTCCCGTATCCTGTATCCGATGACCGATACGGCCCTTGTCTCAACTCAACACCCTCGGCTTGGCTCCATCAACGGTGATAAAAACGCCGTGATGGAACAACCATGGGGACGTGGCAGAAGAGACCGAGCCCGACATCCCAGGGTGGCGGGACATCCCGCGGCTTATCGCAAATCGAGATGAAAAGCGCAAATGCCGGCCGATGCCTGTCGAGCACGGAATGACAGCTAGCCTACATTGCCGAAACGGGATAGCAGAACCGGGGTGGGCGCCAAATGACGGCTATTCGGCGGCGCGCAGTTTCTCGATCATGTGCTGGGGATTGGCGAGCAGCACGGCGGCTTCGGCCTGCGGCTGCGGGGTGCCGATCAGGAAGCCTTGCGCCTGATCGCAGTTCTCGCTCCGCAGCAAGGCCAGCTGCTGCTGGGTTTCGACGCCTTCCGCCGTCACCGTGATGTGCAACGAATGACCCAGCGCGATCACGGCGCGGACAATCGCCATCGAGTCCCGGTTATTGCCGAGTTCGGCCACGAAGCTACGGTCGATCTTGATCTTGTCGAAGGGGAAGCGCTGCAGATAGCTCAAGCTGGAATAGCCGGTGCCGAAATCGTCCAGCGAGAGCCGTACACCGGCATCCTTCAGGGCGCTCAAGGTCTCCAGCACCCGCTCGGTATCGTCGATCAGCACGCCTTCGGTGATTTCCAGTTCCAGGCGATGCGCCGGCAGGCCGGTTTCGTCGAGAACATTCAGCACCTCGCGCACGATATCATTGTGACGGAACTGGGCCGGCGACAGATTGACGGCGACGATGGTGTCGCCCGGCCACGTCATGGCGTCGCGGCAGGCGCGCCGCAGCACCCAGCTGCCGAGCGGCAGGATGAGGCCGCACTCCTCCGCCAGCGGGATGAAATCCGCCGGCGAGATGAAGCCCCGCTCGGCATGCTTCCAGCGCGCCAGCGCCTCGAAGCCGAGCAGCGTCACGCTCTTGCAATCGACCAGCGGCTGGTAATGCAGGTCGAGCTGCTGCTGGGCCAATGCCTGGCGCAGCTCGCGTTCCATCCAGCGCCGCTCCTGCAGCCGGACATCCATCTCCGCCTCGAAGAAACGGTAGGTGCCGCGGCCGGCCGCCTTGGCACGGTAGAGCGCGGTATCGGCAGCGCGCAGCAATTCCTCGTCATCCTCGCCATCACCGGGATAGAGCGAGATGCCGAGGCTGGTGCTGATCGTCACCTGATGGCCGCCGATCTCGAAAGGCTGGGCCAGATTCTTGACCAGGCGGTCGGCCAGGATGGCGGGGCCATCGGGATGCGCGACACCAACCTGGATGATGGCGAATTCATCGCCGCTGAGACGGGCGACCGTATCATCGGCGCGGACACTGTTGGTGAGGCGCTGGGCCACCTGGCGCAGCAATTCATCGCCGACATCATGGCCGCTGATATCGTTGACGTTCTTGAAGCGGTCGAGATCGAGGCAGAGCAAGGCCGCCGTCGAGGTGCCGCGCTTGCTGCGCGCCACCGCCTGGGTCAGCCGGTCCTGGAACAGGTTGCGGTTGGGCAATCCGGTCAGGGCGTCGTGATTGGCCATGTGGCGGATACGTTCTTCCGCCGCCTTGCGCTCACTGATATCGCGCACCGCAACGACGCGGAGATCGCCATTCTCGCCGACCAAGGTACGGCCAAGACATTCCACCGGCACCAGCCGGCCATCGACATGGCGCAGGCTGATCTCCATCGGCTCTTCCGCTTCTGCAGCCGCGGTTGAAGATCCTGCAACCTTGGCGGCATTCAGCTGTGCCGTCACCTTGGCATGGCCGCTATCGGCGACCAGCTCCAGCAGATTGTGGCCGATGATCTGCTTCAGGGTGAGGCCGAGCATGCTGCAGATCGCCGCATTGGCATCGATGACCCAGCCGTCGCGGTGCAGCACGATGCCCTCGAAGGTGGCATCGGCCAGCTGGCGCAGGCGGATTTCCGACAGGCGCAGGCGGGCCGCTTCACGCTTGTGCTCGGCAACCAGATGCTGGTCGACCAAAGCAGCCGCGAGACCGGCGAGAAGGAACAAGGCGGTGGCGATGGTGACCGCCACGGCCAGCCGGAACGGCGACAGGACGAGGCCCGGCGCATTCTGGCCCAGGCCGGTTGCGGCCAGATCGGTGGCGTTGGCCATATGCATCTGCGCCGTTTCCATGGTGAGCGCCTGCAGGCCGATAAGACCGATCATGAAGACAGCGGCCGCGAGGCAGCGATGGAGCAGGTCGTCGCGCCGCTGCAGCAACCAGGCGGCGGCGATGCCGCATGCGACGACCAGGACGATCGAGGCGACCACGGCCCGGCTGTCGAAATCGAGGGATCCGGGCAGGCGCAAGGCGGCGAAACCGGCATAGTGCAGGGCTGCCAAAGCAGCACCCAGAATGGCGCCGCCGACCAGGACAGTGCCGCGATGGCGCTGCTCACCCTGACGCATATTGTCGCTTCTTGATGTGCTGTGAGGCGCGCTATCGCGGCGCTGCCGCATCCGCCGGGCGGTCAGGAGCCCGCCTTGCATGAGGCCGAGGCCGATCGCCGCGATGATACCGGCGAGGATGACGGTGAGGACGGCCTGGCCCTGGTCGTGATGCACCTGCCAAGCAGCCATGAAATCCAGTTGTGCGATGATATGCGCCGCCCAGGCACCCAGCGACAAAGTCAGCGCCGAAGCAAAAACCCAGCCATTGCGGCCGCGCCGGCTCGCATCATCGCTCCGACTGAGCAGGCTGAAAGCCGTCACCGTCGTCAGCAGACCGATCAGGCCAGCCAGCAACGACAAGCGCCAGTCTTGTTGTTGCGATAAATCGACGGCGGTCAATAACATCTAGTATTCCAAGCGGCTAAAGCCGATTCAATCTGTGCCGAATCACTATTGTTCCATCCCATCAGGGCGGATCGACCGATCTTCCAGGGGATGTCTTAGCGAGAGGTTAACGACTACACATTTGTATATGCTGTTGGCCCTATATCCCCCTGAAATGTCAGGGATTAAGCGGAGCGGTCGGTGTCGTCAGTGCGTTTCCGCACCGCCCTCCAGCACGGCGCCGATACTGGCCGCAGTGACGCAGGCAATGCCGAGCCATTGCAGCCAGGAGAGAAATTCGCCCAGCACGACCAGGCCGATCAAGGCGCCGATCGCCGGCTCCGCGCTCATGAGCACGCCGAAACTGCGCGTCGAGAGCCGGCGCAAAGCGCTCATCTCCAGAGCGAAAGGCAGCAGCGGCACCAGGATCGCGAGCCCCGCCATCTGCAGGATAGCGTTGAAACCGAGATGGCCTGCGAGCTCGCCATAGCCGAAAGGCAGACTCGTCAAGGTGGCGAAGAGGAAAGACATGGCGAGGCCGTCATGGCCGGCAAAGACCTTGCCGACCCGCTTGCTGGCGAGGATGTAGCTGGCCCAGCCGCCGGCCGCCAGCAGTGCGAAGCCGGCACCAAGAAGATCGACCGTCCATCCGTGGCTGTCATGCACCAGCAGCGCGATGCCGATCGCAGCCAAGACCGGCCAGATCAGGTGATGCCAGCGCCGCATATGCGCGGCCGCGATACCGAGCGGCCCCAGGAACTCGATCGCCGAGGCAAGGCCGAGGGGGATGCGCTCCAGGGACAGGAAATAGAAGATCGCCGTTGCGGTCATGGCGAGGCCCAGCAACAAAGCGGCCAGCCATTGGCGGCGATCATAGCTGCGGAATCGCGGCCGCACGATCAGTACCAACAGCAAGGCAGCCCAGGCAAGGCGCAGCACCGTGGTGCCGCTCGCCCCCAGTTCGGCCATCATCGGCTTGCTGAGACCGCTGCCCAATTGGACGCTGAACATGGCGGTGACCGCCATGGCCGGCGCCAGCAATAGATTGATGCCCCCGGCCGGCCGCATTTGCGCCGCCGCCGATTGTCCCTCAGCCAAGATCAGGCTCCCCACACCCAGCCATATCGCCGGCCCTGTTATGCCGGTCATTCACTGCCGCAAGCTAGCAGCCGCCCGCGCATCTCGCCATGCCACCTGCCCGCAAGCGGGGTATGCGTACGGCGCTTGTCGTTGCGGTGCTTTTCCGGCCTGGCTCAGCGTTCCAGCACGCTCTTCAAGGTGGCAAGATCGCGCCGTACCCAATCGGCATCGCGGGCGAAGATCGCGTCACTCATCTGCGGCAGGCGGAACAGGGTCAGCACCACCTCGCTGCCGCCGTTGTTGGCGATCACGCGCAGCGGTACCGATATCACCTGGCCATCGGTCAAGCTCACCCAATGATCGACGACGCCGTGTTCATTGCGCGGCGCGAAACGCACCCGGATCGGGCCATCGGGCCCCTGCCCGATCCATTCCCCGCCATCGCGCTCCTCCGCGCTATCCGGGACAGGCGCGAGGCCCTTGGCAAGCCCCGCCGCCCAGAGCGGAAAATTCTCCGGCCGATGCAGAAATTCGTAGACGTGGGCAATATCGCGCGCGATCCAAGTGCTGAGATGGAGCGATGGGAAGCCTGGCGCCATGGCCACCTCCTCTGCTGCAGCAAACATCGATGACGGCAGGAGACCAGCCGGCCGCCACGCGGTCAAGGCCAGGACCGGCCTCACTGCCTTGCAGCTGACAGATCGTGTCAGTTGGTCATGCTGCCGACATAGCCGGCGAGCTGGCGCTTGACGATGGCGTCGAACTCGCCGCTGGCCTTGAGCAAGGCAAGGCCACGGTTGAAATCGGCAATGATGCGCTGGGCCCCGGGATGCTGGCGTGCGACAATGAGATTATGGCTGGTGATCGCGACCACCGCCGCCAAAGGCTTCACCATGCCCTGATGGCCGAAGACATGCTGCACTGTTGCCCGCGCCTGGACATCGACAGAGATGACTGCATCGACCCGCCGCAATTGCAGCATCTTGAAGCATTGCTCCATGCTGTCGGGACGCTCCAGCCGGATCGCACGGCGCGCCAGCAGTTGGTCGATCGGTGCCGCCACTACATAGCCTAGGGGCGAGCATAAGGTCCTGCCGGCGAGATCGTCGGTCGTCGCCGCCGCGAGGGTGCTGTCCTGCAGCACATAGGGGCGGCTCACTTGCACATAGATGTCGTCGGAATAGAGGAAGTCCTTGGCCCGCTCGGCGGATCGGGCATAGGGGAAGGTGGCATCGAAAGCCAGGCGCTGGGTTTCGGCATAACCGCGCAGCCAGGGCTGGAAGGTGATGCTGACCGTCTCCCCCACCTTGCCGAAAGCGGCGCGGACGATCTCGCTCTGCATCCCGCCCATCGGCAGGCCGGGATCGGTGAAGGGCTTGTAATCGGGACCGGTCACCAGACGCAGCCCGGCCGGCGCATCGGCGGCGACCGGCAAAGCTGCAGCGAGACAACTGAATGCGGCGATGAGAGCAACCGCGATCAAGCAGAAAAGGCGCGACCGGGTTCGGATTTGCTCGAAAAGGTGCGGTCGGAAGATCGCCAGCCGGATGGCTGCCGCCGTGATCGCTGGCCTCATGCGCGCCCCCGTCGTTTCAGCCGGCTTTGCCGGCCTTCGCCCCATTCCCAGCAGCGTGGCATGAAGAGCGCTTCGGCTGCAATGCCCCGCCCCGCTATGGCCAGCCGATCCTTGAGCGGTGCCAGACCGGGGCAAGCCGCCGATTAAGCTTGCGATTGGCGAATGTTGATATTATAACAACATACACCAAGTCAAGACTGCCCGCCGGCCGCGCCATTTCCCGGGGCTTACGGGATTTCATGCCATTTCCCGCGTGACTACCTGGGGCCTTCCCCCGATGCCGCGGGATTCAACGCCATGTGATGCCGCATTTCGGAGGCAGGATATGTCACGCCTAGGTTATTGCAAATTTAGCAACGAGGACCTGGAAGCTGCGGCCGAAATCAGCCGCGCCTATCGCCGGCAATTCCGCCTCAGCCGGCTGCAATTAGCGGTGATGCTGGATTGCGATCCCGGCCGCCTCGCCGATCTGGAGAATAGCCGCGATCCGCAATCGGACTGGCTGGTCGACAGCATCTTCGCTCTGGCCGAGGACCTGGAGTGATTTAGACCTGGAATGAGACACCGCCGGGCCAGTTGAAAAACCGGCGCAAGACGATCCACCGGCCAGGCCGCATCTGCCCCGATTGCCGCTGCGCGCCGCGGCGCTCCCTTCAGCCGACAGGTCCGCACCTCCATGAACCGCCATCGCCGTGCCGCCAGCGGCATCGATACGGATGCGCTGCGCCGCCAGGCTGATCTGGTAGCCATCATCGGCGCGCGGATCGCCCTGACCCGGCAGGGCGGGGAATGGCTGGGCCTGTGCCCGTTTCATACCGAGAAGACGCCCTCCTTCACGGTCAATCCGGCGAAGGGCTTCTATCATTGCTTCGGTTGCGGCGCCCATGGCGATGTCATCCACTTCATCCAGGATTTTCACCGGCTCGATTTCCGCGCCGCCTGCAGGGTGCTTGGTGCGGCCGGTCCGAGCACGTCACCCCGGCATCGCAGCAGCGCCACGGCACCAATGCCACCCGTGGATATGCCCGCCGACATCTATGCCGGATTGCAGTCGGCCGATCCCGGTGAGCGTTTGCCAGCCACCGGCGTTCCCGTGCGCTGCTGGAACCCGAAGAATCCGGCGCATCCCTGGGTGACCTACCGGCCGAGTGCCGTCCATCCCTATCACGCCGCTGACGGTCGCCTGCTCGGCTGCGTCTTGCGCATCGATCTGCCGGAACGCGCGACGGCTACTGGCCCGCGGCCGGCTCGCAAAATCACGCCGACGATCCGTTTTGCCCGCTTTGCCGATGGCGCGCCCGATGCCGCGACGCCGCGCGGCACGGACCCGCGCGAAGCCTGGTGCCACTGGCCTTTCGACAAGCCGCGGCCGCTTTATCGTCTGCCTGATCTCGCCGCCCGCACCGCCGATCAGGTGCTGGTGGTAGAGGGCGAGAAGGCCGCCGATGCGGCGCGACGCCTCTTCGACGCCTTGCCGATTGTCGTTACCACTTGGCCGGGCGGGGCGAAGGCGATACGCCATGTCGACTGGTCGCCGCTGGCCGGGCGTGACGTGCTGCTCTGGGGCGATGCAGATGCGCCGGGCGAAGCGGCGATGCTGGGATATGAAGACAGCGCGGGCGGAACCGTCGATGGTGTGGCGCAATTGTGCCGACGCATCGGCGCGGCGCAGATCCGCTATGTGCCCTGGGACCGCAATCGGCCGCGCGGCTGGGACGCCGCCGATGCCGCGGCCGAAACCAAGGCCCAAGGGTTGCAGATCGGCGACCTCATGGTCTGGCTGAACGGCCGGCTGCGCGACTGGTCACCGCAGCCCGCAATCGTTCGCCCGGCAACAGGCATCCGGACGACGTCGCCGGCAAGCCATGGCCAACCGCCGCGCAACACCGTCGAGATATCCGGCGATCAAGGCACAGAGGCGCCCTTTCGCATCCTCGGCCATCATCGCGGCAGCTACTTCTATCTCCCCGAGGCAACCCAGCAGATGGTCACCCTGACCGCCGCCGCCCATACCCGGCCGCATCTCCTGACCCTGGCGCCGCTGGCTTACTGGGCCCGGCATCATCCCGGCCGCAATGGCTTCGATCTCGAAGCCGCCAGCGATGCGCTGATCGGTGCCGCGCATCGCACCGGCCTCTTCACGCCGGAGCGCTTGCGCGGGCGCGGCGCCTGGCGCGATGGTGGCCGGGTGGTGATGCATACCGGCCGGCAGCTCTATGTCGACGGCAAGGCCTGCCGGCCCGCGGCACTTGCCGGCGGCTTCATCTATGAGGCGGCACCCGATCTCACGGAGACTGTGACCCCGGCTGGCACCCCGGCCATCGGCCTGGCATCGCTGCAATCAACCTGCCTGCCGCCGGCGGCAACGACGGCGGAAGCCGCGCGCCTGGTGGAGATCTGCCGCAGGCTCAGCTGGGAGAATCCCCTGAGTGCCGATCTCCTGGCCGGCTGGTGCGTCATCGCACCTCTTTGCGGCGCGCTCGACTGGCGGCCGCATCTCTGGATCACCGGCCCGGCCCAGGCCGGCAAGTCCACCGTCATCCGCGACATCATCCGCCGCGTCATCGGCATCTTCGCCCTCTATGTCGACGGCAAGACCACCGAGGCCGGCATCCGGCAATTGCTCGGCGCCGATGCGCGGCCGATCATCCTTGACGAGTTTGAAAGCGAGGACCCTGCCGCCGCCACGCGCGTGCAGCAGATCCTCGACATGGCGCGCGTCTCATCCAGCGGCGGCACGGTGGTGAAAGGCTCGACCGCCGGCCGGCCGATGACCTATACCATCCGCGCCTGCTTCTGCTTTTCCTCGATCAACACCGCCCTCGCCCATTACGCCGACGAGACCCGCATCAGCAAACTGTTGCTCCGTCGCAACGAAGCAGCCGATGCCGATCAGCATCATCGTGCGCTGATGGATGACATCTCCGCTTGGTTCACGCCGGATTTTGCCCTGCGCCTTTTGCGGCGCGCGCTCGATCACCTGCCGGTGCTGCTCGGCAATGTCGCCACCTTCACCCAGGCGGCGGCCCGTCTGCTGCGTTCGCGCCGCGCCGCCGACCAGATCGGCACCATGCTGGCGGGCCTGTTCCTGTGCCACAGCACGGCAGCGATCTCGCCCGACGAGGCAGAGTCCTGGATCAGGGCTCGCGACTGGCATGATCATGCGGCACTCGATGCCGTCAGCGATGAGCGGCGCCTGCTGGAGCGGATCGCCACCCGGCGGCTGCGTGTGCCGATGGCGGGCGGTCATCGCGAGGTGACGATCGGCCAGGCGATCATGGCGGTGCATGACCAGCCTGACAGCTATGGCGACTGGGCGGCGGAACTCGGCGCCCATGGCATCCGCATCGACGGCACCGAGATGCTGATCGCCAACACCGCCAGTCCGCTGAAACGCCTGCTGGAAGGATCGCCCTGGGCCGGCGACTGGATGCGGCCCCTGCGCATGCTGCCGGGTGCCGGTACGGCGCCCTATACTTATTTCAGCCCTGGCCTCAAGAGCCGCGCGACGCGCCTGCCGGTCAGCCTGCTGGCAAAGGAACCCGACGCCTGATCGCCCCGTCCCGCTTCCGTCCTCTCCCGCTCCCCCGTCCCACCTATTCCCGTGTAATCTCGCAAATTTGCTGTCCCCGAAATGGAATAGCACCGGCATCCGTGCGGTCTCAGGTGTCAGTCCATGGCCTCACCGTGCGCCTTCACCTTGGTGTGATGGCGCATCGCTGGGGGTCGAATTGGCGTCAGGGAACTGATCCGATCCTGACACGTTCCCGTACCGCTTTGGTCAGGAAGTCGCTATTGTCATCGCGAAATCCGGGGACAGGCTGGATCATCCTGGGGCAAGTTAGCGGTTTTACGATCATCGACATGATTGCGCAGCGTTTCCGTTCCGTCACCCTCGCCCGCACCGCTTTGGTGGCCTTGGGCGCAACCTTCTGGCTGGCGGGATGCAGCGGCACCAATACGTTCCTCGCGCCGACCGGGCTGGATGCCGTCGGCGAGGCAGCAGGCACGCCCGCCACTGCGACCACGGCAGCGCCGATGCCAGCCACCACAGCATTGCGCCCGGTCAGCTTCGCCGCCACGCCGGACAGGAATAAAGACATCGATGACGTCTATGCGGCGGCCTTCCCGTTTTACGCCGAGCTCTGTGCCTTGTCGGAAATCCAGAAGAAGCCCGGCTTCGGCGCCGAATTCAGCAGCGGCTTCGGCGGCCATGCCGTGCTCTATCTGAACGGTGTCTGCCGCGTCACCGATGCCGGCTATCCGACCATCAAGCTCTGCGATGGCGATGCCGCGGACCAAGGTGTCGGGCTCAGCGTCAACGACCACTTCAAGAATGCCAATTGGGTGGCGACCGAAGGAAAGTCCTTCCTCTTCTACGGCGCACTCAAGCCGGGCGAAGCCGTCACGCCCGCCAGCTATCGGCGCACCCAAGCCGCGGCCATGCGCCAGGGCATCTTTGACGGAGTCGAATTCCATGACGAATTCTTCGCCAAGATGCCGGCCGGCACGTCGCGCCGGGCCTATATGTACGAGCTCTCCATCGCCACCGATTACGCCGCCAATTTCGGCCGCGACCGCTATTGCGCCCGCGTGCCGATGGCGCGTGAACAGATGGGACGCATGGTCGCCTATCTCAATGCCGCCAACGCGCCCTATCGCCAGGGCAAGAAAGAATTTCGCTGGAATGTCCTCTCCAACAACTGCTCGCATCTGACGCATAATGCCCTCGCCGCGGCCGGTGTCTGGGACACGATCGATATGGACCGGCCGTTCTTCATCTCGGCTTTCGAATTCCCCGTGCCGAAGAACGAATTCGTCAATCTGATGCAACGCACCAATGACATGCCGCTCGACAATCCACTGGCGCTCTACGGCGACGAGACGGCACGGCAGAATCTCCTGGAGCACGATTACCTGCCGATGCATCCCGGCGCTTTGGCCGAGGCCGCGCCAGTGGTCGCCGACAACGTGATCTACGAGACGCATCCGCGGCTGATCTTCTACGATCCGATCGGCCGTTATCAGCGCGCCTTCGAGGCCATGCTGGCCGATCCGCGTTATCTCGATCTGCGCGCGAACTTCAATTATTTCGCCGCGCTCTACCAGCGTATCAAGGCAGAGCGCAAGCCGCTCGCCTGGTACGAAGAACGACGCAAGATCACCGCTGCCGAAGCCGCCGATTTCGCCGCCTTCTATGATCGCTACTACGCCTATATCGACCGGCAGAGCAGTGCCGTCGAGGCGCAGATCGCGGCGCTGAGCAAAACACCGCCCGCCAATGGTGCGACCTTGATCGGTGCCTCACTCGGCGCCGTGCCGACGGCTGCCACAGCAACCGTCCAACCCTGACTCTGATCACCATCTTAGGCTTATAGGCGGCATCATCTGATCGAACTCCTAGGATCGATCACGCACCAGCGGCAATCACTGCGCTCAACGTTCAGCTGTCACTGCACAGCCGTTTTTGGTATCGGGTGTTTCTGCTACGCTCGCAAAAAAACTGCGGTGCTATAGGCCGGTGACTGTCATCCTGTGACCGTCAACAAATGCCTCGATCAAAGCGACCGCGTCACGCCATCGGGGAGAAGGTTGCGATGATGACGACCGGCGAGGATGGCTTTGCGGCATTCTTTACACAGATCGAGGCTCCCTCCCTGCGCGACATCGTCGGACATTGGAATGAGGTACGCGCCGGTCGTCGCATGCCGGCTTGGCAGAACATCGATCCTGTCGCGATTGCCGTCCATCTGCCGATCGTCTGGTCATGGCGCTATCACCGCGACACCGAGCAATTTGTCGGCCGGCTGATCGGCCAGACGGTTGCCGACCTCTTCGGCAAATCGATCCGCGGCGTCAAAATGGAGGATTACTTCCAGGGCAAGGTCTATGACGCCGTCTATTCACGCTGCCACCGTGTGGTGACGGAGCCCTGCTTCTCACGCGATCACGGCAATATCTTTCACTACCGCGATCGCCTCGGCACCGGCGAACGTATCATGATGCCGCTTGCCGATGATGGCATCCACGCCGACGGCGTCTTCGGCGCCACCGCTTTCGACCTCTCCGCCTATTCCGGCATCGATCAGATCAGCTATGCGGCGGAAATCCTCGAATACTATCCGCTGTGAGGACGATCTGCCGTAAGCTTGTGCCGCCATTGGGCCGAGCCGCCGGCAGCCGGCGCCAAGACCGCTTTCCTGTCGACAATCCTGCCGCTAAACTCCGCGGCGATCCATCTCTGCCATCCGGAGTCCGACATGCTGAAATTCTATTACGCGCCGAATACCTGCGCGCTCGCCACCCGCATCGCCCTCGAGGAAGCGGGCCTGGCCTATGAACTGGTCTCGATCGATTTTGCCAGCAATCAGCAGCGCTCGCCGGAATATCTCGCCATCAACCCGAAGGGCCGCGTGCCGGCAATGGCGACCGAACGCGGTGTCATCAGCGAGAATCCGGGCTTGCTCCTTTATATCGCCCAGAGCGCGCCAGCGGCCAAATTGGCGCCGCTGGACGATCCCTTCGCCCTCGCCGAGATGCAGGCCTTCACCAACTATCTCTGCAGCACCGTCCATGTCGCCCATGCCCATGGCAGGCGCGGCACCCGCTGGGCCAATGAGTCATCCTCGATCGAGGACATGAAACGCAAGGTGCCGGAGACCATGACCGCCTGCTTCGAGATCATCGAGAATGGCATGTTCAAGGGTCCCTGGGCGATGGGGGCGCAATACACCGTTGCCGATCCCTATCTCTTCACCATGGCGAGCTGGCTGGAAGGCGATGGCGTCGATGTCACTCGCTTCCCCAAGGTGATCGAACATCGCACCCGCATGGCCGAGCGCCCGGCGGTGAAGCGGGCGTTGCAGAAATAGGTGCTGCGACAGCTATATCAGAAGAGCCGCCGCGACTGACGCGATCAGCAGGATGGCGAAGCTGACATTGATCACCCTGCTGGTGCGAGGGTCGCGGAAAAAACGCGTCAGCAGTGCCCCGCTGCCGAGCCAGATCAGATTGACCACGACGATGATCGCCGTTAGCACGGCAATCTTCGTGAGTGCGTCCCAGTCGAGCCGGGCGCGGATCAGCACGAAGCCAGAGAACAAGGCCGCCATCGCGGCATAGCCCTTGGGATTGACCACCGACAGCAGCAGGCCGGCGATGAAACCCGGCCGGCGCTGTCCGGCGCCATCTGCGGCAAGCGGCGGTGCCGTGGCAATGCGGATGGCGAGATAGACAAAATAGAGCGCCGCGGCGATGGTCACCGCCGGCCCGACACCCGGCACGGCCAGCACCAGGCCGGCCAATCCCGTGGCGATGATCGCCATCACCAGGATCATGCCGATCACCAATCCAGCCAGGTAGCCGAGCCCCTGTCGCGGACCGAAGGCGGCGCCGGTCGCCGCCAGGCTCAAGGTTGCAGGGCCGGGACTGCCGGCCAGGGCAAACCCGGCCAGGATGAAAGCGACAAAGGTGGATTCAATGGACCCGTCCATTCCCGCCATCCTGTATTGCACATCCTGCATTGCGTTGCCTGCAGATCCAGGCGCTATGCCACGATATCCGCGGCCTTCGCCCGCGTCTTGCATGTTTGTGCGGCCGCACCTAGAGCGCGATCGTTTTAAGTGGCAACGGACACGCTGCCACTTAAAACGTGAATCGCCCTCTATCTTATTGAGGAGAGACGGATTCACGCTTTAGATCGAAATACTGCGTAATTCGATCTAAAGCGATCCGGCTCTACGTCACAAAGCCTCTTCACAAGGCGCCAAAAATACCCATGATAAAGAGGTGCGGAGCAACGCGGTCCTGTATCGGGAGTGACGTTGACCGCGAACCCGAAGCCGCCCGACGCCGCAAGCGTCAAGAGGGTGAGAAGAGGATGACATGACAGCCCATCATCAAACGGCGCTGCGTCTGGCGCTCGTGCAGATCAATCCCACCGTTGGCGATTTCGCCGGCAATATCGAGAAGGCCGTCGCTGCCTGCAAGGCACATCGCGACGCCGATCTGGTGATCTTCCCCGAATGCTACCTCTCCGGCTATCCGCTGGAGGATCTGGTGTTGCGCCAGGACATGCAGGCCTCGATCCGCCGCCATGTGGCGCTCTTGGCCGAGCGCATCGCCGCCGAGAAGCTGCCGCCGGTCCTGGTCGGCACCCCCGTCACCGGTACCAACCTGCCCTTCAACGCTGCCCATCTGATCTCGGCTGACGGCATCATCCATACTATTGCCAAGAACGAGCTCCCCAACGAGGACGTGTTCGACGAACGCCGCATCTTCGAGCAGGGCCAGAACCCCAAGCCGATGGTGTTCCGCGACTGGCGTCTCGGCGCGATGATCTGCGAGGATATGTGGCATGGCCGTGTGACGCGTGCGCTGGTCGACGAGCTGATTGACTGCCTCATCGTCATCAATGGCTCACCCTATGAGATCGACAAGCAGTCGATCCGCTTCGATCTCGCCCGCGAGCGGGTGCGCCGTGCCGGCAAGCCGCTCCTCTATCTCAACATGGTCGGTGGACAGGATGAATTGGTCTTCGACGGCGCCAGTTTCGCCCTCGACCGCCATGGCAAGGTGATCGCGCAACTGCCGGCCTTCCATGAAGCGGTGATGCGGGTGACGCTGCACCGCACCGCCGACGGCATCGAGATCAAGGCGGACGATTCCGGCAATGCAGTCACGCCCTATCCCGACCGGCTGGAAGCGATCTATACCGCCTGCGTCCTGGGTCTGCGCGATTACATCGAGAAGAACCGTTTCCCGCATGTCATGCTCGGCGTCTCCGGCGGCCTCGATTCAGCCTTGGTCGCCGCCATGGCGGTAGATGCGATCGGCAAGGATCGCGTCTATGGCTTCATGCTGCCGGCGCGCCATACCGGGTCGCTCAGCCTCGACCTCGCCCGCGATCTTTTCGCCAGGCTCGGCTGTCGCAACCACAGCATTGCCATCGAGGCGCCGCACAAGGCCTTGGAGGGCCAGCTGGAGGAAATCGCCGGCCACAATCTTTTCGCCAAGGCGCGGCCGGAGGATCTCGGCCTTGCTGGCGAGAACCTGCAGCCGCGTTTGCGCGGCATGCTGCTGATGGCGATTTCCAATGCCTATGGCGGGCTCGTGCTTTCGACCGGCAACAAGTCGGAAATGTCAGTCGGCTATTCGACGCTCTATGGCGATATGTGCGGCGGCTTCAATCCGATCAAGGATCTCTACAAGACCACCGCCTTCGAGCTCAGCCGCTGGCGCAACCGGGTGCGGCCAGACTGGGTCTTGGGTGGCAACGACCCGATCCCCGAGACCATCATCAGCCGACCTCCGACGGCGGAACTGCGCCCCGACCAGACCGATGAGAGTGCGCTTGGCTCCTATGACCATCTCGACACCATCCTGCGCCTGCTGATCGAGGGCCAGCATTCGCCCTTGCGCGCCCGCGACCTCGCCAGCACGCAGCTCGGCCAGGAGATCGCCATGGATTACGTTGAGAAGGTGGCGCGCCTGGTGAAGCGGGCGGAATACAAGCGCCGCCAGGCGCCGCCGGGCGTCAAGCTCACCAGCAAGTCCTTCGGCAAGGGCTGGCGCTATCCGATCACCAACCGCGCCGAATTGTAAGCGGGGCCGGCGATGCATTTCATCGACCTCGCCAAGCGGGCCTATGACCATTCCTTCAAGATCGACCCGGTCATCAGGAGCCTGCTGGACACGGATTTCTACAAGTTCCTGATGCTGCTGCTGATCTGGCAGAAGCATCGCGACGTACCGGTCACCTTCTCGATCACCAATCGCTCGAAGAGCGTGCGGCTGGCCGATGTCATCCCGGAAGCGGAATTGCGCGCCCAGCTCGACCATGTGCGTGAACTCAGCTTCCGCAAATCGGAGCTGATCTGGCTCGCCGGCAACACCTTCTACGGCCGCAAGGGCATCTTCCCCGGCGATTTCATCGACTGGCTGGGGCAATTGCGTTTGCCCGATTACCGCCTGACAGCGGAAGATGGCCAGTACCGTCTCGATTTCAGCGGCTCCTGGGCCGAGGTCACCTTGTGGGAGATCTATGCGCTTGCCATCATCAACGAGTTGAAGGCACGCACCGTCCTGCGCAAGCTCGGCCGGCTGGAACTAGACATCCTCTATGCAAGGGCGAAGACCAAGGCCTGGAACAAGATCGCCCGCCTCGCCAAGCTCGACAGCCTCAACATCACCGAATTCGGCACCCGCCGTCGTCATGGCTTCCTGTGGCAGCACTGGATCGATCTCGCCATGATTGAGGGGCTCGGCGAGAAATTCACCGGCACTTCCAATGCCTATCTCGCCATGCAGCTCGACCTCGAGGCCAAGGGCACCAACGCCCATGAACTGCCGATGGTCTATGCCGCCATGGCCGGCGATAACGATGCGGCGGCGAAACGCGCCCCCTATGAGGTGCTGGAAGACTGGCAGCAGCTCTATGATGGTGCCTTGCGCGTCATGTTGCCGGATACCTATGGCACGACACAGTTCCTGGAAGCCGCACCCGACTGGGTGGCGAAGTGGACCGGGGCGCGCATCGACAGCAAGGACCCGGTCACCGGCGGCGAGGAGATGATCGTCTGGTGGCAATCACGGGGGCAGGATCCGCGCGAGAAGCTGCTGCTCTTCTCCGACGGCATCGATATCGACGACATCGAGATGCTGCATGCGCGCTTCC
>Ga0209148_1000871_pt1 | contig 21034 bp, 20 predicted proteins | sample AraplaCol_mMF_r2_2_FD_184288 | JGI IMG/M metagenome (GOLD analysis project Ga0209148, IMG submission 184288) | Arabidopsis root microbial communities from North Carolina, USA - plate scrape CL_Col_mMF_r2 (SPAdes) (version 2) | ecosystem: Host-associated > Plants > Roots > Endosphere | place... | reverse complement strand
GGACTGGACCGCCCCGACAGCGGCCGCTACCGGCTGGCCCAGGACGAGGTCAGCGCGCTCGACGACGACGCCGCCTCCGCCGTGCGCAACCGCCGCATCGGCTTCGTGTTCCAGTCGTTCCATCTACTGCCGCGCCTGACGGTGCTGGAAAACGTGCTGCTGCCGCAGCGCTACGCGCGCGCCCCCGACCCGCGGGCACCCGGCCGCGCGCGCGCGCTGCTCGAACGCATCGGCCTCGGCCAGCGCCTCGACCACCTGCCGGGCCAGCTGTCCGGCGGGCAGCTGCAGCGCGCCGCCATCGCCAGGGCGCTGCTGAACGAGCCGGACCTGCTGCTGGCCGACGAACCCACCGGCAACCTCGATTCGAACAGCGCCGCCGACGTGATGGCCCTGCTGCGCGAGCTGCATGCCGGCGGCCAGACGCTGGTGCTCGTCACCCACGACCCGGCCATCGCCGCCGGCGCGCAGCGCACCATCCACCTGCGCGACGGCCGCGTCGCCGGCGGCCAGCCATGAAGCGGCGCAGCGTCGCCGTATTGTGCACGGCCGCGGTGCTGGCGCTGGCGGTCGGCGCCGCCGTCTCGCATGCCGACGGCGCCGTCAAACCCCCGTCCGCCGCGGCGCCGGGCCTTGCCGCCGGCACCGGGGCGCGCCCCGTCCTGCTGACCGGCGAAGTGGAAGCCGAGGATTCGCAGACCATCTTCGTGCCGCCGTCGAACAGTGCGCCGGTCGTCCTGCGCACCTTCGTCGCCGAAGGGACGCTGGTCAAGAAAGGCGACGTGGTGCTGCGCACGGAATCGGCCACCGCCACCAACATCGACCAGCTTCGGACGGACCGGGAGCGCGCCCGCGCCAAGACCGACAGCGAGACGGCCACGCTGGAAGTCGCGGCCGTCGAAGCCGAGAAGGCGCTGGTCAGCGCGAAAGCCGCGCTGGACAAGGCGAAGGTCGATGCGGCGCTGCCGAAAGCACAGATCGCGGCGCTCGACTACGACCGTCACCAGGCCGAACTGGACCGCGCCACGCGCGACCTCGCGATCAAGCAGGACAGCGTGACGAATGCCCGCGCGGCCGCCGCCCGCCGCCGCGAAGACGGCGCACTCGAAGTGAGGAAAATGCAGATCAACGAGGCATTCCAGATCGCCCAGGTCGCCCAGTCCGAAGTGCGGGCCACGCGCGACGGCGTCGTGGTGCACGGCTACAGTCCATTCCGCGGGGAGCGGCTGGACGAGGGATCGTCGGCCTGGCCGGGCAATGCCGCCGGCACGGTGCTCGGCGACGGCCGGATGGTCGTCACGGCCTGGGTGCTGGAAGCGGACCGCCCCTACCTGCGCGACGGCCAGGCCGTCGGCCTGCGCTTCGACGCCCTGCCCGGCGTCGCCCTGACCGGCGTGCTGGCCAGCATCACCAGTGCGCCGGAAGCGCGCCCGCGCTGGGGCCTGGGGCGCTACTTCCGCGCGAAGATCGCGCTGCCGGATCATCACGGCCTGCCGCTGGTGGCGGGCATGAGCGTGCTGGTCGAGCCGCTGGCGCCGGGTGCGGCCAGGGCGTCCGCGCAGCCGGCCAACGCCGCTGCCGCCGGGCTGACGATCGAAGGCGAGATCGCATCGCGCCGGACCTTGCCGGTGGCACCGCCCACCATTCCGTTCATCTGGCAGTACAAGCTGGCGTTCCTCGCGCCCGAAGGCATGACGGTGCAGGCCGGACAGCCCGTCGCCGTGTTCGAAGCGGCCGAGGTGACGAACCGGCTGATCGGGCTGCAAGGCGCGCTCAAGGAACGCGAGCGGGCGCTGGACAAGCTGCGGCTGGACCAGGCCGAAGCGGACCGCGCCGGCGCGCTGGCGCAGGCCGAGGCGCAGAGCAATGCCGACAAGGCCGAGCGCAAGGCCAGCCAGCCCAAGGACCTGATCCGCCGCGTCGACTACGACAAGCTGGTGATCGAGCGCGCCGAAAAGGCACAGCTCGCGAAGCTGATGCTGACGCAGTACGAAGCCCAGCGGCGCGCCCGCCAGGCCGAGCGCGCGGGCCTGGAGTCCGACCTGGCGCAGATGCGCGGCCAAGTCGCCGACCTGGTCAAGGGTCAGGCGGCGTTGACCGTCCTGGCCCCGCGCCGGGGCATGGTGCTGCACCGGATCGGATTCGACGGCAATAAATTCAGCATCGGCAGCCAGGTCTGGATGGGCCTGTCGGTCGCGACGCTGGCCGATCCGGACCGGCTGGGCGTCGACGCCAAGGTGCCCGAGGCGCAGGCGTCCGGCGTGCAGGTGGGCCAGGCGGCGCGCGTCACCGTGACCGGCTCGCGCCAGGCGCTGGCGGCGCGCGTCACCGGCCTGGGACGCGCGTTCCATAGCAAATCGGCGGCGCAGGCGGTCGTCGTGCGCGACGTCCAGCTCGAATTCGACGCGCCGCCGCAAGACCTCAAACCCGGCGCCGCCGTCCAGGTGGAACTGCTGCCGGGCGCCGTCCGCCGCGTGGCGTCCGCCGCGCCCCAGCCATGAGAGACCCGATGCCGCATCTTCACAAGAGCACCGCCGCGCTGGCGGCCGGCCTGGCCTGTGCCGCCCTGCTGTCCGGTTGCGGCGCGTCGTCGCCGGCCGCCTCGGGCCCCGGCGAGATCCTCGCCGCGCGGGCGTGGAGCGAAAGCCTGGACGCCGACGGCGAGATCAAGGCCGCGTCGAATACGCCGCTGGCGGTGCCCGGCAGCGGCTGGGCCACGCGCGTGCTGGTGGACATGGTGGCGGACGGCAGCAGCGTCACGAAAGGCCAGGTGGTGGCCCGGTTCGACGCCCCTCAGGCGCGCGCGGAGCTGTCGCAGTCCGACGTCGAACTGCTGCGCAAGACGCTGGCCGAGGAAGCCAACCGCCAGAACGCGACCGTCGAAAAGGGCGTCCTGGCCGGCGACCGCGCCAAGGTCGAGGACGACCTGGGCCTGTCGCGGCGCTATGCCGGCGTCGACCTCTCCGTCTTTGCCCGCAACACGATCCTCGATGCGCTGGCCGACGTGGGCTTCCTCACGCAGAAGCGCACCTACCTGGACTGGAAAAGCGGCCAGGTCCAGGCCCGCACCGCCGCGCAGGACGCCGTGCTGCGCTCGCAGCGCGACAGCGTGGCGCAGACCGCCGCGCAACAGCGCAAGAGCCTGGAGTCGCTGGAACTCGTGGCCCCGCACGACGGCGTGTTCCTGCTGGCCGCGCGCTGGGACGGCGCCAAGCCGCAGGTCGGCGCCAGCCAGACGGCCGGGGAGCCGTTCGGCGCCCTGCCCGACTTCGACCAGCTCGTGGCCCACTTCAGCGTGGCCGAGGGCCTGGCGTACGGCCTCAAGCCGGGCCTGCCCGTACGGGTGCGCCTGGCCGGCACCGGCACTGAACTCGACCTGACGGTGACGCGGGTCGGCAACAGCGCCAGCCCCATCTCGCCCGAGTCGCCCGTCAAGTACAGCGACTTCGACGCCGCCATCGACACCGCGCAGGCCCGGAAGCTCGGCCTGAAGCCGGGCCAGGCGCTGCACGGCACGGTGCAACTGGTGGCGAAAGCGGCGGCGCTGACGGTGCCGAACATCGCGCTCGTGCAGGACGGCGCCGCCTACGCCGTGTACACGATCGATGCGGGCCGGCCGGTGAAACACAAGGTCGAACTGGGCCTGCGCGGCCCGGTGCGCAGCGAAATCAAAAGCGGCCTCGCGCCCGGCGCGCGCGTCGTGCTGCTGCCGCCCAAGGACAAGACGACATGAACCGCGCCCTGATACTGGAAGCCGTCGCCGAACTGCGGCGGCGCAAACTACGTACCGGCCTCACGCTGCTGGGCATGATCTTCGGCGTGGGCGCCATCGTCGCCATGCTGGCCGTCGGCGAAGGCAGCAGGCGCGAGGCGCTGCGGCTCGTGGCGGAACTCGGACTGAACAACGTGCTGGTGGAGAGCAAGGGCATCGACCCCGAGCACTTGAAGGACGTCCGTACCCGTTCGCTCGGATTGTCGGCCGCGGACGGCGTGGCGGCGCTGGCCGTCGTGCCTGGCGCGCGCTCGGTGGCGCTGAAAAAGGAGATCAAGGTCGACCAGTTGATCGTCGGCACCCGGGTCGTGAGCGGGCGGGCATTCGCCGTGTCGCCGGGCTACGCGGAGCACGGCGGCCTGCAGGTCGCCAACGGACGCTGGTTCGGCGCGCTTGATGCCGCCACGCTGGCCCCCGTCTGCGTGCTGGGCGCCCGCCTCGCGCACACGCTGTTCGGCGCCGCGCCGGCCATCGGCCAGCGGGTCAAGGTCAACCACGTGTGGCTGCAGGTGGTGGGCGTGCTGGCCGACCGCACGCCCAGCAAATCCGAGTTCGAAGGCGTCAAGCTGGGACTCGACGATGAGCGCCTGTTCGTGCCCTGGGAAACGGGCCGCGCCCGATTCGGCTTCCGCCGCATCGACGACGAAGTGGACGGCATCAGCGTGCGCCTGGACGGCACGGTGGCGCCGGACGACGCGGCGCGCGTGCTGCAGGCGCTGATCGACCAGCGCCACGGCGGCGTCGACGACACCAACCTCATCGTGCCCATGGGCCTGTACCGCCAGAACCAGCAGACGCAGCGCATCTTCACCATCGTCATGAGTTCGATCGCGGCCGTGTCACTGCTCGTGGGCGGCATCGGCATCATGAACATCATGCTGGCCAATGTGCTGGAACGGCGCCGGGAAGTCGGCCTGAAACGGGCGCTGGGCGCGCGCCGCCGCGACGTGGTGGAGCAATTCCTCGCCGAAGCGCTCGTGATCGCCGTCAGCGGCGCCGCACTGGGCCTGGTGCTGGGCGCCGTGGCGGCCTACAGCATCGCGGCACTGGCCGGTTGGTCCGTCGCGTGGTCGCCCGTGAGCCTGCTGCTGGCCGTGCTGGCGTGCGTGGCGGTGGGGCTGGGGTTCGGCGTGTATCCGGCACGCCAGGCGGCGGCGCTGGACCCGATCGCGGCACTGCGCAGCGACGGCTAGCCGGGCCGCGTCACTTCGGGGCGCTGGCCCGGGCCGCGGGTCCGGCGGCGCCCTCGATCACCTGTGCGAAGCGGGCGCGCAATGTGGCGTTCAGCGCGGCGAACGTCGCCACCGGAGACACCAGCGACACACTCACCATGGTGCCCCTCGCGACACCGAAGCAGGACGCCATGCCGACCGCCTTCACGGCGTTGTCGGTGCACACCGGCCTGGCCGGTGGGGTGTTGGCGGGAAGCGCCAGGACCATCACGCTGAGGGTCGGCGACGCCCCGACCCGGGGCTTGAACGTGCACATGCCGACGCGTTGCGCGGGCGCGTGCGCCGTGGCCGCCACCGTCTTGTGTTCGACCTTCGTATCGGCGTCGCCGAGATTGAGCGCCGCGAGCGTCTCCCGGTCCATCACGCTGCATGGATCGGGCGCCTGCGCGGCGCAGGCAAGCACGGGAAAAAGGCATGCGACCAGCATGGCTGCGAAAGCGTTGTGACCCATAGTCGGCCCAAAAATCAGAGTTGTGAATGACCGCGCGTCACCCGGCGATGCCGGGCGAGGCGCGGCAACGGCGCGCGGATCGCGGCGGCGTCAGACGCCGGTGCAGCCCTGCATGCAGGCGTTGTATGCCTGGGTATACACGTTCTGGGCCTGCTGTTCCGCATAAGCCGGCACGCCGGCCAGACACGCCGATTTGGCCGACGGGTCGGTCAGGCTGTTACAGTAATTGGTCTGTTGCGTCGTGAAATTGGCTTTTGCGGAGTTGTAGTAATTCTGTGCGACCTGCGTGCACGAGGGCTGGCATTGCTGGTAGGTTGCGGCATAAGCGGTCGAGACGATCATGGCCACGGCGCCTGCGAACGCGAGCGTCTTGAACGGCATGCTGGAAAGGATCTTCATATGGCTGGACTCCTGAGGAAGGTCAAAAGGAAAGTACCGCAACGATCCGTGCGGCCCCGCCGCCGGATCGAGAATTCCCGCAGCCGAATTCACGAGATTGAATTCAACGACCGGAAACCTGTTGAATGCCGAAAAACGTTCGCGCCAGTCATGTTCGATCCGAACCCGGGCTTGCTTTTTATGCATTCAAATCGAATCGATCGTATTCAATGACGCAGGCATTGGCAACACCAAAATAAATAACGTCAGTTATAAAATCCGCCAGATTGCGCGCCTGCGAATATGCGGAATAACTGGAGCTGCAATTATTTATTCACCTCATATATCGGACCCGGGAAAACCTTTCATTTCCCATTCCATCGGACATTTCTCACCTATTTGCACGCAGAAGAAACACCGCGATTCTTCACGAAATTCCACGGCGGGGTATCGATACCGTCGGAATGAGAAACCGGCTTTCCTGCGGCCGAACACAATGATCCTGCGCGGCCTGGCCACAGGACCGATTATTTCCGCAGCCGAAATACGATATGCATTCAGCGGCGGAAAACCTGGCGGATGCAATCAAGCGGTCATGACGGATCCAGGCGTGACATGCTTGGCTTGCATCCAATAAATATCGATCGTATGCCATCGTGCATGTATCAACAATGTTGGGTATTCTCCCCATTTATAAATACTGCTATTCCTCATTAAAATTTACAACCTGGAAATTATATTATTACGTTAAACGAAGATAGGAAATGCAATAAAAAAAGGCCGCTTCGATCGAAACGAAGCGGCCCGCGGCACCCGACAGTCAACGCGCGGTCGCGCGCTCACCGGATCGACGCCATCAATCCATGTGAAACACCGGCTCCATCATGGCCCAGTGCTCGCCCTCGGCCCGGCTTGCCAACGGCACCTGGCAGGGGCTGCAGAACGTCCACCAGCGCTGCGTTTCCGGATCGGCCGCAATGGCCCGCATGTCGGCGTTGAAGTCCGCGCCGTGGTATTCCCAATACCCGAACAGCACGTTCTCGGGCTCGCGCAGGAAGATCGTGTAGTTGCGCACGTTCGCCTCGCTCAACCGGGCCAGGACGCGCGGCCAGACGGCGGCGTGCAGGGCCTTGTATTCCGCGATCTTTTCCGGCGCGATGCCGATCATCATTCCCATTCTTTGCATGAAACAGCTCCTCAGTCGATACGGTAAAAACGGCGGGCGTTCAGCCCGAACACGGCGTGCCGGTCCGGCTCGTCCAGGCCGGCCAGCAACGATGCGCAGGCGCCGATCCAGCCCGCGTAATCGGCCGCCAGGTTGAGCACGGGCCAGTCGCTGCCCCAGATCAGGCGTTGCGGGCCGAAGCTCGCGAGCAGGTGCGCCACGTACGGCCGCAGGTGGTCGACGTCCCAGCCGGGTCCCGCCTCGGTGACGAGCCCGGACAGCTTGCAGCACACGTGCGGCATGGCGGCCAGGCGCGCGATATCGTCGCGCCACGGCGCCATCGCGCCGTGTTCGATCGGCGGCTTGGCGCCGTGGTCGATCACGATGGGCAGGTCCGGATAGCGCGCGGCGAACGCGCGCAAGGCGGGCAGATGGCGCGGCAGGACCAGCGCGTCGAAACTCAGGCGATGGCGCAGCATGGCCGCGACGGCCGGGGCCAGCGCCGCGTCGTCGATCCAGTCGTCGTCGTCCAGGTCCTGCAGCATCGGCCGCAAGCCCTTGAGCATGGCGTCGGCCGCGAGCGCGTCGATGCGCGCCGCCGCATCGGGCGCCTTCAGGTCGACCCAGCCGACCACGCCGCCGATGAACGGATGGCGCCGCGCCAGGTCCAGCATGAAGCGCGTGTCGTCCTCGTTGGGCATCGATTGCACGAGCACGGTGCGCGCGACGCCGTGCCGCGCCAGCAGCGTTGCCAGGTCGCCGGGCAGGAAATCGCGGTGGATGGCGGCCAGGTCGGGCGGCGGCCAGGCGCCGTTGCGGTCGGCCAGGCGCCAGAAATGCTGGTGGGCGTCGACGAGCATCATGTGCCCTCCCGCGCCGGCCCGTGCGTCAGCCCGGGTGCGCCTTCATTTCCCTGACGCGGATCGCCTGCAGCAGGGTGCTGCGCGCCGAATTCAGGTGGATGCGCATCGCCTCGCGCGCCGCCGTGACGTCGCGCCGCGCCAGCGCCCGCAGGATGTCCAGGTGCTCGTGCACCGCATACTCGTTGCGCACCATTTCCTGCGACTTGTCCCATTGATAGTGGTAGTGGAACACCAGCGACACGAGATCGAAGAAGCCTTGCGCGAAGCGATTGTTCAACTGCCCCATCAGGAAGGCGTGGAAGTCGCGGTCGAGCGCCGGGAAGTCCTTGTGATGCGTGGGCATGACGGAACCGAGCTGCTCGTGCCGCGCAATCAGCTGTCCCAGTTCCCGGAACGCCGGGTCGTCCGGCGGCAGGGCGACGAAGCGATCGATGGCGGCGAACTCGAACATCTGGCGCACGTCGGCCAGCTCCATCGCGAACGAGCGGTCGAACGCGCACAGGCGCCAGCCGCCGCGCGGCTTCTTCTCGATCAGGCCCGAATGCGAAAAGCCGATCAGGAACTCGCGCACGCTGATGGTGCTCGTGCCGGCAGCGCGCGCCAACTCCGTTTCCGAGAACTCCGCGCCGGGCGGCAGGTCGCTGCGATAGATCCGCTCCATCAGCACGTCGCGGATGCGGTCGGCGCCCGTGCGCAGCTCGTCCAGCTCGAAGTAATCCGTGCGCAGCGGCTTGCGCAGCAGGCGGCGTTCCTTGAGGTCGCTGATCAGGCCGCACTCGCGGAAGTGCGCCAGCGCGCTGCGGATCGCGGTGCGGCTGCCCTCGCCCAGTTCGGCCATGTGCTGCTCGGTCGGCAGCACGTCGCCGACCGCCACATGGTCGGCAATATACTGCAGCAGGAGGTTCGCACTGCGTTTGAAGATGGTGGGGGGTCGGGCCATGAAGTCCGGAATCCAGTCCATGTGGACAATCCGTCATTTTACCGGATCTGCGTGTCGTTGCGGGAGCCGGCATCAGTCACACCTCGACGATGGCCTTGATCACGCCGCTGGCCGGATCCATCCACTGCGGCAGCGCGTCGATGAATTCGTCCAGCGTGGCGCGGTGCGTGTTCATCGCCCGCGTCGGCACCCGGCCCGCCTTCATCGCCGCGAGCACGGCGCGGAAATCGTCCACGGTCGCATTGCGGCTGCCGAGCAGCGTCGTTTCGCGCTTGTGGAACTCGGGGTCGGCGAACGAGATCCGTTCCGGCACGATCGACACGAGGACGTACGTGCCGCCGTGGGCGACGAAGTCCAGGCCCCGTTCCATCGCCTTGATGTTGCCGGTGGCGTCGAACACGACGTCGAAGAAATCGCCGCCCGTGATGGCCGCAAGCGCCTCGCGGTCGCCCTCGCCCGCCGTCACGGCATGCGCGACGTGCAGCACGTCCTTGCAGAAGCCGAGGCGGTCGGCGCGCGCGTCGAGCACCGTGACCTGCGCGCCCTCGAGGGCCGAGAACAACGCCGCCGCCACGCCGATCGGCCCCGCCCCGACCACCAGCACGCGCTGGCCGGCCTGCACGGCCCCGCGGCGCACCGCGTGCATGCCGATGGCGAGGAATTCCAGCATGGCGGCATCGTCCAGCGAGATGCCTTCCGTCTTGAGGACGAATTGCGCGGGAACGGCCAGGTATTCGGCCAAGCCGCCGTCGCGGTGCACGCCCAGCACCTGGATCCGCGTGCAGCAATTCGTCTTGCCCTTGCGGCAGGCGACGCAATCGCCGCACGACAGGTAGGGCATCACGAACACGCCGTCGCCAGGCAGCAGGCCGGCGCCGGCGGGCGCCGTCACCACCTCGCCGGACAATTCATGCCCCATCACGCGGGGGTATTGCAGGAACGGCTGGGTGCCGCGGAAGATGTGCATGTCCGTCCCGCACACGCCGATGCGCCGCACACGCAGCAGCACCTCGCCGGCAGCGGCCGTGGGGACCGGGCCGAGCCGCAGGCGCAGTTCGCCGGGCCCTTCGCACACGATGCTTTTCATCTGGTTCATCGTTTCGCCTTGTTCGTAGGTATTTTATAGATTTAAGACAATCAAGAGCGACATGCGACGCCGTCGCACCCCGCCCGGAACCGTTCAGGCCAGGCAGGACGCGTCGATGTCGCGCACGGATTGCACGCCGGTGAGCACCATGCTGGTCCGGATGTCCTTTTCCAGGATGGCGAGCAGGTTGCGCACGCCGGCCGCGCCGCTCGTCGCCAGTGCGTACACGAAGGCGCGCCCGATCAATACGCCGTCCGCGCCGAGCGCCAGCAGGCGCACGACGTCGAGGCCCGTGCGCACGCCGGAGTCGGCGAAGATGGTCAGGTCGCCCTTGACCGCCTGCGCGATGGCCGGCAGCGCCTTCGCGGTGGACAGCGCGCCGTCCAGCTGGCGACCGCCATGGTTGGAGACGATGATGCCGTCCGCGCCGAACGACTTGGCGTCACGCGCGTCATCGGCGTCGAGGATGCCCTTGATGACCATGGGCCCCTGCCACTCGTCGCGGATCCACTGGAGGTCGCTCCAGCTGATGCCCGGGTCGAAGTTGGCGGCCAGCCAGCCGATGTAGTCGGCGAGGCCGGTCGGGTTGCCGCGGTAGGTCGAGATGTTGCCCAGGTCGTGCGGCTTGCCGAGCAGGCCGACGTCCAGCGCCCAGCGCGGATGCAGCATCGCCTGCAGCACGCGGCGCAGCGGGCCGTGGCGGCCGCTCATGCCGGCATGAGCGTCGCGGTAGCGCGCGCCGGGCACCGGCATGTCGACGGTGAACACGAGCGTGTTGATGCCCAGCTCGCGCGCGCGCCGCAGGTAGTCGCGCATGAAGCCGCGGTCCTTGAGGACGTACAACTGGCACCAGATCGGTTGCGCCGACTGCGCCGCCACTTCCTGCAGCGGGCACACGGACACGGTCGACTGGATGAACGGGATGTTGCGTTCGGCCGCCACCCGCGCCGCCTGGACTTCGCCGCGGCGCGCATACATGCCGGCGAGGCCGATCGGGGCCAGCGCCAGCGGCAGGCCGTGCTTCACGCCGAACCACTCGGTCGACAGGTCCAGATTTTCCGATCCCTTGAGCACGCGCTGGCGCAGGGCCACCTGCTGCAGGTCGCCGACGTTGGCGCGCAGCGTCGTCTCGGTGCCGGAGCCGCCGTCGAGATAATGGAACAGGAACGGCGGCAGCTTGCGGCGCGCCGCTTCGCGGTAGTCGGTGGCGGAAGAAATGATCATCGTGCGGAATTAAGAGTTCAGGGTGATGAAGCCGCCGTCGATCGGATAGTCGGTACCGGTGATGAACGCGGCCTCGTCGCTGCACAAGTATAACGCCAGCGCGGCCACCTCGGCCGGTTTGGCCATGCGGCCGATGGGCTGGGTCTTCGACAGCTGTTCGAACATCTCCGCTTCCCGGCCCGGATATGTGCGCGCCAAAAAGCCGTCCACGAACGGCGTATGCACGCGCCCCGGCGAGATCGAATTGCAGCGGATCCCGTCCTGCAGGTAGTCCTTGGCGACGGACAGCGTCATCGCCATCACGGCGCCCTTGGCCGTGGAGTACGCGAAGCGCTCCTTGATGCCGACCCAGGCCGCGACGGAGGCCATGTTGACGATGACGCCGCCGCCGTTCGCGCGCAGCTGCGGGATCGCCGCGTGCAGGCAGTTGTAGACGCCCTTGACGTTGACGTTCATGACGCGGTCGAAATCCTCCTCGCTCGTGTTGTCCGCCTTGCCGATGTGGGCGATGCCGGCATTGTTGACGAGGATGTCGATCGGGCCGATCGCCGCCATCAGCGCCTCCACCTCGGCCTGGCGCGACACGTCGCAGGCATGGGAGGTGACGCGGCCGGCCTCGTCGCGGATCTCGCGCACGACCTGCAGACATGCGGCGTCGTTCAGGTCGACCACGTGGACGTGCGCGCCGCGCTGCGCGAACAGCTGGGCGATGGCTTTGCCGATGCCGCTGCCGCCGCCCGTGATCACGGCCTTCTTGTCGTTCAGTTCAAACACGTTTCGTAACTCCTATTGAAGATGGCGCCGCCGCGTGGGCGTTCCGGCCGTCCTGGACGAGGGCGGCGCGCGCGAACCACGCGATGACGACGAAGCACAGCAGCGGCACCGCGTAGCCGAACTGCACGTTGTGCGTCACGTCGCTGACGAAGCCGAACAGCAGCGGCAGCAAGGCGCCGCCGACGATGGACATGATGATCAGGCCACTCCCCATGTCGGCATGGTGGCCCGCGCCGTTCAGGCCCAGCGAGAAAATGGTGGGGAACATGATCGACATGAAGAACGCGATGCCGATCACCGCCGCGATGCTGGCGAGGCCGTGCGCCAGCATCGCCACCGCCGCCAGCACGATGCAGGCCAGCGCATACCGCCACAGCAGCCGCGCCGGCGCCACGATGCGCATCAGGCCCGTGCCGACGAAGCGTCCGACCATGAACGCCATGCCGCAGCCCCACCCGAGGTAATCGGCCGCGGTGACCGGCGACACGCCCGCCGAGCGCGTGGCGTACAGGATGAAGAAGCTGAACACGCAGACCTGCGCGCCCACGTAAAAGAATTGCGCGATGGCGCCGCGGCGGATGGACGGCACCCGCAGCGCCGCGCCGACCGAACTCTTGGCCGGCGCGTTGCCCGACTTGCCGCCGATTTCCGGCAGCTTGAGGAAGTAGAACACGACGGCCAGGACCAGGATCACGAGCCCCAGCACCATGTACGGCCCTTTCACGCTGGCCGCTTCCGCCGCCAGCGCCGCCTGACGCGCCGCCTCGGGCATCGCCGCCAGCTGCTGGTCGTTCGCGCCGTGGACGAGGATCAGGCGCGCACCGATGATCGGCGCCAGCGTGGCCGCCAGGCCGTTGAACGACTGCGCCAGGTTGATGCGCTGGGCCGCCCGTTCCGGCTTGCCCAGCAGGGTCACGTACGGATTGGCCGCCGTCTCCAGGATCGTCAGGCCGCAGGCGATCGTGAACAGCGCGGCCAGGAACACTACGTACTGCTGCGTGTTCGCGGCGGGAATGAACATCAGCGAGCCGGTGGCGAACAGCAGCAGGCCGCAGATGATGGCGGCCTTGTACCCGGCCCGGCGGATCAGCAGGCCGGCCGGCAGCGCCATCACGAAGTACGCGATGAACACGGCCGAGTCCACGAGGGCGGACTGCAGCACCGTCAGGCTGAACGACCGCCGCAGGTGCGGGATCAGGATCGGATCGAGGTTATGGACGAACCCCCACATGAAAAACAGCGTGGTGATCATCACGAGGGAAAACCGGTACTGCCGCGTCGAGGGGTCCGTCATGTCTGCAAGGTCTCCGTGCCGGCGCTCGAGGCGCCTGTTATTCAGCCTACCATTCAGCCGTCGATCAGCGCCTCGTTCCAGGCGTGGACGGTCTGTTCCTGTTCGCCCAGTCCGGCGATGCCGAGCCGCATGCGGTCGCCCGGCTGCAGGTAGACGGGATCAGGCTTCTGGCCCAGCCCGACGCCCGGCGGCGTGCCCGTGCTGATGACGTCGCCCGGCTGCAAGGTCATGAAACGGCTGATGTAGCTGACGAGGTGCGCGACGGTGAACACCATCGTACGCGTGTTGCCGGTCTGGTAGCGCTTGCCGTTCACTTCCAGCCACATGTCCAGGTTCTGCGGATCGGGCACTTCGTCGGTCGTCACGAGCCACGGGCCGACGGGGCCGAACGTATCGCAGCCCTTGCCCTTGTCCCACTGGCCGCCCCGCTCCAGCTGGTATTCGCGCTCGGACAGGTCGTTCACCACGCAGTAGCCGGCCACGTAATCGAGGGCGTCGGCTTCGTCGACGTAGCGCGCGCGCTTGCCGATCACGACGCCGAGTTCCACTTCCCAGTCGCTCTTGACGGAGCCGCGCGGCAGGACCACGGCGTCGTTGCAGCCGATGATCGAGCTGGTGGCCTTGGTGAACAGCACCGGCTCGGCCGGCACGGCCATGCCCGATTCGGCCGCGTGGTCCGAATAGTTCAGGCCCACGCAAATCAGCTTGCCGATGTCGGCCACGATCGGGGCGTAGCGCACCGGCTGGGCGACCACCGGCAGGCGGCTCGGGTCGACGTCGGACAGGCGGGCCAACGCGCCGCCGGCCAGCTGGGCCGAGGTCAGGTCGGGCAGCACGCCGGACAGGTCGCGGATCACGCCGGCGGCGTCCATCAGACCGGGTTTCTCGGCGCCCTTGGGGCCGAATCGCAGCAGTTTCATGTCATTCCTTTGATACGGGTTGCATTAAATGATTACGCCGCCGGGACGGGCGCGCCCGGGTCGAGCAGGCCGGCGCTCCGGAGCGCCGCCCACAGCGCGACCGGCAGCGGCTGGGAAGCCCAGTGCGCGTTCTGGCGCAGCTGGGCGATGGTCTGGGCGCCGGGGATGCACGACACCACGGCCGGATGGGCCATCGGGAACTGCAGCGCGGCCGCCGGAAGCGGCACGTCGAACGCGCGGCACACGGCGGCGATGGCGCGCACGCGCTCGACGACGGCGGCCGGGGCGTCCTCGTAATTGAATTTGTTCGTGCCCGCCAGGATGCCGGAGTTGAACGGCCCGCCGATCACGACGGACGTTCCCGCGCGCGCGCAGCGGTCCATCAGCGGCGCGAGCGACGCCTGTTCCAGCAGCGTGTAGCGTCCGGCCAGCAGCACGCAGTCGAGCGCGCAGACGTCCAGCGCATCGGCCACCACTTCCCACTCGTTGACGCCCAGGCCGAACCCCTTGATCGCGCCTTCGTCGCGCAAGCGCTGCAGCGCGCGGAAACCGCCGCCGTCGGTCAGCTGGTTCCAGTAATGCGCGTGCCGCTCGCCGTGGGTGACGCGGCCGATGTCGTGCACGTACAGGATGTCGACGCGGTCGAGGCCCAGGCGCTGCAGGCTGTCCTCGTGCGAGCGCAGGATGCCGTCGTGCGTGTAGTCGTAGTGCGGCCGGAACGGCAGCGGCGCGGCCCAGCCGCACTCGCCCGGCCGCACGCCCGGATCTGGCCGCATCAGGCGGCCCACCTTGGTGCTGATCACGTAGGCGTCGCGCGGCCGCGCGCGCAGTGCCGCGCCGAGGCGGCGCTCGGACAGCGTGAAACCGTAGTACGGCGCCGTGTCGAAGTAGCGGATGCCCAGGTCCCAGGCGGCATCGACGAGCGCCAGCGCGTCGGCCTCCGCCATCGGTTCGAACAGGCCGCCCAGCTGCGCGCAGCCGAGGCCCAGTGCCGTGATCTCCATGTCAGGCCGCCTTCAACGGCAGGCAGCCCGGCCCGATCGGCTCGAACTGTTTATAGGTGAGGATGAATTCCTGGTGGCCCAGGTCTTCCGACTTCGTGCACGCCCCGTTCGCGACGCTCGCGACCAGGTCGACGATTTCCGCGCCGACCTCCTCGATGCTGGCGTGGCCCGTCAGGATGCGGCCGGCGTTGACGTCCATGTCTTCCGCCAGGCGTTCGTACGTCGCCGGATTGGCGCACACCTTGATGACAGGAGAAATGGCCGAACCGACCACCGAACCGCGCCCGGTCGTGAACAGCGTGACGTGCGCGCCGCACGCGATCAGCTCCACGATCTCGGCGTTGTCCGAGATATTCGGGAAGCCGAAGCGCGGTTCGCCGTCCGGCACCACGTCCAGCAGGTACAGGCCGCCGCCCGGCGGCAGGTCGCCGGGTTTCAGGATGCCGCAGATCGGCGACGCGCCGCTCTTGGCGTAGGCGCCCAGGGATTTCTCTTCCAGCGTCGTCAGGCCGCCGTCCGCATTGCCGGGCGCGAAGCTGCCGTGGCCCATGATCGTGTAATAGCGCGACGCCTTTTCGACCGTCCGCACGATCTCGTCGCCCAGCTCGGGCGTGACGGCGCGGCGCTTCATGTGGAATTCGCAGCCGACCAGCTCACCCGTTTCCTCGAATATGCAGGCGCTGCCCGCCCCGATCAACTGGTCGAACGCCGCGCCGACGGCCGGGTTGGCCGTGATGCCGCTGGTGCTGTCCGAGCCGCCGCAAATCGTGGCCACGACCAGTTCGTCCAGCCGCATCGGCACGCGCTCCTGGCGCGCCAGGTCCTCGACGGCCCACTGCACCCATTCCACGCCGCCCTTCACGCCGGAGCGCGTGCCGCCCACGTCCTGGATCGTGACCGTGTGCACGGGCCGTCCGCTGTCCGCGACGGCCTTGGCGACGCCGCCCTTGTCGAAGCTCTCGCAGCCGAGCGACACCAGCAGCGCCGCCCCCACGTTCGGGTGCGTCAGCACGCGGCGCATGATCGCGTCGGCGTATTCGTTCGGATAGCAGCCGGGGAAGCCGATCAGGTGCACGGGCTGGTCGGGAAACGCGTTCACGATCAGCCGCGCGACGTGGTGCGCGCATTCGACGAGATAGGCGACGACGACGACGTTGCGGATGCCCTTGCGCCCGTCCGCGCGCGGAAAACCGGTCAGGACGGCGTCGGCGATCGATGTGGAGGTGGTCATGGTGCTTTGCTTCCAATGAAGTGGTGGCCGTCCTGGTCGAGCGTGTAGGTCGGGATGTAGTCGCTTTCCAGGTTGTGCGTGTGGATGTGTGCGCCGGCCGCGATCGGCACCGTGGCGGTGCCGATGATGGCGCCGTAGCGCAGCACTTTGTCGCCCGGCGCCAGGTCGCGGCGCGCGACCTTGTGGCCGAGGCGTACGTCGCCCGGCAAGGCCACGGCACGGTCGTCGATGACGACGACGGCGCCGGCCTTGAGGTCGACGCGGGCGATGAGGCAGTTGTCCTCGCGTGACATGAGCAGCAGGCTGCCGGCCTGCGCTGGGGTGGTGCTGGACATGACGATCCTTTACTGCTGACTGGAGTGATACACCAATTGTATTCTATAAATTGAAAACATACGATAGTTTGCTACGCTGCACTGCAACATAACATCCTACGCTTCAGCCGCGGCCTGCGCCAGCGCGACGAACGCATCGACGAGCGGCCCGCCGCCCTCCGCGTGGCGGGCGAGCAGCATCGACGTCGTCGCCGCGGCATCGACCAGCGGACGATAGACGACGCCTTCCATGTGGATGCCTTCGAAGGAACTGGGCAGGACGGAGATGCCGCAGCCGGCGGCGACGAGGCCGATGATCGTCGACGGCTCCCCCGCCTCCATCGCGATATTCGGTGAAAAGCCGGCGGCGCGGCACATGTCCAGGATCTGATGGTAGATGCCGGTGCCGGCCTCCTTGGGAAACACGACGAAGGCCTGGTCCGCCAGGTCTTTCACGGTGATCGTCTTTTTCCGCGCGAGCGGACCGTCCGCCGGCAGCACGAGCCGCAGCGGATCCTGGCGCAGCATCGTCAACGCCACCGTGGACGGCAAGGACATGGAAGCCGGCCGCACGAAGCCCACGTCCAGTTCGCGCGCCTCGATCTTCGCCAGCTGCGGCAGCGTGGCCATCTCCTGGAACGTCAGCAGCACGCCCGGATACTGCTGGCGGTAGCGCCGCACGACCTTGGCGAACAGCGGCGTGAACGGCGTGGAGAACGTGAACCCGACGCGCAGCTCGCCCGCCTCGCCCAGGTGGGCACGGCGCGCCGTTTCCTTGGCCTGCTCCGCCAGCGCCAGCATGCGCCGCGCGTCGGCCAGGAACAGCCGGCCCGCTTCCGTCAACAGCACGCGCCGCCGGTTGCGTTCGAACAGCCGGGCGCCGATCTCGTGTTCCAGCGCCTGGATCTGCTGGCTCAGCGGCGGCTGGCCGATGTGCAGCCGTTCGGCGGCGCGCGTAAAACTCAGTTCTTCCGCGACGGCCACGAAGTAACGCAGGTGCCTGAGTTCCATGTTATCTGTTTAAACGATAAGTAACGCCACAAATATATATTGGACAGTCGGTTACGGCAATCCTAGGATGGGACATCGCCTCCCGCTCCATACCGCCATGTCCAGTCCCGCTCCCGCCTACCGCCGTACCAACCGCGCGCTGTTCTTCGGCGGCTTTTCCTGCTTCGCGCTGTTGTATTGCGTGCAACCGCTGATGCCGTTGCTGGCGCACGAGTTCGCGTTGACGCCGGCGCAGAGCAGCCTGTCGCTGTCGCTGGCGACGGCCGCGCTGGCCGTGTCGCTGCTGTTGTCGTCCGTGCTGTCCGACCGCCTGGGGCGCAAGAACGTGATGGTCGTGGCGCTGGTCGTGTCCGCGCTCATGACCGTGGTCGCGGCATTCGCGCGCACCTACCCCCAGCTGCTGGCGGCGCGCACGCTGCTGGGCTTCGCGCTGGGCGGCATGCCCGCCGTCGCGATGGCCTATCTCGGCGAGGAAATCGAGCCGGCGTCGCTCGGCGTGTCGATGGGACTGTACATCAGCGGCAATGCGTTCGGCGGCATGATCGGGAGGATGCTGGCGGCCATCCTGTCCGATGTCCTGTCCTGGCGCGTCGCGTTGGCCGTGATGGGCGTCGCGGGACTGCTGGCGGCATGGGAATTCTGGCGCAGCCTGCCGGCCTCGCGCAATTTCCGTCCCGCGCCGGGCGGATTGAACACGACCCTGCATGGCCTGCGCCGCCATTTCGGCGACGCCGGCCTGCCCTGGCTGTTCGCGCTGTCGTTCCTGCTGATGGGATGCTTCGTGAGCGCCTACAACTTCATCGGCTTCCGCCTGCTGGGCGCGCCGTTCGGGCTGCGCCAGAGCGTCGTCGGCGGCATCTCCGTGCTCTACCTGCTGGGGATTTTCAGTTCGGTGTGGGCTGGCCGCCGCGCCGACCGCCTGGGCCGCCGCCACGTGCTGTGGACCGTCATGGGGACGATGCTGGCCGGCCTGTTGCTGACGCTGGCCCACAATCTCGTCGCCATCGTGGCCGGCATGGCCGTGTTCACGTTCGGCTTCTTCGCCTCGCACTCGATCGCCAGCAGTTGGGTGGGCCGGCGCGCCCGCACGCAGCAGGCGCTGGCGTCGGCGCTGTATTTATCGTTCTACTACCTGGGCTCCAGTCTCGTCGGCTGGTTGTGCGGCGTGTTGTGGGAACGCGGCGGCTGGGGCGGCGTCGTGGCGCTGCTGGGCGTGTTCCTCGGCGCCGCCCTGATGATTGCGCTGCGCCTGCGCCGGCTGGAGCCTGTGGGGCAGGTCTTGGCACCGGCGTAAGCGGGCGGGATCGTCAGCGCCGCAGCTCCGACATGATCTTCTCGGCCAGGAAGTCGCACGGCGGCCGCTTCGACTTCGTGCTGCGCGCGAGGATGACTTCCAGCGGATCGATTTCCGGCAGCCCCTGCGCCTGGCCGAGCAAGGTGAGGTGGGCCGGCACCGCGCAGCGTGCGAGCGGGGCCACCGCCAACCCCGCCTCGACCATGCTGAGAAGCCCCATCAGGCTCGGGCTCTCGTACGACGTCCGGTAGGGAATCTTCGCCCGTTCGAGGCTGCGGATCGCGTTCTCGCGCGCGACGCTCCCGGGCAGGAAGACGGCGATCGGCAGCGGCCGTTCGCTCCAGATGCCGCGCGCGCTGGGCGTCGCGGCCCACACCATCGGTTCGAAGCGGATGAATTCTCCCGCCAGGCCCTTCACGCGCGTTGCGCAGACCAGGTCGACCGATCCGTCCTTGACCATCGGCGCGAGCGCCACGCTCGGCAGGCCCACCACCTGGATCTGCACTTTCGGATAAGTGGCGGAAAACTTCTTGAGGATCGAGGGCAGCAGCGACGACGCGTAATCGTCGGGGACACCGATGACCACGCGCCCCGTGATGTCGGGCCGCACCACGGCGGCCCACGCTTCGTCGCGCAGCGCGAGCATGCGCCGCGCGTACGTCAGCAGGACCTCGCCATCCTGCGTCGGCGTGACGCTGCGCGGACCGCGCACGAACAGCGGCTTGCCGAGCGCGGTCTCCAGCGTCTTGATCTGCATGCTCACCGCCGATTGCGAACGGTGGACGACTTCGGCCGCGCGGCTGATGGTGCCGGTATCGGCCACCGCCACGATCATGGCCAGGACATCGAGATCGAGTGTTTTCATAGGTATCAGAAAATCTGATTGATTCGATCAATATTATGCGATTTTCTTGGGATTGGGTGTGGTGCATAGTATCGGAAAGGAGCCCAATCATGAACGCACGAACCGATCTACAAGCCCTCGCCAGGCCGGAAACGTACTTTGCCACCCTGCCCTCGGGCGTGCGCATGCCGTACGTGGCGCGCGGGTCCGGCGCACCGCTGGTGTTCGTCCACGGCTCGCTGTGCGACTACCGCTACTGGAACGCGCAGATGGAGGCGCTGTCGCAACGCTACCAGTGCGTGTCCGTCAGCCTCAGTCATTACTGGCCGGGCGACGACACGTCGCTGGCCGGTACGTTCAGCTGGAGCACGCACGTCGCGGAACTCGCCGAATTCATCACGGCGATGGACATCGGTCCGGTGCACCTGGTGGGCCACTCGCGCGGCGGATGCGTCGCCTTCCACCTGGCACGCGACTATCCGTACCTGGTGAAATCGCTGACGCTCGCCGATCCGGGCGGTCCGCTGCACATCGACGGCATGCCGCAAGCGCCGGCGGCGCCCGCGACGGACGCCCTGCGCGCGCAAGCCGCGGCGTTGATCGTGGACGGCGACGTCGAGGCGGGACTGGAACTGTTCGTCGACTCGGTCAGCATGCCGGGCAGCTGGCGCAAGAGCCCTGCCGCGTTCCGCACCATGGCGATCGACAACGCGGCCACGCTGCCGAAGCAGTTCCGCGACCCGTTGCCTGCCTATACGCAGGCCGCGACGGAAGGCATCCGATGCAGGACCCTGCTGATCGCGGGCGCGAAGAGTCCGCGCGTGTACCGGCAAAACGTGGAGACGCTGGCGGCGTGGATGGCGGATGCGGAGGCGCGCACCATGGCGGGCGCCTCGCACGGGATGAACGTGACACACGCGGCGGAATTCAACCGGGTGATCGACGCGTTCGTCGGCGGCGTTTGATACGCAAGGTGGGCACGTCGTTCATGTCGACGTTTAGTTCGTAGGGTGGGCACCACGTGCCCACGCGTTCAACGAACGTCGGCACGGACACGATGTAGCCAGTGTCGCGTACACCGCGTGGGCGGCGGGCCGCCCACCCTGCATTGGCACCAACGGGGCCGTCAGGCGACCCCGTCGAGCCGTCGTTAGATCGCGCGCCGAACCAGCAATTCCTTGATCTTGCCGATCGCCTTGTTCGGGTTCAAACCCTTCGGGCACACGTCCGTGCAATTCA
>Ga0209148_1000869_pt1 | contig 21040 bp, 17 predicted proteins | sample AraplaCol_mMF_r2_2_FD_184288 | JGI IMG/M metagenome (GOLD analysis project Ga0209148, IMG submission 184288) | Arabidopsis root microbial communities from North Carolina, USA - plate scrape CL_Col_mMF_r2 (SPAdes) (version 2) | ecosystem: Host-associated > Plants > Roots > Endosphere | place... | reverse complement strand
CGAGGCGGGCCGGCGCACGATCTTCCTGCGCGGCGGCGACGGCGGACGCGGCAATGCCAGCTACAAGACCTCGACCAACCGCGCGCCGCGCCAACACGGCCCCGGCTGGCCGGGCGAGGAAATGTATGTCTGGCTGCGGCTCAAATTGCTCGCCGATGCCGGGCTGGTCGGGCTGCCCAATGCCGGCAAGTCGACCTTCATCAACGCGGTCACCAACGCGCAGGCCAAGGTCGGCGCTTACGCTTTCACCACGTTGCGCCCCCAATTGGGTGTGGTCCGCCGTCATCAGCGCGAATTCGTGATCGCCGACATCCCCGGTCTGATCGAGGGTGCGGCGGAAGGGGCTGGCGTCGGCGACCGCTTCCTCGGCCATATCGAACGCTGCAGCGTGCTGCTGCACCTGGTCGACGCCAATGACGAGGATGTCGCGACCAGCTACCGCATCGTGCGCGACGAGCTCGAAGCCTATGGCGCGGGACTGACCGACAAGCCGTTCGTCGTCGGCCTCAACAAGATCGACACGCTCGACGACGAGCTGATCGCGATACTCAAGGCCGAGCTGGAGGAAGCGAGCGGCGCGACCGTCTTCCCGCTCTCCGGCGCGGCGGCAATCGGCCTCGACCCCGTTCTCGACCGGCTGCTCGAAGCGATCGGCCCCGAATCCGCCAGAGTATCTGCGGACGATGAGGGCGAGGACGAGGTGGAATGGTCGCCGATCTGACCCTGTTTCCCCCCGCCTCCTGTCCGCGCCTGGTCGTCAAGATCGGCTCGGCTTTGCTCGTCGATGCCGATGGCGGCGTGCGGCGGACATGGCTGGAGGGGATCGCCGCCGATATCGCCGCGCGCGCCAAAGCGGGCCAACAGATCGCGGTCGTCTCGTCGGGCGCGATCGCGCTCGGCGCGCGCCGGCTCGGGCTCGCCAAGGGTGGACGGGCCAGCCTGGAGGATGCGCAGGCCGCCGCCGCGACTGGCCAGATTGCGCTCAGCCATGTCTGGTCGGAAGTGCTGGGCGCGCACGATTTGACCGCCGCGCAGATTTTGCTGACGCTCGACGACCTCGAGGACCGCCGTCGCTATCTGAACGCGGCCGCGACGCTCGATCGGCTGCTCGGCCTCGGCGTGGTGCCGATCCTCAACGAGAATGACAGCGTCGCGACCGAGGAAATCCGCTTCGGCGACAATGACAGGCTCGCTGCGCGCGTTGCGCAGGCCGCGGCCGCGCAAGGCGTAGTCCTGCTGTCCGATATCGACGGGCTTTACGACCGCAATCCCGCTTTGCCCGGCGCGACCCACATCGCGCGGATCGAGAGGATCGACGCCACGATCGAAAAGATGGCGGACCGGGGCTCGGCCTCGGGCATGGGATCGGGCGGCATGGTGTCCAAGATCGAGGCGGCGCGGATCGCCAATGCGGCGGGCGCCAATCTCGCCATCGCGAACGGGCGGATCGACCATCCGCTGACCGCGCCGGCGCGTCACAGCCTGTTCGTGGCGGAGAAAGCGGCACGCGCGCGCAAGGCGTGGCTCGCGGGCCGGCTCACCGTGCGCGGCGGCATCACCGTCGACGAGGGCGCGGTCCACGCGCTCCGCCAGGGCAAAAGTCTGCTCGCCGCCGGCGCGACCGGAGTCGAGGGCCAGTTCGCGCGCGGCGACGTGGTCGAGATCGTGGATGCGAAAGGCGCCAAGATCGCGCGCGGCCTGAGCGAATATGATGCGGCCGACGCCGCCCGTATCGTCGGCCGCCGCAGCGACGCGCACGCTGCCTTGCTCGGCTATGCGCCGCGCGCGGCTTTGATCCATTGCGATCATATGGTGCTGCTCTGATGCGGATCGCGGTCACCGGCGGGACGGGCTTCGTCGGATCGCATCTGATCGGGCTGGCGCTGGCCGAGGGCCATCGCATCAACGCGCTCACCCGCCGCCCGCAGGAGGCGCAGGATCGCCTGACCTGGATTCCCGGCGCGCTGGACGATCCCGATAGCCTGGCTGCGTTGTGCACCGGCTGTGACGCGGTGATCCACGTCGCGGGCGTGATCAACGGCAGCGCGCATGAATTCCATCAAGGCAATGTCGTCGGCACCGAAGCGATGATCGCCGCCGCGGCGGACGCAGGCATCCAGCGCTTCGTCCACGTCTCCTCACTCTCCGCGCGCGAGCCTTTGCTGTCCGCTTACGGCCGCTCGAAACTCGAATCCGAAGAGCCCGTGATCGCATCCGGCAGCGGATGGGCGATCGTCCGCCCGCCCGCAATCTACGGTCCGCGCGACCGCGAGATGCTCGATCTGTTCCGCTTCGCGCGGCGCGGCATACTGCCCTTGCCCCCCGGCGGGCGGATTTCGGTGATCCATGCGGAGGATCTCTGCCGGCTGCTCTTGGCCTGTGTCGAAAATCCGCTGGCTGAAGGCCGCCTGTTCGAGCCCGACGATGGACGCGAGAATGGCTGGACGCCGGTCGAGTTCGCGCGCGCGATCGGCCGCGCGATGCACCGCCGCGTGCTCGCCTTGCCGATGCCCAAGGCCTTGCTGATGGCGGGCGTGCGGATCGATAAGGCGATCCGCGGCGACAAGGCCAAGCTGACGCGCGACCGGGTCAATTATTTCTGCCATCCCGACTGGGTTTCGGCGCCGCACGCCCGCCCTCCTGCCGAACTGTGGCACCCCCGAATCCCGACGGATGAAGGATTGGCCGCCACCGCGCGCTGGTACGAGGCGCAAGGCTGGCTCTGAAACGCCGCACGAACGCAGCGGATGCCGCGCAATTGCCTCGGCACTGCCGCAATCGCTTGGCAATCGGTCCCGACGTTTCGTAAAGGCTGACCCATGACCGACCAAGACGAGATTTTCGAGCGCGTCGCCGAGCAGATCGAACCCTTCAACAAGAAGGGCGTTGAGCTGACCGAGGCCACCACCTTCGCCACCGACCTGGAATGGGACAGCCTGACGGTGATGGACTTCGTCGCGGCGGTCGAGGACGAGTTCGACATCCTGATCACGATGAACATGCAGGCCGAGATCGAGACGGTCGGCCAGCTCGTCGCCACGATCCGCAAGCTGACGGCCGCATGATGACCGACGCGATCGACACGCCCGAGGACGCGACGCTCGCGGATCTGCCCAATCCCCCGGGCCCGCACGATCTGCTGAGCAAGTTCAAGCCGCTGATCAACGAGCGCGAAGCCTTGCTCGCGACCGGCGTGCGCGATCCCTTCTCGATCGTGATGACCGAGGTCAAGTCGCCCACGCTCGCGGTGATCCAGGGCAAGGATACGATCCTGCTCGGCACCTATAATTATATGGGCATGACCTTCGATCCCGACGTGATCGCGGCGGGCAAGGAAGCGCTCGAGAAATTCGGTTCGGGCACGACCGGCAGCCGCGTGCTCAACGGCACCTATCAGGGCCACAGGGAGTGCGAGGACGCGCTCAAGGAATTTTACGGCACCGATCACGCGATCGTCTTCTCGACCGGTTATCAGGCCAATCTCGGCGTGATCTCCACGCTCGCGGGCAAGGGGGATTACATCATCCTCGATGCGGACAGCCACGCCTCGATCTATGACGGCTGCTGGCTCGGCAATGCCGAGATCGTGCGTTTCCGCCACAACAGCGTCGAGGATCTCGACAAGCGCCTCGGCCGCCTGCCTGAGGAAGCGGGCAAATTGGTCGTGCTCGAGGGCGTCTATTCGATGTTCGGCGATATCGCGCCGCTGCCGGAGATGGTCGCGGTCGCGAAGAAGCATAAAGCGATGATCCTGTGCGACGAAGCGCACGGCATGGGCTTCTTCGGCCCCAACGGCCGCGGCGTCTATGAGGAATTGGGTTGCGAGGACGATATCGATTTCGTCGTCGGCACCTTCTCCAAGTCGGTCGGCACGGTCGGCGGCTTCTGCGTCTCCAACCATCCCGATTTCGAGGTGCTGCGCCTCGTCTGCCGCCCTTATGTCTTCACCGCCTCGCTGCCGCCGTCGGTGGTCGCCACCGCCGCGGCCTCGATCCGCAAGCTGATGCATGCCGGCGACAAGCGCGCGCATCTGTGGAAGAACAGCAAGCGGTTGCACCAGGGGCTGCGCGACCTGGGCTACACGATCGCGACCGAGACGGCGCAATCCGCAATCATCGCGGTGATGCTGCCCGATCAGGAAAAGGCGGTCATGCTGTGGCAGGCTCTGCTCGAAGGCGGGCTCTACGTGAACCTCGCGCGCCCGCCCGCGACCCCGGCCGGCACCTATTTGCTACGCTGCTCGCTCTGCGCCGAGCATTCGGACGAGCAGGTCGGACAGATCCTCGCCATCTTCGCCGCTGCGGGACGCGCGGTCGGCTGCATCGCCTGACGGCAATATTCGTGCGTCCGGAGACCGTTACGGGACAGAACCCTTTCCGATGGTAACGCTTCCGGCTATGGCCGAAATGGCCATGAGCGACGACGCGTCCTCACCGGCGGCCTCTGAGCCGCAGATCAGGGTCAAGCTGCTCGGCGGCCTGGTTGCGCTCGTCGCCGCTTTCCTGCTCGCCGCCTTGCTGACGCTGGTGCAGCAATCCAATCACCAGCGCGACGCCGCGCTCGCGCGCAAGCAGCACAGCTACGACATCGTCGTCCTGACCGGGCAGATCGGCGGCGCCTTCGGCCAGGCGGAGGCTGCGCTTGGCCGTTATGTGATCAACGGCGATCGCGATACCGGCACCGTCTATTATGATCAGTGGCGCCGCGTCGGTTCGATGCTCGACGATCTCGGCGATCTCGTCCATGATGATCCGCCGCAGGCCGCCCGTCTTGCCCATCTGCGCGCGCTCTATCAGAAACGCGGCGAGGAATTGGGCCCGCCCGCGCAGCTCGCGAGCCTCAAGAAGGGCTGGTCGGCCATCTCGCTCTTTGCCGTGGCGGGCAAATCGCCCACGCTCAAGGATATTGGCGCCACGCTGCAGGCCATGGCCGACGCCGAAAACAGGGTGCTCGGCAAAAGGTCCGATTTCGCGGCCGACCAGACCGATCGCGCCAATACGCTCGCGCGCCTGCTCTCGCTGGTGGGCGTCTTGCTGGCTTTGTCGGTGATCGCGCTCGGCTGGCTGGTGATCAGCGCGCTCGCCGAACGCCGTGCCGCGCGCGACATCGCCGAGATCGAGACCGATCGCGCGCAGGCGCTGGAGAAAGCCGTGATCGAGCGGACAGCCGAACTGCGCGACGCCAATCTGCGCCTGATCGCCGAAGGACAAACGCGCGCCGAGGCCGAATCCAAGCTGCGCCAGCTTCAGAAGATGGAGGCGGTCGGCCAGCTGACCGGCGGCATCGCGCACGATTTCAACAATATGCTGGCGGTGGTGCTGGGCGGGCTCGAAATGGCCAAGCGCCGCGTCGAGGAACAAGCGCTGGAGGCGTCGCGCCATATCGACAGTGCGCTTGAGGGGGCCAATCGCGCCGCCGCGCTTACCCGTCGCCTGCTCTCCTTCGCGCGCGCCGAGCCGCTTCTTCCCGGGGCGATCACGCCCGCACGATTGCTGCATGACATGTCGGACCTGCTCGACCGCACGATCGGCGAGCGGATCGACGTGCGGATCGAAAGCGATCCCGATGTCTGGCCGGTGTGGGTCGATGCCTATCAACTGGAAAACGCGATCCTGAACCTCGCAGTCAATGCGCGCGACGCGATGGACGGCGAGGGCCGGCTGATCATGCACGCGGCCAATGTCAGCCTCACCGGCGGCGAGGTCGGCATGCTCCCCGCGGGCGATTATGTGCGGATCGCAGTCACCGACAACGGCACCGGCATGAGCCCGGAAACGCTGGAGCGCGTGTTCGAGCCCTTCTTCACGACCAAACCGGTCGGCCAGGGCACGGGCCTCGGCCTTTCGCAAATTTCGGGCTTCGCACGCCAGTCGGGCGGCGACGTCACGATCCAGTCGGTGCTGGGCGAAGGCACCACCGTTTCGATCTACCTGCCGCGCCATGCGGGCGAGGCGCGCGCACCCCAACGCGCTCCGGCAGCCGCAACGCTCAAGCCGAGCGTGGACGTGGGCACGATCCTGGTGGTCGAGGACGACCCCCGCGTCCGCGCCGCGACCGGCACGGCTTTGACCGAACTCGGCTATCCCGCGATCCTGTGCGGCTCCGGCCCCGAGGCGATCGATCAGCTCGAGGAGCGCGACGATATCGGCCTGGTCATTACCGACGTGGTGATGCCCGGCATGACCGGCCCCGAACTCGCCGGCCAAATCCGCGCCAATCATCCCGATATCGGATTGCTGTTCGTCACCGGCTATGTCGGCGAGGCGGGCGAGGCCGAAAGCTTCAAGGGCTCGGAAGTGCTGCGCAAGCCCTTCACGCTGCGCGCCCTGGCCGACGCGCTCAGCGCTGCCGTCGCCAACATGCGCTCGGCGGAACGCGCGGCCTAGAGTCGTTTTGATTGAAGTGGGGGCTCGCTCTCCCCAGGTGAGCGCCCTGACTGATAGTTCGGGACACCCTCATCCAACCCTCTCCCTCGAGGGAGAGGGCTTTCGCTGTCGATTCGGCTAGCGGAACACCATTACCGCCCGGTCTGGGCGCGGTGCAGCAATTTCTGATCCGCAAGCACCAGCGCCATCATCGCCTCGACCACGGGCGCGGCGCGGATGCCGACGCAGGGATCGTGGCGGCCCTTGGTGCGAATCTCCGTCGCTTCGCCCGTGCGGTCGATCGTCTCGACCGGGGTCAGGATCGACGAGGTCGGCTTGAGCGCGACGCGCACCACCACCGGCTGGCCTGAGGAAATGCCGCCCAATATGCCACCCGCATGATTGGCAAGGAAATGGGGCTTGCCGTCAGGGCCGGGCCGCATCGCATCCGCATTCTGCTCACCCGTCAGCCGCGCCGCGCCGAAGCCGTCGCCGATCTCGACTCCTTTGGCCGCGTTGATCGTCATCATCGCCGCGGCGAGTTCGCTGTCGAGCTTGGCATAGATCGGCGCACCCCAGCCCGGGGGCACGCCTTCGGCCGCGCACTCGACCACCGCGCCGACCGACGATCCGCTTTTGCGCGCGTCATCGACGATCTTCTCCCAGCGCGCCGCCGCCGCCGCATCGGGACAGAAGAAGGGATTGGCCAGGATTTGGCCGGCATCGAACGCCGTGCGGTCGATCGCGTCACCGCCCAGCTCGACCAGATAGGCCTGAATCCGCACCTCGGGGATCACCAGCCGCGCCACGCCGCCCGCTGCGACACGCGCCGCGGTCTCGCGCGCGGAGGACCGCCCGCCGCCGCGATAATCGCGAAAGCCATATTTGGCGTCATAGGTGTAATCGGCATGACCCGGCCGATAAGCGAGCGCGACCTCCGAATAATCCTTCGAGCGCTGGTCGACATTCTCGATCATCAGGCTGATCGGCGTCCCCGTCGTGCGCCCTTCGAACACGCCGGATAGGATGCGGACCTGGTCCGGCTCCTGCCGTTGCGTGGTGAAGCGCGACGTCCCCGGCCGCCTTTGGTCGAGCCACGGCTGGAGGTCCGCTTCGCTCAGTTCCAACCCCGGCGGACAGCCATCCACCACCGCGCCCAAGGCAGGGCCATGACTCTCCCCCCAGGTCGTGAAGCGGAACACCCGGCCGAATGTATTGTAGCTCATCGGCTCCTCTCCCCTTGGGGGAGAGGAAGGGGCCCGCGCGGCACAGCCGCGTGGGAAGGTGAGGGTGAGTCCGCACGAAGCGCCGACCGAATGACCGCGATCACGCCGTCCAGGTTTTTCATCACATCGGCATTTGTGAACCGGACCACCCGATATCCCTCATATTCCAGGAATGCCGTACGCCGGGCATCCCTCGCTTGCGCTTTCGCGCCTTCGTGCGTTTCGCCATCGACCTCTATCACGAGCCGCGTCGACTGACATACGAAGTCGCCAAAGTAGATACCGAGCCGCTGCTGGCGACGGAATTTGAAGCCGTCAAGCGAAGCACCTCGCAGCGCAGCCCACAATTTACGTTCGGCGGGTGTCGAATCCCGACGCAGTTGACGCGAGCGGGCGACGGACTGGTCGCCTTCATTGTAGCGGGTTTGAGACATCCGGACTCACCCTCACCCCCCCGCCGCTACGCGGCAGGTACCTGTTATCAGGTCGATCATGCCCCCGGCATGATCTTTGGAATGCCGGGGGCATTCCAAACCTGATGACACCCCCGAGGGGGGAGGGGTCACACCAGCGCAATATCCGGCGCGTCCTCCGCTTTCATGCCGATCACGTTATAGCCGGCATCGACATGGTGGATCTCGCCCGTCACGCCGCTCGAAAGGTCCGACAGCAGATAAAGCCCCGCGCCGCCGACTTCCTCGATCGTGACGTTGCGGCGCAGCGGGCTGTTGAGCTGGTTCCATTTGAGGATATAGTTGAAATCGCCGATCCCGCGCGCCGCCAGAGTCTGGATCGGACCGGCGGAAATCGCGTTCACCCGGATATTCTCGGGGCCGAGATCCATCGCCAGATATTTGACGCTGGTCTCCAGCGCCGCCTTGGCCACGCCCATCACATTGTAATGCGGCACGACCTTTTCGGCGCCATAATAAGTCAGCGTCAGCACCGAGCCGCCATTGGGCATCATCTTGCGCGCATGGCGCGTCACCGCGACCATCGAATAAGCCGAGATGTTCATCGTCATCAGGAAATTGTCGAGGCTGGTGTCGACATAGAGTCCGCGCAGCTCGTTCTTGTCCGAAAAGCCGATCGCATGGACGAGGAAGTCGATCGTCGGCCACGTCTCCGCCAGTTCGGCGAAGGCGCGCTCCAGATTGACCGCATCGGATACGTCGCACTCGATCAGGTGCGGCACGCCCAGCTGCTCCGCGAGCGGCAGCACCCGCTTTTCCATCATCGCGCCCTGATAGCTGAAGGCCAGCTCCGCTCCCTGCGCGCTCAGCGCCTTGGCAATCCCCCAGGCGAGCGATTTATCGTTGGCGAGGCCCATGATGAGCCCCCGTTTTCCGTCCATCAGCCCGGCCATCATTCCTCCGCTACTGCTGCCTGGTTTGGGCCCCTTACGCTGTCGCCGGGGGTTTCCGCCAGTGCCGCGTTGAGATGCGCGCCGATCACCAGGCCGAAACCCACCAGCCAGAAGAAGAAAAGCGTGACGATGAAACCGGCGAGGCTGCCATAGGTGCGGCCATAGCCTCCCAGGAAAGCCAATGTCGGCGGCAGGATCGTGGTCACCGCCGCCCACCAGATGGCGGTGAAGGCCGCGCCTGGCCATTTCGGGCATTTGGTCCAGCGATATTTGCTGGGCGTGAGCGAATAGAAGGTCAGGTAGAGCGCGACGAAAAGCGTGGCCAGCGGCGCAAGCCGGGTCCAGCCGATCCAGCCGATAACATCGTTCGAGGCCGGCACCACCCGGTCGAGGAAATTGGCGACGCCGGTGAGGAACAATTGCGCGCTGAAGGCAGCCAGCATCAGAATGACCGCCCCGATGATCAATGCCGCCGACGCGAGGCGATAATGCCAGAAGGGCTTGGAGAAGCGCAGCCCATAGGCACGGCGCAATATATCGCGGATCGTCTCGATGAAGCTGCCCGTGGTCCACAAGCCGACAATGCCGCCGATCCACAGCAGCGCCCCCGTCCGCTGCTTCAGCACCTCGTCGATCGGCTGGCGAAGGAATTCGCGCACCGAGGGCGGGACTGTGCGCAGGAACGAATAGATCGCGTCCTCCGTATCCGCGCTGTGGCCGAAGCTGTGCGCGAGCCAGGCGAGCACGATGAAGAACGGGAAGAGCGAGATCAGCGCGAGGTAGGCGAGGTTGCCCGCATGGATGAAGCCGTCCGAATAGACGCCGATCGCGATCCGCTTGACCACGTTGAACAGGCGCGTGTGGCGACGATCCTGTTCGACATGATCGCCGCGCCGTTCAGGCGATTCGGGCGAAATTTCCTGAATGGCGCACGCTCCTTATGGGAGGCCTATACGCCCAGATTTGCGCGCGGGTTGCGTTGTTCGTCGCCGGTCCAGCTCTCGGCGAATTGCTTGAGCGCCTCGTCATCAGCCGGCAGGTCGACCATCAACGTGACGAGCTGGTCGCCGCGTCCGCCGCCGCGCTTGTGGAAACCGCGCCCCTTGAGGCGCAGCACCTTGCCCGAGGTCGAGCCCTCGGGGATCGTCATCATCACCGCGCCTTCGACCGTGGGCAGCTTGATCCGGGCGCCGAGTACCGCCTCGTCGAGCCGCACCGGCAAATCGAGCCGGACATCGTCGCCGTCGCGCGTGAAGAAGCGGTGCGGCTTGACCTCGACGCTGACCGTCGCGTCACCCGGCCCGCCTGGCCCCTGCTCGCCCTGCCCCGCGAGCCGCAGGGGTGTGCCGGCCACGGCCTCAGCGGTGATCTTGAGATCGATCGTCTTGCCCGATTGGAGCGTGATCCGCTGCGGCTTCAGCGCGGCGGCCTCCTCGAAATCGACCGCAAGCCGGTAGGCGACGTCCGCGCCCTTCTGCGGCCTGGCGCGCGCGCCGAACCCGCCGAAGCCGCTGAACCCGCTCCGCTGCGACGCCTGCTGCTGGCGCGAGCCGCCGAAAATGCCCTCGAAAATATCGCCGAAGTCGGCTGCCGCGGCGTCGCCGAAGTCGAATGCGTCCCCGCCCGGCGCGCCGCGTGTCGCGCGGAACCCACCCGGCCCGCCGCCGCGTTGCCCGCCGAAGCCGAACGGCATCTTGGGATTGCCCTGCTCGTCGAGCTCGCCGCGATCATATTGCGCGCGCTTGTCCTTATCCATCAGCAGGTCGTAAGCCTGCGTGACCTCCGAAAAGCGCGCGGCGGCCTTCGGATTATCCGTGTTGCGGTCGGGGTGAAGTTCCTTGGCGAGCTTGCGATAGGCCTTCTTGATCGAGGCTTCGTCCGCGCCGCGCGCCACACCCAAAGTCGAATATAGGTCTGCCATCGCCGCCCGATGTGCGGACGCTTGAGGCTTTCGACAAGAGGAAAGATTAGACCTCGGATGCTGCGCCGATCAGCGCCTTCACCTCACGGAAGGAAATGCCGTCGGACGGGGCGTCGAGATCGCCTCCAGCAAGCCGCTCCGCCACGTCGCGCAACGCGCCCATGACCTTCATATAGAGCGCCGACCCGAGGCTGACCCTTTTGATCCCCGCCGCCGCGAGTTCGGCGATAGGGACAATCCCGTCCGCGGGCGAGATCAGCAGGTTAACGGGCTTGGGCGCGACCGCGCGCACGATCGCCCTCACCCCCGCCATGTCGGCCGGATAGGGCGCGTAGAGCACGTCCGCGCCGGCCTCGGCAAAGGCGGTCAGGCGGCGGATCGTATCGTCGAGGTCCGGCCGCCCCTGGATGAAATTGTCGCATCGCCCGGTGAGCAGGATCCGCCCGCGCGCGACGCTGGCCGCCGCCGCGATGCGCGCGACCGCATCGTCAAACTCGCGGATCGGCCGGTCGGGATCGCCGCTCGTATCTTCGATCCCGATTCCGGCAAGGCCGGCCTCGATCGCCGCCTCGACCGTGCGCGCGACATCCTCGGGCGTGTCGCCATAGCCATCCTCGAAATCGCCGTTGATGGGCAGGCGCGTCAGCCCGCCCAGCAATCGCGCGTGATCCAGATGCTCCTGCCGGCTGACCGCATGCGCGCCGTCGATCCGCCCCAGCGCCGCCGCGATCGCCGCCGAGGAGGTACCGAGCGCGCGAAAGCCCGCTTGCTTGAGCAGCAGCGCCGAGGTGCCGTCCCAGGCATTGGGCATGATGAACAGGCTGTCGTGCAGCGCGCGGAAACGTTCGTAACGTTCAGGCTGGCTCATCTTGTCCTCCTTCACAGTCCGACGTGGCGGCGTTCGTGGTCCAATAGCAGTCGCTTGGCCGCGAGTCCGCCGGCGAAACCGGTCAGCGCGCCGCTCGCACCCACCACGCGGTGGCAGGGCGCGATAATCGAGATCGGATTGCGGCCATTGGCCGCGCCGACCGCGCGCGACGCGGCCGGACGCCCGATCTGCCGGGCAATTTCGCCATAGGTCCGCGTCTCGCCGAACTTTATCGCGAGCAATGCCTGCCACACCGCCCTCTGGAAATTTGTGCCCCTGAAATCCAGCGGCACATCGAAGCTTCGTCTCCGCCCGGCGAAATAATCGCCGAGCTGACATTCGGTTTCGGCCAGCAGCGCATGATCCCGCTGCTCGACCATAGCGCCCAGCCGCACGCGATCCGAAGCATCCTCTTCCCACAGGATCGCGACCAGCCCGGCATCGCCGGCAACCAGCTTGAGCGGGCCCACCGGGCTCGGCACATGTTTGAAGACAAGGGTCAACGGCTTCCTCCGGCGCGCTGCGGGAGGGCTATAGCCGCTGAACGTCACCATTATGGCAGCAGCCGCGCCGGCGGCGTTGGATGAATTAAAGCCGGAAAAAGGCCCAGATCATGACGATCATCGCCACCGTCATCAGCACCGCGTCCCACGGCACCGCCCAAACGCGGTGGCGGCGATAGAGTTCGCGCAGATAATCCTCGCCATCGTCGCTGGAGGGGGACGAGGCGACGCCGAGACGCTTCACCGGCGCATGCGAGAAAGCGAGCGCTTCGTCTTCGGGCGCGATCGGGCGTTCGAAAGCGCAGCCATATTCGCCATCCCGCGCCCAGGCGACGAAAGCGCGGGTGACACCCGCGCCCGCAAGGCCGATCGTGATCTCCTGCCCGATCTCGAGCGTGGCGTCGGTCAGGATGCGGACGCCCGAGCGCGATATGTCGAGCACGACCACGTCGACCGGCATGCAGCCGTCGGCACGCATCGTGCTCGGCGCATCGGCCGGCCGGCGTTCAGCGGCGCGCGCGTTCATTGTCCGACCCGTTTCAATCAACATGCTCTCCAAGGCAAAGGTAAGCCTAGCCCCGCTATGGTTGCCAGAATCTAAAGATTCGACGGACGCATGCTTGCATCCAACGGCCGCGTGGCAGCATGGCGAGCCGTTCGTCGATCAGGGACTCGCATCATGGATTTCGGCATCAAGGGTCGAACCGCTTTGGTCTGCGCCTCTAGCCAGGGGCTTGGCCGCGGCTGCGCCGAGGCGCTTGCCGCCGCGGGCGCGCGCGTGATCCTCAACGGCCGCAATGCCCTGACCGTGGAGCGCGCCGCGGCGGAGATTGCGGCGGCGACGGGAGCCGAGATCATACCGGTAGCCGCCGATGTCGGCACGACACAGGGCCGCGCGGCGTTGCTCGATGCCGCGGGCGCGGTCGACATATTGGTCAACAATAATGGCGGCCCGCCTCCGGCCGATTTCCGGGCGCTCAGCCACGATCAGCTGCTCGCCGGAATCGAAGCGAACATGCTCACGCCGATCACGATGGTGCAGGCGGTGATCGACGATATGGTCGCGCGCCGTTTCGGCCGCATCGTCAACATCACCTCGGGATCGGTGAAGATGCCGATCGCGGGCCTCGATCTGTCCAGCGGCGCGCGGCTTGGCCTGACCGGCTTCCTCGCGGGCGTCGCGCGCCAGGTCGCGCATGCCAATGTCACGATCAACGCGCTGCTGCCGGGATCGTTCGATACCGCGCGCGGAGCCGCGATCGACCGGAAACGCGCCGCCGATGCCGGCGTCAGCCTCGATCAGGCGCGCGAAGAGCGGATCGCCAAGGTGCCCGCCGGACGGCTCGGCACGCCCGACGAGTTCGGCGCGGCCTGCGCCTTCCTCTGCTCGGCCCAGGCGGGCTTCATCACCGGCCAAAATCTGCTGATCGACGGCGGAGCCTTTCCCGGCGTGCTGTGACCGGACCGGCCCCGGCGTCGCCCGGCGACGCCATGAAGCAGGCCCATGACGGCAAGGACGCGCTGCAGGCCTCCCGTTCAAATTTCCGCAATCGGGCTTTTGCCCCACTTCACGCTGCGCCGCGGCGCGCCTATGGCCATTCGATATATGATCCTTCGATAGGGTCGGCTCTCAGGTCCGAAGGTTCGCCTTTTTGCATCTTTCTCTTGATCGGTCAGGCCTTTGCGGCTCTTCGCGTGCGCCGATGACCGCGAATCGCCCCGCTCGTCCTTTCCGCTTTCTCCCGCTTCTCGCCGGCGCGACCGCGCTGAGCCTATCCGCATGCGGCGAGAAGAAGCCGGCGCCGCCGCCGACGCCCGAGGCGGGTTATGTCGTGGTGCAGGCCAAGGCGGTGCCGCTGATGATTGAGCTGCCCGGCCGAACCGCCGCCTTCGAAACGTCGGAGGTCCGCCCGCAGGTTTCGGGCGTGGTTCAGGCGCGGCTCTTCACCGAAGGCGCAATCGTCCATCAGGGACAGACGCTCTATCAGATCGACCCCAGCCTCTATCGCGCGTCGGTCGACCAGGCGCAGGCCAATCTGGCCGCCGCGCAGGCGACGCGCCAGGCGGCGGTGGTCAAGGCCGATCGCTACAAGCCGCTCGCGCAGATGCAGGCGGTTGCGCAACAGGATTATACCGACGCGCTCGCCGCCGCGCGGCAGGCCAATGCCAGCGTCGCGCAAAATTCGGCCGCGCTCGAAACCGCGCGGATCAATCTGCGCTTCACACGCGTGCCCGCGCCGATCACCGGCCGCATCGGCCGTTCGCTCTTCACGACCGGCGCGCTCGTCACGTCGGGCCAGGCCAATCCGCTGACCACGATCCAGCGGCTCGACCCGATCTATGTCGACATCCAGCAGTCGAGCGCGGACCTGCTCCAGCTGCGCCAGTCGCTCGCCTCGCACAACAATGTGGTGCCTTCGTCCGCGGTCGTCCATCTCAAGCTCGAAAATGGCAGCGACTATCCCCTGGCGGGCAAGGTCGAGTTCGCCGAGGAGATGGTCGATCCCGCCACCGGCGCGGTGACCTTGCGCGCGCGCTTCCCCAATCCGCAGGGGCTGTTGCTCCCCGGCATGTACGTGCGCGCCGAATTCAGCCAGGCGACCACGCAGAACGGCATTTTGGTGCCGCAGGCGGGCGTCAGCCGCGACGTGCAAGGCCACGCCACCGTGATGCTGGTCGGCCCCGGCAACAAGGCGGTCAGCCGCACGATCACCGCCGACCAGACGGTCGGGCCCAACTGGCTGGTGACCGCGGGCCTCAAGCCCGGCGACAAGGTGATCGTCGAGGGACTGGGCAAGGTGAAGCCCGGCCAGCCGGTGCGCCCGGTGCCCGCGGGCTCGCAGCCCTCGCCCGCCCCGGGCGGCAAGGGTGCCGGCAAGGGTGCCGGAAACGACGCCGGCTGACATAGCATGATCAGCCGCATCTTCATCGATCGCCCGATCTTTGCCTGGGTGATCGCGATCATCGTCATGATGCTCGGCATCGGCGGCATAATGTCGCTGCCGGTCGAACAATATCCCGACATCGCGCCGCCCCAGGTCAATATCCGCGCTTCCTATCCCGGCGCGTCGGCGACCACGCTCGAATCCTCGGTCACGCAGGTGATCGAGCAGCAGCTCACCGGCATCGACGGGATGATCTATTTCCAGGCAACGTCCAATTCGGCGGGCCAGGTCACGGTCACGGTCACCTTCAACAAGGGGATCAACCCCGACATCGCGCAGGTGCAGGTCCAGAACAAGGTGCAGCAGGCGCTGCCCCGTCTGCCGCAGCAGGTTCAGCAGCAGGGCCTGGTCGTCACCAAATCGAACCCCGATTTCCTGATGGTGATCGGCATTTATGACGAGACCGACCGCCATACGAGCATCGATGTCGGCGATTACGTCGTCTCCAACCTGCAGGACGATCTGGGTCGCATCCCCGGCGTCGGCGACTTCAACGTGTTCGGCAGCCAATATGCGATGCGGGTTTGGCTCGATCCGTACAAATTGCGCGCCTACGCGCTTCAGCCGGGCGACGTGATCGCGGCGCTGCAGGCGCAGAATACGCAGATTTCCGCGGGGCAGGTCGGCGCGCAGCCGATGCCCGATTCGCAAATGCTGAACGCGATCGTGACGTCGCGTTCGCGCCTCACCTCGCTCGATCAGTTCAAGCGGGTCGTGGTCAAGTCGCAGCCCGACGGATCGAAAATCCTGCTCCAGGACGTCGCGCGGCTCGAGCTGGGGAGCGAGAATTATTCGAGCGTCACGCGCATCAACGGGCACCCCGGCGCCGGCATAGCGGTTCAGCTCGCGCCCGGCGCGGATGCGCTCAAGACGTCCGAGCTGGTCCGTAAATATATCGTGCAGCGCGCCGCCGCTTTCCCGCCCGGCTACAAATATGCCTTCCCGTCCGACAGCACCGCCTTCATCAAATTGTCGGTCAAGGAAGTGGTGCAGACCTTGATCGAGGCGATCGTGCTCGTCGTCGCGGTCATGTTCCTGTTCCTCCAGAGCTGGCGCGCGACTCTGATCCCCGCGATCGCGGTGCCGGTGGTGCTGCTCGGCACGTTCGGCGTGCTCGCCGCGGCGGGATTCTCGATCAACACGCTCACCTTGTTCGGCATGGTGCTGGCGATCGGCCTGCTCGTCGACGACGCGATCGTGGTGGTCGAGAATGTCGAGCGCGTGATGGAGGAGGAGCCCGATCTTTCCCCGCGCGAGGCGACGATCAAGTCGATGGGCGAGATCAATATCGCGCTGATCGCGATCGCCTTGGTCCTGTCGGCGGTATTCCTGCCGATGGCCTTCTTCGGCGGATCGACCGGCGTGATCTACCGCCAATTCTCGATCACGATCGTCTCGTCGATGGCGCTGTCGGTGATGGTCGCGCTGGTCCTGTCGCCCGCGCTCGCGGCGACCCTGCTCAAGCGCCCCGACGAGCAGGCCCGCGCGGACGGCAACCTCATCGTGCGCAAGGCGCATGACTATGGCGAGCGGTTCAACGACTGGTTCCGCCGCATGTCGGAGAAGTATCGCTCGGCCGTGGCCTGGATGGTCGCGCATATGGTTCGCGCGATGCTGGTCTATGCCGCCGTCTTCGCGCTGCTGGTCATCGTGTTCATCCGCCTTCCCACCAGCTTCCTACCGGTCGAGGATCAGGGCGGCGTGCAGCTGCAATTCACCTTGCCTTCGGGCGCGACCCAGCCGCGCACGCTCAAGGCGGCGGACACGATCTCGCATTATCTGCTGGGCAAGGAAAAGGCCGATACCGAAGCCGTATTACTCGCGGTCGGCAGCAATCAGGCGGGCAGCGGCCAGAATGTCGGCCGCGGCTTCCTCGCGCTCAGGCCATGGGATCAACGGCCGGGATCGGAGCATAGCGCCCCCGTCATCGCGCAACGCATTGCGCGCGACCTCGGCCGGCAGATGCGCGACGTCGAATTCTACGCGCTCAACCCGCCGCCAGTGCGCGGGCTCGGCCAGTCAAGCGGCTTCACGTTGGAGCTGATGAATACGGGAGGGCTCAGCCGCGACCTGTTCGAACAGCGCATGAATCAGTTGCTCGCCGAAGCGCGCGCCAATCCGCGCCTTGCCGCGATCCGCCTCAACAACCTCCCCAACACGCCCACGCTCTCGGTCGATATCGATGCGGAGAAAGCGGGCGCGCTCGGCCTCAGCCAGAGCGATATCGACACCACGCTCTCCTCCGCCTGGGGCGGCAGCTACGTCAACGACTGGGTCGATCGCGGGCGCGTCAAGCGTGTCTATGTGCAGGGCGACGCGCCGTTCCGCGCGCGGCCCGAGGATATCGGCGACTGGTTCGTCCGCAACAGCAGCGGGACGATGACGCCTTTCTCGTCCTTCTCGTCGCAGCGTTGGTCGCTCGCGCCCAACACACTCACCCGCTTCGACGGCAATCCTTCCTACGAGATCCAGGGGCAGGCCGCGCCCGGCCACAGCTCGGGTGATGCGATGCGGATCATCGCGGCGATGGCGGCCAAGCTGCCCGGCACCTCGGTCGGCTGGTCGGGCATCTCCTATCAGGAGCAGGTGTCAGGCGGGCAGGCGCCGATCCTCTACGCTTTGTCGCTGGTTGTCGTATTCCTGTGCCTTGCCGCGCTCTATGAAAGCTGGTCGATTCCGTTTGCGGTGATGCTGGTCATGCCGCTTGGGCTGGTCGGCGCGGCGATCGCGGTCGGCCTGCGCGGCCTCACCAACGACGTCTATTTCCAGGTCGGCCTGCTCACGACAATGGGCTTGTCCGCCAAGAATGCGATCCTGATCGTCGAATTCGCCGAGCAGGCGGAGCATCACGGCAAGAGCCCGGTCGAGGCGGCGCTGGAGGCCGCGCGCATCCGCCTGCGCCCGATCATCATGACCAGCCTCGCTTTCATGTTCGGCGTGTTCCCGCTGGTGATCGCGAGCGGCGCCGGCGCGCAGAGCCGGATCGAGATCGGCACCGCCGTAATCGGCGGCATGCTGACCGCGACCGCGCTCGCCATCTTCTACATCCCGATGTTCTTCGTGCTCGTGCGCAAATTCCGCAGCCATGATCTGACGCCGGAAGAGCGCGCCGCCGCCGACGCGCAGCGCCACCGCGAGATCGAGGCGCGGCATGCGGCCGAAGGCGAGCAGCCGGCATGAAAGGGATCGGGGCGCTACTCGCTTTGACCGCGCTTTCGGGCTGCACGTTCGAACCGCATTATACGCGCCCGACGCCCGCCGCGCCGCCGCGCTGGCCGCAGGGGGACGCCTATCTCCGCCAGAGCGAAGCCGCGTTGCCGAGCGTCACCTATCGCGACATCTTGCGCGATCCGCGGCTGCAGGCGACGATCGCGCAGGCGCTCGCCAACAACCAGGATCTGCGCCAGGCGCTCGCCAATATCCAATCCGCGCGCGCGCTGTACCGTGTCCAGCGCGCGGATATCTTCCCCGCGATCGACGCGAGCGCGGGCGCCACGTTGCGCCACAATGCCGACAATGGGCAGAGCGTGGGGGGTGCCGGCGGCACGGGCACCGGCACCGGATCGAACAATGGCGGCAATGCTGGCCACACCACAAGCTATGACGTCCAGGCGGGAACCACCGCATGGGAGATCGACCTGTTCGGGCGGCTGCGCAGCCTGTCGCACGCGGCCTTCGATCAATATCTGGCGAGCGACGCGGCCGCGCGCGCCACGCGGCTGACGCTCGTCGCCGATGTGGCCGACGCCTGGCTCAAGCTCGGCGCCGACCGCAGCCTGCTGCTGATCGCGCAGGATACGGAGAAAAGCGCGCAAACCTCGGTCGACCTGACCCAGGCGCGGCTCAACGGGGGCGTCGCGCCGCGCACCGATCTCCGGCAGGCGCAGACCGTGCTCGCGACCGCGCAAGCCGACCGCGCGCGCCAGCAGACTTTGGTGGCGCAGGACATCAACGCGCTGCAATTGCTTGTCGGCGCCCCCGTCGCCGAGGCTTTATTGCCCGCCACGATCGAGGACGCCGACGCCAATCTCGCCGAATTGCCCGCGGGCGTGGATTCGTCGGTCCTGCTGCGCCGGCCTGACGTGGCCGAGGCCGAATATCAATTGCGCGCGGCCAATGCCCGGATCGGCGCGGCACGCGCCGCCTTCTTCCCGCGCATTTCGCTGACCGCGGTGGCGGGGCTGGCGAGCGGCGGCCTGTCGAGCCTGTTTTCGGGCGGCGCCTTCACCTGGACGGTGGCGCCGTCGGCGACGGTACCGATCTTCGATTGGGGCGCGAATGCGGGCAATCTGGCCTATGCCAAAGCCCAGCGCGAAGGCCTGCTCGCCGCCTATCAGAAGTCGATCCAGACCGCGTTCCGCGAAGTCTCCGACGCGCTCGCGCGGCGCGGCACGATCGATGCCGAAGTCGCCGCCGACCAGCTCAACCTCACCGCCGCGCAGGATACGCTGACGCTCGATACCGCGCGCTACCGCCAGGGCATCGACCCCTATCTCAATACGCTCGTCGCCGAGCGCGATTATTATTCGTCGCGGCAGACGCTGGTGACCATCCGCCTGACCAAAGCCCAGAACCTGGTCGCGCTCTACCAGACGCTCGGGGGCGACCAATTGGTCGAACGATAGGATCACCCTCATTGCGAGCCGCGCAGCGGCATGGAATCCAGGCGCGGACCAACGACCGGACCCACGCTTGCCTTTCGACAGGCACAGCGCCATCGCCAGCCCCAGGGACTCAGTCGGGAGGACGTTCATGAAGACCCGCGCCGCCGTCGCCTTCGAGGCGAAGAAACCGCTCGAAATCATCGAGCTCGACCTGGAAGGCCCCAAGGCCGGCGAGGTGCTGGTCGAGATCATGGCGACCGGCATCTGCCACACCGACGCCTACACGCTCGACGGCCTCGACAGCGAAGGCATCTTCCCCTCGATCCTCGGCCATGAGGGCGCAGGGATAGTGCGCGAGGTGGGCGCAGGCGTAACCAGCGTGCGCCCAGGCGATCACGTCATCCCGCTCTACACGCCCGAATGCCGCCAATGTAAGTCGTGCCTCTCCGGCAAGACCAATCTCTGCACCGCGATCCGCGCCACACAGGGCAAGGGGCTGATGCCCGACGGCACCACCCGCTTCAGCTACAAGGGCCAGCCGATCTTCCATTATATGGGCTGCTCGACCTTTTCGAACTTCACCGTCCTGCCCGAGATCGCGGTCGCGAAGATCCGCGACGACGCGCCTTTCAAGACGAGCTGCTATATTGGCTGCGGCGTCACCACCGGCGTCGGCGCGGTGGTCAACACCGCCAAGGTCCAGGTCGGCGACACCGTCGTCGTGTTCGGCCTGGGCGGGATCGGTTTGAACGTCATCCAGGGTGCGAGGCTTGCCGGCGCGGGGCTGATCGTCGGCGTCGACATCAATCCGGACCGCGAAGAATGGGGCAGGCGTTTCGGCATGACCCACTTCATCGACGGCCGCGGCAAGGATCGCGCCCAGACCATCGCCGAAATCGTCGCGCTGACCGACGGCGGCGCGGATTACACGTTCGACTGCACCGGCAACACCGAAGTGATGCGCACCGCGCTCGAAGCCTGCCATCGCGGCTGGGGCACGAGCATCATCATCGGCGTGGCGGAGGCGGGCAAGGAAATCGCGACCCGCCCCTTCCAGCTCGTGACGGGGCGCAACTGGCGCGGCACCGCGTTCGGCGGCGCCAAGGGCCGCACCGACGTGCCCAAGATCGTCGACTGGTACATGAACGGCAAGATCGAGATCGATCCAATGATCACGCACGTGCTCACGCTCGACGAGATCAACAAGGGCTTCGACCTGATGCATGCGGGCGAGAGCATCCG
>Ga0209148_1000867_pt1 | contig 21151 bp, 20 predicted proteins | sample AraplaCol_mMF_r2_2_FD_184288 | JGI IMG/M metagenome (GOLD analysis project Ga0209148, IMG submission 184288) | Arabidopsis root microbial communities from North Carolina, USA - plate scrape CL_Col_mMF_r2 (SPAdes) (version 2) | ecosystem: Host-associated > Plants > Roots > Endosphere | place... | reverse complement strand
TCAGCTGCCGGTGATCCTGCCGGAGGATGTGAGCTTCGACATTCCGGGCAATCCGCTCGATCGCCATCCGACCTGGAAGCATGTCGATTGCCCGCAGTGCGGCGGCAAGGCGCGGCGCGAGACCGACACGCTCGATACGTTCGTGGATTCGAGCTGGTACTTTATCCGCTTCGCAAGCCAGCCCAAGGACCAGCCGTTCGACCGCAAGATGGCCGAGCAATGGCTGCCGGTCGGCCAGTATATTGGCGGGGTCGAGCACGCGATCCTGCATCTGCTCTATGCGCGCTTCTGGACGCGTGCGTTAAAGCATATCGGCCGCCTCGACGTGGCAGAGCCGTTCACCGGCCTGTTCACGCAGGGCATGGTAACGCACGAGACCTATTTCACCGAGGACGCAGAGTCGGGCCGCGTCACTTGGTTCTCGCCCGAGGAGGTCGATCGGCGCGACAATGGCGTCTTCCTGAAAGATGGCGGCCCCGAGGTGCGTCTCGGCCGCGTCGAGAAGATGTCGAAATCGAAGAAGAACACGGTCGATCCGGCACCGATCCTCGACCATTATGGTGCGGACGCGGTGCGCTGGTTCATGCTGTCCGACAGTCCGCCCGAGCGGGACCTGCCGTGGAGCGTGTCGGGCATCGAAGGCTGCGCGCGCTTCGTGCAGCGGCTGTGGCGTGCGACTTTGGTGCAGGGTGGCGATGGGGCGGACATCGCGCTGACGCGCAAGACGCACCAGACGATCGCGGGCGTCGCCGCCGATGTGGAATCGCTCTCGTTCAACAAGGCGGTCGCCAAGCTGTACGAACTGGTCGGCGCGGTCGAGAAGGCCGGGCCTTCGGCGGCGCGCGACGAGGCTTCGCGGACCCTGATCCGGCTGGCCGCACCGATGGTGCCGCATCTGGCCGAAGAGGCCTGGGCGCGGATCGGCGGCGAGGGCCTCGTTGCGGACGCGCCCTGGCCCGATGTCGATCCGGCGATGCTGGTCGAGGATGAGGTCACGGTCGCGGTGCAGGTCAACGGCAAGCTGCGCGACACGCTCACCGTCGCCAAGGGACTGGCCAAGGACGAGCTCGAAGCGCTGGCGGTGGGCTCGGCCAAGGTGCAGGCCTTCCTCGCGGGCGCGGCGCCCAAGAAAGTGATTGTGGTCCCCGACCGGCTGGTCAACATCGTCGCATGAAGCGGATCGCGCTCCTTGCTGTGCTGATTCCCCTGACGCTCGGCGGCTGCGGGCTGCAGCCGATGTATGCCGGCGGCAGCCATGGCGCGGTTGCGGTGGCGTTGAGCGAGGTCGAGGTGGGCCCGATCGCAGGTCAGTCCGGCTGGCTGGTACGCAATGCGATTACCGACCGGATCGGCGCGGCGGGCGAGGGCAAAGGCCGCTATCGGCTCGACATCGTGCTCGACGACCAGATCAACGGCTTCGGCATCCGATCCAACAACACCGTGACGCGCGAGCGGCGGACGTTGCGCGCGCGCTTCAAGCTGATCGATATGTCCAACCAGGCGGTCCTGCTCGACGCGACTGCGGGGTCGGATGCCGGCATCGACGTGGTCACCTCCGAATATGCGGTGATCGCGGCCGAGCAGACCGCGCTCGAACATCTTTCGGGCGAGGTCGCCGACCAGATCGTGACGCGGGTCGCGCTTTATGTGCGGCAGCATCGCGCCAAGGAATGAAACCGGAGGAAGCCCGGTTGCGGAAGGCGCTGGACGCCGCCGATCCCGATATCCGCTTCTACCTGCTCTACGGACCCGACGAGGCCGGATCGCGTGCGTTGGCCGACCGGCTGGCGGCGGCAATGGGGGCGAATGCCGAGCGGATCGACCTGACCTCCGGCCAGTTGAAATCCGATCCGGCGCGTCTGGCGGACGAGGCGGCGGCGATTTCCTTGTTCGGGGACAAGCGCTGGATAAGGCTTGAACCGGCAACCGACGATGCGGTCGAGGCGGTGCAGGCGCTGCTGGAGGCGCCCGCGGCGGGCAACCCGGTCGCGGCGATCGGCGGCGCGCTGCGCAAGGATTCGAAGCTGGTGAAGCTGGTCGCGGCAAGCAACGCCGCGCTGTCGCATCAGAGCTGGGTACCTGAAGGGCGCAATGCTGCCGCGATGGTGGTGGAGGTCGGGCGCGAGCTGGGTCTGCAGATCCGCAACGATGTTGCGTCCCGTATCGCCAGCGCCTGCAACAACGACCGCGCGCTGATCAGCCGCGAGCTGGAGAAGATGGCGCTCTATCTCGACGCCGCGCCCGACCGGCCCAGGCCGCTCGAGAATGATGCGCTCGATGCGCTGGGTGCGGCGATGGAGGAAGGCGACCTGTCGCGCCTGTCCAACGCGGTTTTCTCGGGCCAGCCGGGCGAGGCGGATGCGGAGCTGGCGCGGCTGGCGAATGAGGGGATCGAGGATATTCCGGTGCTGCGCGCGCTCGCGCGCCGGGCGCTCCAGCTGGCGCAGCTGCGCGCGCAGATGGCCGAGGGCGAGAGCATCGACCGGGTGATGGAGACCGCGGGCAAGGCGATCTTCTGGAAGGAGAAGCCGGTGATCCAGGGCCAGCTTCAGCGCTGGACGCCCGACGGGTTGGCGACCGCGATCACGCGGCTGGCGGAGGCCGAGCGGCAGGTGAAGGCGCCGGGCTATGTCGGCGGCGCCTTGGTGGAAGAGGAAGTGCTGGCGATCAGCCGGTTTGCGGCGCGGCGGCGGTAATGGCCCCGCGACCGCTTTTTGCGCTCCTTATCCTCTCTCTTTCGGGCTGCGCGCAGCAACCGGTTCAAACAAGTCTTTGCGGCATGGGGCCGGAGTTCCGGACGTGGCAGGGCACGGTTGTGCGGATCAAGGCTATGCTGGTGGCGGGTGGCGAAGAAGGTCCGCCGATGATCGTGGATATGCGCTGCTGGCGCGGGATCGCGGCGGATTTCTCTGATATGTCTGAGAGTATTAAATTCCTCGATGCGCCGGGCCGCTTCAACAAATTCGCGCAGGTTTCGGGACAGATGCGGCAGGGCAAAGATGGCCGAATGTGGCTCCATGTCACCGACGTAGCCGACGTACGGATAGAGCCGCCCAAAGGCGCCGCTGCAGAAGATGCGTTTTTCAATCAGATGCTCCGTGAACGAAACGCATATTTTCAACGATAGCTTGTCGGGGCGCGCCTGCGCGGTGAGCGGAAGCCAAACTAGCGACGTCCGATTGCCTCCCGCTATCCGACGTCGCCCAATCCTGAGGAAAAGGCGACCTTTCTCCCGGCGCAGATGCGCCGGCTAGGAAACGGGCGTGCCAGGCGGCGTTGGCAACGCCTTCCACACTGACAATATTCCCTCGTGGCAATGTCCGCCGGTGCGGCAATCCAATTGCTCGTCCATTGCATTGCGAACCTGCTCAAGCGTGTCGCAGGGCACCCCCATCTCGGTCTGGAGAAAGGTAATCGGTTCCGGATTCAGGCGATGGGATTGCGCCAGATACTCACGTAGCCGGGCGAAAGGGATATGCTGATCATTCCAGTAGAGGGCGCCATTGGCGGTGATCGATACGGTATTCATTGGCGGGACCAGCCCGTCGAAATTGTGTGGCCGATGCCAATAGGCTCGGCGGGGCGTGCACGCTTCTCGATGCGCTTTGTCGCAGCCCGCGAGCGCTAACAGGGCCAGGGGCCAGCCGATCACTTTCATGGTCATGCTTGGCGTCAGGCTCTTTTACGCGTCCAGGGGAAGCTGAACTGGTCGCGGTCCATGTCCTCGCGCGATCCGACGTCGCCGAGCCCTGACGAGAAGACGACCTTGTTCCGGCCGGCGCGCTTGGCGTCGTAGAGGGCGCGGTCGGCGGCGCTGTAGAGGCGCTGGAAGCGGGTGCGGGTCGAACCTTCGGCGACGCCGATGCTGACCGTGACCAAACGGTGCTTGCTCACGTCACCATGGTCGAGCGTGCCGAGGCTGGTGCGCACGCGTTCGGCGAACTGGGCGAGCGAGAAATTTGTGAGGCCGCTGATCGCGACCACGAATTCCTCGCCGCCCATGCGCCCGGCGATGGCGACCTCGCGTTCGAACTGGCGGAGCTGGTCGGCGATGCGGATCAGCACGGCGTCCCCCGTCTCGTGCCCGAATTGATCGTTGATCGACTTGAAGTGATCGAGGTCCATCAGCAGCAAAGCGAGCGAGGCGTCGTTGCTGCCGGCGAAAGTGGTTTCGAGGCATTCGACGAAGCCGCGGCGGTTGAACAGGCCGGTCAGCGGATCGCGACTGGCAAGTTCGGCCAGCGCGGATTCGGCCGCGCGCGCCTGATCGAGCTCGGCGCGCATCGTCGAGAAACGCAAGGTCGCGGTAATCGACAGCCAGATCGTCTGCAGAGCGGACGCGAAAAGCACCGCGATTTGCGCGCCGCCGCCGAACAGATGGTCGCTGAAATCGAACAATTGGGTGAGTGCGAGCATCACCATCGGCAATGCCCAGCTCTTGGCGAGATCGCGCGCCTCGCTGCTGCCCTGCCGCCAGCTCCAGCCGATCGCCAGCGCCACGGCGGCCAGCGTGGACAGCGACAGCACATCGAGCAGGCTTTTGAAAATGTCGACCGAACTGCCGAGCACGAGCGAGGCGGGCGTGCCGACGATCGTGATCGATACGCCGAGCCCGATCACGCACTGACGTGCCCAGCGCGGCATGCTCTGTTCGAGCGCGGTGGTGACGCTGATCGTCGCCATGGTGATGGCGAGGCACGCGAGCAGGGTGCAGGTCTGCGCGGCGGACGTACCCGCGATCGAGGGCATCACGATCAGCGCGATCTGCGACCAGAATAGCCCCCACAGCACCATGCAGCCCGCCCACAGGCTGTGCCAGGCGAGGAACTGGCGGCGGACCGCGATCGCGAGCGACAGATTGTAGATGCCGCTGATCAGAAGCAGGGTGATCGAGCCACCCGACAGGATCGCGGCGATGGCGAGATCGCGGTTGGCGGCGATCTCGTCGAGGATGCGGATGCGCAGCAGGCTCGTGCTGGCGAGGCGGTTGATCCCGATCGTGACGCCGGTAAGCGGCGCCTGGCGATGCGGCGCCGCGAAGGCGATCTGGCCGCCGATCCGCCAATGCGCGCCATAGTCGCCGCGCCCGACCTGCTGCCGGTCGACGCTGCCGTCGGCATAATGGAAGGCGAGCATGATCCGTTCGAAGCGGGTCTGATGGATCAGGATGACGGGATCGTGCCGGGCCGCTTCGACGGGCTTGAGATCCGCGCTCAGCCAGAGCGTGCCGTGCTGATAGGGGACGGGATCGCCGACGCAGCTATAGGCGCTGTCCGCAGGCGAGGACGCGGTGTCGGCGGTGACGGCGTGGCAGAACGGATGGTCGAGCTTGAGCGTGGTCGCACCGGCCGCCGAGGGCAGACCGGCCAGGATCAGGGTAGCGATCAGCCCCCTGAGCCAGCGACGAACGAACGCGGTCAACTCTTACCACCCCGGAAATCCCGCGTTTAAGCGGGCCATAAGCGTGTCGGCGGGTGGGTTTCGCCCGTCAAGCACCGATTTGGTCTAATCTGGATTGGTAAGCGAAAGGTTCATATCGGGGGAAATTACACCCCGTTTTCATCTTTATATTTGAGTTCGAGATAGCGGCCCTGCGTCGCGAGCTTGTTGAGATCGCCGCTGGCGAGGTCTGCGCTCATGCGGGCAAGCTCGCTGTCGACCACGCTGAGCGCCTCGACCAATTGCTTGTCGGGCGCCATGCCGTTGCCCGCGTCCTGGCGCAGGTTGAGCGGCACGCGGGTATAGCCGTCGATCAGTTCGGGCAGCTCGATGCTCAGCAATTTGCGCACCTCGGCCGCGGCGGGTTCGCGCGGATCGAGCGTCGCCACCTGGGGAGCAAGCTGTTCCAGCTTGAGGCCGATCCCGTCGGCCAGTCGTTGCGCGGGCGCGGGCAGAGCGGCGCGCTGGCGCTGGAGCCAGGCCTCGGTCTTCTGCGGCAGCATGGTGATGTCGCTAGCGGCGAGGGTCTGGACGGTTTCCTCGGGTTCGTGGCTCATCGCGAACATGATCACCCAGGCGGCGAGGATCGCGACCAGCGTGATGAGGAAGCCGATCTGTCCGATCGGGAACACCCAGCCGACCGCGGTCGCGGCAAGGATGATCAATATCGTGGCGCCGATCGCGCGCCCCGCCGCGCGTGCGAGCGCGCGGTTGCGGCGCTGGCGCTGGCGTTGCGCGAGCCTGCGGCCCTCGGGCGAGACGCGCTGGAGCAAAGCCTCGGCGTCGGCCATCACGCGATTGGGATCGGGCATCAGAGCGCCTTGAACGGATCTTCGGACGCGGTGGTGCCGCTGGCAGTCAGGCGCGCCTGAGCCGCGCCTTCGGCCCGGGCGATATAGCCGCGCGATTTCTCGACCTCGTTCGACAGGCTGTCGACGGTGGTCTTCATCGAATCCAGCGCCTGCAGCTTGAAATTATCGACCGCGTCCATCGTGTCGTAGATGTTCTGGAAGGCGCGCTTGAGCGTCTCGATCGGGATCGTCGCGCTCGCCGCCTGCTGGTGGATTTCGGCGGTCTGATTGCGCAGCATGTCGCCGGTCGAGTCGATGATGTTGGCGGTGGTGGTGTTGAGCTGGGTGATCTGCTCCAGCACCAGTTTTTGCCCGACCAGAGCCTGCGCGACCGTGACCGCCGTGCGCAAAGCCGCGACGGTGGTGGTGGACGCCCGGTCGACGCCCTTCATCAGCTCGACATTGTTCTTCTTGACCAGGTCGAGCGCGAGATAGCCCTGCACCGTCACCGCCATCTGCGTGAGCAGGTCCTGATGGCGCTGCCGCACGTAGAAAAGCGCGGTCTCGCGGATCGCCTTGGCCTTGGCCGGATCGCCCGTGTCGAGCTCGTTGGCCTTGTCTTCGAGAAGCTTGTCCGCGGTCTGCGCGGTGTGGATCATCTGTTCGAGCCGGCCCATCGCCGCCCACAGATTCTGCCGCTCGGTATCGATCGCGGCATTGTCCTTGAGCAGTTCGTCCTTGCCGTTCTTCAGGCTGACCAGGATTTGCGAGATGTGGTTCTGCGAGCTTTTGTAGCTGTCGAAATAGTTGCGCAACTTGTTGCCGAACGGGATGATCCCGAACAGTTTCTTGGGCGCGAGCAGATTGCCCTTCTTGCCCGGATCGAGATCCTCGATCGTGCGGCGCAGTTCGGCGAGGTCGGATCCGACCCCGCTGTCGCTGTCCATGGCGCGCACCGGGCGGTCGAGGAAGCGGTTCGACTGGCCGGCGGCCTCGCGGATTTCCTTCTGGCCCAGGTTCGAAATCGTATCGACCCGCTTGCCGAATTCGGGCGAGTTGGAATCCAGCGTCGCCAATTCGTCGACGAAGGTACCGACGCGCTTTTCGAGCTCGCTCTTGGTGCTGTCGTCTAGCGGCACCAGCCCCGCCGCCTTGGCGGGCGCTATCGCCTGCACCGGCGCCGGCGGCGTCAGCACCAGATCGTCGGTCTTGGTCTCAGTCGCGGTCGTGGCCAAAGTCCGTACTCCACCCCTTTTGAGATCGTAAGATAGGAGGCAAGCGCTGTATTATTCAAGTGATACGGTTTGATATCGTCATCATTCCGCCCGCCGCCCTTGTTGCAACGCCGCAATTCCGCTAAGGGCGCGCCCTAATTCGAAAACACGAACCGAAAGACCACCATGCGCCTCCGCAACGTGGCCATCATCGCGCACGTCGATCATGGCAAGACCACTCTGGTCGACCAGCTCTTCCGCCAGTCCGGCACCTTCCGCGACAATCAGCGCGTCGAAGAGCGTGCGATGGATTCGAACGATCTCGAAAAAGAACGCGGCATCACCATCCTCGCCAAGTGCACCTCGGTCGAGTGGGAAGGCACGCGCATCAACATCGTCGACACGCCCGGCCACGCCGATTTCGGCGGCGAGGTGGAGCGCATCCTGTCGATGGTCGACGGCGTGATCCTGCTGGTCGATTCGTCCGAAGGCGCGATGCCGCAGACCAAGTTCGTGACCGGCAAGGCGCTTGCGCTCGGCCTGCGTCCGATCGTGGTGGTCAACAAGATCGACCGCTCGGACGCGCGCACGCAAGAGGTGCTGGACGAGGTGTTCGACCTGTTCGTGAGCCTCGAGGCGACCGACGAGCAGCTCGATTTCCCGGTCCTGTTCGCGTCGGGCCGCAACGGCTATGCGAGCGAGGATCCGGAGGCGCGCGAAGGCACGCTGACGCCGATGTTCCAGAAGATCGTCGATCATGTGCCGCCGCCGAGCGCCGATCCCGACGGTCCTTTCAAGTTCCTGGTCACCCTGCTCGACCGCGACAATTTCCTCGGGCGTATCCTGACCGGCCTGGTTTTCTCGGGCTCGGTCAAGACCAACATGCCGATCCACGCGCTCGACAATGACGGCAATGTCGTCGAGACGGGCCGCGCGTCGAAGATCATGTCATTCCGCGGGCTGGAGCGCGTGCCGGTCGACGAGGCGCAGGCGGGCGACATCATCTCGATCGCGGGCCTTACCACCACGACCGTGTCGAACACGATCTGCGATCCGGCGGTGACCGAGCCGCTGCATGCCCAGCCGATCGATCCGCCGACGCTTTCGATGCGGTTCGCGGTCAACGATTCGCCGATGGCGGGCCGCGAGGGCACCAAGGTGACGTCGCGCATGATCCGCGACCGCCTGCTGCGCGAGGCGGAAAGCAATGTCGCGATCAAGGTCACCGAAAGCGACGACAAGGACAGTTTCGACGTCGCCGGCCGCGGCGAGCTTCAGCTCGGCGTGCTGATCGAGACGATGCGCCGCGAGGGCTTCGAGCTTGGCATCAGCCGTCCGCGCGTGTTGTTCCGCGACGGTGAGAATGGCCGCGAGGAGCCGTACGAGACGGTCGTGATCGACGTCGACGAGGAATATTCGGGCACGGTCGTCGAGAAGATGGCCAACCGCAAGGGCGAGATGACCGACATGCGCCCGTCGGGCGGCGGCAAGACCCGCATCACCTTCTCGGCGCCTTCGCGCGGCCTGATCGGCTATCATGGCGAGTTCCTGTCGGACACACGCGGCACCGGCATCATGAACCGGCTGTTCGAGAAATACGGCCCTTACAAGGGCAATATCGAAGGCCGGAAGAACGGTGTGCTGATCTCGAACGGCGCGGGCGAGGCCAATGCCTATGCGCTCGGCCCGCTCGAAGAGCGCGGCGTGATGATGGTCGCCCCCGGCGAGCAGCTCTATGAGGGCATGATCATCGGCGAGAACGCCAAGAACGACGATCTCGAAGTCAATCCGATGAAGGCCAAGCAGCTCACCAACTTCCGCGCGAGCGGCGGCAAGGATGACGCGATCCGGCTGACGCCGCCGCGCCGCCTGACGCTGGAGCAGGCGATCGCCTATATCGACGACGACGAGATGGTCGAGGTCACGCCCAAGAATATCCGCCTGCGCAAGCGCCACCTCGATCCGCATGAGCGCAAGCGCGCGAGCCGCGCCAAGCAGGCTGCCTGAGCGATCCAGGCCTGACGCTTGAGGCGGACGGCGCGCAGCTTTTCAGCGGCGCGCTGGACGAAAGCGAACTTGCCCGGATCGAAGCGGCGCTGTCCGACCTTCCGACTGAACGCGCGGGCGTTCGGTTGCAGGGGCGGGCAAATCTCGCGGGCTTACTGGAGGCGGACAGTGCGATCGGCGCGGTCGCCGCGTCTGCGCTGGGGCCGGAATGCGTGCCCGTCCGCGCGATCTTGTTCGACAAAACCGAGGCGACCAATTGGGCGCTCGGCTGGCATCAGGACCGCACGATCGTGGTGCGCGAGCGGCGCGAGGCGCCCGGTTTCGGCCCGTGGACGGTCAAGAGCGGGCTGCAGCATGTCGCGCCGCCGACCGATATCCTGGCCCGGATGGTGACGCTGCGCGTGCATCTCGACCCCGTGCCGGACGACAATGCGCCGCTGCTGGTAGCGCGCGGCAGCCATCGACTGGGTATGATCTCCGAATCAGAGGTCGATGCGGTGGTCGCAGGGGCGGAGATACTGACCTGCACCGCGGCGCGCGGCGACATCTGGCTCTATCGCACATTGGTCTTGCATGCCTCTGCGGCTTCGACCCGCCCCGCCCGGCGGCGCGTCCTCCAGCTCGATTATGCCGCCGCGCCTCTGCCGCACGGGGTTGAATTTCTCGGCGTATAGGAACGTCGCCCGTCCCTCGCCGGTTGATAGGCTCCTGAACAGTAAGGAGGCTTATCATGGCGGATGCGGGATCGCGGAAGAGGGGGCTGACCCCCTTCGGCTGGCTTTTGGTGGCGGGCGGGGCGGCGTTCCTGCTCAGCAACAAGGACCGGCGCGACAAGGCGCTCGCGTTCGCGCGCGGGCTGGCGGATAAATTATCGCCGTCGCGGGGTGACGCCAGCCCCGCCTAGGACGCATTGACCCGCCCCCGGATCGGCGCTTTGATGCGCGCGTCCGGGGAGGGGCATGCGGATGAACGTGCATCAGACACCTATCGGCTGGCCGGCGCCGATCATCCTGTTCGTCGCTTTGGTGCTGTTCCTCGCGCTCGTCGCCATCAAGGCTGGCGGTGGCGGGCCGCAGGACGAGGTCGGCAGCAAGCGCTCCGGCCTGTCGATGGTGGGTGTCGTGGTCCAGATGCTGGCCTTTTTCTGGGTCGGCTTCGGCAACCTCACGATCGCTTATGCCCCCACCTCGTCCCAGGCGCTGGAGCAGGCGGGCGTCACCTTGCTGTTGACCGGACTGACCTGTGCCCTGTTCTGGGCCTCCAAGCGGGCGCTGGGGCGCAACTGGAGCATCGTCGCGCGGACCCGCTCCGAACATGAACTCGTGACGTGGGGGCCGTTCGCCTATGTCCGTCACCCGATCTACAGCGCGATGTTCCTCTGGATGCTCGCGATGGCGGTCGCCTTCGGTCATTATTGGGGGCTGATCTTCGGTGTGCCGCTCTACTGGATCGGCACGATATTGCGCATCCGCGAGGAAGAAAGGCTGCTTCGCGCCCAGATCGGCGCGGATTACGATGCCTATGCGAAGCGCGTGAAGCGCTTCTTCCCTTTCCTTATCTAGAGGCCGACCCGCTCGCCAGGCGCGCCGGCGCAGCGTTGGTGAGATCGGCGGTCGTCACGGGGTTGGCGTCGATCCGATAGGTCGCGGCATAGCCCACATGGTCGGACAGCATGTGGCCGTTGTCGTCATGACCGAAGAGGGCGGCCATCGACTGGAGTGTAAGGCTGGTCGAGCCGCCCGACGCGAACAATTGATAGTCGCGCCCGCGCTTCTGGGTGAAGGCGAGGTCGGCGCGGTTGTCGGTCGGGCATTGGTCGCCCGATTGCAGGCACAGATCGAGCGCGGCCTTGACCGGCGCGTCGGTGCGCCACGCGGCCGCTTTCTGCAGGAGATAATCGCGGCGGCGCGGTTCCTGGCCGGCATTGAAATCGCCCGCGACGATGAAGGGCGTGCCCGGCTGGATGTTGGCGCGCACGAAATCCGAAAGCGCATCAACCTGACGCTGATAGGCGTAGAAGGACCGATCGATCGAGACATGCGCGGCCCGGCGCGAGTTGAGGTGCGTGTCGATTATCGCCACTGGCTGGGTCACGCCCGGCACCGCGACCGTCACCAGCACCGCGCCCTTGTTGGCGAGGCAATCCATGCCCGCGCACGTGCCATAGGCCATGCGCTTGACGTCCACGATCGGATAATCGGACGCGATGCGCAGCCCGCTGCTCTGCCATTTGCCGAGTTTCTCGCCGGCAAAAAAGCGTGCCGCAGCATGGAACGCGCGATCTGCAATCGAATTTCCGGCCGTGCCCTTGTCCCCAGCGGATGGGCCGTCGACGATATAGCGGTAGCCCGCTTTCTTCGCGATCGCGCGGGCGTTGCGTGAGAAAGCTTCCTCGAACAGCACGACGTGCGGCTGATGTCCTTCCGCGCGCAGGGCCTGTAGTTGATCGGCGATGCGCGACAAATCCTCGTTGCGCCCGCTGCGGGCAGGCCACGGCAAACCTTCGATATTATAGGTGAGCACCGACAATTCCGTCGGATCCTGCGCCAAGGCCGGAGAAAATGTCGACAGACCAAGAGCCATAGACGCCAAAGCAAGCAAGCGACGGCGCGCCGGGTTTGTCACTTTACTTCACTCCTACTGTCATGGGGGAGACGTCATCATCGGGCAAAAGCCGCACATGCTGGCCATCACGGCCCGAGGCTGCGGAAATCGCCGCGCCGTGCCGTCCTTGCTGGAGGGTGGTTTCATGCGTGCTACGGCTCTTTGGATGGCTCTGATCGCGGTGATGTCCGCATCGGCTGCTCGAAGCGAAGTGCGGGTGGTGGATGCCGCCGACGCGCAATTGCGCGCCATGCCGATCCTGATCGCGCGGCTCGATCCGCCCGGCCGCGCGGCGCGCTATCAAATCCCGGCGCATTTCCATCTGGGCCAGGTGTCCCTGATCCGATCCGTCGCTGGCGGCGTCGACGCCTCGCCCTTCGTCACCGCCTTGCCGGGCGATATGTGGCACGGCCGCCTGCGCAGCTTCGGCGCGGCGAACGGGGTAGGCTTTTCGGGCACGGCGGTGCGCGCAAAATCGGTCGGCTTTGGCGGACTGCAGTCGGAAAAGCATGTTTCCGGCTTCCTCGCTTCGGAACTTCGCTATGGTTTACCGATGAACGAAGACGATTTGCTTACAGTCGACATTAATGTCGTATCGCAGAGAATGCCGGTAATACAAACAATCGGTTATAGAAAGTCCACCAACGTTCGCAGTGTTTATCTGGGAGCATCTTTCGCTCACGAACATCGTTTCTCTGCTTCGGCAGGATGGTATGCACTTAAGGTCAGCGACCTTTCCGCACTTGATTATGCAATAGAACGTGCGGCAGGAATGCCGGCAGGCGGCCAGGGCGTGCGGCTGGGCCTGGATTACCGTCTGGGGCAGGCGGGGGCGCAGTCCGGAGCGCGGTTTGGGCTTGAATGGCGCGATGGCGATGCCGATCGCGATCGACGGCTGGCGATCGGTCCGGGCATGGGTCGCGAGCGCCGCATGCTGCTGCGCTTCACCGAGCCGTTCTGATCCGGTCCGGTGCCGCTATCCGCGCAAGCGAATCAAACCTAGAAGCGCGCGCTGAGCGCGACTCCGCCACCATGCGTATCGCCCCAAGGAACCAGCCGGACCGCATCGCTGCGGCGATGGGTGAGCGCAAACCCGCTACCCGTGCCGATCGCTGCGCCGGCAACGACATCGTACCAATGATGCTTGCGCGCCTCTACGCGGGCGGTCGCGACGAAGCTTGCCAGGGCAAAGGCGGGGAGGCCGACCTGCCAGCCATAACGGGCTTCAAGCGTTGCCGCGGCAGCGAAGCTCGTCGCGCTGTGGCCTGACGGGAAGCTTTTGCGGTCGCTATGGTCGGGCCGCTCCTCCGGGAAAGCGTGTTTGAGGCCGAAGGCGACACCGGACCCCAGGATCAGGCTGCCGCCCGCCTGCAGATCGCCCTGCCAGTCGCCCTGCACCGCAGGCACGCCCAAGGCCGCGGCGACCAAAATGTCTCGCCCGATCGAACTGCTCTGGTTCCAGGCGTGGGTGCCGGCGAGGCAAGGTTGAGCACACCCGATCGTCACGACGGCGAAGGCGAGAGCGCGTGCGCTCAGCGGATGGATTCGCGGACGCACCGGTCGATCAGATCAAGGTAGGATGACGCAGCGCGCTCCTCGTCGTGCCGCGCGAGCAGCATCGGATCGACCGACTGCAGCCGCTGACGCCGCAAGACGGTCTGGAGCGCGCAGGCGATCGCGCCTGCGTCGGGTGCACTGACGCTGCCCAAACCGTCGCGCGGCAGGATTTCGGACAAGGCCGGCGAACAGGGCGTGATCACGGCCGGGAGCCCGCTTGCGAGCGCCTCCACCAAAGATGCCGGATATCCCTCGTAATGCGAGGTCATCAGGTAGCAGGAGGCACGGTCGAGCCAGGGTTTGACGTCGCCGACATGGCCCATCAGCGTGACACGTTCGTGCAGACCCATTTGCGCGATCATCCGGGTCAGATGCGCGCGCTCGCTGCCGTCGCCCAGGATCACCAGACGCGCGTCGCTCCAACGGGTGAGATGCGCCATTGCCTCGAGCGCGAGCCCGAAATTCTTCTGCGGCTCGAGCCGTCCGGTGGCGACGATCAGACCGGGATCGCGCTCCGGCCGTCCGCCGATGTTTTTGGGCCCGGGCGCGATCAGAGGCTCCCACCGCGCCGCGACGCGGTCTGCCTCGATCGACATGGCTGCCTCGGCACGGAGCGCGGGGCTCATTGCGACCAGAATGTCCAGCCGTGCGGTAAGCAGGCGCATCACGCCGCGGCGGATCAAACCGTTAAGCCCGCGCCGGTCGCGGCGCACGAGCGGGTTGCTGATCTTGCAGAGCGTCGCGGCGCCCGACCGGTCGACCCGCGCGAAGGCGGCCATCACCAGGAAATGAAAATTGCCCGGCGCGAACACCGCGTCGGCCTGGAAGTCCTTTGCCGCGCGAGCGAGCGCGACGCCGAGCCGAATGCGCGAAAACGGGCTGCGTGGCAGGACCGGATCCGCTTGCTCGACCAGAACGCGATCGTCGACAAGCCCACGCAACGGCCCCGCCTCGGTGCCGCAGAAGATGCGCACGGTACGCCCCATCTCCGCCCATTGGTTGGCCAGCCGGATAGCTACGCGTTCGGTGCCGCCGCCCGAAAAGTCGTGAAGGACGATCAGGATGCGCTGCGCCGGTCCCGGCTTTTCGGCAGGGTGGGGGTCCGGCGCGTGCCGGAAGGGGCGATCGCTGATTGAAACGTCCAACATCGCGGAGAAGACGTAGCTCCCGTTGCAAACCCGCATCACTTTAAGGGGCGATTATGACAGGAAGCTGAGCAGGGCTGCGGATTCGATCCTTTCGTGGCGTCTTCATGGCGTAATGGCGCAACCGGCTCCCCTCAATATCGTCCCGCTTCCGGGCGGCGACTATGAATCCCATGCGGACAGGCGCATGGGATTCAGCATGGTTGCAAGCGGACTGAGCGCTGTCCTCGTCGCCAATCGCGGAGCGATTCTGCGGTTCCTGCGCGCACGCGGCGCGGGTGAGGATGCCGAAGACATCTTGCAGGAGTTGTGGCTCAAGATCGATCGGCTCGAGGCGGAAGGCCCGATTGCGGACCCGCGCGCTTACTTGTTCCGCATGGCCGACAATCTGATGCATGATCGCGTGCGCGCCAGCATGCGCCGCAGCAATCGCGAGCAGGCCTGGACCGAAGCGGGCTTCGACCCGGCCGGCCACGATGAGACCCCGTCGGCCGAAAGGACCCTCGTCGCGCGCCAGCGGCTGCGCCGGGTAGAGATGGCGCTCGCCACGCTCGGCGAACGCACCCAGATCATCTTCCGCCGCTTCCGTCTGGAGGGCATCACGCAGAGCCGGATTGCGCAGGAAGAAGGGATAAGCGTCAGCGCGGTCGAGAAACACCTGCAACGCGCCTATCGCGTCGTTGCGACGCTGATTGACGAAGACGACGACAACGTCGCGCAGATACGGAGGGCGCCATGATCGACGCCACCATCCGCGATCAGGCCGCGCTCTGGATGGCGCGCGCGCGCGACCCGCGCTTCGGCGACTGGGACGCCCTGACCGATTGGCTCGAGGCTGATCCCGCGCACAACCTCGCTTATGAGGATGTCTTCGCTGGCCACGATCTGGCGGGCGTGCTTGAGGCAGCCCCGGCCACCGCGCCGATCGCGGCGCGTTCGGTGTCGCGCTGGCGCCTTCCCGGCATGATCGGCGGCGGGTTCGCCGGCACGGCGGCGGCGGCCGCTTTGATCTTCGCTCTGGTTGTGCCGAGCGCGCCTTTGGCCGAAGTCGCGATTGCGACTGGGCCCGGCGAGCATCGCATGATCAAGCTTCAGGACGGCACGCAGATCGCCTTGAATGGCGGCAGCCGGCTGGTGCTCGACAAGCAGAATGGCCGCACCGCGCGGCTTGAGCAGGGCGAGGCGATGTTCAGCGTCGTCCATGACGAGACGCGGCCCTTCACGGTCGATGCCGGCGGCGCGCGGATGATGGATCTCGGCACGCGGTTCGACGTGATCCGCACCGCGCGCGGTAGCGAGGTTTCGGTCGCGGAAGGCGCAGTGCTCTACGACCCCAATGGCGCTGCTGTGCGGCTGGGTCCGGGCAAAATGTTGCGGCGGAGCGATGCGAGCCAGGTGGTCGAGGTCAGCCAGATCGATCCGGCCGCGGTCGGTGCCTGGCGCACCGGCCATTTCGTCTATCGCGACGCGCCCTTGTGGCGCGTGGCAGAGGATATGGCGCGCGCCACCGGCCAGCGCATCCAGGTGGATCCTAATGTCGCCAACCGCGAATTCACCGGCGCTATCCTCCCTCCGGCCAACCGGAGCGCTTTTTCGGACCATTTGGGCGCGGTTCTCGACGTGACGGTCGCGCAACAAGGAAACGGCCTGTATCTGAAGGCGCGTGCATCCCGCTAACGGCTTCAGTTTCGCTTTGATCGCAATCGTTGCGGCCGCCCCTGCGGCCGCGACGCAGCGCATCTCCGTCGACCTGCCTGCGTCTTCGCTGGGCGACGCCGCGATTCGCATCGCCCAGGCTGCCCACGTCACGATCGGCATGACCGATTCCGCTTTGGCACGCCTGCCGACGCATCCGATCAAGGGGCGATTCACCGTGGATCAGGCGCTCAGCCGGCTGTTGCGCGGACTACCTGCGCGCGCGGAGCGAATCGACGCAGCCAATTGGCGGATCGTCGCGGCGCGGCCGGCCGCGCCGCCCCGGCCGCGGGCCGATGCGCCACCGCCCGAACTGGCCGAAGGCGACATCATCGTCACAGGCAGCAAGACCGGTACGCGCTTCGATCGCTATGCCGGGACGGCGAGCGTGCTTGCGGGCGGCGACCTCAGCCTGGGCGAGCAGGGACGGGGCAGCGACGCGCTCGTCCAGCGGATTCCGAGCTTCGCCTCGACCCATCTCGGTTCCGGGCGCAACAAGCTCTTCATCCGTGGCGTGGCGGATTCGAGCTTCAACGGGCCGTCGCAGGCGGTGGTGGGCGAATATCTGGGCGACGTTCGGCTCAACTATAACGCGCCGGACCCGGACATCAGCCTCTACGACGTGCGCTCGGTCGAGGTAATCGAGGGACCGCAGGGCACGCTCTACGGAGCGGGTGCGCTCGGCGGGATCGTGCGGATCGTGCCCGAACCCGTCCATATGGACGAGACCGAAGCCGAGGTGGCGCTCGACGCGGCGGCCACCGCGCATGGTGGTCATGGCTATGACGGGGTCGGTCTGATCAATATCCCGATCCTCTCGTCAAAAATCGCTTTGCGCGCGCTTGGCTTCAAGACGGTCGAAGGCGGCTATATCGACGATGTCGGCCGGGGACTGAGCCATGTGAACCAGACGCGCAAAAGCGGCGGCCGCGTCGCGCTCGCGCTGCGCCCGGGTGACTGGAAGATCGATCTGGGGGTCGTGCTTCAGAATATAAACAGCGACGATGGCCAATATGACGAGAAGGGCTTTCCCAATCTGTCGCGCAGCAACCGCGTCGCGCAGCCGTTCGACAATGATTATCTGCTGACCCAGCTCACCGTCGCGCGCGACTGGGGCAAGAGCAGTTTCCTGTCGGCCAGCGCCTTCGTGCGCCAACGCGCCACTTCGCGCTACGATTTCACGGCCGACGGTGCGGTCAACCCGCGCATCTTCGACCAGTCCAACCATATCGACCTGCTCACCAACGAGACGCGCCTGTCGCATCTCGACAGCAGCGGGCAGGGTTGGGTGGTGGGCACCAGTATCCTCTACGACGACGAACGGCTGACGCGCGCGATCGGCACTCCCGCTTCGCCGACCGAGATATTGGGCATCGCGAACAAGGTGGTCGAGGGCGCGGTGTTCGGCGAGGCGGGGCACAAGCTCCTCACCAACCTGGTCGCGACCGCGGGCGTGCGCTTCGAATATGCGCATCTGGTTGGCGAACCGCTCAACCGCGTCGCCAACGTCGCGGAGCCGCGCCGCGACGAGGCCGCGGTGCTGCCGTCCTTGTCGCTGTCGTGGCAGTTCGACCCGCGCTGGATGCTCTTCACACGCTATCAGGAGGGGCTGCGGCCGGGCGGACTGTCGGTCACGCCCAACCAGGGCAGCGCGCCCTCCGCGCAGCGGTTCAAGGGGGACAGTTTATCGTCAATCGAGGGGGGCGTGAAAATGCTGCCCGAGACGGTCAATCGGCTGCGCGCGACGCTGACCTTTTCCTATGCGCACTGGGAGAATATCCAGGCGGACCTGGTCGACAGTCGCGGCCTCCCCTTCACCGCGAATATCGGTTCGGGCCGAATCCTGGGCGCAGAGATGTCGGCGCAATGGCGTCCGGTTGCCGCGCTCAGCCTGACCGGGGCCTTGTTCGTCAATCGCAGCCGGCTGACCTATGCCGAACCCGGCGTCACCACCAACGAGCAGCAGGAATTGCCCAATGTGCCGCATCTGGGCGTGAGCGGGCGGGTTCATTATCGCCGCGATCTGGTGGGGCCGTGGGCGTTGGATCTGGACCTATCTGGGCGCTATACAGGCCATTCGCGGTTGGGGACCAAGCCGAATCTCTATATCCAGCAGGGAAATTACGGGCAGTCCGCCGCCTCTGCGCGGATCGGCACGCCGCGATGGGGCGTATCGTTGCAGCTGGACAATCTGTTCGACCAGCGCGGCAATACCTTCGCGCTGGGCAATCCGTTCGACGTGTCGCAGGGGCAGCAGCAGGTGCCGCAGCGCCCGCGCACGATCCGGCTGGGCGTCGATGCGCGCTTCTAGGATTTCCTGATGCCGCGCCGATGCGACATCTGGCGCGTGGGGGTCGTGCCTGCGCCGATCGGGGAGATCGCGAAGCGGGGCGCAGTAGGTGACGTTCGCTGGCTGCCGGAAGAGCGCGACTTCACTTTCCTCGCCGACCCATTCGGGCTTTGGCGCGACCGGCGGCTTCACCTCTTCGCCGAGGCGTACGATTATCGCACGCGACACGGTGTGATCGAGTGCCTGACGCTCGACCCTGATTTCACGATCGCCGAGCGCCGCACGGTGCTGCGCGCGCCCTGGCATTTATCCTACCCTTATGTGTTCGAGGCAGAGGGCGCGACCTGGATGCTGCCCGAAGCGTCGCGGTCGGGGACGCTCACGCTTTACCGCGCGATTGATTTCCCGGATCGCTGGGAAGCGGCGACCGAGATCATGCTCGATGTCGTGCCGATCGATGCGACCCCGGTCTGGCATGAGGGCCGATGGTGGCTTTTCTACAGCGGCGGCGCCAGTCGCGCGGATCGCATGGGCGCGCTTCACCTCGCCTGGGCGGAGCGGCTGGAAGGCCCCTGGTATCCGCTGGCCGGCAATCCCATCCGGCGGGATATGGCGGGCGGCAGACCGGGCGGGACGCCGTTCGTGGACGAGGGCGTGCTCTGTCTGCCTGTTCAGGATTGCAGCCATACCTATGGCGGCGCGGTCCGGATCCTACGCTTCACGCGACTTTCCCCTGATGCGATAGATGCGGAATTGGGGGCGCCGATCATGGCGCCTGCCGGCACCCGCTATCGCGAAGGCATGCACACGCTCTCCGCGTGCGGGCCGGTTACGTTGATCGATGCGAAGAGGATCGACTGGACCGGCCGGGGTTGGTTGATCGATCTGCGGCGGGCGCTTCTGCCTGCGCGCGCGCCAGACTGATCCGCTCCAGCACCGCGCTGCCCGCTTGCGCGAACGCCGCCCCGCCGAAGCGGTCGAGCACGCGTGCGCGGCCGGCAGCGCCCATCGCGGCCAGCCGCGACGGGTCGCGTAGCAGAGCGGCCAGTCTGTCGGCCAGCGCCTGCGGATCGCCGGGCGGGACCAATCCGCCGGTTTCGCCGTCGATAATGCTGTAGCGCAATTCGCCCACGGCTGAGGCAAGCACCGGCAGCCCCGCCGCCATCGCCTCGTGCGCGGCGATGCACAGCCCTTCCGAGCGCGACGGCTGGACATAGAGGTGAAGGCTGGCGAGGAAGGGTCTGGGCTCGGTGTAGCCGACGAAGCGGATCTTGCGCAGCCCGGTTGCCGATTCCTGCGTGACCAGATCGCAGCGCAGATCGCCGTCGCCGGCAATCTCGACCTCGATATCCTGGTCTTCGCCACGTGCGTGGAGCTGGACGAGGGCCGCAATCAGGACGTCATATCCCTTGACCCGATGCAGCCGCCCGAGCGAACCGATGCGGAGCGGCGTGCCGGGCCGCCAGGGCCGGGCTTGCGGGGCATCGGCATCGGCGGAGAAAAGCGGCCAGACCGCGATCCGGTCGGAATCGAGCCGCAGCCTCTTCTGCGCCCAGGCCGCGACATTGTCCGAATCCGCGACCCATAGGATCGAACGCTTGCGGCGCCAGCGCAGCAACAGGGCGTTGATCGGCTTGAGGTAGGCCGCATGCTGCCACGACACCACCGGGATGCCATGCATCTGGCCGACGATCTGGCCGAGCAGGGTGGCGCGGCTGAGCGAGGTCCAGATCAAATCGGGCTGCCATGCGAGCACCTCGGCGTCGAGCCAGCGGAACGCCTTCAGATGGTCCTTCGTACCGCCTTCGCGGATCGTCACATCGAGGCCGGCTTGTTCGATTGCGGGCAGGCCGCGCCGGTCGCGTGGTGTCAGAGCGACGATCCGTACCTCGCATCCCTGCGATTGCAGGAAGCCCGCGATCGCGGGCACGGGCGCGGAGGCGCCACCGCCCTCGAGCGAGTTGATGACGTAGAGAATGCGCATCAGGCGGGCGCGGTCCGCGCAGCCGGATCGCGCGTCTGCCGCAACACCATCACCAGCAGCAGGGTGGACGCCCCTACGCCCTGGATGATCGCGTGCCACCCCGATCCATCCAGTCCGATCCACAGCATCATCAATGGGAGCAGGGGCAGCAGGCCAAGATTGATCGTCAGATTGGCCGCAACCGAAAGGGTCGGACGGCCAAGCGCGGTCAGCGCCGAACTGGCGGGGGGGGCCACCAGCCACGCCGTGCGTGCGATTGCGAGCAGCAGGATCAGGCTTGCCGCCCCGGCGAAGGCGTGGCCGCCGAGAGCGACGGCGATCTGGCGCCCGAAGAAGGCCAGGATCAGCAGGACCGGTGTCGCGACCGCGATCGCTACGCCCGCGCAGCGTAACAGCGCGCTGCGCAATTGCGCGCCGGTGCCGCC